>Ga0335069_10007185_pt1 | contig 16118 bp, 13 predicted proteins | sample Lox_Sample_11_FD_206714 | JGI IMG/M metagenome (GOLD analysis project Ga0335069, IMG submission 206714) | Soil microbial communities from Loxahatchee National Wildlife Refuge, Florida, United States - Lox_Sample_1.1 | ecosystem: Environmental > Terrestrial > Soil > Wetlands | place: USA... | reverse complement strand
GTGCACAGCGGGTATCACGAAGCACGCTTCCTGGAGAGGGGGATTGCCAAGGGGGAGATTGAACTGCGGGCGGTGCGGCCGCGCGCGGGCGTGATGCACGGGGAGCCGGGCATTTCGTTGCGGCATCGAGTGGCGATGATCGGGGATCTGCCGGCGATGGACGCGGCGGCTCTGGGGATTCAGTTGCCGACGCATCTGGCGGTGTATGCGGCGGCGCGCGAGATCATTGAAGAGGACTATTTGAGCGTGCATGTGGGAGCGGCGGTGGATGTGCTGCGGCGTGCGCTGGTGCGGGCGAAGGTGTCGGTCGGCGCCGATGGGGCGACGGATCCGTCGCTGCGGGATCCGATGTTGCGCGTGGTGCGCGATGTGCTCATTCCGAATGTGCCCTTGCTGATGATGGCGGAGAAGCTGGCGGGGGACGGTATTGCGTTGCGGCTGGTGGGGGATTGGACGGGATTCGATGCCGGGGGGGGGCAGGCGACGGGACGGAATGTGGTGGTGGAGGCGTTTCCCGCGTGGCACGAGGGGGAGAGCGGCGGGGTGAATGCGTGGGGGGATGTGGCGGTGCTGGTGCACCTGTCGCCGACGGGTAGCCTGTCGCCGCTGGTGTGGGATGCGGTGGGAGCGGAGGTGGCGGTGCTTTCTCCGCAGCATCCGACGGACTCGATGGCCGGTGCGCTGCCGGGGCTGTTGAAGGCGGGGGTGGAGTTTGCTCAGCCATCCGCGGGGCAGGTGGTGGCGACCGTGAAGGCGTTGTTGCGCGATGGGGAACGGCGTGGGGCGATGGTCGCGGCGGCGAAGTTGCGGCTTCGATAAGTCGGGTGTCGACTATTCCCGCGGAAGCTCATTCCGGCGATGCCATTGCCGGCTTTGTTAACGGTCAGTGGCGGGCGCTCACAGGAGTGAGGAGCTCGCGGCCTTGCACGATTTGCAGAATCGGGTGGCCGACAACGTGGGAGGGGATCGGGATGGCGAGGAAATAGCAGGCGGTGGCGAAGGTGTCTTCGGTGCGGGGGTAGAGGTCGCGGCTGAGGGTGATGTCGAAGTTTTTGCGAACGCTCGGGCCGACGGCGATCCACGGGATGTAGCGGGAGCGCATGTCGTTGGCGCCGTGCTGGAGGCCGGCGCCGCCGTGGTCGGACGTGACGATGATCAGCGTGTCATCGTCCATTGTGGCATCGTGAATGGCCTGGATGACTTTGCTGATGGCGGTGTCGGCCTGTTCGACGGCGGCGATCTGAGCGGGCGATCCCCAGCCGACGGTGTGCCCCACAATGTCGCAGTTGCCAAGGTGGACCATCGTCACGCCGGGTTGATGCTGGCGAATCGCGTCGGCGGCTTTGGTGGCAATGCCGAGATCATCGGGCGATGTGGATTCGCGGGCGATGAAGCTCCAGTCGATCGAGCCGGGGCGGGCGAGGGTGTCGAATTTGCGTTTGGTGCTGAAGAGGGCGGTGGTGTAACCGCGTGCCTTCGCGACCTCGAATAGGGTGGGGACCTTGGGATAGGGGATGGGGTCGCCGGGTTTTTCTTCGTTGACGAGGATGCCGTGAATTTCCGGGGGAACGCCGGTCATCATGGAGGTGTGAGAGGGGAGGGTGATGGCGATATCGGTGGTGCGTGCCCAGAAGGTGAAGGAGCCGCGCTTCATGAGGTCGCGGATCGTGGGAGCATTGGCGCGGAGAAGGACGTCGGGGCGGCAGCCGTCGATGGAGATGATGACAACGTGATGGGCGAGGGGCGCGGGGGGGGCGGCGGCGGTCGGCTGCGTCGTGGGCTCGGCGCCCACGCGCGAGAGAAGCAGGACGTTGCAAAGCAGAGTCAAACAGAGGATCAAAATCGGCTTGCGCTGTGCTGCCATGCGCGGAAACTCCCACTGAAAAGAAGCTCTCCACCCTAGCAGCGTGATGTTAAAACTCTGCTAAGACGGAATGGGTCTATGTGTTGGATTTGTCGACGCCGCCGAAACGACGGTTGCGGCCGGCGAAATCGCGGAGGGCTTTGTAAAGTTCGTCGATTGTGAATTCAGGCCAGAAGGTCTCCGTGACGTAGAACTCGGCGTAGCTGATCTGCCAGAGGAGGTAGTTGCTGACGCGCATTTCGCCGGCGGTGCGGATGAGGAGGTCGGGGTCGGGCATTCCGGCTGTGTAGAGGCGGTCGGAGATGGATTGCTCGGTGATTTTGTCCGCGGAAAATTTTCCGGACTGAACGTCGAGGGCGATCTGGCGGACGGCATCGGTGATTTCCGTGCGCGAGCCGTAGTTGATCGCGAGGCAGAGGGTCATGCCCGTATTGTTGCGGGTGGCGTCGAGCGTGTTCTGGAGTTCCTCAAGGACCAGGGCGGGGAGGCCTTCGCGCCGGCCGATCTGGACGAACTGGATGTTGTTGTCGATGAGCAGTTGGCGCTGCGAACGCATGTATTCGACGTAGAGATCCATGAGAAGGGAAACTTCTTCGGCGGGGCGGTTCCAGTTTTCGGTGGAGAACGAGTAGAGCGTGAGCTGCTGCAGGCCGAGGCGGGCGCATTCTTCAACGATGGTGCGGACGGTTTTGGCGCCGGCGCGGTGGCCGGCGAAGCGCGGGAGGCCGCGCTGGCGGGCCCAGCGGCCGTTGCCATCCATGATGATCGCGACGTGGCGCGGAAGGCGCTCGGGGGCGATGCCGAGGGCGGGGGGGGTGGGAGCGGGGATGGGCTGGGTGGTGGTCATTCGTCCTTTATAACGCAAAGCGGGGTGGGTTCAAAGGCGGGTTCAAGCAGGGCGGTGGATGGATTCGTCAACGACGTGCGTCGTGGAAATCGGGCTGAGCGATTTTGTTTCGTTGGGGGCGCCGATGGCGAAGGGGCTGCTGGAACGAGGCGCGGCCCATTTGACGGCGTTGGCGATCACGCGCCGCACTTCCTTGTGGTAATACGTGGGAAACGCTTCGTGGCCGGGGCGAAAGTAGACGACCTTCCCTTTGCCGCGGGTCCAGGTGCAGCAGGAGCGGAAGATGTTGCCGCCTTCGAACCAGGAGACCATGACGAGCTCGTCCGGGGTGGGGATGTCGAAGAACTCGCCGTACATTTCTTCGTGGGGGATGTCGAAGTGGTCGCCGAGGCCGTCGGCGATTTCGTGGCCGGGGTTGACGATCCAGAGGCGTTCGAGTTCGCCGGCCTCGCGCCACTTGAGACCGCAGCCGGTGCCCATGAGGAGGCGGAAGGGTTTGGAGTAGTGGGCGGAGTGGAGGAAGAGGATGCCCATCCCTTCGAGGACGCGCTGGTGAACCTTGGCGGCGATGTCGTCGCGCACTTCGTGATGCGCCATGTGACCCCACCAGGTGAGAACGTCGGTGGTGGCCAGGACTTCGTCGGTGAGGCCGTGGTCGGGGGAGTCGAGGATGGCGGTGCGGACTTCGACGGAATCGCCAAGATGTTCGCGGATGGCGGAGGCCAAGATGTTGTGCATGCCGTCCGGATAGATCTTGCGGATGAACTCGTGACGGATTTCGTGGCGGAATTCATGCCAGACGGTGACGCGGAGTGGACGGGAGGCGGAGGCGGACATGTAATGACTCCTTGAACTTTGAAGCGATGCTATGAGCGAATCAAAGTCTGATGACGTGCGGGGCCGATGGAAATGATCTTGATCGGCACGCCGATGTGGTGTTCGAGGCGCGCGATGTAATTCCGGGCCGCGGCGGGGAGTTGCTCAAAACTCGTGACATTGTCGAGCGATTCATGCCAGCCTTTGACGGTTTCGTAGATCGGCTCGGCGCGCTGGAGTTCGAGCGCGTCAGACGGGAACCAGTCGGTGGTCTGCCCATTGAGATTGTACCCCGTGCAGATCTGCAGCTCGTCGAACGTGGAGAGGACATCCAGCAGCATGAGCGCAACGCACGAGGCGCCGGAGATGGCGATCGAGTAGCGCAGGGCGACCGTGTCGATCCAGCCGCAGCGCCGCGGCCGGCCGGTGGTGGTGCCGTACTCGTGGCCGCGCTCGCGGATTTTTTCGCCGATTGGATTGTTGAGTTCCGTGGGAAAGGGGCCGCCGCCGACGCGCGTGGAGTAGGCCTTCACGATGCCAAGCGTCGTATCGACGGCCTTCGCGGGGAGTCCCGTGCCCACAGACAGGCCGGTGCCGCAGTTGGAGGAGGTCACGTAGGGAACCGTGCCGTGATCGACATCGAGGAGCACCGCATTCGCCCCCTCGAATAGCATCCGCTTCTTCTCTTTGAGGGCGGCGTGGAGAAGGCGGGTGGTGTCGGTGATGAAGGGGCGTAGCTGTTCGCCGCAGGCGCGGTACTGCTCGAAGATCGGTTTCCAGTCGAGCGCATCAGCGCCGTAGAGTGCTTTGAGAATCGCGCTTTTCTCGGGGACGATCCGCTGCAGTTTTTCCGTGAGGCGGGCGTCGTCCAGAATGTCCGCGAGGCGGATGGCGGTGGAGCGGTTGGCCTTGTCGGCGTAACACGGCCCGATGCCCCGGCCTGTCGTGCCGATCTTGCTTCCGGCGGCCTTCGCTTCGGCGAGTTGGTCCTGCAGTTTGTGATACGGGAAGACGACGTTGGCGTTCGCGGAGAGTTTGAGATTGTTTTCGATACGCACGCCCTGCGTGGAGAGGCCGTCGATCTCTTCGAGGGTTTTGAGCGGGTCGATCACGACGCCGTTGCAGATGACGCACGTGACATTGGGGCGGAGGATGCCGATGGGGATGAGGTGGAAGCGATATTTGATATCACCCACTTCGACCTTGTGCCCCGCGTTGGAGCCGCCGTTCCAGCGGACGGCAAAATCGAATTCGGAGGAGAGCAGGTCGATGATTTTGCCTTTGCCTTCATCGCCCCACTGCAGGCCGACGATGGAGATGTTGCCGAGGTCGCGCAGGGAGGCGGGCGACGGGCCGGAGGTTTGCGTGTGGGGGGAGGACGACTGCATGGGGACTCGTTTCATGATGGATTGGTAAAACGAGGAGAGTAATGCTGGTGCAGTGGGGATTCAAGGCGGATGAGCCGCCGGCGCCGCCACAGAGGCGAAAGTTGAGTTGAAGTTGATTGTTCCATTGCGGGGGGGGTTACGTTACAATCGGAGATTACCTCGATTTGTGAACTTCGGAGTAGATGTGATGAGAGTGATCGACAGCCGAGTGCTGGCGATGGTGGCCCTGATGGTTGCGGGTGGGATGATGCAGGGGTGCGGGCACGAGCTGTTCAGTGATTCGGACAGTCGCACCCAGCAGACATTGCGCTATTACAACAATGATTCGGCGACCCAGACGACCGAGGCACGCAAGCAATCGGCCGGCAGTCCTTTCGGGATGCCGCAGGGCGGCCCGCAGCAGTAGGAAAACAGCATGATTATCGGTACGGAAAACGTTGGGTATCCCCGGACTTCTATGCTGGATTTGAGTTGCCGAATGCAGGGGAGCGTGCATAGCATTACTCAATCAGGCGTTGCTCCTCGGGAAGGCGGAGCGGCGGACGCACGCCGCAGCCGGTTAGCGCAGTTGATGCGGTAAAGTCCAGACATGTCTTGTCCGTTTCGGACCTTTCAATGTCGAACTGACCAGCATTGGCCTTGATTGATCTGTGATAGGGAATTCCACATGCGCACTGAGTCGGCCACCCCACTTGAATCCGCTGTGATCAATCCAGACGAGTTCATCGGTGCCCTTCAGCCGTGTCTTTGCCAGGGAAATCTCGAAGAGACGCTGTTGAGCGTCGGTAAGCGCTGGACCTGCCCCCAGATTGTCTCCCTGCTTTCCCACAAGAGCGGCGATGTGCGGAAAGCGGCCGCTCTCGCCCTATCCGTCGTGGGGGATCGGTCAGCCATCGTCCCATTGGCCGTGGCGCTTCACGATACGGATCCGATGGTCAGCCAGATGGCCGAACACGCGCTGTGGGCCATGTGGTTCCGGCTGGGCAAATGCCGGGCGGTCGGGCTCGTGAAGTGCGGCAATACCCACATGCATCACGGCAATTACGAGTGCGCAATCGAGAAATTCACCTGCGCGATTCAGGAAGACCCCGACTTTGCCGAAGCCTATCACCAGCGGGCAATTGCCTACTATTTGAGCGAACGATTCGCGGAATCGATCGCCGACTGTCGGGCGGCTCTGGAACGCATGCCGCAGCATTTTGGAGCAATGGCGGGAATGGGGCATTCCCACGCCCACCTGGGGGAATGGCGGGAGGCCCGGCGGTGTTATCGCCTTGCCTTGGCTATCTATCCGGGGTTGGAGGGGATCCAGGCCTCGCTGGCCCAGATTGACCAGTTGTTGTGCGAAAACTCCTGCACTTAAAGATCACCGAACACCACAGCATCTTCTCCTCTCCACCCGCAGCGGGGGCCTCCCGCCCGGTCGTTTTATCCCACGAAATGCCAACGACGATTGCCGCCTCAAGACGATATAATCGCTGGCGGCGTTCTTTGCGCCCGCCCCAGGAGTCTCCATGAGCATCAACCCGCTGCACCAAGTTCACGAGCAGGCGGAAGCGACTTTTCTTCCATATGGCGCCGATCTCCAGATCGTCGAAAGCTACGGCGAAGTCGAAGCGGAATATGCGTCGATCCACAAGGGCGTCGCCGTCATGGATGCGCCCCATCGCGGCGTGGTGATTCTCACCGGAAAAGATCGCCTCTCCTTCCTGCACAACAAGGTGACCAACGACACGAATCGCCTCCAGCCCGGCCAGGGATGCTACGCCTACCTGCTCAACCTCAAGGGACGCATCGTGATGGACATGAATGTTCTGCATACCGAAGAAGCGACGCTGGTCGAGATGGATCACCGCATGGCCGGCCAGTTTGTCGACCAGATGGAAAAATACATTTTCACCGAAGACGTGCGCGTGCTGAACGGGTGCGAGCAACTGGGCCGCCTGACCGTGATCGGACCGCGAGCGGCCGAACTTCTCAAAAAGGTGATGGATGCCGGCGTGGAGACGCTCGATGCGCCGCTGCGGCATGCAAAACGCCTGCTGGGCAAGGCTACCGTGACGGTCTTCCGCAACGATCTCTGCGGCCAGGAGCAGTACGAGCTCATCGCCCCGCGCGACCAGCTCGTGAAGCTCTGGGAAATCCTCCATGAAGCCGGCGGCCACGGGCACGAAGGCGGTGAGCACGATGGCGGCATGACGATGCGCGCCATCGGATGGTCCGCCTTCAACACCGCGCGGATCGAGGCCGGAACGCCGCTGTTCGGAATCGATATCACCGACAATCATCTGCCGATGGAGACGGGCCACTGGTACCTGCGCGCCGTCAGCGTCACCAAGGGGTGCTATCTCGGACAGGAGATCGTCGCGCGGATGCACGCCCACCAGACCGTCGCCCGATTGCTCGTCGGCTTCAAGGTGCAGAGCAGCGGCCAGGGAGAGGGGGAGGGGGGCGACGGCGGGAAGCTGCCTGTCGCGGGCACCGAGATCTTTGATACCAGCGAGGCGCGGACGCAGATCGGCATCGTAACCAGCAGTTGCATGTCGCCGATGCTGGGTTATGTGCCCGTCGGGATGGGGTACGTGAAGAAGGCGTTTGCATCGCCGGGGAAACTCCTGAAGGTGCTCGCCGAGGGGAGCCGGGAGACGGCGGTGGTGAGCGAGTTGCCGCTCTGGAAGCCCGGCGGTGCTTAGGCGTCGGATAGAAAAAAAGAGCGAAGAGAGTTGATTTCCTTTCCGCTGCGGAAAGGATTGCAAGTTGTTCTTGGAGGCTGCAATGACAGTGGTGTTGAGCGTGGGGCAATGCGGGTATGACGATTCGCGGATCGGCCAGGTGGTGCGCTCGGCGCTCGGGGCGTCGCTGGATCGGGCCGCCTCTCCCGAGGATGCACAACGCAAAATGCTGGCGAAGAAATACGATCTTGTGCTGGTGAACCGCGTCTTCGACGCCGGGACCGGGATGGGCCTCGATTTCATCGCGCAGTTGAAAAAAAGCGGCGAAGCGACGCCCATGATGCTGGTGAGCGACTACGCCGATGCACAGGCGGCGGCGATGGCGAACGGCGCCGTGCCGGGCTTCGGAAAATCCGCCCTCTCATCGCCAGAGGTGGGAGAGCGATTACGCGCGGCGGTGTCGGAGAGCGCGACGAAGTAATCATTTTCCGCTCTCTTGTAGGCGTACGGGTTCAATTCTGATGGGACGGCAACAATAGTCCCGCGCGGATTTGGATGGATCGTGCGATTCGGGGCAATTGCTCGTTCATTCGAAGAGCTTCGACTGTTGCTCTTCCGGGGGGTGTGACTCCGTGGCACAACCCATTGCCATCAAGGGCAAAGTGCTGTTCCCATTTCTGGGTCAGCGGATGGAATAACGTCGCAACATTTCCCGTCGCTGGGTCAATTGCAGCGATCTTGTTGGACTTATGCAGACTGCAATGCGGGCACTGCAAGACCAGATTCGATTCCGCCGTGGGGCCGCCAAGGCTTCTGGGTATGACGTGATCGATGTGGAAAACGGTGGCCTGACCAAATTGCGCGAGTCGGCAATACTGACACCGACCTTCATCGCGGCGAAATATCTGCTCGCGCAACGCTTTGGGAATCGTTGAGAGACTCACGGAGTGCTCGTGGATTGCAGTGCTGCTGCGACGATCTGCCCGAACTCAGCCATCTGGACCAGCCGTTGAAGTTCTGCAGTCTCGTTTGCAGTCAGTGCCCCGTCTGTGTTGCGCTCCAGCAGCTCATGCATCCGCTTGTTCAGTTCATTCGACAACTGCGAGATGTCCAGGAGAACCGCCCGGGGAACTGAAAACGTGATTGGATCAGCGCTCTGTATCATCGCCTCTATTATACCGTCAGCTCAGTGTCTCTTTGAAAACAATTTCCTGCAAATCTCAGATGTTGCGCAGCTTGTTCAGCCCATTGAACGCTGCAATCTTATACGTCTCCGCCAGCGTCGGATAATTGAACACATTGTTGATGAAGTATTCCGCAGTGCCGCCGAAAGTCAGCACCGCCTGCCCGATGTGAATCAATTCAGTCGACTGCGTCCCGATCGCATGCACGCCCAGGAGCTGGTGCGTCTCCTGGTGGATCAACAGCTTCAACATGCCCGCCGAATCCCCGAGCAGTTGCCCGCGCGCGACTTCCTTGTAATGGGCGATCCCCGCTTCGTACGGAATGCCCGCATCCGTGAGCTGCTTTTCCGTCTTGCCCACCATCGAGATTTCCGGAATCGAGTAGATGCCATACGGAAACAGCTCCGGTATCGAGCACGTTTCAACCCCAAACGCATGGCACGTCGCAAGCCGGCCCTGCTCCATCGCCGTGGACGCCAGCGCCGGAAACCCGATCACATCCCCCGCCGCATAAATGTGCCCCACTTCCGTCTGGTAATCCTTGTTCACCTTCAGACGCTCGCGGTCGTCCGGCACCAGCCCGACGTTCTCCAACGCCAGCGCCTTGGTCGTCCCCTGCCGCCCCACCGCATACAGCAGGCACTGCGCGTTGAGCAGCTTGCCCGATTCCAGCTTCGCCTGCACTAGCATCTGCCCGTGATTCGTGGGCGATTCGATCTCCTGGATCTTCGCCACCTTCTCCCCAAACCGTAGCGTGATGTTCGCCTGCCGCATCTGGTACTGCAGCGCCTCGACGATCTCCCGGTCCAGGAAATCAAACAGCTCCGGCTTCCCTTCCACCAGCGTGACGCGCACGCCCAGGGCGCCTAGCATGCACGCATATTCCACGCCGATCACGCCGCCCCCGACAACGATCATCGACTTGGGAAGGATCTTCAGCTTCAACAGCCCATCCGACGTAAATATGGTCGTGTCATTGAACGGCACCGACGCCGGCGTCGCCGGCCGCGTGCCCGTGGCGATCACAAACTTGTCCCCTGTGATCATCTCCTGCGAATCCGCCTTCTGGATCTGCAGCAGGTTCGGACCTTCGAAATACGCCGCCCCCCACATCAGGTCCACATTGTTGCGATCCAACTGCTCGCGGATCACCGACAGCTCATTGTGAATCACCTGTTGCGAAACGTATATCAGGTCTTCAATCGTGATGTCGCGCTTCGGCCGGAAGTTGTCGCCGTAGAGAGCCCGCTTGCCCGCCCCCGAGAGATACAGCACCGCCTCGCGCAGCGCCTTCGACGGAATCGTCCCCGTGTTGATCCCCGCGCCGCCGACCACCGGATTCTTCTCTATGATGCAGACGCGCTTTCCGAGCTTCGCGCCCTGAATCGCTGCCTTCTGCCCGGCCGGGCCGGAGCCAATAACTACAAGTTCGTAATGTTTCATGGATGCGGACACCTGAGCCTCTGTGTAGGAATCAATTACTTATCCGTCAGAACGGCGGGCGAGTCAATCCGGAAACCGCTAAATAGGCTTTGTGAACCCGTATCGGCACCCTTTATGGGCCACAGGGCTTGTGCCGGAGCGTACGACTTCTGTATGCTCCCACAAAGCTCAGGAGACACGGATGTCCTTGGAATTATGCGTGCTCGGTAGCGGAAGCGGGGGAAACTCCACCGTCCTGCGCGCGCCCTGGGGAACCTTTCTCATTGATGCCGGCTTCGGCCCGCGAACCACCGCCCAGCGCATGTGCGGCGGGGACGAACACTCAGGCAACGGAGGCCTCGGCGTCGACCTCCCCGACATCTCCGCCATCGTCCTCACACACCTCGATCACGACCACTTCAACAAAAACTGGCTGCAAACGATCATCAAGCGAGGCATCCGCGTCTTCTGCGCCCGCAAACGGGTCAAAGAAATCCTCGACTCCCCCGAAGGTCGCGACGCCGAAGCCAAACGCATCGCCAAACGTCTCGGCAACACCCCCTTGCCCCAACTCGTACACGGCTTTGACGGCGAATTCCAGCCCGTCCGCGGCGTCACCCTCCAGCCGATGGAACTCGCTCACGATGAAGAAGGCTCCCACGGCTTCCTCATCTCCTGCGACGGTTACCGCGCCGGTTTCGCCACCGACCTCGGCCACGTGCCCGACGTGCTCATCGAACGATTCTGCGGCGTCGATCTCCTCGCGATGGAATCCAATTACGACCCCGAAATGGAACGCACCAGCGATCGCCCCTGGTATCTCAAGCAGCGCGTCATGGGCGGCCGCGGGCATCTCAGCAACGAGCAGGCCCTCGCCGCCATTCAAGCCATCCTCGATCGCACGCAGGCCACCTGCGGCCCCGATCGTCTCCCCCGCCACATCGTCCTGCTTCACCGCAGCCGACAATGCAACTGCCCGGAACTCGTGCGCAAACTCTTCGTCCGCGATGCACGCATCGCACCCGTCCTCACGCTGACGCATCAGGATAAGCGCACCCCCTGGCTCAGCGTCCGCCGGCCCCAGGCGCAACCCACCCCACAGCTTGCCCTGGCGTGGGCCTGAGTTCTCACGTTTCCGATGATTCTCGCTCAAAATCCGACCGGTGGTGTCTCATGTACGTGGCACGCCACAGCATCACAAACGACGCCACCGTGACGGTGAGCCCTATCGACGATATGGCGATCACCAGCGTATAAACGCCCGTCAGCATGATCACTATGCCGATCAGGAACACGATCAGCGCGCCAAGCCGCAGGCTCGAGTCCGGATCGTGGAACGAACGGTTGATCGGCTGCACCGGCCCGTCCGGATTGCCCGCGTTGGGATTCCCAAATTGTTTCCGGATGTCTTCGATCGTTTCCATAAAAACCTCCGCAGAGCAGATGCAGCCGCGACCACATCGCGGCGAAAGTCCCGGAAGTGAGCGGTGAATGCCATGATGACCCGCCACCATCATTCTAAGAAATCGACATGTATCAAGTCGACATAATTCCCCGACCCGCTCGCGATTGAAGAGCTATTTCTTCTGAACCGTCGTGCCCGGTCTCTCCGCTACATTCACCGAGATGCGATTATTCGACACCGTGAACGTCCCCACGTACTTGCTCCCATCCTCATCCACCAGCACCAGCTCCGGCAACTTCCCAGGCCCAGTCCCCAGCGACCACGTCCCCACCTTCTTCACCAGCGGCGACACCTCCTCAAACAGGCTCCCCGGCAGCCACATGTCCCGATTCGCCTGCAGGTCCGGCAGCTTCACATGCTCCACAAAATCGTCCACGTCCGTGAACGTCTGCTTCTGCATCGTCGCCCGCGCCAGAAAACTCGTCAGCGTCTGCACCAGCGCCCGCATATACAAATCCCGCGTCGGGTTCTTCGGCAAACCCAGCCACCACTTCTCAAATCGCGACTGAAACGCCGCATTGTTGTTGCCGAACACCGAATTCCACGCATCGTTCGCCGCCATTCCCCGGTTCAGGTTCTGCATGAACCGCACAAACGCCCCCTGGTACTTCCCGTTTTCGCCCTGCGCCAGAAACTGCACCATCGCCCACGCCTGCGTATAGTTCGCATAATCCAGATGGCTGCCCCATTCCTCGTGCGTCATCGTCATCATGCGGTCGAACGGTTTGAACGTCTTGCGCAGAATCGCGACGTTCACTTCCTTCAGCCGCTGCGGCGGAATCACCCCGGACACAAACGAATCCCCCGTCCAGATCGCCTCCCCGAAATACTCCGCAATCCCCTCGTTCACCCAGATCGGCAGCTCCCCCTTGATCACGTTCGCCGCGAACTGGTGAAACCCCTCGTGCTGCACCACGTGCCACGTCTCCGGCGTCGTGTGCTCACCCGCGATCGCCATCAGCCGGCTCCCGAAATGATCGATGATGAACACGCCGTCCGAATCCGGAATCGCCCCCGACGCATAATAATCCGCCGGCTTCGTAAACAGATAAAACGGAAACTTGCCCGTCACCTGCCCCGAAAACCCCGCCGTCCGCCGCTGGTACTCCTCAAACATCCGCGTCATCCGCAGATCCGCCTCCCGCGCGTCCGCCTCCGGCAAATCGGTATGCATCATGTAGTGCGGCGTCGAAAACGTCCGCAGCCGCCCGTCCACATCCGCCGGAACCTGCCCCCAAACCATCGCCCCACCCACAACCACCGCCGCAGTAAAAATCATCAATCGTTGCATCTTCATAGAATGCGGAAACGCCCCAAAGATTGCAACGCAAATCGGGGCATCCCCATCGTGGCAAAGGCGTCCCGCCGATGATCGCCCGCAGGCCATTCCCGAACGGCTTTATGCTCGCCCCACCCGCAACCACATTCCCAAATCCCCTTCGTGGTCCTTCGTGTTTCGTCGTCCCCCCTCACCTATTCAGCTTCTTCTCCAGCAACTCCCCAACCATCTTCGGATCCGCCTTCCCCGCACTCACCTTCATCACCGCCCCGCGCAAAAACCCCATCGACGCCTGCTTCTTCTTCGGATTGTTCTTGTAGTCATCCACCGCCTTCGGATTCGCCGCCAGCGCCTCATCCACCCACTTCTCCGTCGCCCCCGCATCCCGCACCTGCACCAGCCCCTTCGCCTCCGCAATCCCCTTCGGATCCGCCCCCGGCTCCTTCAACAGCTCCTCAAACACCGTCGCCGCCGCCGTCGCCGAAATCGTCCCCTCCTCCATCATCTTCGCAACCGCCGCATACGTCGCCGCCCCAATCCCCAGCTCCGCCAGCAAAACCCCACGCTCATTCGCCGCCTTCATCGCCACCTGCAACAACAAATTCGTCACCCGCCGCGCCGGCCCGCTCGCGCGCAACGCCCCCTCAAACAACTCCGCATTCCCCCGCTCCTCCACCAGCACCATCGATTCCTTCCCCGTCAGCCCATACTCCTTCTCATACCGCTTCCGCCGCGCTATCGGCAACTCCACCACACCCTTCCTCACCTCCTCCCGCCACTCCGCACTCACCGTCACCGGCACCAGATCCGGATCCGGAAAATAACGATAATCCTCCGCCTCCTCCTTGCTCCGCTGCACCACCGTCACCCCCTTCTCGTCATCCCACCCGCGCGTAAACTTCGCCACCTTCGTATTCACCGGCTGCCCCGCCCCGCCATTCGCATGCCACTCCGCCAACTGCCGCTGAATCTCATACGCGCACGACCGCTCCACCGCACGGAAACTGTTCAAATTCTTCAACTCCGAAATCGGCGTCTTCCACACCTTCCCGCCGGCAAAAATATGCAAATTAATGTTCGGCTCAAACCGCATGTGCCCCTGCTGCATGATCCCCTGGCTCACCCCCAGATACCGGCAAATCCGCCGCAACTCCTCCCCCAACAACCGCGCCTCCTCCGGTGTGCTCAAATCCGGCTCCGTCACAATCTCCAGCAGCGGCGTCCCCGCTCGATTCAAATCCACCTGCGACCACTCTTCGCTCCCTTCATGCATCAGCTTCCCCGCATCCTCCTCCAGATGCGCCCGCCGAATCCCTATCTTCTTATAACTCCCATCCGCCAGCGGCAACTCAATCTCCCCCACCCCGCACAACGGCAAGTCGTACTGCGAAATCTGATAATTCTTCGGCAAGTCCGGATAGTAATAACTCTTCCGGTCCCACTTCGTAAAACTCGCAATCTCACAGTTCAACGCCAGCCCCACCATCATCGACATCTCCACCGCCCGCTTATTAATCACCGGCAAAACCCCCGGCAACCCCAGCACCACCGGATCCACCATCGTGTTCGGTCCTGCGTTCACATGATCCGGATGCGCCCCATTCGCCGCCCCCGTAAACATCTTGCTCTTCGTCGCAAGCTGCACGTGAATTTCCATCCCAATCAAAACTTTGTACTCAACACCATTCAACGTCATCGTCATCACCTAAATCCTTCAAACACTCTCACCGCCCCGTTGGAGTTCCGCCTTCAGGCGGCGTCACCGCCGATGCGGAGCGAGGCACCTCCGCGCCCCACAACTTACCCGCACTCCCGCCCCGATGCGAGCGCCCGCCAACGTGGCATGGGCATCCTGCCCATGACGGGCCGCAGCCCCTGCCGGATCGAAAAGACCCCGCAATCGAAAAGACCCCGCATTCCCCGAACGCCAATACCCGAGTACCATCACCCCAAATTCTTATCGAGTCCCCCCATGCCCACCTCCCCACATCTCACCCTCACCCCCCGCCTCAAATACCTCGCCCTCCTCCTCTACACCCTCCTCACCGCCGCCTCCGTCACCGTCGTCGCCAACTTCGCCCTCCACAAGGCCGCCCTCTTCCCCGAATTCGCCCAGGCCGGCGACTCCTTCGGCTACCTCCAGGGCGCCCAGGACCTCCGCAACGGCCACGCCCCCCACAACCTCCCACCCTTCACCTTCAACTCCCCCCACTCCCAATTCCTCCTCGACTTCTTCCGTTCCCACAACATCCCCCTCGAAAAATCCGCCGCCCTCCTCGCCCCCAACGCCTACCACTACCGCGCTGAAACAAATCTCATCATCAACCAATACCCCCCCGGCATCCCACTCTTCCTCTCCGTCTTTCCCCAAGGTCACGCCCTCCACTCCGTCCACGCCCTCGTCGCCGCCGCCCTCCTCCTCTTCTGCCTCACCATCTTCATCCTCGCCCTCCGCCCCACGCCCTCCCCCAACCTCGCCCCCAAAGCCGCCCTCATCGGATTCACCGCCCTCACCGTCTCCATCAGCCTCCTTCTCTTCGGAATCTCCGTCAGCTACTCCATCGACTTCTTCGCACTCCCCATCCTCCTGATCTTCCTCGCCATCCACTTCGCCCTCCGCACCCCGCCAAAAATCGCACTCCCCCTCACCCTCCTCGCCGGCGCCCTCTTCGGCTTCGCCATCCTCTCCCGCCTCGCCACCCTCCTCTTCCTCCCAGGCTTCCTCCTCCTCCTCTGGCAACCCCCCAAAGAATCCCCCCGTTTCGTCATTAGTCATTTATCATTCGTCATTCCCGCGCTTTTCGCGGGCGGTCTCTTCATCACCGGAATCCTCCCTCTCGCCATCCACAACAACGCGCTGACCGGCTCCCCCTTCCGCTCCACCTACTCCAGCCACGACGCCGCCCCGCCCTCACTCTCCCACATCCCCTCCAACCTCGCCTACTACACCACCGGCGACGGCAGCACCTTCTCCCTCCTCACCGCCATCGCCCTCATCGCCTTCACCCTCCTCCTCCTCTCCCGCCCCCGCAGCGCGCAAATCCACCCCGAATCCCAGCTCCTCTCCCGCTACGCCCGCGCCATCGCCCTCTTCATCCTCATCCCCACCGCATTCTTCCTCACCCACCCCATCGCCACCGACTACTACCAACTCCCCACCTTAATCGTCACTCTCTTCGCC
>Ga0335069_10007184_pt1 | contig 16118 bp, 20 predicted proteins | sample Lox_Sample_11_FD_206714 | JGI IMG/M metagenome (GOLD analysis project Ga0335069, IMG submission 206714) | Soil microbial communities from Loxahatchee National Wildlife Refuge, Florida, United States - Lox_Sample_1.1 | ecosystem: Environmental > Terrestrial > Soil > Wetlands | place: USA... | reverse complement strand
GTCATCAGGATCGCGGCGCGCGAGCCGGTGAGGCTGCCGCCGCGCCGCTCGATGCTCCGCCTGTCGTCCGCCTCGAACGCGTCGCGGCGGGACGGATCGATGCGGAAGTACAGGGACGTCGTCCGGAACCGCGCGACGATCTCGTCGGCCGTCTGCTCGACTCGCTCGGCCTGCGCCGTGACCTCGACGTCGGCGAACAGGTCCGCGGCTTCGGGCACCTCGAGCTCGTGCCGCTCGGCCATCAACCAGTCCCACACGGCGGACGCGTTCGCGCGCCTCGCATCCGCGCCCGCGAGCAGCTCTTGCAGCGCACGACTCGACGGCAGCGTCGCCTCGACTTCGGGCGCGTACCTGCGCAGCGTCGCGCGGAACTCCGCCTCGAGCTCGTCGGACTGCTCGTCGCGGACGCCGCAGTGCAGGAGCAGCGCGAGCACGCCGCCCGGCTCGAGCAGCGCGGCGGCCTTGCGCCAGCCGACGGCCGGCTCGACCCAGTGGAACGCGGTTGCGGAGAAGAGCGCGGCGTACGCTCCCGCAGGAAGGTCGGCTTCCTCGAAGCGCGCGACGTGGTAGCGGACGTGGGCCGCGTCGCCGACCCGCCGCCGCGCCGCCTCGATCATGTTCGGGCCGGGATCGACCGCGTCGACCTCGAGCCCGCGGGCGGCGAGCAGCTCCGTCAGCTTGCCGGTCCCGCAGCCGACCTCGACGACGCGGGCGCCCTCGGCGATGCCGCCGCGTGCGAGCGCAGCGTCGACGAGCTCGGGCGGATAGCCGGGGCGCGCGGCATCGTACGCCTCGGCGACGTCGTCGAAGACCTGCCCGAAGCTGCGCAGCGGAGCCGGCGAATCCACGGCCAAGCACGATAGCCCCGCAGCGGTGCGCGTACGCTGACCGCATGCGGATCCTGCTCGTCTCGCAGATGTACCCCGGCCCGGACGACCCGGACCTCGGGACGTTCGTCGCGCAGGTCGAGCGCGCGCTCGTCGAGCGCGGGCACGACGTCGAGCTCGCCGTGCTCGACACGCGCGCGGGGGGGAAGCTCCGCTACCTGACGCTCGCCGGGAGGACGCGCGAGGCGCGCCGGCGCTTCGACCCCGACGTCGTCTACGCGCACTTCCTCGTCCCGTCCGGGCTGATCGCGGCCGTCGGCCCGCGCACGCCGCTCGTCGTCACCGCGCACGGCCAGGACGTCCGCAATATCGGCTCGATCCCCGGCGTCGCCGCCGCGACCCGCTACGTCGTCGGTCGCGCCTCCGCGGTCGTCTGCGTCTCGGAGTTCCTGCGCCGCGAGCTCGAGACGAAGGTGCCGGCGGCGCGCGGGAAGACGGTCGTCGTCTCGAGCGGCGTCGACCTCGAGCGCTTCGCCGTCGCGCCGCCGCCGGACGGCCCGGCGCGCTTCCTCTGCGCCGGAACGCTGACGGAGCGGAAGAACGTCGTCCGCCTGGCGGACGCGTTCGCGGCGCTCGGCGACGGCGCGACGCTGACGTTCGCCGGCGACGGCCCGCTCCGCCCGCGGCTCGAGGGCCGGCCCGGCGTCCGGCTCCTCGGCCGCGTCCCGCACGACGAGATCCCGCGGCTCCTCGCCGACTCCCACGTCCTCTGCCAGCCGAGCCTGCTCGAGCCGCTCGGCCAGGCGCTGCTCGAGGGGATGGCCTGCGGCCGCTCCGTCGTCGCCACCCGGATCGGCGGCCCGCCCGAGTTCGTCCCGCCCGGGGCGGGCGTCCTCGTCGACCCGCTCGACGTGGACGCGCTCGCCGAGGCGATGCGCGCCGCCGCCGCGCTGCCTCGTCCCAACGAGGCCGCCCGCGAGGCAGCCGCCGCTCACGACGTCCGCCGCCAGGCGGAGCGGATCGAGGACGTCCTCAGCCTGGCGGTGGCTTCTCGAGATCCGCGAGCCTGACCTCGACGAGCGGCCGGATCGTCTCCTCGAGCCCGGCCTCCCGCGCCACCTCGAGCGCCTGCTCCCAGCTCTCGCGGGCCTTCTCCGGGTCGACGCCCTGCTTCAGCCGGTTGTCGCCGGTCACGAGCAGCTTCCGGATCCGCGCCCTGGCGTCGTCGCTGCTCACCGGGCGAGCCTACGGTACCCTTGGCCCGTGCTCCAGTTCCTCGCAGTCACGCAGGTGCTGATCGTCGTCGCGCTGATCACGCTGATCCTCATGCACAGCGGCCGCGACGCCGGCATGGGCGGCCTCGGCTTCACCCCCGCCTCGCAGGGCGGCACCCACATCGTCGAGCGGAACCTGACCCGCGTGACGGTCGTGTTCGCGGTGCTCTTCTTCGTGAACAGCATCGCGCTGTTCCACTACCTCAAGTAGCTCGGAACCGCTGCGCGGTTCCTCGCTGGGAACGGAACTCCGCGCGCCGGAGAGCGCGGTCTCCGGCGCGCTCCGTGCTGTCTCGCTGTCGATGCTCTCGGCGGGTCGGCTGCCCCGGCGCATCCGGTCGTGCCCTGCGGGCAGGACCGGACGCTGGGTCGGCCTCCGCGGAAGCCGCCGGCTTCCGCTCCGGCCTGTGGCCGGCCGGGAGGCGACTCGCCGAACCACGGTCAGCGGCGGCGCAGATGGCCGCTCGACGGGCAGACGAACCCGAACCTGATGTACGCGCTGTTGCCGATCTTGCAGAACTCACCCGCGCGGAGGCACTTCTCGCCCCACGGCAGGCTCGCGTGGACGTATCCGGCCCCGCAGCTCTTGACGGGAGCGAGCGGCGCGGTCCGAGCGGTCGACGCGGCGACCGACGAAGAGGCGCCCGCGACGCCGATCGCAAGCAGCGCGAGAGCTTTCCGCATGAGCCCTCCTTGACATGAGTCGACGGCAGGCTAAGAGTGCTACGGCGACGCGATCGAGGCAAGTGGGAGGGGTCGATGCGGCTGTTCAAGTCGGACGAGGAGAAGCAGGCCGAGGACGAGTTCCGCCGGTTCGCCGATGCGCTCGCGACGGCCGATCCGGCGCACGCGGCCGTGCTGGTAGACGGATTCCGTGCCGGCGGCTTGCCCGAGATGCTCTCGGCCCGCGACCGGAAGAAGCTCGGCGGGGCCGCGTTCGAGCGGTATGCCGAGGCTTCGCTCGCGGACGATCACCTCACTGCCGAGGAGGAGGAGACGCTGGCAAAGGTCGCAGATGCCGTTGGGCTCGGACAGCAGGATCTCGAGGCCCGCGGCGACCTCTACGTTCGCCTCCAGGTCGCGAAGATCAACGCCGGCCGCCTGCCGGTGGTCGAGGCGCCGCACCTGATGGCGAAGCAGAATGAAGTCGTCCACTTCGAGACGTCGGCGGCGCTGATGAAAGAGGTCGCCGTTCGGGAGTGGCGCGGCGGCTCGCAGGGCGTCAGCTTCCGGATCGCCAAGGGCGTCCGCTACCGTGTCGGCGCGACGCGCGGTCACATCGTCACCGTCGGGACGCAGCTTCAGGTCGCCGACACAGGCGTCCTCGCAATTACGTCGCAGCGCATCGCGTATCTCGGAAGCCGGAAGACGCTCGACATGCCGTTCTCGAAGCTGATGGGCATGGAGCTGTACTCGGACGGCGTCCGTCTCTCGCTCTCGAACCGGCAGAGCGCGCCGCTGTTCAAGGTCACGTGCTCGACGGACGTGCTCGGCGCGCTCCTGAACGCCGCTGCGCAGGAGGTTCAGACGTGACCTCCGCCTCGCTACAATGCGGCCGCTCTCGCGCTGGTGGCGGAATTGGTAGACGCGCTAGGTTGAGGGCCTAGTGGCCGCATAGGCCGTGGAGGTTCAAGTCCTCTCCAGCGCATGCAAAGGGTCGTCTGCGGACGACCCTTCGTCGTTCTGCGGGAATCTCCCGATTACCGGACCGGGGGTGGATGTCTAGGCTCGTATCGCGATGGGTTACGTGGTCGCAGGTGAATCGGGCACCGGGCCGCTCGACGAGTTGGTCCGGGAGCTGCGCGCCTCGCTCGAGCGGGCCGGATTCGAGCCGGTCGCCGATGACGAGGCGCCGGACCTCGTCCTCAACGTCGTCGACCGCGAGCGGCCGAAGCCGTTCCGGCGGCGCTCGCGCGGGACGTTCGTCGCCGCGCTCCACGCGGTCGACGCGCCGCCGCCCGATCCCCTGCTCGAGGGCTATCCGATGCTCGTCCGCGCGCTCGCCAACGTCTCGCTCACCTTCGTCCCCGGGCAGGGCGTCTGGTTCACGACGCTCGAGCGCGGCAGCTACCTCGTCCCGGCGGCCGACGGCGCCGGCCCGCTCGCCGACGCGGTCGTCGCCCGGCTCGCCCCGCTCGCCCGCTCGCGGCTCGTCATCGACAACGAGTTCCGCACCGACCTGGAGCCGGAGCTCTGGGGCGGCGACGAGATCTCCGCCTCGATCTCCGAGGCGGGACGCCGGCTCGACCAGCTCGGCCTGCTGCCGGCCCCGTTCCCGGTCGAGGAGCTCGTCAGCGAGCGCGACCTCCGCCACATCAAGCGGCTCTACGGAATCGGCGGCCTGTCCTACGGGAACCTGTCCGCCCGCAAGGACGAGACCCGCTTCTGGATGAGCGCGAGCGGCGTCGACAAGTCGAAGCTCGAGATCCCGGGCCGCGACATCCTGCTCGTCTCCGGCTACGAGCCCGAGCACCTGCGGATCGTCCTCAGCGTCCCGCCCGCGGTCGAGCCGCGCCGCGTCTCCGTCGACGCGATCGAGCACTGGAAGATCTACCAGGAGCATCCCGACGTCGGCGCGATCCTCCACGTCCACGCGTGGCTCGAGGGCATCCCCGCCACCGACGTGAACTTCCCCTGCGGCACCGAGGAGCTCGCTGCCAACGTCGCGCAGCTGCTCGCCGAGGAGCCCGACCCGGCCCACGCGACCATCGGCCTCCGCAACCACGGCATCACCGCGACGGGGGACACCCTCGACGAGATCCTCGACCGGGTCGCGCCGCGGCTCCTCCGCCAGGTCCCGATGACCTAGAGGTCTCGGGCGGGCGAACGTCTGTTTGACGCCGTCCGGAGGAGTCTCTACGCTTCCGGCGAACACACGTTCGACCCTCGAACCCTTCCCCCAGGAGGACCACCCGTGGAGCTGACCGGCCGCCAACAGGAGATCTGGACGTTCCTCGTGGAGTACGTCGACGCGCACGGCTACCCGCCGACCGTGCGCGAGATCGGCGAGGCGGTCGGATTGGCCTCGCCCTCGACCGTCCACGCGCACCTCGCCAACCTCGAGCGGGCCGGGCTCCTCCGCCGCGACCCGACGAAGCCGCGGGCGCTCGAGCTCGTCGGGCGCGAGAAGGCCGGCGAGGCCTCGGTCGCGGAGCTGCCGAAGCTGCCGCTGCTCGGCCAGATCGCCGCCGGCGCGCCGCTGCTCGCCGAGGAGAACGTCGAGGACGAGATCGCCGTCCCCGAGACGCTCCGCGGCGACTTCCTCCTCCGGGTCAAGGGCGACTCGATGATCAACGCCGGCATCCTCGACGGCGACCTCGTGATCGTGCGCCGCGCCGAGGACGCGCGCGACGGAGAGATCGTCGTCGCGCTTGCCGGCGACGACGAATCGGCCGACGAGGCGACGGTCAAGACGTTCCACCGCGACAAGGGGCGCGTGCGCCTGCAGCCGGAGAACGACGCGCTCGAGCCGATCTACGCGAGCCACGTCCAGATCCTCGGGAAGGTCGTGGGGGTGTTCCGCGAGCTGTGACCGGCATCGCCTCCATCCACCGGACGCTCGAGCAGGAGCTGCTGGCGCTGCTGCGCGGCGCCTCGCTCGAGTGCCCGGCCTGCGGCGAGTTCGTGCTCCACGAGGGCGGCGACGTGCGCTGCCCCGAGTGCGGGCTCGTGCTGCACGGGAAGATGGAGGCGAACGTCGTCCACGCGCGCTTCGGCTCGCGCGCCGGTTAGGCGGGCAGCGTCGCGCAGAGCTGCGCGATGTGGCGCTCGTCGGTGCCGCAGCACCCGCCGACGACGGTGAGGTTCGGCAGCAGCGGGTAGAGCTTCGCCGTGGCGGCCGCGAGCTCGACGGGATCGCCGTCGTCGAGCTCGTCCGACTCGTCGAGTTCCGCGTGGCTCTTCGCCGACGCGTTCGCGCGCACGCCGCCGATCCGCTCGAGCCAGGCTCCCCCGTCCGCGAGCGCCCGCGCGACGTGCGTCGGGTGCGCGCAGTTGACCATGAAGAACGCCGGCGCGCCCTCGGTCTCCCGGTCGAGCTGCTCCACCGCGTCGCGGAGCGTCTGCCCGCTCGGCAGAAGACCATCCACCTCGACGGTGAACGAGATCGAGCACGGGATCCCCGCCGCCCGCGCCGCGCGCGCGATCCCGATGCCCTCGTCGGCGTACGCGAGCGTCAACGCGCTGACCATGTCCGCGCCGGCGTCGGCGAGCGTCTCGACCTGCGGGCGGTGGTACGCCTCCGCCTCCTCCGCCGACATCAGCGCGCCGGCACGGTACGCGTCGCCGCGCGGGCCGACCGCGCCGCAGACGACGACGTCGTCCCCGAGCTCGCGCACGAGCGCGACGCCGCGGCGGTTGACGTCCTCGAGCGCGGCCGCGGAGTAGCCGAGCCGCACGCCCCAGTCCACGCTCGCGCGCCAGGTCGGTGCGTCGAGCACGATCCCGACGCCGTGCTCCCGCGCGATCGCGAGATACGGCAGGAAGTACGAGCGCAGCGCCTCGACGCCCCGGTCGTCGTCGAGCAGCACGAACGCGGCGAAGCACGGCAGCTCGAAGCCGTCGCGGTGGATGAGCGTCGTCTCCATGCCGCCGTCGGTGACGGACGTCCGGCCCGGGCGCAGAACCATGCGGGGATTCTCGCCCAGGTACGATTCGTCACGCAGGCCGGGTGACCGCGGCGCGCTCCGTCCGTTTCGGCGGCGGGGGCGTCGAGGAAAGTCCGGACACCGCAGGGCAGGACGCTCTCACAAGAGAGGCGGCGAAAGCCGACGGAAAGTGGCACAGAGAACAGACCGCCGGCGACGTGATCTCCGGAGACGTCGCCGGCAAGGGTGAAACGGTGGGGTAAGAGCCCACCAGCGGCCGTGGCGACACGGCCGGCTCGCCAAACCCCGTCCGGTGCAAGGCGAACAGGCTCCGCCGACGCGGCCCGCCGAGGAGCCGGGTAGCCGCAGAGATGGATGGTCACCCTCGACAGAATCCGGCTTACAGGCCTGCTACGGAAAAAGCCCTGGAAACGGGGCTTTTTCTATTCGGCTTTTTGCCGGGGTACTCGCCCTATGAGCGGTAACCGCGTGTCGAAGGCAGTTTCACCGGAACTGCTCGGCGCGGGCGCCCGGCCATCGCCCGAAGGCTCGGTCGGCTACGCGTCACGCCGCATCCGGACCGTAGCAGCCCGGCCGGTTGAAGGCCGCCTCAGCTTGGATCGACTGCGGAGTCGCACGACAGGTCACCGGCGTGAGCCTCGGCCCGTTCAGCGTTCGGTGTCTCCGGCGACTCGGACGGTCTCACGGTCAGCGGAGCGCGTGGGCGGCTGCTGCGGCGGCGGTGGGGTTGCCTGCGTCGATGATGAGGTAGTAGCCGTGGGTCTTGAGGGTGGCCCGGTCGTGTTGGAGCAGGGCTTGGCCGTTGCTTGGGAAGCGGACGGTTCCGAGGGCGCGCGTGACGGCGTTGGGGCGCGGGTATTCGGTGATTGAGATGTACTTCGCACCGGAGTAGAGAGGGGTGCCGGTGTCGTTGAGTTTGCCGTAGAAGAACTCGACGCCGGCCGGGAACTGGGACGGGCTCTGCAGCGCGTCGCCGGTGAAATAGCGCGGCTGGCCGATCCAGCTGCGCGCCACGCTGTTGATCGTTGTGGGCGGGATGAGCGGCTGCCGGTGCATTGCCTCGGCGGCCTGTGTGATTGTGGTGGCCGGCGAGTTGGGCGCGTTGCCGTAGCCGAGGAAGTGCGTGTGGGAGTTGGTGAAGAGGGACGGCTTGGCGGGACCGGTCTCGATCGAGACGACTCTGGTCGATTCTCCGCTCTGGACACGTCCGTTGACGAGCGTTCGGAAGTAGAGCGGCTTGTAGGTCGAGCGCGAGATCGCGACCTGTTGCACGTACGACTTGATCGGTCCCGACTGATCGATTCCGCTGGGCTGGTAGCTCGGCTTGGTCGCGATCCAGTAGACGGGCTTGCCGTCGAGCGTGCCTGTGCCGACCACGTGGTAGGCGCCTGAGCGAAGCGCGGCACGGTAGCCGGAGATCGGCCCGACATTGAAGTCGACCGAGTACCTGACCTTCGCAGCGTGAGGCGGAAGGTAGAAGCTGTAGAGCAGCGAGCCCTGGAGGGTTGTTGCGACGACCAGCCCACGTTGGGGGTCGGACCAGATGTTCGTCTGCTGGTGCGCTGGCGTCTGCTTGCCCGTGTCGAGGTTGACGAGGCTGCTGCCGAGTGAGGTCTCGAGCACGGCGTGGGTGACACGGCCATTGCCGATCGCTGCGAGCGCCTGCGAGAGCACGCTTGAGCTGCCGGCGAACGGCCACGCGAGCGCCAGCGCGATCGCGCCCGCGGCGGCACAGGCGACCATGGCCGCCCTCCAGCCCCAGCGCCGGTAGGTTGATCGCGTCTGTTGGCGCAGGCCGGACCGATCGAGCACGTCCGCCCAATCGGGCTGGCGGCCAGGCTCGGGAGAGAAGCGATCGAGAAGCTCGACCGTGATCGTGTCGAATGTGCTCATCCGGGCACCTCCAGGTTCTCTCGTAACGTCGTCAGCGCGGTGTGAAGCGTGGCCGATACCGTCCCGCGCTTGATCCCGAGAATCTCGCCGATCGTCTGCTCGTCGAGATCGGCGTAGTAGCGCAGAAAGACGACCAAGCGTTGACGCTCGCTGAGATCACCCAACTCGACAGAGTTAGGCGGGTCCGACTCCGCCACCCGAGCTTCGGGGATCTCCACCAGCGGGAGATCAGAGCGCCGCTGTTTGGACACCTTGATGGCGGCGTTCACGACCGACCGCCACAGCCACGCTCCCAACGGAGCCTCGCCACGAAAGCCTGAGCGCCCGCGGATCGCACCTGCAAAGCCCTCCTGCACCGCATCCCAGGCCAACCCCTCATCGCGCAGGATCGCGAACGCAACGCGATAGAAGCGCCCGAACTCCGCCCGGTACACGGCCTCGATCTGACCGACAAGGTCATCGCTTACTCCCACTGCCCTAGAGAGTCTCAGAGCGCCGAAAACGCTTACTGCCATGGCAGCCAGGGGACGAGAGCGCGCTCGCGTGCGCGAGTTCGGGAATGACGCCCGGGGCTATGGGAGGTGGCTTAGGTCGATTACTTCGAGTTGGTTCGAGCCGAAGTTGGTGACGAGCAGCCGTTTGTGAGTCGTTTCGGCGGAGAGTTCGCGCGGGAATGTCCCGGCAGGGATGTCTCCGATCACGGCGGCTTTGTGGGCAAGTGCGGCGTGGGTGTCGATGACAGTGAGTGCTGCCGTCTGTCCTGGTGCTGCGAAGCGGTTGGAGTCTGCGACCACGATGCGTGTGCCTTTGCGGAGAAGCGCCAGTCCAACTGGCGCGGCTCCAACGCGGATGCGGGCGAGGAGCGCGTGTTGTGGCTCGGTGCGTAGTCGCGCAGCGGAGAAAGCCAGAAGGCTATTGCTTTCTCGCGCGGCAACCCATACGACGCTGCCGTCGGGAGAGGCGGCCACGCGCACCGGGTCGCAGCCTGCTGCCGCAGACTCGACGACGGAGCGACGGGGACGTGTCTCGGCGAGCTTCAGGTTCATGACGCTGATCGTCCCCTGCCGCGAGGTCGCACTCTTCGCCTCGCTCGTCGCGTACAGCCAGTGGCCGTCAGGTGAAATCGCCATCCCGACAACCGCTAGGCCGAGCGGGATCGTGCCGACAAGGGCCGATCGCTTGAATCCGGTCTTGAGGGTGCGGTCGAGGTTGAAGACGGCGATCTCATTCGCGGATTCGAGCGCGACGAAGGCGAATCGGTCGTCGGGGGAGACGCTGACCTCGATGGCGCTGTCGAGCGTGAGGCTCGTCGACCGGGCGTCGACGGCGAGCTTGCCAAGCACCGCGTGCGGCGCGCCGCGCTCCAACCGGCCCACATCGAGCACAGCCGCGCCGCTGCCGTCCGCGATAAGCAGATAGCGCCCGTCATTGGTCAGAACATCGCCGGCAAGCGTGTCCCCGGGCAGCGTGATCTCTCGAACAACCCGCGGCCTCCGTCCTCGGTCATCAACGACCGCGACCGTGCCGGACAACGTCGAAACAAACGACCATGCGCCACCGTGAGTGCTAACGACTCCGAAGGGGTTCCCCGACACCGGCACCATCGCCGTCCCGACCTGCAAGAGCGGTCGCTGCGAAGAAAGAGCCGGCGAACAAACGCGTGGTGTGGGAGCCCGAGCGGCCACCGCTGGCCGCACCGAGGAGGCGAAACCAGAAACGACCACTACAGCCACTCCCGTCAGCGCTAACAACACCCGGCGGTCGGAAACCATTCTCCACAGAAGCCTACGGCGCGCGACTCTGCAAAGGAGGTTGGTCTGGGCCAGCGTGCGGCCGTCACCTGAATGTGGGGGCTACGCTTCTCAGATTGTGTTCGAGCGGTTCAGCCCGGAAACCCGCCAGCTCGTCCGCACCGCCGTGGATCAGGCGCGCGAGCTGAATGATTGGTCTATCGGTACAGAGCACCTCTTGCTTGCCATCACGCGTGGAAGCGGGTTGGCGGCTCTGAGCTTGGCGTCGGCAGGGGTGACAGCCGGCGCGATTCGCGCACAGCTTGGTATCGACGAACCCGAGAATGCGGCGGCTTCTCAAGAGTCTGGTGCCGGTCAGATCCCATTCACACCCCGTGCGAAGAGCGCCCTGGAGTTGGGAGTGCGGGAAGCAGACGCCGTGGGTGTACGGGTAGTCGAGCCGGAGCACATCCTGCTCGGCATCCTCGACGTCGCAGATGGAACGGCACGGACGATCCTGAGCGACGTCGGCGTCGACCCGAATGACCTACGTGCCAAGCTAGTCCCCTAAGGCCAGGGCCGCGCCGAGAGCGGAGACCGTCACCTGCGCCAGACCGTATGGAGTGCCCGGCGCCTTGCTCGTAAGTTGGCGCGGGTTGCCGTCGGGAGTGGCCCGGCGGTAGAGCCGCTATTACGGGAGGCGCCGGTTGTGGGCGAAGGTAGCTGGGTCGGGCTTGATGTGCATGCTCGGTCGGTGGTGGGGGGGTGTGATTGATGCGGGGAGTGGTGAGGTGCGGTCGCTGCGGGTGCCGCCGGGTAGCGAGGCGACGGTGGCGTGGTTGCAGACGTTGCCGGCGCCGGTCCGGGTCGTCTATGAGGCCGGGCCGACTGGGTACAGGCTCGTGCGAGCGTGTGCCGAGGTGGGGATCGGCTGCGTGGTTGCGGCACCGTCGCGGATCCGTCCTGCGGGCGACAGGGTTAAGACTGATCGGCGTGATGCTGAGCGGTTGGCGCGGCTGCTTCGGCTCGGCGAGATCATTCCGGTGCGGGTGCCGGGGCCGGAGGAGGAGGCGGCGCGGGATCTCGTGCGCGCGCGTGAGGATGCTCGCGGTGATCTGATGCGCGCCCGGCATCGGCTCTCGAAGCTGCTGCTCCGGCACGGGGTGGTTTACGAGGCGACCGCCTGGACGCGGGCGCACGACCAGTGGCTTCGCCGTCAGCGGTTCCAGAGTGGGCCGCTCGCGATCGTGTTCGACGAGTGCTACGGCCGAGTGGTCGACGCGAAGACCAGGAGAGACGCGCTCGACACGGCGATCGCCGAACTCGCCGCGAGCGAGCCGTACGTCGATGTCGTCGAGCGGCTCGTCTGTCTGCGCGGCGTCTCAACGTTGACGGCGTTCGCACTCACGGTCGAGCTCGGAGACTGGCGTCGGTTCCGGCCGGAGTCGCTCGGGCCGTTTCTCGGGCTCACCCCGAGCGAGAGCTCAAGCGGGGAGCGGCGCCGGCAGGGTGCGATCACCAAGGCCGGTAACAGCCACGCTCGGCGACTACTGATCGAGGCCGCCTGGCACCACCGCCCGCCGTCGCGTCGAAGCGTCACGCTCGAGCGCAGACGCACCGGTAAGCCCCTTGCTGTGCGCGCTCAGGCCGAGCGGAGCGGCCGCCGCCTGCACGGACGTTGGCAGGCGCTCGAGGCCCGCGGCAAGCCGCGCACGATCATCGTGGTCGCCGTCGCGCGCGAGCTCGCCGGACACTGCTGGGCGCTCGCAACGATGGACTAGCCGCCGCCCCCAACGTCTTCGGCGAGGAGAGCGCACCGGCGAAAACGACGCGAGGAGCGACCCGAGGGAACACTGTGAGCAGCCCCAACGGGTCATGCTCGACGCCAGAGACGCCGGCTCCGCTCCTCATCTCGCACACCCGGTCATGCGGCACCAACCCGCGCATATGAGTCGCGACACAAACGTCGACGACAGCCGATGCGCTCCCCCCGCCGAACCCGACCCGCAACAGCGGGCGATACGCCCCTGCCAGTTGACGGGCCACACTCCATATGAGTGTGCGGGACCCATGAGCGGCAGCGGGCTAACCTCGCTCTCCGGCACTTTGTAGAATTGGTTTCGCTGAGTGAGGGCAACTGGAAGTCGAGAAGGGACGTCCAGGTGATGTCGCGTCTCGTGGGGTTCGCGGTCGTCGTCGTCCTGGTTCTGTCCTTTGTGCCGTCGGCGCAGGCGGCAATCGGCATCAGCGTCGATCAGAAAGCAGTCGTCGTCGGAGCATCGCTGCACGTGACCGCGTTCGGGCCAGCGGGCACTGCGGGCATGCCGGTCTACCTTGCACCTGCCTCACTTGACCTCACGCCGGACCCGCCGATCTCCGACGGGCAACCAGGCGCACCCTACGTCCGTATCGGTCACCTGCCTCAGAGCATCGACATCTTCCACACCAGACGAATGACCTTCCGTGTACCGGCCGTCCCAACCGGCGCGTATCGAGTCGTCGTCTACTGCGAACCATGCGTCAAGGGAACAGGTGGCAGCCTGATCGCTTCACAGCAAACTGTGCGGATAGCGCAAGGCTGACGTTAAGCCCGAGCCGGACGATGGCTCCGACGACTGCGGTGCAACCACGGTCGGCTGGGCCAGTGAGTCCGTAAATGTCACCTGGCTGGCCGCTGAATCGCGTCTTCTGGCATGCGAGGGCGGGTTGTTGCGGTTCTCGGGAAGTCGGCGATGATGAGGTGAGATGGCCAGGGCTGTGACCCTCACCAGCGCGCTGTTCGTCTCTTTACTGATCGCGAGCGCCAGCTCGGGAACGCGGTTAGCCGCGACGGCTGAGTGTCACATGTCGCAGCTCGCCGTCACCGCTGGGCCGTACATCAGCGAAGCCGCCGAGCAGCACACGCTCGCGCTGCGATTGGTCAACTACGGCAAGCAGGTGTGTGTCCTGGACGGCTATCCAAGACTGACGCTCTACGACACACGCGGCATGATTCCCTTTCGGATCAGAGTTGGCGGCGACCAGATGATCTCTACGCGGTCGCCTAAGCTGGTCCGCCTCCAGCCAGGCGCTGCAGCGTTCTTGCTCCTGAACAAGAACACGTGCGTCAACGGATTCTCGCGCGGCGCCACGATGCTCAAGATCGCAACGCCTAGCGCGCCAGGCACCGGAGTCGCATCGTTCAGATTCCCACCGAACATGCCTTATCCATGGAGGATCCCCGACTCCTGCGCAAAGGCCATCGATCCCGGCTCTGTCATCACCGTCTCGCCCTTCGTGCCGACGGTGCGAGCAGCACTCAAGCGCTGATCATCACTGCAACGGGTCCCATGCGGCAGCACGGCTGCGTGGGCCAGCGTCCGTAAATGTCCCCTGAGCTACGGGCTAAAGCATCCGTCGCCGGGAGCGCAGGCGGTCAACCACGGATGGCTGGCAGTACCACGGTGATAGGTGGGTATCACTCGACCTGAGTGGTCGTAGACGCCCCAGGGTTTCCCGTCGAGCATGAACTGGATGCCTCGGATGGTCGGGTAGCTCGTCAGCGTGTATGTGACCGCCCCAATCAGGCGCAGCCGAGGAATGGTGTGCAAGCTAGTGAGTCGGTCGCCGGCCAGCGTGACGGTCGCGATCCCTCTGGCCGCCGATAGGTGGATCGGCTTACTTCCGACGGGAAACGGGGACTGCAAGCCGCGGTGCCGCAGGGACGCTGGGACGACGGCTAGCCGATACAGCGCGGCGTTCGGTGTCAGCGTCCGACTTGGTTGAACTGGAAGGAGCACGCTCCCTGACGCGGTCAGTAAGTAGAGGCTTGGACGCTCCACCGCAGCCGCCGCCGAAGCCAGTAATGCGAGGCTCGCAACGACCAGCGTGGTCACGGTCGCGGTACGCATGGCGTCACCGGGAGTCTGCCAGCGGCTGAGTGCACTCGCCACTAGCAGATGACTCGTGGCCTGGGCCGGTGCTCGGGACAGACCCCCGACGGCCTTAGCGCTTGACGCCAGCGGGCGCGCCCGGTGGCGAAACGACCGCAGCAGCCGCGCCGATGGCGAGACCGATCATCCACGGCAGGAATGCCAAAGCCACCGCGTCAGTTCGCGCGGTCGGCACCCAGTGACCGAATACGTCGACACGACTTGACCATCCCTCACCGGTCGGCTCGTGAACGACGGCGGCTGCGCCTACAGCGGCCTGCGCCACCAACCCGACCGCGAGTAGCAGGTAGAAGCGCATCCAAGTCCGACCGAATCCGAACCCTGCGACAACGGCCATCGCAAAGACGACTCCCAGCACTGCGGCAACGAGCGACATACGCACAGTCTGGGCACTCAGCACTGGATTGCAAGCGAGGCTGCCTCGCCTGGGCCACTCACAGTCCGCGAATGAATCTCCTATGACCTGTCAAGTCATCTGCGGTTGTTGTTGGAGTAGTCGGTAGAGGTGGCGGGCGAGGTAGCGCTTGACGAGTCGTGTTGCTTCGCGGGCGGTCTTTCCTTCTGCGATGCGTCGGGCGATGTAGTCGCGGGTTGCGGGGTCGTGGTGTCGTCGGTGCAGCGCGATCGTGTGCAGGGCGCGGTTGAGTTGGCGGTCGCCGCCGCGGCTCAGTCGATGTCGCTGTGTCTGGCCGCTTGAGGCGGGGACGGGTGCGACGCCGGCGAGGCGTGCGAAACAGGCTTCTGAGCGCAGCCGGCCGTGGTGTGACCAGGCGACGATCAGCTGCGCGGCGACGATCGGCCCGATGCCCGGCTCGTCGAGCAGCGCTGGCGCGATTGCGCGGACGTGGATGAGCATCTCCTGTTCGAGTTCGTCGGCCTCGATGGTCGCGGCCTGGATGCGACGGGCGAGGCTGCGCAAGACGAGCCGTGTGGCGAGATCGTCCGCGGTCGAGTGGGTGCGGCGGAGACGGCTGCAGCGGTCGAGCAGCGCCCCTGTCGGCAGGCCACGCAGTTGCTCGCGGAGCGGCTCGGGTGCGGTGACGATGACCGCGCGGAGTTGGCTGAGTGCTTCGCGGCGGACGTCGACGGCGCTTCGCCGGGCGACGAGCAAGACTCGGAGCGCTTCGCGCCGCTCGCCCGCGCGCGGAAGCGCGAGCGTCTCGCTGGCGAGGGCCGCTCGCGCCGTCCGGACCGCGTCGAGGGCGTCGTCTTTGCCGCGCAGCCGCCGCTCGCCGCGAGGCGTGCGGCTGAGCTCGAGCACGGTCTCGCCGCGCCGGGCAAGGTAGCGGGCAAGGCCGGCGCCGTAGCTGCCGGTGCCCTCGATCGCCCAGGCGCGTCGTCCCAGCGCGTGTCGCTCAGCGACGCGGAGCAGCTCCCGGTAGCCGCGCGCGTTCGTAGGCGCCGCCGTCCCGGCGACGACCGCGCCAGCCGGGGAGGTGACAACCGCCAGGACGTGCTCGTCGCGGTGGGTGTCGACGCCGAGCACGTAGTCCAGCTCGTCTGCAAGCATCAGACTCGATCCTCCGACCTCGTTCGTAGGGTCCGGTGGTGCCGGTCTGATGCGGGGAAACCGCGGCGGCAGGACTGTGATGAGTCACGCCGGAACGGCGGACAAGCTCCTGATCAAGCCAGCAGCGGGCGCCAGACCGGCGCCGCCGCGCACACGCGGACAGATCATTCCCAAGGCACACACGAAGCGGCCGGTCACCTGACGAGTCACGCGCGGCACGGCGACAACCAGGCTGGCGAGTGCCCCAGACAGACACCCTCGCCGAGTCTCACAGTCACCTGACCTTCCAGGGGCAGCTCCAGGAAGGGCTTGTCCGTCATGGACGGAAGACGACAATCACTAGTG
>Ga0335069_10007182_pt1 | contig 16119 bp, 11 predicted proteins | sample Lox_Sample_11_FD_206714 | JGI IMG/M metagenome (GOLD analysis project Ga0335069, IMG submission 206714) | Soil microbial communities from Loxahatchee National Wildlife Refuge, Florida, United States - Lox_Sample_1.1 | ecosystem: Environmental > Terrestrial > Soil > Wetlands | place: USA... | reverse complement strand
CGCCGGGCGTTCGTGCGCAACCAAGCCGCGAAGCGGTGGCATACTGGATCTTCGCCGGCCTCCAAGCCGCGTTTTCTGCGACGGACCAAGCCGGCACGGTCGAGCTCGAAAAGCAGACTGCGGGCCTCGACCCAGCGGTCCACAACCTCAGCCAAGCGCCGGAAGAGCAGCTCGAGCCGCTGAGCGAACGACAACCCAGCCGGCACGTCGCCGTCGAAGGCGGCGACGATGTCCGCCTCCATGGTCGCGATGAGATCCTCGATGATCTGTTGCTTGCCCTTGAAGTAGGCGTAGAGCGACGGCGGCGTGTAGCCCGCCTCCTTGGCGATGTCCTGGATGGTCGTACCCTCGAAGCCGAGACGCGCGAAGGCACGCGCCGACGCCTGCAGAATGTCTTGACGAGCGTGCGTGATTTGGCGTTCGCGCCGGGCGGTCTGGGACATGTGGCCCTCTGATTGCCATTTATGGTCTACTTTATCGGCAATTCAAGTCGGACATACCGCGGTCTTCCCGACTCTGCTGCCACTCTCGGTGTGAGCTCGTCACCGAAAACGCTACCCTTTCCACCCAGCTCGACGTGTTGCGGTGTCGCCCCGGTAGGCCGCGCCTGGGCCTGCGCGACCGACTTCGCCTGCTCCTCATCGCGGCGCTGCTGCCGGCCTGGCGCAGGGGCAGCCTGAGACGATCTTTACCTTCGGGAAGCGCCAATTCCTTCGTGACTTCAGCGGCGACGCTGTGGCGAACGCGGAGCTTCAAAATCTACGCATTCGCAGCTGGGCTCAACGCGCGCCTGAGGACAGACCTGCCGGCGTCAATCCCAAAGCCCCGTAATTCGATCCTTCAGTCGTCCACCACACCGAGGACAGAGGACCGTTGTGCGCTGGGAGATGAGTCGCACCTCGACCGAGCAGTCTGGGCACTTCTTGACCCTGTCGAGAACATTGATGGTCACCAGCTTCTGGCACTTTGGGCAGCTTGCTAGAACTGGGTCATATTTCTCCGGATATGGAGCCGGACCAAGGCCAAGCTCCTGTGACCGGAACTTGCACCTCCGGCAGGTGAAAACCACCCTCGTGCCCATGCTGGGTTTGCCTCGCTATCCGCCCACGGTGCGCGGTTAACGCTGCTGTCACATTGCCGGAAGGTAAAGTTATGTAAAGTTGGCACGGCCTCTCTGGCACGAGGTGGCCTGCCGGTTGCGGGGAAACGCGGCGACCCACGACGATTTCTGCGCGTTTCGCGCGACAACGCCCTCGTCGATGCCTGACTGTCGCAGTTTCAAGCATGGTCGACCTTGAAATCGGCCCCGGGTCGAACAACTTCCAAGTTCGACATGGCACGAATGTGGATAGCGTTCAGGGCGTTTTTCAGTTTGCTGTTTCTCGGTCGGCTGCCTCGGGAGGCCGCGCGCTATTTGCCGGCTCTGCCGCCGGACGTTGCGGCCGGTGACCTGCCTCGGGCCGCAACGGGCCAGTCGGCCGCGCAAAATCCGCGGCCAACCGATGCCAGCGCGACCATCTCTGCGCCGCCGGCGCTTGCCAAGCCCGCCGCGGCCGCCGAGCCGGCGCGGCAATCCGAGAATGCCGCCGCCCTGCGTACCGAGGGCGCTCTCATGCTGCTCACCCTTCTGCAGCGCGAGGGACGCTTGTTGGATTTCTTGCGCGAATCACTCGACGGCTACGATGACGCGGCCATCGGCGTCGCGGTCCGTGACATCCATCGCGACTGCCGCAAGGTGCTCGATGCGCACCTCAAGGTCGAGCCCGTCATGCCCGGCCAGGAGGATGAGGCGGTGTCGGTGCCCAAGGGCTTCGACCCTTCCGAGGTGCGCGTGATCGGAAACACCCAGGGCGAGCCGCCTTGGAAAGGGGTGTTGCTCCATCATGGTTGGCGCGTGGTCGACGCCAAGCTGCCGACCTTGGCGGGCGACGTCGATCGCCATGTCATCGCGCCCGCGGAGGTGAAGCTGACCTAGAGGAGAAGGCGCGAAGCATGTCTCGCTACATCGTGGGCATAGACCTCGGCACGACCAACTGTGCCGCGGCCTACGTGGATCTGGAGGGCGCGGGCGAACCGGAAATTCGCCAATTCCTGGTCCCGCAACTGGTTGCCCAGGGGGAGATCGACGAACGCTCGACGCTGCCCTCCTTCCTGCTGCTGCCGTCCGCAGACGAGGTCGCGGCCGAGGCCATGTCCTTGCCCTGGGCCAGGCGGCCAGGTTTCGCGGTCGGCGAGTTCGCCCGCGAGCGTGGCGCGGACCTGCCCCACCGTCTGGTGGCCTCGGCCAAGTCCTGGCTCTCCTACTCGGGCGTCGATCGGAGGGCGGCCGTGTTGCCCTGGCGAGGCGCGGAGGCCGAGCCACGCGATTCCGACGGCGAGCAAGTGTCGCCGGTCGAGGCCTCATCCCGTTACCTCGGCCACCTGCGGGCCGCCTGGGACCACGCGCATCGCGATGCGGCCCTCGCTGATCAGGAGGTCTTGCTGACCGTGCCGGCCTCCTTCGATGCGGTGGCCAGGGAGCTGACCGTGCTCGCCGCGCAGCAGGCCGGTCTGCCCAACGTGGTCTTGCTGGAAGAGCCGCAGGCCGCGTTCTACTCCTGGCTGGCCCGCAGCGGAGACGGGTGGCGCAAGGCTCTTGCCCCTGGCGACGCGGTCGTGGTGTGTGACGTGGGCGGCGGCACGACTGATTTTTCCACCATCGCCGTCGCCGACGACGGCACCGGCAACTTGGTGATCGAACGGGTGGCGGTCGGCGACCACATCCTGGTCGGCGGCGACAACATGGATCTCGCCCTGGCCCACACGATCGCCCAGCGCATGGGTGGCAAGCTCGGTTCTTGGCAGCAGCGAGCGCTGGTCCACGCCTGCCGGCGCGCCAAGGAGCAACTGCTCGGAGAGCGCCCTCCGGACAAGGCTCCGGTCACGGTGCTGGGCCGGGGATCGAAGCTGATCGGGGGCACCCTGCGCTCCGAGCTCGGACGAGAGGACGTCCAGCGTTTGTTGCTCGACGGCTTCTTCCCATCTGTCGCCGCGGACGTTCGGCCACAGAAACGACGGACCGTGGGGCTGAAGGAGCTCGGGCTGCCGTACGCCCAGGATGCGGCCATCACGCGCCACCTGGCCGACTTCCTGGGCCGCCACGGGCGTCGTCCCACCGCCATCCTGTTCAACGGCGGGGTGATGAAGGGCGATGCCTTGCGCACAAGAATCGCGGAGGTAGTGGGCGGCTGGTTCGGGCAAGCGAGCCTGCCAGCCCTGGCGGGCACCGACCTCGATTTGGCCGTGGCCCACGGGGCCGCCTACTATGGGCTGGTCCGCCACGGCCGCGGTATTCGCATTCGCGGCGGCGTGGGTCGTTCCTATTACATCGGGATCGAAGCGGCCATGCCGGCGATTCCCGGCTTCGCGCCGCCGCTCAAGGCGATGTGCGTGGTGCCCTTCGGCCTTGAGGAAGGCAACACCGTCGATCTGCCCGGGGAAGAGCTGGGCCTTGTCGTGGGCGAGACGGCCGAGTTCCGCTTCTTTGCCTCGAGCAGCCGGCCGCAGGACAAGCCCGGTGCCTTGCTCGATCCCGAGCAGGCCGAGCTGGTCGAGCTGGATCCGGTCGAAGCGACTTTGCCGGCGGAGGGCGACACGGAAGGCCGCGCGGTGCCGGTGACCCTGGAGGCGAAAGTGACGGCGGTGGGCACCCTGGAGCTTTGGTGCGTGGCGCGCGATGCGCGCGGACGCTGGAAGCTCGAGTATTCCGTGCGCGAGCGTAGTTGATGTCACGCTCGCGCTACATCGTCGGCATCGACCTCGGCACGACCAACACCGCCGTGGCCGCGGTCGACACCCGCTCCGCGGAGATGGACGTGCGGGTCTTCGAGATTCCGCAGCTCGTGGCTCCCGGAGCGACCGACGGCCGCAGTCAGCTTCCCTCCTTCGTCTATCTGGCCGGCGAGCATGACCTCTCTGCCGCCGAGACCGCCTTGCCCTGGGCCGGGCAAGCCCGGCGGGTGGTGGGCGAGCTGGCGCGCAGCCAGGGCAGTCGCCAGCCGAGCCGGATGATTTCCTCGTCGAAATCCTGGCTGTGCCATTCGGGCGTGGATCGCCACGCTCCCATTCTCCCGTGGGGAGTCGAGGGCGGCGCCAAGCTTTCGCCGGTGGAGGCCTCGGCGTGCCTGCTGGCTCACGTGGCTGCCGCCTGGGATTGGCATCACCGCGCTCAGGCCGACGCGCGCTTCGCCGAGCAGGAAATCATCCTGACCGTGCCGGCATCTTTCGACGAGGCCGCGCGCGAGCTGACTGTCGAAGCCGCGCGCCAGGCGGGACTCTCGGGCGTGGTGTTGCTCGAGGAGCCGCAGGCGGCCTTCTACGCCTGGGCCCAGAGCCATCCCGCGCGGCGCGAGCTGTCCGCCGGAGAGCGCGTTCTCGTCTTCGATGTCGGCGGGGGCACCACCGATTTCTCGGTCATCGCCGTACGCGAAGGGAGCGAGCCCTTCGCGCGCACCGCCGTCGGCGATCACCTTCTGCTCGGCGGCGACAACATCGATTTGACCCTGGCCAAGACCATCGAGGCCCGCCTGCTCGGCGGCGCGGTCGAACGCCACCTGGACCCCGTGCAGTGGTATGGCCTGGTGCACGCCTGCCGCCTGGCCAAGGAAACCCTGCTCGGCACGGCCGACGTCGCCGCCTTGCCCATTGCCGTCTCGGGACGGAGCAGCAGGCTGATCGGCGGCACCCTGAAAGCGGAGCTGACCCGCGCCGAGCTGGACGAGCTTATCTTCGGCGGCTTCTTTCCCCTGGTGGCGCCCGACGACCTGCCTCGCCGCAGTCGCAGCGGGCTGCAGGAATTCGGCTTGCCTTTTGCCGCCGATCCCGCCGTGACTCGCCATCTGGCCGCGTTCTTGCGACGCCATCGCGTCGGTCCGGTCCATGCCGTGCTGTTTAACGGCGGCACCATGGCCCCGGCCGCCTTGCGCCGGCGCGTGCTCGATCAGTTGGCGGCCTGGCAGCCCGAGCCGCCGCGCGAGCTGGCGAGCGGACGGCCCGAGCTCGCGGTCGCCGAGGGCGCCGCTGTCTATGGTCTGGTGCGCCGCGGGCTGGGCGTCCGCATCGGAGGCGGCACGCCGCGCTCGTTCTATGTCGGGGTGGGTAAGATCGCCGGCACCGAGTCGGCGGTCTGTCTGGCGCCGCCTGGCTTGCTGGAGGGCAAGGTCGTGGAGCTGGAACGCGATTTCCGGCTGCTCACCAATCGGCCGGTGAGCTTCAAGCTCTATTCCTCGAGCACGCGGGTGGACCAGCCCGGTGCCCTGCTCTCGGTGGCCGGGGCGCGCGCCGAATTCGACCAGGACACCGGCGAGCTGCTCGAGCTGCCGCCCATCGTCAGCGTGCTTCGCGCCGCTGGCCGCGGCGAGGTCACGGTGCACCTTCAGGTGCGCATGACCGAGCTCGGCGAGCTGGAGATCTGGTGTCGCGAGCCACAGGCCCCGGAAAGCGGCAGTCCAGGGTGGCGGCTTTCCTTCGACATGCGCGCCGGTGGGGCGCGGGTCGAGTCCCAGCAGAAGATGCCCGCGAGCCATCCCAATGTGGGGCGCGCGCAGGAGCTGGCCAAGATCCTGTTCCAGGGCCCGTCCGAACCGCTGGCGCGCGCGAGCAAGGTCCTGGAAGAAGCCCTGGGCACTGGGCGCGAGGAGTGGCCGACCGCCACCGCGCGCGCCCTTTTCGATGCGCTCTTCGAGGTCGAGCAAGAGCGCAAACACTCGGCCGAGCACGAGGCGCGTTGGCTCAACCTGACCGGATTCTGTCTGCGTCCGGGAATCGGCGCCCCGCTCGACAATTGGCGCGCCAATCAGATGTGGCGGATCTTCAACGAGGATTTGCTTCACCCGGGCGTCGAGCAGTGCCGGCTGGCCTGGTGGATCGCCTGGCGGCGGGTGGCCGGCGGCTTGAGCAAGGGCCAGCAGCATCAAATCTATCTGCGTCTTGCCCAGCTCTTCTTGCCGGGGAGCAAGGGCAAGAAGAAGTGGTTCGAGCTGAAACCGAGCGAGCAGGAAGCGACCGAGATGTTGCGCTGCCTGGCCAACCTCGAACGGCTGTCGCCCGATGCCAAGGGCGGCTTGGGTGAGCAATTGATCCTGCGCCTGCAGTCCAAGCGTCGCGAGGCTTCCACGCTTCTCTGGGCGTTGGCGCGCCTCGGGGCGCGCGTGCCGCTCTATGGTCCGCTCAATTGCGTCTTGCCGGCTCGCACCGCCGAAAGCTGGATCGACGCCCTGCTGCGCCTGGATTTGCGCGAGCCGCAGAAGGCCGGGTTCGCTCTCGCTCAGCTGGCCCGCCGCACCGGCGATCGCGGTCGCGACGTCGACGATGATGTCCGCGCCCGTGTGGCCGTCCATCTGCGCTCGCTGGGCGCGCAACGGGCCGCCCTGCTGGTCGAGCATATCGTCGCCCTGGAAGCCCGCGAGGAGTGTATCGCCCTCGGCGACACCCTGCCGCCCGGTCTGCGCCTGGCCCCTGACCAGCCCGAGCCGGCCGCGCCCGGTCGCACGCCGGAATCTGGCGTGCCTCTTCACCGCTGAGCCCGCGGGTCCCACAGCCGCGCAGGGCAAGCGGGTCCAACCTCGCTGGCGGTCTACGCTTGATGATTATCGATTGCGGCGAAGGTCTCGCCGAAGATCAAGTGCCGTGCTTCCACCAGGAACTCGTGCGGGAAGCCCAGCTCGATCTGGCTGGCCTCGTGCAATCTCTGCAAGGCAGTTGGGGGCAGATTCACCGCGAGCGCGGCGAGATTGTCCTCGAGCTGCGCCAGCCGGCGGGCGCCCAGGATGGGAATGATGTTGGCGTGCGCACGCTGGGCCAGCACCCAGGCGATGGCCACCTGCGAGGGAGTCTTGTCGAGCTCGCGCGCAACCTGCTCGACCACGCTGGCGATGGTGAGATTTCGCTCACTCAAGGTCTTCTCGCCCCACGAGCCGGTGTCCGACAACCGGTTGCCTTTCGGGTGCGGCTGGCCCTTCCTGTATTTCCCGGTCAGCACGCCGCCGCCCAGCGCGCCCCAGGTGGTGACCGCCATATCGAAAGCCCGCGCCATCGGCAGCAAGTCACGCTCGGGCGCACGCTCGACCAGACTGTAGGGTATCTGCAGCCCGACGAAGCGGCTCCAACCGCGCAGCTCCGCCATCGTGTTCGCCTGCGAGACGATCCAGGCTGGCGTATCCGAAATGCCGGCGTAGATGACCTTGCCCGCGCGCACCACGTCGTCGAGGGCGCGCATGACCTCCTCGACCGGCGTGGTGAAGTCCCAGGCGTGAACCCAGTAGAGATCGATGTAGTCCGTGCCCAGGCGCTCGAGACTGGCGTCGAGCGCCTGCACGAGGTTCTTGCGGTGGTTGCCGCCCCCATTGGGGTCCTTCGGCGTTGGATTGAGTGTGTACTTGCTGGCCAGCACGAATTCCGCCCGCCGCTCGCGAATCAGCTCGCCGACGATCCTCTCCGAGGAACCATTGGTGTAGTAGTTCGCCGTGTCTATGAAATTGCCGCCCGCCTCGACGAAGCGGTGAAACACCTTGCTCGCCTCTTCCTTCGATGCCCCCCAGCCCCAATCCTCGCCGAAGGTCATCGTGCCCAGGCACAGCTCCGATACGCGCAGCCCGCTCTTGCCCAGCAGTTTGTAACGCATGATGGTCTCCTAACCTTGTTTTCGCCCCGGTTCGATGCCGGGAATCTCCAGGGAATGTCATCATCAGGGAACGTGCTTGCGCAAGGAAAGATCATGTTCAAAGAGCTCCAGCGTCTCGTGTATCAGGTCCGCGACGTGGAAGCGGCGGCCGCTTGGTACGGCCGCGTGCTCGACCTCGAGCCGGCCTTCGCCTCGCCCGTGGCAACCATCTTTCGCATCGGCCACGGCAGCTTGTCGCTGTCGCGTGCGGACACCGGCGCGCCCGCTGCCGACGACGGTCGGCTCAGCGCCTACTGGGAGGTCGACGACGTGGACCGCGCCTATGCCCGCCTGCTCGAGCTTGGCGCCCGGGCCAAGTCTCCGCCAAAAAACCTGCTCACCCTGCGCGTCGCCCAGGTCGTGGATCCTTTCGGCAACGTCCTCGGCATCTCCGGGCGGATCGCGCATGACCAAGAACGCACCGTCGAGCGCCAGCCTTCGGAGACCGCCCACGGGGTCGCGCTGTGCCGGGCGTTCTTGGCGCGCGACGAGCGGCCCAGCCTGCGGCGGGAGGACCGCTTTTCCGAGCTTTTCCTGCAGGACGAGATTCGCGCTCTGCTCGACGATCCAATCAAGCGGCGGGCCATCATCGACCGGAGGATCTCCCCGCCGCTTTACGGATACCTGGCGGCGCGCACGGCATTCGTCGATCAGGCGTTCTTGGCCGCGCTGGACCGCGGCCTCTCGCAGATCGTGTTTCTCGGCGCGGGCTACGACACGCGAGCCTTGCGCTTCGCCAACCAGCTCGGCTCGACCCGCATCTTCGAAGTGGACGCGCCATCGACGCAGAACCGGAAGCGGGCGCTGCTGGCCGCGCATCCGGTCGACCTTCCTGCCCAGCTCTGCTGGGTTCCGGTCAACTTCAAGACGGACGACTTCAGCCTGTGCCTGCGCGAGGTGGGTTATGACGAGGCGCAAGCCACGCTCTTCGTCTGGGAGGGCGTGACCTACTACCTGCCGCAGGAGACGGTCGAGCGGACGCTCTCGCTCTTGCACCGTCATTCGGCACCGGGAAGCGCGCTGGTGCTGGACTACGCCGCCGCGAAGCTCGAAGCGCTCCACGCCGGGGAGCCATTCTTGTCTTGGCTCGACCCGCACGAGCTGGTGCCCTGGCTGGGCGGTCTCGGGTTTCGCGTTGGCGAGCACCTCGATGCGGCCGCGCTGACGGCGCGCTATCTCACCCTGCCGGACGGCACAGTGGCCGAGCCCGTGCTGTCGAGGCTACGGCTGGTCCACGCCGAACGGTAGCGTTCCAATAAGTTTCGCCGCCGTCAGGCAGCCTGCGATGGCAATCGTCGAGCATTCCACCGAGACGCGGGAACCACGACGGATTTGCGCCCACCCACGAAAGCTGACGCGCTCAGGGAGCTTGGGCAAGCCCGGCCAGCCGGTCGAGGAACGCCTCCTGAGCGATGAAGATCTTCTGTCGCGCCACCGGCAGCGTGAACCATTCGCCGCGATCGACCTCGGGAAAGGAGCATGTTTTGCCTGACTTCGGCGGCCATTCGAGCTCGAAGTCGTTGCTGCACAGGCTCGCCGGATCCGCGTCTTGTTCCACCGCCCATGCGTGCACGAGCTTGCCCCCGGCTTGCCTCACCGTGCCCAGCGATACCAGCTCGCCGCGCGCCACGATCCCGGTTTCTTCGGTCAGCTCGCGCCGGGCGGCATCGATCGCGCTTTCGCCCGGCCCCAGCTCGCCCTTGGGGATCGTCCACCCATGCTCGTCTTTGTTTGTCCAAAGCGGGCCGCCCGGGTGGACCAGCAACACCTCCAGCACGCCCGCAGACCTGCGATAGAGCAAGACACCAGCGCTTTGTTTTTCCATCAGCTTACCTTCGCCCGCACATCCCCCGAGTGTACACCGTCATCGCTGCCACTGCCCTCGGTGCCAAGCTGCGGCTTTTCTCGGCGGACGCGGATGGTGTCCTCGCCTCTCAGCTTTGCGAGCTGCCACTCTTGCCGGCGAAATAGACGGCTTTCTGTTCGAAGCGAGGGGTGCTGATGCCCATCTCTTTGGCGGACTGGTAGACATCGGAGCAAAGGCCGTAGAGATCGTCGAGGTTGTTGTGGAGCTCCATTATCCGTCGGGCCAGCAGGTTCTTCTTGAAAACCCTCTTGAATGCAAGACTCGAGATGAAAGTGGGCAGGTAGAAGTTGCGAATCTCATCCTTGCATTCGTCGAGATTGGCTCCCTTTGCCGCGGCGACCTTCAAGGTTTCCCTGATCGTGAGGATGCCCTCGCGCAGCGCCTTGCTGCTGTCCATGAAGGCCGAAGCGCTCCCATACTTCAGACACGTACTGATCACCCCTGCATTGATGGCCATGTGGATCCAGATCCAGTGCAGAATGTTCTTGGGGCTCTCTACCGCTAGGCCCGCGTTGGTGAAGAGCGCTTTGATCCGGCTCAGCCGTTCGGTCTGCTTGCCATCGGTTTCCGCCAGCAGCACGTTGTCGAGGATTGCCCCTTCGAGGCGCGCCTTTTCGTAGTCCACGTGGCCACCGGCAACCGGATAGCCCCAAAGATACCGCTCTCGTGCGATGAGCGGATCGAGCGGTGCATAGTCCGTCCACAGGCCGTTGAAAAAGAGGACATCCCCGCTCGGGTCGCTCTCACCAAGCGCCCGCAGGGCCCCCGCGAGCGCGTGGTGTTTGACGCTTACCACGGTCAGGTCGAACTGGCGCTCGGTCCTGAAGTCGGTGATCGTCCGAATCTGGTAGATCGTGTCGGTTTGCTTGATGTCTTTGGGCGATCGTCCGTCGAGGATCCTCGCGCGCAGACCGTTTTTCAGCTGCGCTGAGCGGGAGGGCCTCACAAAGTGCACAACCTGGTTGCCCGCCAGCGCGAGAAAAAAGCCGTAGATCGAGCCTATCGCGCCCGCGCCGAAAACCAAGACCCTCATGGCGCCTCCTATTTTGAACCCGCGACCAGCGCGAGGACGACGTATACCGCCAGGACAACGAAGATGAACAGGTCCGAGATCATGGCGGTGTTTTCCAGCGGATTCCTGTTGCGCTGAACGACATGCCTGATGCCAGCCAAGCCATAAAAAAGGCACCCCGCGCTGGCGGCTGGCATCACCCATGCGCTGCTGAAGATGCTGATGAGGGCAATCGCACCGATCGAGATATTTGCGAAGCCCAATTCCTGAACGATATGCAATGGCGCATCGCCCTTGATGCCTAGAATAGTCTCAGCCGTAAAGCGCGGCTGAATCGCCTGACGAAGCCCGGCCAGAAACAGCCTGGCGCCGACCGCCCAGAAGACGAACCACTTCCCGAAGACGAGCAGAAACGCTGGCGAGGATTTGCACCCCAGGACCTCGATGAGGATCGAGGCGATCGGGAGCGCGAACATGAGGAGGACGACGGTGAGGGTGTACACGAGAGTCTCGCAGTCAGGTTGTCGGGGCGTCTCCGCGATAGGGCGGAACCGACGGAGACCATAGGACGCCTTGCGCGCCAGTCAAGTCGAGGAACCCCTCGGCCGGGGGATTCGCGCCGAGTCGAACGGTGTACCGCTGGCGTCGATGGCCCACAGCGAGAGCCAATCGCCTTCGACGACGACGTACACGAAGTTGAGCACCTGATCACTGAACGCGGTGAAGGACGACGACCCGACCGGACGGGTACCAGCGCCGCCGCCTCCGGTCACTACATAGGTCACGCCATTCTGCGGGGTGGTGCGCTCGTAGTCGTGGTCATGCCCGGAGAGCACCAGTGAGACCCCGTACTTCTCGAACAGCGGGCTGAAGGCATTCCGGACGTCACTCTGCGAGCCGTGTGCCCCCGACGAGTACGGGGGACGGTGCCCGTATGCGACCTTCCACGGCTGACGAGTGGCGGCGAGGTCGGCCTGGACCCACGCGGTCTGGTCATCGCCCATCGTCTGGGTGTCGTAGACCAGGAAGTGGACCGCGCCCCAGTCGAACGAGTACCAGCGCTCGTTGCCCTTGCGATCGCCGACCTCGGGCAGGGAGAACACGTGGCGGTAGGTGGCGCCCCCATCGCTCTGGTAGTCGTGATTGCCGGGTGCAGGAAAGAATGGGATGAACGAAAGCAAGCTGGCGTACGGCGCAAAAAAGGCGCGTTCGTATCCCTGCAGGGTTCCTGATCGTTGCTCGACGTCGCCAACGTGGATGAGCACGTCGAGCGGCAGGCTCTCGACCTGGGAGAAGACGGCGAGCTGGTCCGACCCGACGTAGCCGGAATCGCCGAAGGCAGCGAAGGCCACCCGACCAGGCTGGCCTACTGCGGGCGCGGTCCGAAATCCTGCGCCGTCGGTCAAGCTCCCGGTATGGTCAACCAGCTGGTAGCAGTACATGGTCGCCGGCGCCAGACCGTCGATGTGGGCCGCGAGTTGAACCGCTCCGTGGGGCAGTCCGCCCCAGTCGACCACCGGGTTGACACTCGCCACGGCCCCTCCCGAGGGCAGCGTGACGTGAACCGAGGCGGCGGCACCCGCGGCCCGCTCGGTCCACAGGATCGCCACCGAGTGATCGGTGGCCTGCTGGAGATACGGCGCACGCAGCACGCGATCGGCCCCCGCCGCGGTCAGTCTGCCATCACCACACGCGGCGCTCAGCACCGCCGTGGCGGGGCGCGGCGGCGGCAGCGGATTGCTCACGTCTCCAAGCTTGTCTGCGGCCACGTCACCGTGGTGGTTGGTGGTGCCGCAACCAGTGATGGGAAGGGCGGCCAGCAGGAAGAAACAGAGTGAGCGATACATCGTACCGGGTTACCAACTAAATGGGTCGTTGCAAGCACTCGCTTCCAGGCCGTGATCCCCTGGCAAGCGAAACAAGAGGGTAGATCTCATGATTAACGAAGCCTTTCGTGATCGAGCCGCGCATCCAAGTGGAGATCGTCTGGGGCATTGCCGTGGCCGTGGCCGTCGTGGCCGTAGACGTGGTCGACGGAAGATGTCCGGCCACGGCCACGACCACGCCTACGACCCTCCGCGGCTATCGCGGGACCAGGAGTCAGGCCGGGCGGCGTCCGCCGGAGCGCGGGGCGGCGTCGCCCAGCTCCGTTGTCGGCGGGCCAAGTGCAGCACGATCCACAGCCAGCCCAGCGCCGCGACCATGTTGACCAGGGCGAATGCGAGCACGCTCGCGTCGAGCGCCGTGCCCAGGGCCACCAGGCCCATCGAGCCGAGGTCTCCCACTCGCACCAGGAACGTGTCGGTGGCGGCCTTGGCCTTGTATTTCGCATCACGCGAGGTGTGCAGGAACAGCGCCTGCTGAATGGTGTTCTGAATCGAGTACTCGGTGCCGTTCTGCAGAACGTTGACCGCGGCGATGATCCCCAGTACGGGCACCAACGCAGACGCGCCATAGCCGCAGAGAACCAACAGCGGCAGCAAGAACAGCGATCGGCCCAAGCCCACGGTCCGGAACAGCCGCCCCACCAGGAAGATCTGCACGCCGGCGGTCAACACGGTGACCCACGTCTGATAGCTCGCGTAGAAGTCGCCGATGAAGAAGGTGCGCGCGGCGCCCACCGCCATGTCGGCCCGGGTCTTGACCAGCCTGGCGAGTAGGAAGTCGCCGGTTGTCTTGATGAGGTTCAGGAGCACGACGGCGCCGGCTATCAGGCCGAGGTATCGATCGCGCAGGATGAGAATGAAGCCGCCGCGCAGATCGCGCGGCGCCGCCTCGGCCGGTCGCCAGCGCGGCCAGCGCAAGGCGTGGCGGTGGGCGAGGTGGATGAGCAGAATACACTGCGCCAGGAAGGCCACCGCTAGCAGCATGATCTGTCGGTAGCCGAGCCATCCCAACAAGCGGCCGGCGAGCTGCGCGCCCACCACGGCCCCGACGGTCCCGCCGATGGCCACCAGCGGGAACAGGCGGCGCCCATCGGCTGGCGAGAACACGTCATTGGCCAGCGACCAGAACTGCGCGACGCTCACAGTGCTGAACACGCCCAGCCACACGAAGAACACGAAGGCCACCCACGGCCCCATCGGCCCCCACAGCGCGAACGTGGTGAGCGTCACAGCGAAGGAAGCCAGCACCCATTTCACGAGCTGGCTCATCTCGACGCGGTTGGCGACCAGGGAATAGACGGGTATGGTCAGCGCCAGCACCGCCGCCTCGGCGCCGCGCGCGTAACTGCGCCTGACCGCGCCGCCGGCGAGCAGGATGAGCGGCTCGCGGATGACCTTGAGCAGGTAATAGGCGGTCAGCAGCGAGAACACCGCAGCGCACAGCAACAGCACCAGCGTCCACTCCCCGTCATGTACACGCACGCCCGAGACGCGCGCCACCAGCCGGCCCGCGGCCCGCCTCCAAGTCCGTCGTCTGTGCTTGGTCTCCGGCATGGTCAGTCGGCCTGGTCAAAACGGGGCCAGGGCAAACAGCACACGTATGCCCTCCCTTGGCGCGTAGGCCAGCTCCACCCCCCCGAGTGGCGGCCACTTCCAGGGCGGCCCCGAAGAGTTGTAGAAGCGGAAGCCGAGCCCGACATCCGGGAACCAGCGCGCGGCGCCGAAGTCGGTCAGGGTCGGCCCCTGGGAAACCGTGCCAACGTCGGTGAAAAGCGAGGCGTCGAGGCGCGACGCCAGGAACCAGCGGTACTCGGCGGTAGCCACGGCGCCGCTCGGGCCGCGGAAACGGCCGTCGGCGAAGCCGCGCATGCCGGCCGCCCCGGCGGGACTGACCAACTCGTCGAATGGGACCGGGGCGGAACCCAGCGCCTGCACGGTCGCGGCGCGCCCGCGCAGGATGAACACGCGATCGAAGTTGCCCAACGCGGCCACCACCTCGCCCGAGACTGCAATGTGGCGGCTGGGATCGCCGGCCACGCCGTAGGCGAAGGTCGTGTCGACGGCCACGCTGACGCCGCTGCCACCGCGGTCGTGGTCGCGTCCGTCCCAGCCCAGCGCGCTGCCCGCGTGGATGAGGCGCAGGCCGGTTTGAAAACCGGGCACCTGCTCGGGGTCGACACAGGCGTTGCTCGTGTTGCGGCCACCCGCGCAGGCTGGCGTCGGCGTGGTGAAAAGCGTGGCGATCGAGGGGCCGCCCCGCACGCCGTTGGCCCGGTAGTCGCGGTGTAGGACATTGCCGTGCAGGCCCAAGCGCAGCCTGCCGGCCACGACACGGGACCAGCGCAACTCGGCGCTGACGTCCGTCGCCGCGAAGCGGGCCACGCCCAGGCCGCGCGCCTCGAGATCCTCCTTGGAGTGCGGGCCAATGCCCGCGAACAGGCGATCGGCGCGCTGGCTGGCCTGCACGCGCGCGGACAGTCCCCACGACAGCGGACCGCGCAGCCGCAAGTCACCGAGCAGCGCGCCCGCGCCGGCGGTCTGGAAGCTGGCGGCGATCTCGCTGACCGTGCCCGGCAGGGGCCGATAGAACACGCGTAGCCCGCCCGTGGGCAGGAAGCTGGTGTTGTAGGTGGCCACCGGCCGCACGCCGATTTCGCCGTCGTCAGTGGTGAGAATAGCGTCCGCCCAATCCACAAGATGGTGCGCCTCCACGAAAGCACTGGTCTCGACCACGGGCCAGTACACGGCCCACAGGAGCCCGCGCGGCACCCACAGCGTGGCACGGGCGACCTTCAGCGGTCGCGATGGCTCGGCTGGCGAAGCGCGGCCGTCCAGGGCCTCGCCGCAGCGGGGATCCGGGGCCCGGAGGTCGGTCGCGCCCGCGCAGGGGTTGGACTGGTCGCCACTAGCGTCGGCGGAAGCGGCGGTACCTCCGGTTCCCGGGTCGAGCGGCGCATTCACCATCACAAGGCAGAGCAAGGCGACGCCGTGCGGGCTCATTCGTCGCGCTCCAGGCCGACGACCACGAAGCGCCGCTCGGCTTCGCGCCAGCGGAGGTGCACGCGGGCGGCCTTCGCGCCTCGCGCGTCCGAAGCGGCCAGCCGCGTTTCCACGCGCACGATGCGGTACCCGGTCGCGCCGGGCCCGTCTCCCTGGAGGACCACGCATGCATGCCCGCCCGCACGAGCGGGTACGCTGGTCGAGAAGAGGCGCCGGCCCGTGCCGTCGGTGACGTCGACCAGGTAGCGGGTCGTGTCCGGATCGACATAGCCGCGCGCCACGGCCAGGTCTTGGAAACAGAATTGCGCGCCGTCCGCGGACACAGTGGGCCGCTCTACCGCCGCGACCGGGCGCAGGTAGCGACGGCCGATGATGTCCCGGCGCACCTGAAGGGCATGCAGCAGGTAGGCCGCCGCGTCGGCCGGCAGGTCGGCCGCGGCCACCACGGCCGCGAGCTGCGCGTCGCTGAACGAGGTCACCAGCTTGGCGCCCCAGTAGGCGTCCCGGCCGGTCATACGGGCGTGCGTGGGCAGCTTCTGGCCTGTCCGGAACTGGTCGGGATTGAAGTCCTCGGCCGGGTAATATCCTAGCGCCGGGTAGCGGTGCGCCTGCTCCTCCCAGCGTGCGCGCTCGCTTTGGAAGGAGCGCTGGTAGC
>Ga0335069_10007181_pt1 | contig 16120 bp, 12 predicted proteins | sample Lox_Sample_11_FD_206714 | JGI IMG/M metagenome (GOLD analysis project Ga0335069, IMG submission 206714) | Soil microbial communities from Loxahatchee National Wildlife Refuge, Florida, United States - Lox_Sample_1.1 | ecosystem: Environmental > Terrestrial > Soil > Wetlands | place: USA... | reverse complement strand
TCCCGCAGGAGCGGAGATTGAGGGCAGGGTGGCGCAGGTGTCCAGCGGCACCACGCGTTCGCACGGAACCATGCTGCTGCGCCCGGAGACGGTGATCCTGGCGGACGGTTCGCGCTTTCATCTGGATGCGCAGGTGACCGGGACGCCGGGCTCGAAAACAAGGATCAGCGGAGAGGGCTTCATCAACCCGAATTCGCGGGTCAAGAAAGACGGAATAGAATACGGCGGAGCCGTGGGCGCGGGCGTGGTGGCGGGCGCGTTAATCGGTGGACCCGTGGGCGCCGTGACCGGCGGCTTCATCGGAGCGGGAGTGATCACCGTGCATATCCTCTCGGATCACTCGGAAGCGACGCTGGAACCGGGGACGGTGATGCTGTTTACGCTCGACAACCGGCTCGATCTTCAGGCTGCCACTCCAACCGGCAACTGACGCCGCTCCTCTTCAACTTCTCATGGCGCGGCTTCTGTCGCGCCGATTCTGTCCCCTGAACATGGAGTGACTCCTAAGCGCGAATTCGCACTTCGTTGCGGTCAGTCTTCATGCTCTTCAAGTACAAGATATCGGCAAGCTGGTTGTCCTTGAAAGCATGTGATTCCTAGTCGCTTGCTTGTGTGATGAAACATTTTGGTTCCATCGACATAGTAGGTGACCTTGTAACTCAGGGTTGCCCCAAATGGCGCGTCCAGATTCTGCATCGGATATTCAGTTACGAGGAATGTCGCTGGCTGATTCGGATACGCGTAGCCGCCCCTGTTTACAAAACGGGACGAGTCTCCCTTCTTGCCCTGAGACTCAATATCCAAATCGTCAAACCTGTAATCCAATAGTCGTCCCGCGCCATTTGAAAAATAGAGACTTAGCTGGATGGTGCCCTCGTTCGGATCATTGTACTTGTACCGGGTCTGCACGATTTGAGTTAGCGGAAACAACCCGGATGACCGCGATGCCTCGTTTTCCCGATATTGATCTTGCCAAGCCTGAAATGCTGCGAAGAAGACGCACATTGCCGCTACAACATAGAGAACGTATGGACTGGCCTTCTTCCGAACAGTTTGGAGGAAGCCAAGAGCAATCGATGCGACACCGCTCATTAAGGCAACCCAATGCGAAAGAACGGCGAGCAAAAACTGGTTGAAAAACTGGAACGCAAACATCCCCGCAAACAGAGCTATACCCACTCCAGTTGCGAGAATTGGCGGGATATACCGTCTCCAAGCGGGCCGACTAGGTTTTCTGGGCAGCATGCCCAATTGTGGTGCGGGCAACCTCTAGCCATCAAGTGGGAGATCCCGGGATCTCTATCATCTTCCACCTCACTTCACGATTCGCCACTTGTGTCGCTTCCCCATCCTTCGTCTAACCGCCGGATCGTGATTGGCATCACGGACAACTACGGTGCATTCGGTCGAGCATGAACGGCATCGATCCCGTTCAGACAGTCGTGCGGCGGCGGGGCGTTGGAGGATTCCTTGTTCAACCGGCGAGAGGTGTTGGCGGCCGGCGCGGCGGCCGGCGCCGGGCTCATGACGGGATGTCTGTCGCATTCCTCGCGATGGGAGTATCTGCGGGAAAGCGAAGCGCGCACGCTGAGCGTGCTGTGCGATCAGCTCATTCCCGCCGATGACTGGCCGAGCGCCTCGCAGGCCGGCGTGCTTACGTTTATCGATCGCCAGCTCATGGGGCCCTATCGACGGCATCGCAGGGCTTACCGGCGCGGACTCGACGAGGCGGAGAAGCTGGCGGCGTCACGCTGCGGAGTTGAGCTGGCGCGTGCGTCGCAGGCGCAGCAGTTGGAGGTTGCCGGCGCGCTGGAACGCCAGAGCCCCGAATTCTTCGATCTTGTCCGGCGGCACACGATGCAGGGTTATTATGGCTCGCCGCGGCACGGCGGCAACAAGGATGCGGTGAGCTGGCGCATGCTGGGGCTGGCCGAGCCGCCGCTGCGCGGGCGCGCGCAATACGACCTGGCCGCGGGGGCGAAGCCGTGAAGAGCGTCAACGCGGTGATCGTGGGCGCGGGCGCGGCGGGAGGCATCGTCGCCAAGGAACTGGCGACGGCGGGACTGAGCGTGGTCCTGCTGGAGCGGGGCCCGTGGTATACGGCTCACGACTGCCGCAAGGACGATCTGCGCAACCAGCGTACGACGGTGCTGGGCAACGCCTTCGGGCCGGACGACGACGGCAACCCGCGCGTGGTGGTGGATGGGAAGGGCAACGCGCGGCAGGTTCTGCCCAGTGAGGGCGGTTACCAGAACAATGCAGCCTGCGTGGGCGGCGGAACGCTGAGCTACGGCGCGCAGGCGTGGCGCTACATGCCGCAGGATTTTCGCATGCGGTCCACCTATGGCGCTCCGGCGGGCAGTTCGCTGGAAGACTGGCCCATCAGTTACGACAACCTGGAGCCGTTTTACGAGAAGGCCGAGTACGAGATCGGCATCTCGGGCGACTACGCGGCCACTCCGTTCAAGGGGCCGCGCAAGCGCGATCTGCCCATGCCGCCGCTGCCGCCGAATCGCGAGTTCGGGATCCTCGAGCCGGCGGCGAAGCGGCTGGGGCTGCATCCGTTCCATCTGCCGATGGCGCGCAACTCGGTGCCCTACAACGGGCGCGGGCCGTGCATGCGCTGCCGCTGGTGCTGCGGGTTTGCCTGCGAGGTGGACGCCAAGAACGGCTCGCAGAACACGGTGCTGCCGGTGGCTCTGGCCACGGGCAACTGCGAGCTGCGCACCGAATGCATGGTGACGCAGATTCTGACCGACGACAGCGGTCACGCGCGCGGTGTGTCGTATATCGATGCGCGCGGCAACGCGCAGGAACAGCCGGCCGACGTGGTGGTGGTTTCGGCGTGCGCCATCGAGTCCGCGCGGCTGCTGCTGAACTCCAGGTCGCGGCTGTTTCCCAATGGGATCGGCAATCGCTACGACCAGGTGGGACGGCATCTCCAGGGGCATCACTACACCGGTGCGATCGGCTACTTCGACTTCGAGACCTATGACGACGTGGGGCCGGGCGCGAGCATCGCCATTACCGATTACAACCACGGAACACAGGGCCTTTGCGGCGGGGGAATGCTGGCCAACGAGTTTATACGGTTGCCGATTCACATGACGGACCGGCTGCCGCAGGGAACGCTGCAGTGGGGCTCGGCGCACAAACAGGCGATGCGGCAATGGCACAAGCGCAGCATCGTGGTCATGGGGCCGACGCAACAGATTCCCTCTGCGTCGGCGCGGGTGACTGTCGATCGGACGGTACGCGACAGGTGGGGGCTGCCGGTGGCGCGGATCGATGGCAATGTACATCCGCACACGTTCGATATCGGCGAAATCCAGGCGCAGCGCGCCGCGGCGTGGCTGAAGGAGGCCGGCGCGGTTCGTATCGACTTGATGTCGCACCGGCCGGAGTCAGTGAGCGCGGGCCAGCACCAGGCGGGCACCTGCCGCATGGGCGACGATCCGCAATCGTCCGTGGTGAACCGGTATTGCCAGATGCATGATGTCGACAACCTGTTTGTGATCGACGGCAGCGTGCATGTGACCAACGGCGGGTTCAATCCGGCGCTGACGATCATGGCGGTTGCGTATTACGCGTCGGATGTGCTGGTGCGGAACTGGAATGGAACGAGGTTCCGCTCATGAGACGGCGGCTGATTCTCGGTGGAGTCGCAGTTGTGGCGGTCGCCTGCCTGGCCGTGGCGGGCAACTATGGCGCGGCGCTTTACTATGCCGTCGGACACGGGACGGGGTGCGCGGACTGCCACGAGATGGCGAGTTCGGTGGGCGCGGTCCATGAGTCTCCCCACTACAACGCGCAGTGCACCGACTGCCACGAAGCAACCACCGGCGACAAGCTGCGGCACATTCGCGCGCACATTGCGGGTCGCATGCCGGAGGGCGTGCATCTGCGCGAGGCCGACGCGCGCCGCATGATGACGAAGTGCCAGGGATGCCACGAGCATGAATACGCAAGCTGGCACGCGGGGCCGCACTCGGCCACGTACAGCGCCATCTTCACGGACGCCAAGCACAACGCAAAGCGGCGGCTGATGGACGATTGCTTCCGCTGTCACGGAATGTATTTCGACGGAGCGATGCGCGACCTGGTACAGCCGCAGAACACCCGAGGGCCGTGGCGCCTCATGCGGGCGGAACTGGCGGGCGAGCCGGTGATACCGTGCCAGTCCTGCCACTGGATCCACCGCGAGGGCTCGCCGCAAAGCAAGCCGGCATCGCGCATCTCCGTGGCCGGGCCCGCGGTGCGGGATTCGCTCGCCTTTTACGACCGGCGGGAAGAGATGCACTTCCGCGCGGCGTCGCTGCCGATTCCCGTACTGTACGACGGCCCGCACAAGCTGAAGATCAGCGGCGATCCGCGCCAGGCGGTGTGCTATCAGTGCCATGCGCCTCGCCAGCCCGACACCAACAGCATCGCCGCGGTGACGGGATTCGGGCCACAGGCCCGGTCCGGCGACGACCGCACGCCGATGGGCGTACACGAGGGGTTGAGCTGCCTGGCGTGCCACAGCGGCCACAATGAAAATGCGTGGGCTTCCTGTGCCACGTGCCACCCTGCCCTGTCGAATTGCGGTTTGAACGTGGAAGAGATGGACACCACGTTTGCCGATCCGCGCAGCGCGCATAATATTCACTGGGTCAAGTGCGCGGACTGCCATCGGCACGGGGTGCCCCCATCGAAGAACAGGGCGCTGGCGCGGGGCGAATAGCAGAGCGGCTCAATCGCGCCGGGGCATGGGGCCGCCCTGCGCAGCGGCTGTGGCCGGCGGTGCCTCAGGGGCGGCGAACAAGTACAATACTGAGATGGAATCAGGCACCCATTCCCCGCATCCCAGGGGCGGAATATGCGCAGCGCAGGCGGTCAGATCCGCATGAAGCGCGCACTTGGGTTATTTCGATTCGGGCTGCCTTACTGGTTCAACTGGCTGCCCGGCGTACTGCTGCTGGCCTGCGTGGGCGCGCTCGACACCTTCCGCACACTCTTGTTTCAGCCCATATTCGACCAGGTGCTGCGGCCCGATGCGCCGGAAGGGCCCATTACGCTGGGCCTGCGCAACTCCCGATGGCAGTTTGACCTGCGGGCGCTTCTTCCTCATTTTCTGCACATCCACAATGCCTGGACCGTGGTGGCCATCGCGCTGGTCGTGGCCACCCTTGTGAAAGGCATCTGCGATTACCTGGGAACATACATGGTGAACTACGCGGGCTTCGGCATGATCACCGACCTGCGCAACCATCTGTATGAAGCCACCCTGCGCCGCTCGGCGAGCTTCTTTCACAAACACGCGACGGGGACGATTCTTTCCACGCTGATCAACGACGTGGACCGGGTGCAGGTCGCGGTCAGTTCAGTCATTGGCGAGTTCCTGCAGCAGTTCTTTACGTTCCTGGTTGGAGTCGTGTTCGTGATCCGGCTGGGCGGTACGCTGAGCTGGTCGCTGCTGCTGTTTGTGCCGGTGGTGATCACGTCTTCGCGCAAGATCGGCAGGGAAGTGCGGACACGCACGCGGACCGGGCAGGACAAGCTTGCCGAGATCCAGAATATTCTGCATGAGACCGTCACCGGCCACCGGATCGTAAAGGCGTTCAACACGGAGTTGTGGGAGCTCCTGCGCTTCAAGAATGCTGCGCGGCGCCTGTTCCGGGCGAACCTGCGCAGCGTGCGCATTCAGTCCATCAGTTCGCCGCTCATGGACACCATCGGCGCCATTGCCATCGCTCTGCTGCTCTTTATCGGCCGCAACGAGATTTCGCACGGACGTATGACCATGGGCATGTTCGGCGCGTTTATTATTCTGCTCTTCAAGCTCTATGATCCGGTGCGCAAGTTTGCGTATTTCTACAACAGCTTCCAGCAGGCGATGGGAGCATCGGCTTCAATCTTCAACTTTCTTGAGCATCGCGATGACGTGAAGGAGGCGACGCGGCCGAAGTCGCTGCAGGGATTCAAAAAGTCGATTTGCTTTGAAGACGTGGGTTTCTCGTATTCGAACGAGGAAGGCGAGCATCAGATCCTGCACAATGTGGACCTGGAAGTACGGGAGGGCGAGGTGCTGGCGGTGGTGGGCCCGAGCGGCGCAGGCAAGTCCACGCTGGTAAACCTGATTCCGCGGTTCTTCGATGTGACTTCGGGCCGCATTCTGATTGACGGGCTCGATCTGCGCGACCTCTCGCTCTCGACGCTGCGACGGCAGATTGCGCAGGTGACACAGGAGACGATCCTGTTCAACGACACGGTGCGGAACAATATCGCCTATGGCCAGCCCGACGTAAAGCTGGAGGTCGTGGAGCAGGCCGCGCGCAACGCGCTGGCGCACGATTTTATCCTGCGCATGCCGCAGGGCTACGACACGGTGGTCGGCGAGAAGGGATTCCGGCTCTCCGGCGGTGAGCGGCAGCGCATTGCGATTGCACGCGCGATTCTCAAGAACGCGCCGATCCTCATTCTGGATGAAGCCACCTCGGCGCTGGACGCGGAGAGCGAGTCGCTGGTGCAGTCGGCGCTGGGCAACCTGATTCAGAACCGCACCGTGGTGGTGATCGCGCATCGGCTCAGCACCGTGCGGCGCGCCAATCGCATTGCCGTGCTAGAGGAAGGCCGCATCACCGCCATCGGCACGCACGATGAATTGCTGATCACCTCGCCGACGTACCTGCGGCTGTATCAGTTGCAGTTCATGGATATGCCGGAGACCGACGGCGACCCGGGGCTGGACCAGCTCGAGCCAGAACCCCGTCAACCCCATCAGCTTCTGGAGCCGGCGCTCTCCGGCGAGGCAGAGGAGTAGGCATGCCCCTATATTCGATGACCGGCTTCGCCCGCGCGCAGGTGCGCATCCCTCTGACCGATCAGGCCCAGCTCGGTTATACGCTCATGCTGAAGAGCGTGAATCATCGGTTTCTCGACGTTCAGTTGCGGTTGCCTTCGGGCCTGGATGCGCTGGAGATGGAGTTGCGGCGCGCCCTGAAGGAAACGCTGGTGCGCGGCCACGTGGAGCTCACGCTCAGCGTGGAGCGCACGGGTCAACAGGTCGGCGGATACAACCGCGAACTGGTGGCGGGCTACCTGGCGGCGTTCAGCGCGGCGCGCGAGGAGCATGCGCTCACCGGGCAGCCGGATTTGAATTCGATCCTGCGCCTGCCCGGCGCTCTCCTGCAGGAGGGCCGCAACAACGCGGAAGAGGATCTGGCCGCGATTTCAGAGAGCGTGCAGCGCGAGATCGGCCCGCTGCTGCAACAGCTCAAGACCATGCGCGCGCGCGAGGGCGAATCGCTCGAGGCCATCCTGAATGCCTCGCTCGACCGGCTGGCGGAGGCGGTGGAGGGCGTGGCGCAGTTGCGGCCGGAGGTGGAGCAGCGCTACCAGGAACGGCTGACGCAACGGCTCATCGCCGCCACCGGCAACGAGTTTAACCGCCAGCGCCTGCTTGAAGAAGTGGCGGTCCTGGTGGATCGCAGCGACGTTGCCGAAGAGCTGGCGCGCATGAATACGCACATCGGCCACTTCCGCGAGTTGTTGACGGGGGGCGGCGAAGTAGGGAAGAAACTCGATTTTCTGCTGCAGGAGATGAACCGCGAGGCCAACACGCTACTGTCGAAGACCGGCGGCGTGGGCGGAAAAGGCACCCGCATCACCGAACTGGGCCTGGCCATGAAGGCGGAGATCGAGAAGGCACGGGAACAGGTTCAGAACGTCGAATAGCTCCGGCGCTCATCTTCCGACGACTGACGACTGCGAGCTATGAACAATGAACCAAGAACTGTGAACTAAGGGAAGAACGTGGCAGGCATTCTCTTTATCATTTCGGCGCCTTCGGGCTCAGGCAAGAGCACTATCGTCAATGAACTGCGGAAACAGGTCACCGGGATTGAATTCTCCATCTCGTGGACCACGCGCGCCCCGCGCGGCTCAGAGGAGCACGGCCGCGAATACTTCTTCACGGACCGCGCTGAGTTCGAGCGCATGATCGAGGCCGGGGAGTTTCTGGAGCACGCCGAAGTCTTCGGCAATCTCTATGGCACCGCGCGGCACTCGCTCGACGACGCCCGCAAGCAGGGCCACGATCTTTTGCTCGACATCGATGTGCAGGGCGCCGCCCAGGTGCGCAAGGCGATGCCGGGAGCGGTGAGCATCTTCATCCTGCCGCCCACTCCCAAGGTTCTCCGCACCCGGCTGCGCAACCGGTTTCGTGCCGAGGGCCAGGTCAACGAGGCAGAGCTCTATCGCCGCCTCAGCGAGGCCAGCAAGGAAATTGAGAACTACATGGAATACAGTTATGTTCTCATCAACGATATTCTCGACCGCGCCGTCGCGCAACTTGAAGCAATCGTCCGTGCTGAGCGATACTATCGCAACGACGAACCAATCGCCATTCGCTCGCGCCGTGTGCTGGAAGTTGCAGCGGCCTGTCGCCAATCCAATTCGCAGGAACGGCTCAAGCCTGTTCTGGAAGCGTTCGGGATCGGCAATAATTCGGATCAACAGCAATTCAACTTCGACGAGGATCCCGATGAAGATTGAGACGCAGTTTGACTCGAACTACCGCAAAGTTCTGGTGGCCGCCCGCCGTGCCCGGCAGCTGCAGAACGGTTCTTCAGCGCTCGTCCCCACGCACTCCACCAAGGCATGCCGGATCGCGCAGGACGAGATCGAGGCCGGCAAGATCGCTTACGTCAAGAAGGACGAGACCCCGGTGATCAAGCCGCCGGTGGACGAGAACGGCCTCCCGATCCTTCACGGTTGATTCCAGGGTTCAGGGTTCAGGTGTCAGGGTGGGAATTGCGCCCCTGGCATCGGACATATCCACTCGCGGCCTCTCCAGCCGCGCCGATCCCGCGCCGGCCGAGTTGTTTCTGCTGCCTTTTCGAGCCCTGCCCCTGGCCCCTGAAACCTGACCCCTGTTCTACAATCGACTCATGCGCATAACGGTCGGCGTTTCGGGGGGCATTGCAGCGTACAAGGCCGCGGAACTGGTGCGCGCTCTGCAGCGCCAGGCCCTGGAAGTCCATGTCGTGATGACCGAAGCGGCGTGCAAGTTTGTGCAGCCGTTGACCTTCGCCGCGCTATCGGGACATAAGGCCATCACCGGTCTTTGGGATGAAGCCGGAACCGCCCAGGGTTCTTACGAGTCGTCCATTGAGCACATCGGTGAGGCGCAGTGGGCCGAGGCGCTGGTGGTGGCTCCGGCCACGGCCAACATTCTGGCCAAATTCGCCCACGGCATTTCAGATGATTTTCTAACCACGATGTACCTGGCCACGACCGCGCCGGTGCTGGTGGCTCCGGCCATGAACGTAAACATGTGGGAGCATCCGGCCACCCAGGCAAACATTGAGACTCTGCGCCAGCGCGGTGTGCGTGTGATCGAGCCCGGCACCGGCGAGCTGGCCTGCGGCATGGTGGGCGCGGGGCGCATGGCTGAGCCGGAAGCCATCGCCGAGGTCGTCATCAGCGCGCTGGGCCGGCAGCACGACCTGGCCGGCGAGGTGGTGCTGGTGACCGCGGGCGGCACGCGCGAGGCGCTCGACCCGGTGCGGTTCATCGGCAATCGCTCCAGCGGCAAGATGGGTTACGCGCTGGCCGAGGCGGCGCAAAGCCGCGGCGCGCGCGTCCTCCTCGTCAGCGGGCCGTCGGCGCTCTATCCGCCGGCACACGTCGAAGTGGTCAAGGTGACTACCGCGGAGCAGATGCGCAACGCCGTGATGGAACGCATGAATGAGGCAACGATGATCATCAAGGCCGCAGCCGTGGCCGATTACCGGCCGGTCATCGTCTCAGAGCAGAAGCTCAAGCGCATCGGCCCGCTGATGCTGGAACTGGCGCCCACGGAAGACATTCTGGCGGAGGTTGTGCGCCGGCGGCGACCGGGACAGCTCATCGTCGGCTTTGCGGCCGAGACCGAGAACCGCATGGAGAACGGGCGCGCCAAGCTGCTGCGCAAGGGCGCGGACGCGATCGTGATCAATGATGTGTCCGGGGACGGCGTCGGCATCGATTCTGATTTGAACGCGGCCACGTTCCTGACTGCCACGACGGCGATTGAGATGCCCGAGATGACCAAGCGCAAGCTTGCGGACCGCATCCTCGATGAGACCCTCACACTGCGCCGCCCCAGGCCGCTCATGATGGAAGTGGAAGGCGTGTCGGCCCAGGACCAGGTGCTGCAGCAGTCTGCCCCGGTTGCGCCGCGCCGGCCCATCATCGTGGAGTAGCGCGTGCCCGCCCTCGATCCCGCAACCCAACAGGCACTTGCCGCGCGCCTGCGCTTCTATCGCGATCTGGGGCTGACGGATTTCTACCGCCGGCCTGTCGATCCGGCATTGCTCGAGAGCCTGCGGAGTTCCGCACCTTCCGCGCCCGCTGTCGAACAGCCCGATCCTTCCCATGACTTGCCGTCCCCTGTGGCGGGAAGCGTGGGAGGCGACGAACCCCACTCCCACCTTCAGGAGCAAGCCATTCCGCCACGCAAGCCGATTTCCGCGCCTCCGGCAATTGCCCCCTCGGTGCCGCCGTCCGATCGCGCCGCCGCACTCCTCATGATCCAGGAAGAGTTGGGCGACTGCACCCGCTGCGCTCTGCATTCCGGCCGCAACAAGATTGTCTTTGGCGACGGATCGCCCAACGCGCGCCTGCTGTTTGTGGGGGAAGGGCCGGGCGCCGATGAGGACGCGCAGGGATTGCCGTTCGTGGGCAAGGCCGGCCAATTGCTGAACAACATGATCGCGGCCATGGGCTTGAAGCGCGAAGAGGTCTACATCGCCAACGTGGTCAAATGCCGCCCGCCGGGCAATCGCACGCCGGAACCGGAAGAGGCCAACACCTGCTCGCCGTTTTTGTTCAGGCAGATCGACGTGGTGAGGCCCGAGGTGATCGTCGCCCTGGGCGCCACGGCCGCTACCTACCTGCTGGGCCAGCGCCAGCCGCTCGCCGGCCTGCGCGGGCGCGTACATACGTGGCGCGGAAGCAAGCTGATCGTGACCTACCACCCCGCGTTTCTGCTGCGCGACCCGCGGCAGAAAAAGGAAGCGTGGGCCGACCTGCAGATCGCCATGCGCGAACTGGGACTCACGGCGAAGGCCAAAAAGGAATAACCTACGCGACACATTTGCCGCCGCCTCGCTCAGGACCCGCTCGATCTCGCGCGCGACATCTTCCTCGCAATCAGAAGATCAACGCCGATCACCAACCATGAAACCGCGGGAAACACGATAAAGATAAACGCGGTGTTGTGGTGCGGCGGCCCCAGCGCGACCGTTCCGTAGGCGAGCAGCGAACTTGCGCAGATGATAACCGTCGCAATCTGTAGCGAAATGCGCCCGCTCGCTGGTGCGGCTGGGCTTGCGCGGTTGGACGCGAACAGCCCCACAAACGGCAGCAGAACCCACACCACGAACATTGCGAGAAGCGCGACGGAGTGCTGATGGCGGCCCGCATAGATTGTGAGCGCCAGCGAGCCCGCCGCGCCAAGGATCAGCGACATCTGCGCAGATCGCGTCAAGGCGCTTACGTCGGCGGACGCGATCTTCAAGTTCATTGGCGGTCGGCCCTCTATCGCGCCTTCGAGGCTATCAGAAAATCCTCGACTGCCGTAGAGCCGTAATCGTTGGCGCGATCTTCGAGGTCGTTCGAGCGCTTCGATTGCAGGAGCTTACCCTGTTCGTCGAGAACGAAGACCTACGGGTAACCGGTATCGTCGGATACTGCGCGATGGCATCCTGCAGGTTCTTGTTCCAGTGGCTACTGAATATGGGCGGGTGAGGCTTGAGTCCCTCCGGTTCCCACCGACAAGAGCCTGAAGGTGGTGCCGGTACTCCCGGGGTGCTGCGAGGACAGCAGTTCCAGATGAACCTGGTGATTCCCTGGGGCGAGTCCAGAAGCGACACGGGCCTCGCCGCGATAGCCTCCCCAGGTCGCGTCCACCCACCCCTCGAGCACCGTGGGATAAGGGGTACCATCGACCGTGGCACGAACCTCGCCCATGGGTCCGTCGATCATCCAGAAGCCGATCAGGATGTCGGTTCCATTCACCGTGAAATCGAGAGTGCTGCCCGGAGTGGAACTCTCCAAACCTTCCGGCACACTGCCCAGGTCGGGATTTGAAAACTTCGCTTCGGCGGTCCACCCGTTGTTGGCGGTTGGATTGAGTGCCGGACCGTGATTTCCGATGCCATCCCGGAGAGTGGTGAACTCGAAATGATCTGAATGAAGCGGGGGGGCCGTTGGCGGGATCGGAAGCGGGGAAGAGCCTGGCGGGAACGTGTCCATGGCGTTCTGCAAAGCTGTTTTGAGAAACAGTGCAGCGTAGGCATGGCCAAGATCGTTGGGGTGCGTGCCATCAGGCGTGATCTGGTCCAGCGGGATGGCGCCGTTCAAAAGTTCGGGAACAATCGCGTCATGGTAGCTCACCATCGGAGCATCGTAGTTTGTGCCGATGGCCGACTGCCATTGCTGGGCCGTGTTCTTCCAATCGTCGACGGGCGCGAAGTAGCTGGACATGAACAGCAGAATGACCGCGGGATGAGAAGGCGCGTCGAGCAACTGTCGCACCAGGCCCTCGTACGTATCTCCGTATTTTTCCGCTCCACCACCCCGGTCATTCACCGCGAACTCGACAATGACGAGGTCGGGGTTGTAGGCGAGGACGTCGCGAGAGGCACGCAGCGCTCCATAGTCGGACTGGCTTGCGCCCACCCCTGCATTGATTACGGTGGCCGCGCTGGACGGGAACGCGATCTGCCACCAGGTTCCGAGAACATATTGGTAAATGTGGGCCCAGTCGGATGCTTTCGCTCCGATGGTGATGGAGCCCCCGATTGCCACCATGGTCACTGGCTGGCCATTCCGCCCCTTCTGGACGAGGCGTTGCATGCGCGACTGGTCCCCTGCCGCCAATTGCGACCGGATAAGCATGTTGCCCGTCACCATCAGGACCGGCAGGTTGGTCGAAGCCGAGCCGCCAACGGGCAGAGGATTCGTCAACGTGATCTGACGAATTCCCATGGTTGCCTGGTCTGAGGCCGTCAGCGGAATCACGACCATGGTCGAATTCACGTATTTGACCGGATGCGATGCCCCTGCGTACGTGATTGTGGTGGCCGGAATGAAGCCCGTTCCAATCACAGTCAGATTCTGAGCGACTGATCCCGCCCTCACGAACCCCGGCGAAAGGTTGCGGATGACTGGCGCCGGATTCACAGGGGCCGCTCTGAAGGTGTAGTTTGTCGATGCCTGGATGGCGCCGTAATCGGTGATCAGCTGCGCATAGACAGTCGAGCCGTCGGTGGGGAGACTGAGGGCCTTGGCGGAGGTCGCTGTCATCGGGCCAAGGCCGAACAGATTGTTCGCCCCCGGCGTCGTTCCCAGCCGCAGGTTGTACCCGGTGGCGCCGGCAGCCGTGGTCCACGTGAATGTCATCGCGGGACCGGCAAGCACCGACCCTGCTGCGGGAGAGGTCAACGCCGCACGGGTCGCCCCCTTGAAGGTGTAGTCAATATATGACTGGATGGCGCCGTGACTGGTGACCAACCGCGCGTAGACAGTCGAGCCGTCAGTGGGGAGGTTGACCGCCCCGATCGAGGTGGTTGTGATCAGGCCTGAGCCAAACAGATTATTGGCTCCCGGCGTCGTTCCCAGCCGGAGATTGTACCCGGTGGCGCCGGCAGCGGCGGTCCAGTTGAACGTCACCTGCGGACCGGCAAGCACCGAGCCTGCTTGGGGCGAGGCAAGGGCGGCACAGGCCGGCGATGCCCTGAAGGAGTAACTGACAGACACCTGCGTGGCGCCGTAGTTGGTGATCAACTGCGCATAAATGGTAGAGCTGTCGGTGGGGAGATTGACGGCCGTGACGGAGGTGGCAGTGATCAGGCCTGAGCCAAACAGATTGTTGGCTCCCGGTGTCGTTCCCAGCCTGAGGTTGTACCCGGTGGCGCCGGCAGCGGCGGACCAGGTGAACGTCACCTTCGGACCGCTAAGCACCGATCCCGGAGTGGGCGAGGTCAGCGCGGCCGCGGCCATGCTTTGGCCCGTGGGGCTGAGCGCGATGGGGGCGTTGACTTTCAAGCCTCCCTGCAGAAACGGGTGCGCCAGCGGGTTGACAATGGCGGAGACGAGGGCTAGTTGCGGTTCAGGCGTAGATGCGGCTATATGTGCGCGCCCCGCCGGCGCGATCAGGAGCGTCGCGGCCAGGACACACCCACAGCACAGGTGAGCAGATCGGGAGGAAATACGCATGAAAGAACACCAGGAAATTTTATATTCATTGTGTCACGCGCAGAATTGGATGAGAAGCGAAAAGCGCAGGACGGGCGTGGTCACACCGATCCGCCTGGTCGACCCCACGAAACGCAAGTTTAGAACAGCCGCCTAGTGAATCTGGGCCGGTGCTGCCTGAGTTCCTCCGGTTCCCACTGACAAGACCCTGAAGGTGGTGCCGGTACTCCCGGGGTGCTGCGAAGACAGCAGTTCCAGATGAACCTGATGATCGCCTGGGGCGAGTCCCGTAGCAATGCGCGCCTCGCCGCGAAAGCCACCCGAAGTCAGGCTGGTCCAGCCTTCCAGCACAGTGGGATACGGGGCGCCGTCCACCGTGACGCCGACCTCGCCCATGGGGCCGTTGGCACCCCAGAATCCGATCAGGATATCCGTTCCATTCACAGTGAAATCGAGCGTGCTCCCTGGCGTGGAACTCTGCAAGCCCTCAGGTTCATTGCTCATGGGCGGATCGGAGCCTTTCACTTTAGCGGTCCAGCCTGCGTTATTAGCTGGAGCGAGCGAAGGACCCTCGTTTCCAATGCCATCCTGGAGAGTGGTGAATTCGAAATGATCTGAATAAAGCGGGGCGGCCGTCGGCGGGATGGGTTCCGGCGAAGAGCCTGGCGCGAACCTGTCCATGGCGTTCTGCAAAGCCGTCTGGAGAAACAGCGCCGCGTAGGCGTTGCCGAGATCGGTTGGATGCGTGCCATCCGCGGTGATCTGCGGCACCGCAATGTCGCCGTTCAGCAATTCGGGAATGATCGCGTCGTGGTAGCTCACCATTGGAGCGTCGTAATTTGCGCCGATCGCCGATTGCCATTGCTGAGCCGTGTTCTTCCAGTCGTCGAGGGGCGCGGAGTAGGTCGACATGAATAGCAGAATGACCGCGGGCTGAGAAGGCGCGTCGAGCAGCTGCCGGACCAGGCCCTCGTACGTGTCCCCGTATTCCGCCGGTCCGCCAATCCGGTCATTCACCGCAAACTCAACAATGACAAGGTCCGGATTGCGGGAGAGCACATCGCGGTTGGTCCGCTGACTGCCATAGTCGGATTGGGTTCCACCGATCCCTGCGTTGATCACGGTCATTGGGCTGGATGGGAAGGTGGCCTGCCACCAGGTTCGGAGAACGTTATGGTAAGTGTGAGCCCAGTCGGAAGCTCCGGTTCCGCTGGTCACGGAGCCGCCAATTGCCGCCACTGTGACGGGGAGGCCGTTGCGGCCCTTCTGGATAAGGCGCTGCATGCGCGACTGGTCGCCCACCGCGAGCTGCGATTGGGTGAGCATGCCGTCCGGCACCAGCAGGACGGGGAGATTCACCGACGCCGAGCTGCCATTTGACAGGTTCGTCAAGGTGATCAGGTAAGTTCCCAAAGTTGCCTGGTCTGAGGCCGTCAGCGGCATCACGATCGTTGTCGAATTCACGTATGTGACCGGATGCGGGGCGCCTGCGTACGTGGCGGTGGTAGATGGAAGGAACCCGGTTCCGGTAAGAGTCAAATCCTGATCGCCCGAACCCGCGATCACGAACCCCGGCGCAATGCGTACCGAGCCGTTTGGGGGAAAGGCCGGTGCAGACTGCGTCGCCGCCGTAAATGTGTAGTTGGTAAACGACTTCGTGGCGCCGTAGCTGGTGATCAACTGCGCATAGACGATGGAGCCATCAACGGGCAGGTGAAAAACAGTCGTAGAGGTCACAGGTATCAAGCCAGAGGAAAACAGACTGTACGTGCCCGGTGACGTTCCTATCCTGAGGTTGTACGCGGTGGCGCCATCGGCGGCGGTCCAGTTGAACGTTACCGCCGGCCCGGCAAGCACGGAGCCTGCAATGGGCGCGGTCAGCGCCGCGCGGGTTGCC
>Ga0335069_10007180_pt1 | contig 16121 bp, 16 predicted proteins | sample Lox_Sample_11_FD_206714 | JGI IMG/M metagenome (GOLD analysis project Ga0335069, IMG submission 206714) | Soil microbial communities from Loxahatchee National Wildlife Refuge, Florida, United States - Lox_Sample_1.1 | ecosystem: Environmental > Terrestrial > Soil > Wetlands | place: USA... | reverse complement strand
CTCAAGGGGACTCCAGGGACTCGGTGGCAGTCGGCTTCAGCCGACTTTGGGCGACTCAGCCCGGGAATTCCATTCCCCGGCGTCCGCAGCGGTGCGCAGCTTTCCGTTTATCGACACTCCCCTCGTAGGGAAGGGGGCCAGGGGGTTAGGTTGACGCGCGCGGCGCGTCAACTCAGGACACTACCCGCGCCAGGCGCGGCTTTGAATTCAGACGCGATCCATGGTTAGGAAGGCGCCTTGAGCATGTTGCACGGCCGAGCATCCATCGCTAGGACATTCGACGGTCCGACCCGAACGCGGCTTCCGCGGCGCACGCGCGGAACGTCCCACGGTACGAGCTGACCGTCCCCATCTCATTCATTACCCGCGCCAAGGAGAAGGCATGGAGTTGATCACGACCTTCATGGAGTACTTCCTGCACCTCGACAAGCACCTCAACACCGTCATTGCGTCCTACGGGACGTGGACGTACGCGCTGCTCTTCCTCATCATCTTCTGCGAGACCGGTCTGGTCGTTACCCCGATCCTGCCGGGCGACTCGCTGCTGTTCGCCGCCGGGACCTTCGCGGCCCTCGGGTCGTTGCGCGTCGAGGTCTTGTTCGCGCTGCTCACCATCGCGGCGGTCGCCGGAGACTCGGTCAACTATTCGGTCGGGTACGCCATCGGGCCACGCGTCTTTCAGGAAGATGTGCGCTTTTTGAAACGCGAGTATCTCGATCGCACGCACGCGTTCTACGACAAGCACGGCGGCAAGACGATCATCATCGCGCGCTTCATGCCGATCATCCGCACCTTCGCGCCGTTCGTGGCCGGGGTGGGGAGCATGACCTATCCGCGCTTCCTCACCTACAACGTGATCGGCGGCGTCGCCTGGATCGCGCTGTTCATCTTCGGCGGCTACTTCTTCGGCAACATTCCCAGTGTGAAACAGAACTTCACGCTGGTGATCATGGCCATCATCGTCATCTCGATCCTGCCGCCGATCATCGAATTCATCCGACACCGCTACCGGCCCGCGTAGGGCCTGCGGCCGGCGTCGGTTCTATGGGCCGCTCCCCCTTGGGTCGCTCCAGCTTGCCACGTCCGACAGGGCTGCTCAGATCGCGGCTCTTCCTTCGTTCGCCTACCTTTGGTAGGCAGGCCGCGTGGACGCCACTCTCAAGGGCGTGGTCGGCTTGCTCGGCGGGGCTGACGTCGAGGTCCGCTGCGCCGCCCTGCTGATCCTGACCCATCTCGGGGCCACCGACGACCGCGTCGTGCGCGCCGTCGGCGCGGCCTTGCAGGCCAAGAACGCCGTGGTGCGCGATTTCGCCGTCGGCTACTTCGAGCACACCCGTCCGCGTGAAGGCCTTGCCCATTTGCTGCCGCTCCTGGACAGTCAGGAGGACGCGTTGCGCCAGCGCGTCGGCGCCATTCTCAGCGGCTACGGGCAGGCCGCCGTCGGCGCCGTCAAGAAGCTGGTGCCCGACGCGCCGCGGCGGCGATTGAACGCGATCATCGAGCTGTGTGCCGCGGTGCGCACGGCGGCGGCCCTCGATCTGCTCTTCGATCTGATGGCCAGCGACGACTTCGACACCAACCGCGCCGCGTGCGACGCGGTGATTGCCACGGTGCCGTCGCTCGATGGTCGGGCGCGCGCCGATCTCTTCGGGCGCACCGACGGGCTCGCCGCCCGCGCCAAGGGACGCCGCACGGCGCTGGTCGCCGCCGCCAAAGTGTTCGGCGCCCTCACCGACGCCAAGGCGCGCCGCCGCCTGCTCCCCTTGCTCGACCAGCAGGAGCCGCACGTGGTGCGAACCCACGCCCTCGGCGCCCTGTTGCAGTGCCTGCGCGGCCAGACGCTGAGTCAGACGGAGGTCGATACGCTCCTGCCGTTGCTCGACGAGGACGACGAAACCGGCATCCTGCGGCCGACGATCCAGTTGCTGGAGGACCACAGCTTCGACCGCGGCTATCTGTCACAGCTCAACCGGCTGGCCGAAAGTCCGCAGCCGATCGTCAAGCGCTTCGCCGTCCAGAAGCTCGGCGGCTTCGAATCGGGGGCGGTGGTCAAGACGCTCATCGGCTACCTCACCGACGACAGCTACGCGCGACGCGATCAGGCGAACGCCTCGCTGAAGAAGCTGCCCGCCGCGCGCGCCGCGCTGATGAAGGAGTTCCTGGCCTGCGATGACGAACGCAAGGCCTGGACCCTGGCGGACATCCTGCTCGTGCACGACCGCGGCTGGAAGCGGGACACCACGGATGCGCTGTGGAAGCGCCTGCAGGATGCTCTCGAGAAGCGCGACGATCGGCTGCACACCGCCTACTTCCACTATCTCAGTGCCCTCGACGCCGAGGCGCTGGCGCTGCACGTCCGCGAACGCGCCGAGCGGCTGCGCAAGAGCAAGGACTTCGCGCTGTGCGGCAAGTGGCTCAGCCTCATCAAGACCTCGCCCAGCTTCGACGCCGATGCCAAGTTCGCCCTGGCGGTGGCGGAGCTGAAGTCGCACCGCCACGCGCTCGCTCCGGCGCTGCGCCGCCACGATCCGGCGCTCGATCTGCTCCGCGAGCTGGCGCCATCCCCCTTTCCCGTGGCCGATCAACTACGCAAGGAACGCGCGCTGACCCCGGAGGAGCTGTTCTACGTCGCCTTCAACTTCGCCGAAGGCGACCGCGAAGAACGCGGCATCGCCGCCGAGTTGCTGGAGCACCTAGCCGCCAAGCACGGGCGCACCAAGATCGGCAAGGCCGCCAAGAACAAGCTCCGTCTGCTCGCCGCCCGCGCCTGAGGCGCGCGTCGCCCAACACGCAGAACCCGTGTTGAGCCGGCCTGCTCCCGTGGTACACTACGGCGCGCGCGACGGAGAAACACAGAGGACAGATCTCAGAACACAGACCTACACCCACCACATCAGGGTCTGTGTTCCGGGTTCCGAGCATTTCGGCGGTCTCCGCTTCGGGAGGGTACGATGCAGCGAAGTCTAAGGGGTTTGCTCGTAACTGTAGCACTGCTGACTGCCGGCCAGAGTCGGCTCGAAGCGACAACGTGCGAAGGCGCGTCGGCGGACTACGTCACCTCGGTCATCAACAGCGCGCGTTACTGTCTGACACGGCTGGCCCCCTTCGGCCGCTCGTGCAAGTCGCGCAACCGCACGCCCACCCTGCGCGCCAACAAGGTCAACAACCTCTGCGTCGCCGGCACCGTCAGCCGCCTCGCCTGCACCGCGCGGCAAGCCATCCTGGCTTCGGGCCTGGCCTACGACAGCCTCGCCGCCACCGGCTACACACATCTCTGCACCACCGCATCGTGCGGCAACGGCGTCACCGAACCGGGGGAGCAGTGCGACGACGCCAACGTCACCAACGGCGACGGCTGCTCGGCAACCTGTCAGCTCGAGGGCGGCGCGTGCACCGACATCTGTGCCGGTATCGTTCCGGTGTCGGGAACCTCCATCACCACCCAACTCGTCGCCAGCGGCCTGAGCGCGCCGCTGTTCGTCACCGCCCCGCCGGGCGACGTCAGCCGCATCTTCATTGTCGAGCAAGGCGGACACGTCCGCATCGTCAAGTGGGGCGCGCTGCTCCCGGCGGACTTCCTCGACATCCATGCGCAGATCACCGCCGGCGGCGAGCGCGGCCTGCTCGGCCTCGCCTTCCACCCCAGCTACGCCTTGAACGGCCGCTTCTTCGTCGACTACACCGATTTGGCGGGGAACACCGTGGTCTCGGAGTACCGCGTGTCCGGCAACCCCGATGTCGCCGATCCGACGGAAACCGTCCTGCTGGGTGTGACGCAACCGTTCGCCAACCACAACGGCGGCGACATCACCTTCGGCCCGGACGGGTATCTCTACATCGCGCTCGGCGACGGCGGCAGCGGTGGCGACCCGTTCGGCAACGGGCAAAACACCAACACGCTGCTCGGCAAGCTGCTGCGCATCGACGTCGACAGCGGCACCCCGTACGCCAGTCCGCCCACCAACCCGTTCGCCGGTGCGACGCCGGGGCTGGACGAGATCTGGGCCTACGGATTGCGCAACCCCTGGCGCTTCAGCTTCGATCGCCTCAACGGCGACCTCTACATCGGCGACGTCGGACAGGACCGTTTCGAAGAAGTCGACTATCAACTCGCCAACAGTAGCGGTGGGCAGAACTACGGCTGGAATGTCGTCGAGGGCAACGGCCACTGCTATCCGTCGGGAAGCGGCTGCGATCAGACCGGCATGACCCTGCCGATCAGCGAATACGATCATAGCCAAGGCTGCTCGATCACCGGCGGTTACGTCTACCGCGGGTGCAAGATGCCCGACCTGCACGGCACCTATTTCTATGCCGACTTCTGTTCGGCGTTCATCCGGACCTTCCAGGTCGCCGGCGGCGTTGCCACGAACCCGCAGGACCGCACCGCCGACCTGGCGCCGGGTGGGTCGCTCGGCATCGGCAGCATCTCTTCGTTCGGCGAAGACGCGCGCGGCGAGATTTACATCACCGACCTGAACGACGGCGAGGTCTTCAAGATCGTTCCGGGTCCGTGAGCCGGCGGCGCCGCCAGCGGCGTAGCCCGAGCACGCCGACGGCGGCCAGCAGCAGGACCTCGACACCAAGGCCGTGCGCCGCCAGCACCGGAGCCGGTGCTTGCGGTGGCCGCGGCTCCTGGATGTCGACGCGCACGTCCGGATCCGGCGGATCGGCGGCGCCGGGGTTGGCGTTCAGCCGATTGTCGCCCCACGCCAGAAAAAAGTTGGGTCCGCCCAGTCCGGGCGCCGCCGCGCTAATGCTGTTGTAATCGCCCATGTAGCAATCGGCGACGAGCGGATCGAAGTTGGGGTTGGTCGTCGGTCGATCGAACGACACGTCGGTCACCCGGATCGGATCGCTCCACGTGGTGCCGTCATCGTTCGACGCCACCGCGTACACGTCGATGCGGCGGTCGGTCGGCGAGCCCTGCGTCGAGTAGTACATGACGCGGATCGCGCCATCGCTGTTGACGGCTATCGACGGGAAGAACTGCTGGCCGGTAACGACGCTGTTGATGCGCAGCGGCATGCTCCAGGTGGTGCCGCCGTCAACAGAGCTGCTGAAGGCCACGTCGGCGCCCGACCCGCCGGGCAGGTTGGCGCGATGCCAGACCTGGTAGATGTTCCCGCTCGTCGGGTCGACGGTCATGCTCGGACCTTCCAAGGAGCGAACGGCCCGCGTGTCGCCGCCCGCTTCACTGTCGACGAACACGAGGTCGGGCGTGCTGCCGCAATTGATGACCGTCTCGGCAAAGTCGGCGGCGCCGACGACGACCTCCGGGTCGAAGGAGGCACCGTTCGTGGTGGAGCGCGCGACGTGAATCGCCGGCGTCGACACGCCGAAGGTCCCGAAGTCGGTCCAGGACACGTAGACGTAGCCGTTCAGCGGGTTCACGGCCACCTGGCAGAGCTCGACGTCGGCGGCGCCGCTGGTCAGCGCGAATTGTGAGAAGGTCGCGCCGCCGTCGGTCGAACGCGAGAACTGGATGGTCGTCAGCATGGCGGCATCGAAGCGTGTCCAACACGCGTAGACGTTGCCCGCGCCCGCGCCGGTGGCGCGTGTATCGACGGCAATCCAGGGCTTGTCCTGGATCTCGTTGTTGAGCGCGAGTGGGCTGGCGTTGGCGGCTTGCGCCCAGCTGCTGCCGGCGTCTTCGGTCTTGTGCACGCTGGCGATCGACGTGAACGAGAAATCGAGCGCCGAGTTCGAGAAATAGAACAGGCCGGTCTGCGTCGGCACGCGTGGCCGATCGGCGACGAGCACCGGATCGCCACACACGAACTGCACGTCCCCGAGCGGCGTTGTCGGCGTACCCATGTCGGTCCAGGTTCGCCCGCCGTCGAGTGAACGCGCGTATCCGGCGAAGTTGAACGATGGCGGGCGGAAGAATTCGGCGGAGTCATTGAAACCCACCAGGATCTGGTCGTCGTATACCGCGATCGATGTCTCGCTCTGGGTGATGTTCGGGAAGCTGTCGGTGGTGCGGTCGTTCACCAGGATGTCGCTGCCGAAGGTGGGGGGCACCGGGCTGCTCGTCATGATGGGCGCGGGCGCCGGAGCCGTGCTGTAGCCCGTGCACATCATCTTGAGCATCATCCGACCGACGCTCGACATCAGCGCTAGGCGCTCGGGACGATCGAGCATGTCGCACACCGGGCTGGCGGCGCGTGCCGGCAGCGACCCGAACCCGACCAACCCAACGAGGATCGCCGCCCCGACGAAGCCCGCATGTCGCCCACCCGTCATAAACAGCTCCTCCACACTGGTGCAGCGCGTCTCCCACGCTCCTGGCGCCGCCATACCTGAGGGGCGGCAGCGTGTCAAAGCAGGGCGGCTTCTCTCCGCCCGCCACCTGTGACAGACTGCGCGCCATGCTCGAACAACCTGCCACCGGTCAGACGATCCGCGTGTATGGTCACCGTGGCGCCGCCGGTTTGGCGCCGGAGAACACGTTGCCGTCCTTTGCGTTGGCGGTGATGCTCGGCGCCGACGTCCTGGAGCTGGACGTCCACGCCAGCCGCGACGGCATCGTCGTGGTCGTGCACGATCCGGACCTGGAGCGCACCACAAACGGCCGCGGCCCGGTTCGTGCGCACACCCTCTACGAATTGCAGCAACTCGACGCCGGCCACCAGTTCACCCGCGACGGCCGTGACTTCCCCTACCGTGGCCAAGGCGTGCGCATCCCGACACTGGAGGCGGTGCTCAAGCGGTTTCCGCTGATGGCGTGCAACATCGAGATCAAGCAGGCCGACCCGCCGATCGTCACCGACGTCATCGGCCTCATTCGCCGGCTGGACGCCCAGCACCGGGTGCTGCTGGCCGCTGAGCATGACGCCATCATGCACGAGATCCGGCAGCTGGCGGGCGGCATCGCGACCGGGTTCGCCACCGGCGAGGTGGCCGACTTCATCGGCCGTGTGCACGCCGGCCGGCTCGCCGACTATCATCCCGCCGGCCGCGCACTACAGATCCCCCCGCAGTTCAACGACATCGAGCTGGTCACCCGCGAGACCGTTGCCGCCGCACATCAGTGTGGACTGCAGATGCACGTGTGGACCGTCAACCAGCGCGACGAGATGGACCGCCTTCTGGCGCTCGGCGTCGACGGCATCATGTCGGACCTGCCCGGGCTGGCGCGGGTGGCCGTCGATGCGCACCTGAAACGCTCGGCCTGACGGCGGCGTCGAGAGCAGCGACGCGGTTGACCGTCGCACGCTGACCGTCTGGCGATCTGCTGGCGGCGCCGCTCGTTGACGAGGCCGCGCTGCACCAACCAGGCCATCGTGCGCTGCCCCGCCTCGCGCGCCGGCAGATAGGTATAGTCACGCTGCGCCTTGGCGCGACGCCGGCGCGCGCCGCGGCTTCGAGCACGGTGCGTATGCCCTCGAGGCTCGGTCGGATGATGTCGCGTTCGGGATCGTGCGACCACATCAGAAAGCCGGCGGCGGTGTGCTAGACGCGCGCCCACCTCCAGGGTGGGCGGGCGCACCGTTGACAATCAGGGCACCACTGTTCAAGGTAGCCGCTGATGAGCGACGTGCTCGAACTCTGCGCCGGTCTACCACGGCGGACCTTTCGTACCGGGGAGATCATCCTGCAGGAGGGGGCGAGCACCGGCGTGCTCTACGTCCTGAACCGCGGCACCGTCGAGGTGCTGAAGGGCGAACTGCAGATTGCCATCGTCGACGCACCGGGCGCCTTCTTTGGCGAGGTGTCGGCGCTGCTCGATCTGCCGCATATGGCCACGGTGCGGGCGTTGACCGACGCGAGCTTGTACGTCGCAGCCGAGCCGATGACGTTCCTGCAATCGCGGTCGGTGCTCGCGGTGCACCTGGCTCGCTTGTTGGCGAAGCGCCTGCATTCGGTCACCACCTACCTCGTCGATCTCAAGCGTCAGTTCGAGGGTCACGAGGGTCATCTGTCGATGGTGGACGAGGTGCTGGAGACGCTGGTCCACCATCAGGGCGAAGAGTCGACGCCGGGTTCGGATCGGCATCCGGATCCCACGGTCGAGTGAGCGCCGCGATCGGTTGCGTCAGCGGCGCGTCGAGCTGGGCGACGGTGTTACCGGCCAGCGAGAACCACATGGCCTGCATCGCTGTCGTGTCGACGACGACGTAGGTTGGGCACGGGCCGATCTGGCGCCCGGCGTTGAGGATCCACGTGCCGTCGATGCGATCGATCCACGAACCGCCGGCGCGAAACGGAGCCTGATGAATGTGGCCGGTGAGCACGAACGCAGGCCGGTACGTATGGATCCAGCTCAACAGGGCAGCGTCGCCGTAGTGCTTCGTGCCAGTCCAACTCACCGGCGACTGGTCGGGTGGCGCGTGGTAGACCCAGATCCAGTGCCGGCGGCGCGACGCGGCATCACGCGCGAGCTGCGCCCCGACGGCGTCGCGGCCGCAGGGCCCGTCCCACCACGGACAGATGGTGATCAGCGCGTCCTCCACTTCGATGCGGTCGCCATCGACGCCGAAGCCGGAATTTCGAACGTTGGTGATCCAGCGCGCCACCTGTTCGCCGGCGGCATCGCGAGCGTTGAGGTCGTGATTGCCGGAGCTGATCAGCAGGCGCGTCTTGGCCTGCAGCCGCCGCAGGTACTTCGCGATGACGACGATCTGTACGTCGACACCCACCACCGACGAAATGTCGAGGTGATCGCCGGCGATGACGACGACATCGAATCGGTCGGCGACGCCGTAGACCCAGTCGAACTGTTTCAGCGCATAGTGCAGATCGGAAACCAGCAATAGCTTCATCGTGACCGTGGCGGGCGGCGCGGAGCCGCTATCCCCCCGCCGCGTTAGTGCCGCACTCTGCGCGCCAGGTCAACCGCGCATGCGCATCGCCGACGCCACCCTCAGGTCCGAAAGTCGAGGACCGGGCGGATCTCGACGGCGCGGTTGCCGACGCCCGGGATACGGTTGGCAAACGACAGGGCTTCGTCGAGGTCCGCCGCGTCGACCAGGTAGTAGCCGCCGAACTGCTCCTTGGTCTCGGCGTATGGGCCGTCGGTGACGATGGGTTTGCCAGCACTCAGGCGCACGGTGGTGGCGGCGCTGGTCGGGGCCAACCCGCCGCAGCCGCGGTACTTGCCCGCCTTTCGGAGGTCCTGCTCCAGCCGTTCGTGCTCACGCATGATCGGCGCCATCTCCGCTTCACTCTTCGTCGTCCAATCCGTCTCATCGGCGTAAATCATCAAGAGGTAGATCATTCCACCCTCCTTCCCGCCTTCCGGCGAGAGGTCTTCGTCCGGTAGTCGAACGACAGACCCCGCAATCGACACCTGGTGCACAGCCTGGGGGGGCAGCGGTGCACGCGGAGAGCCCCCGGCTGGCGAGGCAACGCGCAACAACGGGCGTTCACACTCCGCGTGATCGCCTCATCGCCGCCAGTCGGCGGGGCCGCGACGTGCGCTTTACCGACAGAATCCGTTCTTGCTAACCCGTATGGGACAGATCATCGAGGACTTGCTTCGCCTCTCCCGCGTCGCCCAATACGATATGGTGCCGCGCACGGTGAACCTCAGTGACCTGGTACACGCCGTCGCCGCCGATCTTCAAAAGGGCGCGCCGCACCGCCGGGTCGAGCTGGTCATCGCCCCCGGGGCGGTCGCCACCGGCGATGGCCGCCTCCTGTAGCATCGCGCTCGAGAATCCGCTCGGCAACGCCTGGAAGTACACGAGCAAGCGGGCGACCGCGCGCGTCGAATTTGGCGTCGTCGATCAGGATGGCCGCAGCGTGTACTTCGTCCGTGACAATGGCGCCGGCTTCGATATGGCCCAGGCCGGGAAGCTCTTCGGCGCCTTCCAGCGGCTGCACGCCGACTCGGAGTTCGAAGGTACCGGCGTCGGCTTGGCGACGGTGCAGCGCATCATCCATCGCCACGGCGGCCGCATCTGGGCGGAGAGCGCCGTGGACCAGGGCGCCACCTTCCATTTCACCCTCGGGGCGTGACGTCTGGCGCCCCGCGTCCGACTCTGGGCACGCCGCAGTCATTTCTGTGGTTACCTGACCCATGCTATACGGCGAGGCACGAGCGACGACGCCGATGCCCCTGCCCGCCGGTTTTCCTCCGATCGATTTTGCTCGCCTCCACCGCGATGCGCTGCTCACACCAACGGCGGCGCATCGTCATCGCCTCGCGGCCGCCGCTGCGACGGGTCTCGGAAGCATTGCCCTGCGCATGCCTGACGGCACCGCGTACACGTATCGGCCGCACGGCAGTGGCATCGACATCACCGCGGGAGACGAGACGGCCGACACGGTCCTCACGATGGATCTCGATTCCTGGCAAGGCCTGGTGCACGAGTTGGAAGCCCCGGCGGGTTTGCTCTACGCCCACCGTGTCCGCTGTGAGCGCGGCAATCCGATCGACCTGATGGCCTGGGAATCGGCCTTGCGCGCCCTCTACAACGGCCGTCCGCCGTACGACCCAGCGCACCAGACCCTGACTGATCGCGATGGCCGCCAACTCGATCCGCAGGCGAGCTTCACCATGGCGTCGGACCGTGACGAGCTGGGGCACTTCCTTCACACTGCCGGTTATCTGTTCGTCCGCGACGTGTTCCAGGCGGGCGAGCTGAGGGCGTTTCTGGAGGAGGCGCGGCAGCTGCAGGACGAGGCGCGGCAGGGGGACAAGCTGTCGTGGTGGGGGCGCAACGCCGCAGGCGCGGAGGTGCTCTGCCGGGTGACGCGCGGCGGCTCGAAGCCCCGGCTGGCGACGCTGCCGACTGATGCGCGCCTGCTTCGCCTCAAGGACCTCGCCGGCGAGTCGCTGGTGCACAAGAAAGGCGAAGGCGACGGCGTCACAGTCATCTACAAGCGCCCCAGCATGACCGAGGGTCTTGCCGACCTGCCGTGGCATCGCGACTGCGGCATGGGCGGCCATGCAGTGATGTGCCCGATCCTGGTGGTGTCGGTGTTCCTCACCGAAGCGACGCCGGAGACCGGCGAGTTGGCGATGCTCCCCGGCTCGCACCGCGCCTCGGTCAATGCGCACGACCGCCGCTGCGATACCGCTGCGTACGCGGCGCACTGCCGCGCCCGGCCGGGTGATGTGTCATTGCACTACAGCGACACCGTGCACGCGGCGCCGCCACCCACCGACGCGCAACGCGAGCGGTATCGTATCAGCGCCATCGTCGACTTTGCGCGACCGGCCGCGCGCCATCACCGTGGCGAGAGCAGCTACAACGCCGTCCTGCACCAGCGCGACGACGGCCAGATCGAGCACCTGGAAACGCTGGCGAAACAGAATCGCGAGACCCCACCCATAACGCCGGAAGAGTGACCGCCGGCTCCACAGCGCCGCCGGTCATGCACTGACGGCTTGGCTAGTCGCTCGTCGGACCTGTCGCAACGTCGCGCTGCGCGCGGATCTCCTTGCGACTCCCGAGCGAGCCGGTGTTGAGGCGCATGCCGCCGTCGATGTCGATCTCGGCGCCGTTGATGAACCCCGCCTGGTCGGAGGCCAGGAAGGCGATCAGATGCGCCACTTCCTCCATGCTACCCAACCGGCGTGCCGGGGTGTTGGCCATGGTAGCCTCACGAATCTCCGCCGGCATCCGCCGGACGTTTTCGGTTTCGATCAGTCCGGGCAGAATCGCGTTGCAGGCAATACCGTGGCGGGCGTGCTCGAGGGTCACCGTCTGCACCAAGCCGATGAGTCCCGCCTTGCTGGCCGCGTAGGCGGCCTGATGATGCAGGCCACCGTGCGCCGCGCCGGAAGACATCACCACGATGCGTCCCCAGCCGCGCTCGATCATCGGCCCGAGCACCGCCTGGATCACATTGAACGCGCCGGTGAGGTTGATGGCGATTTCACGCTGCCAACGCTCATGGGTCATCGTGGTGAGCGGGGCGATGTTGTTGACGATCGCCGCGTTGCTCACCAGCACATCGGCGGCGCCAAGCGCGGCACGCAACTGCTGCACCCCAGCGTCGACCTGCACCGGATCGGCGACGTCGAAGGTAGCGGCCGCGGCGCGCCGGCCACGTTCCCGGATGCGGGCCGCGGTTTCTTGCACATCGGCCTGCACGTCCGCAACCGCGACATCGGCGCCGGCCTCCGCCAACCTGAGCGCCGCGGCGCGGCCGATCCCGCGCGCCGCCCCCGTCACCAGCGCGATCCTTCCCGTAAGCATAGGCATCCCTCCCTGGCAATCTGGATGATAGCATCCTCAGAGCCTTGTCTGTGTTCCGACATCTGTGCTCTGTGTTCAGCAGCGAGCGCAAGCAAGCACAGAGGAGGCGCATACATGGCACACGAGACGATCCTGTACGACACCGACGGTGCCGTCGCGACGATCACTCTCAACCGGCCGGACCGTTTGAACACCATCGTGCCGCCGATGCCGGACGAGATCGAGCAGGCGGTGATTGCCGCGAACCGCGACAGTGCGGTGCGCGTCATCGTCCTGCGCGGCGCCGGACGGGCCTTTTGCGCCGGCTTCGACTTCTCCGACGACTTCGGCCACTTCAAGGACGCGCTCTACAGCGACGGGCGCTGGGACCCGGGCAAGGACTTCATCTACACGACAACGGCATCCCTCGCGCCCGTCCCCAAGTTCATGAGCCTGTGGCGCAGCGCCAAGCCGGTGATCGCCCAGGTGCACGGCTGGTGCGTCGGCGGCGGCTCCGACATGGCGTTGTGCGCCGATCTCGTCATTGCCGCGGAGGACGCGCAGATCGGCACGCCGTACTCGCGGATGTGGGGCTGCTACTTGACGGGGATGTGGCTGTATCGGCTCGGCCTGACGCGCGCCAAGTGGCACGCGCTGACCGGCGAGCCGCTGAGCGGCAAGGCAGCCGCGGAGGTCGAGCTGATCAACAAGGCCGTACCGTTCGAGCGGCTCGAAGCGGAAGTGCGTAGCTGCGCCGAACGCTTGGCGCAGATCCCCCTCTCACAGCTCGCGGCCATGAAGCTCATCGTCAATCAAGCCTACGAGAACATGGGGCTGCACAGCACGCAGATGCTCGGTCCGGTCCTCGACGGCTTCCTGCGCAACACGCCGGAGGCGCTGCGCTTCGTCGAGACGGCCGCAACCCAGGGCGTCGCCGCCGCGGTCAAAGAACGCGACCAGCCGTTCGGCGACTACAGCCAGGCCCCACGCTCACGGCAACCGAGTCGCGACCACGTGATTCACCCGCGTCCGCGCAAGCGCAAGTAACCAGGTCAAATCTCCCCCTAACAGCGTAACAGCCAACAGCCTAACCGCCTGGGTGCGCGACGCGCACCCACCTCACCTCCGCTCTGCGCGCGGTGCGCCGGTCACGCTGAGGCCGTCTCGGCGGCATCGATGGCCAGTTCCAGATAGGCACGGCGGCCGATGCGACCGAAGAGGCGCGAGCCCGTATCCAGCAGCCACATCTGCCAGCCATACTTCTCGTACAGGGCGGCGTGCGCGCGCTCGATGCGTTGCGCCTCTTTGAGAATGCGTCCGCTACCCTCGATCCACTCTCCGGTCACCCCGCCCCAGGCGTTGCAAGGCGCGATACGCACCCGCTTCGTCGCACGGATGCGCTTGACCTTTGCCGAGGTGCCGTCGGTGACGACGTAGAGCTTGCCGTTCAGGATGGCGAACCAGACCGGCGTCTCGACGGCCTTGCCGTTGCGCCGGAAGGTGGCAAGGCTGATGTACGCCTCATTGGTCAACGTGTCGAGCGTGCGCGCCTTGGCCATGTTCCCCCCTTCGAGATCTCCGCCAAGCGGAGATGTGGCACCGATGATGTCAGATCACGTCGAGGCCGGCCAGTAGTGCGGCGCGCCTTCCCCCAGGCGCGCGGGCCGGTCAGGAGGGGCTCGAATGCATCTCCCCCAGCCGGCCCGACACGGGTGCAGCGATCGGGCCGATGAGGAAGTCGATCCATTGGCGCCGCAGTCGCGGCACGAGCAGCACCACGAACACGGCGCCGGCGTCGAAGACGGCATAGGCCGAGTTGAGGGCGAGGACGACGGGGAGATGCCAGGGTCGCAACCCAAGCGGTCGCCGCGCCTGAAAGGCCCGATAGATCCGGAGGAGCGGACGCAGCACCAGCGAGACCAGCGTGAACGGCAGGGAGAAGTGCTGGCGCGGCGTGCCGTACTGCACCGGCAGGAGGTGCTCCCGCAGGTGACGCTCAAGCGTGCCGCGGAAGCTGTAGGTGATGTCTTCGTGCCGGATCCGCATGCCGTCGACCAGACGGATCCGATGCCCTTGCCTGCGCAACGTCTCGGTCAGATAGCGGTCTCCACCGACGCGGCGCAGGAACGGGCCGAAGGGATCGCGTCCCACCGCGGCGCGTCGAAAGGCCACGTTGTGGGCCAGGATCATGTTCTTGTCCAACCCCGCTTGCCCACCATGCACGAAGCCCCAGGAATGCGCCGTGTTCAGTCGGGTGAGCAAGCCGTCGCCATCATAGACCGACACGCCGCCGGCGCACTGCACGGCGGGATCCTGAAACGCCCGCACCAGGTGTGCGACGTAGCCCTCGCCGGGCCGGCAGTCACCGTCCGTACACAGCACCACGGCGCCGCGCGCCGCGTTCACGCCGGCATTCTTCAGTGCATAGTGACTGCCGGTGGCGACGGGGACGAAGCGGATGGCAACGCCCTCCTCGGCGTGCACATTCGGTGGCTGAGCCTGGTTCGACGCCAGGACCACTTCGCAGCGAACCGGGGCGACGGCGGCAGCCTGGTGAACCCAAGCTTGCACCCTGGCGTCGGTGTCGCACTTACCGGTGATCGTCGCGGGAGACAGATCGATGACGATGCTCAGATCGATGTCGGACGGCTCGGCGCCGGAGGTCATGACCATCTGGGCCGTCCCCCGAAGGACAGCCGAAGGAGCTCGAAGCCCCGAACCGCCACGACGAATCCGAAGACGCACAGCGCGCGCAGGCGCGCCCGCCGTGCCGCGGCGGGCGACGCCGCCCGGTGCCGCACCAGGCGCGTGGGTGCCAGCCCGAGGCACAGGTCGCGATAGACATCGAAGGCGGGACGCCGCGCCGAACGGAGCAGCTCGAAGAACCCCCCCGCGACGCGTGCCGTCCGTTCGTGCAACTCCGCGAACGATCGCCGCGCCGGATGGCGCACCGTTGCATCGTCGGCGTAGACGAGGCGGTAGCCAGCTCGAAACACCCGCGCGCCCCACTCGCGATCCCCGAGGGACGGCAGCCGATCGTTGAAGCAACCCACCGCCTTGAAGACATGTCGGTGCGTGAAGACATTCGCCGTCGCCGCAAAGTGCCAGCGCTCCACGTAGTCCTGCTGCCGAAAGGAGACGAAGCTCTCGTACACCTCGACGGCGCTCGGCCGATTCGGGTCCGCGAAGAAGAGGTCGATACGACCGCCGACGAGCCCGCAGTTCGGCGTGCCGATCAGCCGCCGCACGCCCTTCTCGAGCCAGTCCGCGGCGGGGACACAGTCGGCATCGGTGAACGCCAACACGTCGCCGGCGGCGCACTCGACGCCACGGTTGCGCGCCGCGTAGGCGCCGGGCTTCGCTTCGTGCTCGACGTAAAATTTTGTGGGCAAGTCGGCGAACCGCTCCGCCTCGACGCGATGCCCGTTGGCAACGACCACGACCGAGTAACGGTCCGCCGGATAGCTTTGCTCGGCAAGGGCCCGCAGGCATGCACCGAGGCGCTCGCCGTGGGTGCGAAACGGCACGATTACCGACACCGTAGGCAATGCCGTGGAGGTCCCGGCGAACTCGCAGCCTGCACCCCCGCTCTCCACCAACCGACCTGTACGTGCGGCTTCCAACTTGGCTCGTCCCCCACGATGAACCGGCGTGTGACCAGTCTCCTACCAGACCTGCCATCGGCGCCGCAACCGATACGCCGGTGCACCCGCACCCACATCGATGCCGCTGGCGGGCCGCTCTGGTGTTGTCGCCGCTTCGATGCCATACCAGACGTCGACGGAGGTGCCAGGCATGAACAGAACGATCGGCGGCTATCGGGTCATCCTCGAGCCCGAGGACGAGTACTGTCACGCGCCCGACGCCGCCACCAACTACAACGAGAGCATGTACTTCAACGTCTTCGACCCGAGGCAGAAGATCGGCGGTTGGTTTCGCCTCGGCAACCGCGTCAACGAAGGCTACGCGGAGATGTCGACGTGCCTCTAT
>Ga0335069_10007179_pt1 | contig 16121 bp, 9 predicted proteins | sample Lox_Sample_11_FD_206714 | JGI IMG/M metagenome (GOLD analysis project Ga0335069, IMG submission 206714) | Soil microbial communities from Loxahatchee National Wildlife Refuge, Florida, United States - Lox_Sample_1.1 | ecosystem: Environmental > Terrestrial > Soil > Wetlands | place: USA: Florida... | reverse complement strand
GATAACGGCCGCCAGAGCACGTTTATCGGCCTCGAGGCTTGCCGGCATATCCAGTACAAGACGACGCGCAATGAAGCCACGCGCTGTTACTTCTGCAAGAACAAGTGTCTGCGCACGTTCATCGACGTGAAGACCACGGTCCTGAATCCGGAATATCGTCCGCCGGCGAAGACCAAGGTTCCTCTGGAAGCGGGCGCGCAGCGGTTGATTATCGCCACTTGCGAAAAGGGCACCGTCGAGAACATCGACGATATGCGCCAGATCAAGGGCAGCCTGGACAAGATCAAGAAGGCCAATCCGAATTTCGTGGAGATGTCCGCCAAGGCGGTGTTCCGCGTGCAGGATTCGCCGGACGTGGCCGATGCGCCGCCGAAGTTCCAGTTCACCGCCGCGCAGAAGCGCCGCGCCGCGCTGATGAAGAAGCGCTCGGAAGTTCGCATAGGCATGCCTCGCGTGCTCAACATGTACTCGCAGGCCCCGGTGTTTACGGGCTATCTGGCGTCTCTCGGCATCAAGGCCGAGAACATGATCTTCTCGGAGTACACGAGCGAAGAGTTGTATAAGGAAGGCGCGAAGCGCGGAGCCATCGACCCGTGCTTCCCCTCGAAGCTCGGCATTCCGCACGTCCACAACCTGCTTTATAAGGCGCATGCCAAGAAGCCGCTCGACATCATTTTCTTTCCGATGATCGACTGCCTCACGAGCGAAATTTACGGCTCGCAGGCCAGCCGTTCGTGCCCGACCGTGGCGGCTACGCCGGAAGCGGTGAAGGCGGCGTTCACCAAGGAAGGCGACCTCTTCAAAGAGAAGGGCGTGCTGTTCCTGGACACGTTTGTCAACATTTCCAAGCCCGACCTGTTCGAGCGCCAGATGTATGAGGCCTTCAAGGACGTCTTCGGCCTCTCGCCGGAAGAGAACAAGCGGGCCGTGCAGGAAGGCTACCGGGCGCTCGACTACTACAACAACGCGTTGATGCGCGGCGCGGCTCGCGAGACGCTGGAAGAGTTGGAGCGCGAAGACCGCCTGGGCGTGGTGCTTCTGGGCCGGCCCTATCACAACGACCCCGGCGTAAACCACGAAATCATGGAGGAGTTCCAGAAGATCGGCTATCCGGTCTTCACCGAGGACTGCTTGCCGATCGACGACGACATCATCTGGCGGCTGTTCGGTGACGAAGTGCGCGCCGGCGAGATTCCCCACCCCATGTCCATCGTGGACGTTTGGAAGAATTCCTACAGCGAGAACACTTCGCGCAAGGTCTGGGCCGCCAAGTACGTGGCGCGGCATCCAAACCTTGTGGCGCTGGAGCTATCGAGCTTCAAGTGCGGCCATGACGCGCCCATCTACACGGTGGTCGAAGAGATCGTGGAGCACTCCGGTACGCCCTATTTCTGCTTCAAGGATATCGACGAAAACAAGCCTACCGGGTCCATCAAGATTCGCGTGGAGACAATCGGCTACTTCCTGAAGCGGTACCGCGAGGACATGGTCCGCAACAAGCAGAAGGCGGGGACCATCGAGGACCAGTTGCGCGAGTTCGAAGCGCGTTTGCGCCGGGAGGCTCTGCGCGAGAAGCTGGACGCCATGTCCGAAGCCTTCGAGACGGGAGCGATGCCGCGCATCCACGTGACGCTGGATGCCCTGGCGGCGTCCAAGCCGGCCGAAGCCGAGTACGAAACGGTTTCAGGGGACTAGCGGTCCGCGTCTGAGTTCCCGAAGACCATTGCGAAGCCACGTGGGGTAGCCAATCCTGCCCCGCGGGCCCAGGAATAATCGCCATTCTGAATAGGTGCCGAACTAGCGGCTTCGCTTGGCGAAGCTGCTCCTCCACGTTTGCGCTTCCGAACCGCCGCGGCCTCCGAGCGCCGCGCCTCTGTTCCTGCGGCGAGGGCGGACGGGGCAGCCGCTTGGCCGCCGGTTCTAATCCTTTCGCATGAGATACGCCGCCGCCGGCGTCAGCAGGAGCACGATTGCCATGCCGATGCCCAGCGCGGCGTGCGATCCCATCAGCGCGCCGGCGGAAGCCAGGAGCGCCTTCCAGTTGACCGCCCCGATGCTCGCTTGGACCCACCGCAAAGCGGCTTGAAAAAGCCCCGAGGTGGCGCCGAAGCACGCCCCCAGGAGGCCCGCGGAACATGCCAGAGCCAATACCTGGATGGCCGTGATGGGCCGCCCGGCCGCCTTGGCCGCCTCGCGCTTGGCGCGGCGCTGCGCCCGCCACCAGACCAGGCCGGAGTCCGGCGTCGCGATGGCCGCGCGCATCTCCTGATTGGAGGCGTCAACCGCGATTGCGACCGCCGCAACGTCCGCACAGACCGGGCAAGCGACGGCATGGGCGCGTAGCGCCGCCTCGACTCGCTCCGGCCAGCGGGATTGCGAAACGGCGGCCAGCACTTCAGCTTCAAACTCGCACTCAAAGCGCGGCATCGTTCGCCTCCTTGCCGCGAGGCGCCGCGGTGTGGCGTAGCAGGCTCGCCAGCTTACGGCGGGCGCGAAACAACAGAACTTTAAGGCTGGACGTGCGCAGGCCGAGCGTCTCGGCGATCTCATGGTGCGAAGCGCCCTCGGCGTAAGCCAGCCACAGCATGGCGCGCTCGCGGGGCTTCAGGCGGGACATGGCGCGCTCGAAATCCGTATGGCGCTCGGCCGCGCCGGCTTGGTCTCCGCCGGCGACTCGTTCAATCTCGTCGCCCGCCACCGCCGCCATGGGGCGCAGCAACTGGCGGCGCCGGACGTCCCGCGCCACGTTGGTGGCGATGCGGAACAGCGAGTTGCGGCGATGCGCCTCGGTCTCGTAGGCCGCCGAGGCCCGCAGAAACCGGTAGTAGGTTTCCTGAAGCAGATCGTCGGCCAGTTGGCGGTCGCCAGTGATGCGTGCGAGGTACGCCCAGACGCCCCGCGACGTGCGATCGTAAAACGCGCGGAATGTCTCCTCGTCCATCACGAAGGCCGCCGCCTCCTGGATGGCTTCCGTTCGGGTGACATCGTTGTAAGTCGCGTCGCGAAACATAGGTCAGGCTTGGCCGTTCGGCCGCTCCGCCCGCGGGAGCGCGTGCTCAATCAGCCCGAGCCGCCGCGAGATCACATAAGAGATTATCGCGGAAAGCGCGAAGCCCAGTCCCAGAGCCATGGCCAGAAGACCCATGGCGCCGAATGGCTGAGAGGCATCGCCCCGGATCTGCATGCCGATGAGCTTCAGGCCGATCCCCGCGGCCGCCAGCACCACGCCGGCCTGCACGGACCAGAGAATGCGCCCCATGGGCGCGGCCACGCTACGGGGCCCCGCTTCCAGCGAGATTGGCGCCGATTCCAGGAATTTCGAACCCGCGGGCGTTTGGATATAAGACAGCAACTCTTCATTGCCCGCGAACCGGTCCAGGATCTTGGTGTGGACCTCGGTCTGCACCTTGTATAGGCGGCTCCAGCGCCGGTAATCGATCCAGGTACGGACCAGCCAGGTGAGCAAGCCAAACGCCATGGCGAAGCCGAGGAACACCGCCAGTCCGGCAAGCACGTTCTCCCACATTTCCTGGCTGGTGTTCCGTGGCTGGCCGGGAGACCCGACGTAGTAAACCGGATTGCGAGCCACTTCCGGATGTTGGCTCAGGAAGGCCGCCAGCGAAGGATAGGACCCCAGGTAGGAGCCGTTTTGCAGCAGCCCGGGGTCAAGCTGCAGCACCCGCCGCAACTCGGGCGGGTAGTGTTCCAGAATATTCGAAAGATCCTGCCTGGCGCGCTCTGAGTCCGGCGGTTCCACCGTCCTGCCCGCCGTGGGGAAGGCCGCCATCGGCCTGGTTTGTCCCCAACTCGCGGCGCCGCAGAGCACGATCAGAAGTCCGCCCATCAGGTATCGCCGCAATCCCGTATTCCGCATATCCGCACGTTCCTCTCAACCGGTAGATACGCGCGTTTGCGAAGGGGGTTAACAGGGCCATTAGCCGGAATCGGGCCGGCTAGGCGGGCCGCGCTTGGCCTGGGAAGAGCGTCCGAAGAAGCTTAGCCCCCAGCACCACCTCGCCGTTGTCAACAGCTCGTAGGGGCTAGGCGGGCTTCCGGCTCCTCATGCGACAATCTGAGTTAGCGGTTGTACCCCGGTATAGAAACCTGCCTGAAACATGTGGATTGTCCGCATAGCCCTGGAGCGCCCATACACTTTCATTGTGTTCGCGCTGATGATCCTGATCCTCAGCCCGGTGGTGATTTCGCGGACTCCTATCGACATTTTCCCGAGTATCGACATCCCGGTGGTTGCGGCGTCCTTCAATTACAACGGCCTAAGCGCGCAGGAGATCGAAGAGCGCATCACCTCCATCTACGAGCGGTCGCTCACCACCACCGTGGGCGACATCGAACACCTGGAATCGCAATCCATCGACGGCCGCTCGATCATCAAGGTGTTCTTCCAGCCAACCGCTGACGTCAATTCGGCCACCGCCCAGGTCACCGCCATCTCACAGGCCGTGCTGCGCCAGTTGCCGTCCGGTACCCTGCCTCCCTTTCTGGTCGCCTACAACGCATCCAGCGTGCCCATCCTGCAGATCGGGCTTTCCGGCCAGGGCCTTTCGGAGCAGCAGCTCTTCGACTACGGCTCGAACTTCATCCGCACCCGTCTGGTGACGGTTCCCGGCTGCGCCATTCCCTATCCTTATGGCGGCAAACAGCGCCAGATCATGGTGGACCTGAACCCGGAGGAAATGCAGGCTCACGGGATTTCGCCGACCGACGTGGTCAGCGCCGTGAACGCGCAGAACCTGATCGTGCCGGCCGGCACGTCGAAAATCGGCAAGTTCGAGTACGACGTAGACCTCAACGGCAGCCCCTCCACCGTGGAAGGGTTCAATACCTTCCCCGTCAAGGTGGTGAACGGCACGCCTATCTACCTGCGCGACGTCGCCCACGTGCGCGACGGGTTCGCGCCGCAGACGAACATTGTGAGGCAGGACGGCCACCGCGCCTCGCTCATGACGATTCTCAAGCAGGGCGATGCTTCCACGCTGGCCGTGGTGGAAGGGGTGCGCAAGCTGCTGCCCGCGGTGGCGGCCACGCTGCCCCCGCAGCTCAAGATGCAGCCGCTCGACGACCAATCGATCTTCGTGCGCGCCTCGGTGAATGGCGTGATTCGCGAAGCGATTATCGCCGCCTGCCTCACCGGCCTGATGATCCTCCTGTTCCTCGGAAGCTGGCGCAGCACGCTGATCATCGCCATCTCCATACCGCTTTCCATTCTGACGTCGGTCATCACCCTGAGCCTGCTCCACCAGACCATCAACATCATGACTCTGGGCGGGTTGGCGCTCGCCGTGGGCATTCTGGTGGATGACGCCACGGTGACCATTGAGAACATTGAGCGCTTCCTCGAGGAAGGGCGCGAGCTGCATCAATCCATCATGGAAGGCGCCGCGCAGATCGCGGTTCCGGCGCTGGTTTCCACGCTCTGCATCTGCATCGTGTTTCTGCCTATGTTCCTGCTGAGCGGCGTGGCGCGCTACTTGTTCGTGCCTCTGGCGGAAGCCGTGGTGTTCGCCATGCTCGCGTCGTACGTCCTTTCGCGCACCCTGGTTCCCACGCTGGCCATGTATCTGCTGCGCGTCAAAACGCACGGGCGGACGCGCAACCCCTTCCTCATATTCCAGCGGGCGTTCGACCGCGGTTTTCAGGGCCTGCGGTCTACCTACGTGGCCACGCTCGCGCTGCTTCTCCGGGCGCGCTGGGTCTTCGCTCCGGTGGCGTTGCTCACCTGTCTTGCCGCGTTTCTGCTCTATCCGCGCCTTGGCCAGGACTTCTTTCCGACGTCGGACGCCGGGCAGTTCAAGCTGCACATGCGCGTGAAGACGGGCACCCGCATTGAGGAAACCGCCAACGTCTGCGACCAGGTGGAACAGGCCATCCGGGATCGCATTCCGCATCAGGAATTGGTGGGGATCACCGACGAAATCGGCCTGCCCTACAGCAGCATCAACACCATTTACAGCAATTCCGCGCCGGTGGGTCCGGCGGACGCCGATATCTTCGTCCAGCTTCGCGAGCCGCATCACCCCACGGAGGACTACGTGGGCGCGCTGCGCCGGGTTTTGCCGCGAGCGTTCCCCGGAACCGATTTCTATTTCCTCCCCGACGACATCGTCAGCCAGATCCTGAATTTCGGCCTGCCCGCGCCCATCGACGTGCAAGTCATCGGCGCCAAGATCGACGCCAACCATGAGGTGGCGGACCGCATCATGAACGACATGCGGCGGATTCCGGGAGTGGTGGATCTGCGGATACAGCAGCTTTTCGACCAGCCCAAGCTGCATATTTTGACGGACCGCACCAAGGCCGCGCAGAGCGGCTACACTCAGGCCGATGTGGCGGGCAGCCTGCTGGTTTCGCTCAGCGGCAGCTTCCAGACCCAGCCTACCTTCTGGCTGAGTCCGGATAATGGGGTCAGCTACAACGTGGTGACGCAAACGCCGCAGTACGACGCCGAGTCCCTGCAGGACCTGCGCAACATCCCGCTCTCCACGCGGCGCAGCGGTGGAGCGCCGGAGATCTTGAACGACGTGACTTCGATTGAGCGCGGCGGCGGCATGGCCGTGGTCAACCATTACGACATCCAGCGCGTGGTCGATATTTACGCCGCGGTGGACGGACGCGATTTGGGCGGCGTCGGCGCCGAGGTCGAAAAGGTGGTGGACCGCCATCGTTCCGAACTGCCGCGCGGGTCGCAGTTGGCCATTCGCGGCCAGGTGCAAACCATGCGGGAATCGTTCCAGGGACTGGCCGAGGGACTGCTCTTCGCCATCGTACTGGTATACCTGTTGATTGTGGTGAATTTCCAGTCGTGGCTCGATCCGTTCATTATCATCACGGCGCTGCCTGCCGCGCTGGCGGGCATCGTGCTTATCCTTTTCTTTACCCACACCACGCTCAGCGTGCCGGCCATGATGGGCGCCATTATGTGCATGGGCGTCGCCACCGCCAACAGCATCCTGGTCATCAGCTTCGCCAAGGATGTGCTGGAGCAGACCGGCGATCCGGTGCAGGCCGCGCTGGCGGCGGGCGAAACGCGCTTCCGCCCCGTGCTGATGACCGCGCTGGCCATGATCATCGGTATGATTCCCATGGCGCTCGGCCTCGGTGAGGGCGGCGAGCAGAATGCGCCCTTGGGGCGCGCGGTAATTGGAGGATTGATGGTGGCAACCGTGGCCACGCTCACGTTCGTGCCGGTAGTGTTCAGCCTGTTGCATCGCCGGCGGAGGGCGCAATGATGGAAGGACCAGCGAAGGTCCAGCGCCTCGGCGCCGCCGCGCGCCTCACGATTCTCGCTTGCGTGCTCACCATCGCCGTGGCGCTGACGTTGGGGATCCGCGCCGGCCTCGCTTCCCGGGTGCGCGCGGACGCCGCCCTCGCGCAACAGACTCGCGACGCCATCGTCTCCACCGTGGACGTGACGCATCCCAAGCCCGGCGATGCCGCCGAGGAACTCGTGCTTCCCGGCAATATGCAGGCCTTCGTCGCCACTCCGATTTATGCGCGCACCAACGGGTATTTGAAGAAGTGGTACTTCGATATCGGAGCGCATGTGAAGGCCGGAGACCTGCTTGCGGATATCGAAACTCCTGAAATCGACCGGCAGCTTGACCAGGCGCGCGCGGACTTGGCCACCGCCCAGGCCAACATGCAACTCGCCGAAACCACGGCCGCGCGCTATCAGGCGCTCCTGGCCTCAGAGTCGGTGGCCCGGCAGGACGTGGATGACAAGGCCGGAGACCTCAAGGCCAAGCGCGCCATTGTGGATTCGGCTACGTCCAACGTCAAACGGCTGGAAGAAACCCAGGGATTTCAAAAGGTCTACGCGCCCTTCGCGGGCGTGATTACGGCCCGCAACGTCGATATCGGCGCGCTGATCGACGCCGGCGCCAACTCCCCGGGCAAGGAGCTCTTCGACCTCGCCGCTACCGATAAGCTGCGCGTCTACGTCAACGTTCCGCAGATCTATTCCCGCGAAGCCTTGCCTGGCCGCGAAGCGGACTTGACGCTAGCCGAGATGCCGGGGCGCCATTTCCGCGGCAAGATTGCGCGCACGGCGGACGCCATTGACCCGCTCTCCCGAACGCTGCTGACCGAGGTGGATGTAGACAACCCCTCGGGCGAGCTCCTGCCCGGCGCGTACGTTTCCGTGCACTTCCATTTGGGCGCCGGCGCGCCGACCGTGGTGATTCCGGCCGATACCTTGATCTTCCGCTCGGAAGGCCTGCGCGTCGCCGTGGTGCGCGATGGTAAGGCGGAACTGGTGCCCATTACGCCGGGCCGCGATTTCGGCACTTCCATGGAAGTGCTGGCCGGAGTTACAACAAGGGATGCGGTGATTGACAATCCTTCCGATTCCCTCACCTCCGGCGCGCCCGTGCGGGTGGCGCAGTGAAGCCGGTGGCGGCGTCCGTCTGCGCGGCGGCCGCGGCGCTGCTGATGGCCGCCTGCTTGAAGGTTCCGAACTACAGCAAGCCCGCCGCGTTCACCGCGCCCGCCGATAACGGCCAACTGCCTGCCCAGTACACGGAGTCCAACGGCTGGAAGCAAGCCCAGCCGGCCGGCCAAAGCCTCCCGGAGGATTGGTGGAAGATCTTCGGGATTGCGGAGTTGGATGCGCTCGAGGCGCAAATGGATGTTTCCAACCAGAGCATCCAGGCGGCCGACGCGCAGTTCCGGCAGGCGCGCGCGCTGGTGGCCGAAGTCCGCGCGGGCCTCTCTCCCACCCTTTCCACGAATCCCAGCATCAGCACCAATAGAAACTCCCACACCACGCCGTTCTCTTCGCAAACCGTCGGCGAATACAGCAACCTGGAGTTGCCGTTCGATCTAAGCTACGAGTTGGACGCCTGGGGCCGCATTCACCGTTCGGTGGCGGCGGCACGCGCCGGCATGCAGGCCAGCGCCGCGGATCTGGCGGCCGTACGGCTCAGCATGCACGCCGAAATGGCGCTCGACTATTTCGAGCTTCGCAGTCTGGACGCGCAGAAGCGGCTGCTGGAAAGCACGCTGACGGCTTACCAGAAAGCGCTCGATGTGAACCAGAATCGCTTTGACGGCGGCCTGGCGTCCGGCGCGGATGTGGCTCAGGCGCGCACGCAAGTGGAAAGCACCCGCGCGCAAAGCGTGGATGTGGATGAAGCGCGCGCCCAATATGAGCACGCCATAGCCGCTCTGGCCGGGCGTAGTCCGGAATCCTTTCACCTGGAGAGGAACCCGCTGGAAGCCACGCCGCCTCCGGTTCCCACGGGAATTCCGTCGCAGCTTCTGGAACGGCGCCCGGATATAGCCGCGGCGGAGCGCCGCATGGCCGCGGCCAACCAGCAAATTGGCATCGCGCAAGCCGCGTTCTACCCGATCTTGCAGATCACCGCCGCGGGCGGCTTCCAATCCGGCTCCATCGTGGACTGGTTCAACTGGCCCAGCCGCTTCTGGGCGCTGGGGCCGAGCGCGTTCGAGACGCTTTTCGACGCGGGCCGCCGGCGCGCCGCGGCGCAAGCCGCGCAGGCCGCGTATGATGAAGCGGTGGCGAATTACCGCCAGGCCGCCATTGACGCGTTTCGCGAGGTGGAAGACAGTTTGTCCGCACTGCGCGTGCTCGAAACCGAAGCCGGTGCGCAGCGCGTAGCCGTGGAAGCCGCCGAGCGGTCCCTCGCGCTTTCCAACAACCGCTATCAGGGCGGCCTGGTCACGTACCTGGAAGTGGTGGTCACGCAGAGCACGGCGCTGGCCAATGAGCGCGTCGAGGTGGATCTGCAACGGAGGCGCATGGAGGCTTGCGTCCTGCTCATCAAGGCGCTGGGCGGCGGGTGGAATGTCTCCCAGCTTCCTTCGTGATGCCGCCCGGCCGCTGAGGGCTCGATGTACCTTTTCGAAATCTTCCGCTCGTTCCTGCCCTTGCGCAACACCATCGGATTCGGCGTAGCCGATTTCCTTCTCCTGTCGATGGCGCTCCTGCTCGGCGCGCTGACGTTTCTCCGGCCCTGGATAGAGACGCTCGGCGCGCGCCTGGCGCGCCGGACGCTGTGGTGCATGGCCGCGCTGGCCCTCCTGCCGGTAGCGCTGCGCCTGCTGCTGCTCTGGCATCATCCGGTCCCGTTCCCGGATGTCTACGACGAGTTCGGCCACTTGCTGGAAGCCGACACCCTGCGCCACTTCCGCTTCGCCAACCCGATGCATCCCATGCGCGAATTCTTCGAGACTTACTTCGCGCTGCAGGAGCCGTCCTATAGTTCGATCTATCCCATGGGGCAGGGCGCCGCGCTGGCCATCGGATGGACGCTGTTCGGCCATCCTTGGGCCGGGGTGCTGCTGAGTCTGGCGGCATTCTGCGGCCTCTGCTTTTGGATGCTGCGCGGTTGGACCACGCCCGGCTGGGCCCTCGCCGGCGGCTGCGTGGCGGTCTGCGAATTCGGCCCCCTGAGCCGCTGGACCAACTCTTACTGGGGCGGCTTCGTCCCCGCCATCGCGGGCTGCCTGATATTCGGGGCCTTGCCGCGCCTGCGCGCCGGAGGAAGGCGGCGTGACGCTATTCTCCTCGGACTGGGACTCTCGCTGCACCTCCTCTCCCGGCCCTATGAGACAGTCTTCCTGGCGGTCGCCGTGGCGCTCTATTTCGCTCTCGCCTTGCGGAAACCCGCGGAGTGGCGCGCCTTGGCGCGGATCGCGCCCGCGGTGGCTCTGGCCGTCGCGCCCGCGCTCGGTATCACGCTGTTGCAGAACAAGCAAGTGACGGGAAGTTGGACCACCTTGCCCGAGATGGCCTACCAATATCAGTACGGGTTGCCGGGCACGTTCACATTTCAGGCCCCCGCCGAGCCGCACCACGCGCTGACGCCGCAGCAGGCCATGGCCTACAAGATGGAGCTTTCCTTCCGCAATGGTCCGGAATCGCTGCCGGCTTTTCTGGAACGCTTGGAATACCGCGTGCGGTACTACCGCTTCTTCTTCTACGCGCCGCTGTATCTGGCGCTTCCGTTCTTCCTGATGCGGCTCCGCGAGCCGCGCCTGTTATGGGTGGCGCTGGCGGCGCTGCTGCTCGCTCTGGGCATCAACTTTTTTCCCTCGTTTCAACTCCACTACGTAGCCGGAGCCACCTGCCTGTTTGTGCTGATGAGCGTGGCCGGCCTGGAGGGCATGAGCCGCCTGACGGTTCGCGGCGCGCCCGTGGGGGCGCAGTGCGCGGCTCTGCTCCTCATGCTCTGCGGGGCGCAATTCCTCTTCTGGTACGGGATGCACGTGTTTGACGCGGGCGGCGTATCCGCCACAGCCCAGTCCTTCGAAACCTGGGACAGCATCAACCACGCCAATCCCGAGCGCCGCCTCTTCGTGAAGCGCGAACTCGATCGGGTTCCTGGCAAGTTGCTCGTCTTTGTGCGCTACTACCCGCAGCATGTTTTCCAGGATGAGTGGGTCTACAACGCGGCGGATATCGACGGCGCCCGCGTCGTATGGGCGCGAGATCTGGGTGCGGAGAAGGACCAGGAATTATTGCGCTATTACCCCGAGCGGACGCCGCTCCTGCTAGAGCCGGATTTTCGCCCGCCGCGGCTTTCGCCATACGCTGCCTCGCCCTTCGAGCGCTAAGGGCGTCGCCCCAGGATTGCCTCCACCCTCCGCGAGCCGCCAGAATATGACAGTTCGGTGACCTCGCGGCTGGGCGATTCGCCAAAGCCGGCGGGATCGGGTTCTTCCGCACCGGTCATTGTTGTTAAGCCACGCTGTTAAGCTACGCTGTTAAGCCGCGAAGCCGGCCCTCGCTCGACCTTCGGCCGCCGTTCCCCGCCCGCCCGTTCCCACGCGTGTTACCATTCCGTTTTATTCCAGGTCCGATGGGAATCAGGAGGAAAATCTCTTGAAAGTCTACGAAGGCAGGGAAATCCGGAACGTCGGTGTGGTGGGCCACGGCGATTCCGGCAAGACATCGCTCACCGCCGGGTTGCTGTTCACCGCCGGGGCGACCAACCGCCTGCTGCGCGTGGATGAAGGCAATACGATTACCCATTTCGATGACGACGAAATCCAGAGAAAGATCACGATTTCCACGGCCGTCGCCGTTGCGGAGTGGAAAAAGTGCAAGATCAACGTCCTTGATACCCCCGGCTACAACATATTTATTAATGATGCGCGTGCGGCCCTGGCAGCCGCCGACGCCGCGGTCGTCGTGGTGGACGCCGTCGCCGGCGTCGAAGTGCAGACCGAGAAGGTTTGGGGCTTCGCCAACGACTATAAGCTGCCCCGCGCCGTGGTGATCAACAAGCTGGACCGGGAGCGCGCCGATTTTGGCCGCGCCCTGGAGAGCGTTCAGGAGAACTTCGGCCGCACCGCCGTTCCCATCCAGATTCCCATCGGATCCGAACGCGATTTCAAGGGCGTCATTGATCTGATCCGCATGAAGGCCTACACTTTTGCCGCCGATGGCGACGGTAAGGGCGCGGAAGGCGAAATCCCCGCCAATATGGCGGAGGCGGCCCAGGCAGCGCACGAAGCTTTGGTCGAAATGATCGCCGAGGGCAACGACAAGATGATGGAGGAGTTCTTCGAAAAGGGCTCCCTCGCACCCGAACAGATCGTGGAAGGGGTCCGCCAGGGTACGCGCGAAATGCGCATTTTCCCGGTGCTGTGCGCCTCCAGCCTCCACAACATTGGGACCGGCCCAATCCTGGACTTTATTGTCGAAAACCTGCCTTCGCCCATGGACCGTGAAGGCGTCCCCGCAACGGTGAATGGCCAGGAGACCGTGCGCAAGTACTCGGAGAGCGAAGGGCCCTCGCTGTTCGTCTTCAAGACCACCGCCGACCCTTTCGCCGGGCGTATTACGTATTTCAAAGTGGTCACCGGAGTCGTCAAGAACGACGCCAATCTCCAGAACCTCACGCGCGGCGTGCCCGAGCGCCTTTCGCACATTTCCAGCCCGCAAGGCAAGACCCTCCAGCCGGTCACGGATGTGCACGCGGGGGATATCGGCGCCGTGGCCAAGCTAAAGGAGACCCTAACGGGCGATACGCTGGCTGACAAGGGCGTGAATGTCGTCTACCCGCCCGTGAAGCTGCCCGAGCCGTCGATTGCCTTCGCCATCCAGGCCAATTCCCGAAACGACGAAGACCGCATGGGCAACGCCGTCCACCGCATTCTGGAGGAAGACCAGTCTCTGCGCTTCTACCGGGACCCGCAGACGCGCGAATTCCTGCTGGCCGGGGCGGGGCAGCAGCATGTGGAAATCGTGGTCAGCCGCCTTAAGAAGCGCTACGGCGTGGAAGTAACGCTGAAGGCGCCCAAGATTCCCTACCGCGAAACCATCCGCGGAACGGCGGACGTGCAGGGCCGCCACAAGAAGCAGACCGGCGGCCACGGCCAGTTCGGCGATTGCTGGATTAAGATGGCCCCGTTGGCGCGCGGCGCCCAATTCGAATTCGCCAATGAGATCTTCGGCGGCGCCATTCCCAAAAACTTCATTCCGGCCGTGGAAAAAGGCATCGTCGAAGCCGCCGAGAAGGGCTTCCTGGCCGGATACCCTATGGTGGATTTCAAGGTCACCGTCTATGACGGGTCCTACCACGACGTGGATTCCTCGGAATTGGCCTTTAAGTTGGCGGCGCGAAAGGCTTTTAAGGCGGCCATGGAGCAGGCTAAGCCTGCTCTCCTGGAGCCGGTCATGAATGTGGAAATCCAGGCGCCGGTGGAATATGCGGGAGACCTCATGGGCGACTTGAACGGGCGCCGGGGCCGCATATCCGGCATGGAAACTAAAGGTAGTAGTCAGTTTATCCGTGCCCAGGTCCCCATGGCTGAAATGTTAAACTACCAAAGTGATCTTACAGCCATGACGCAGGGCCGTGCGTCCTTCACCATGGAGTTCGACCACTACGATTTTGTGCCTCAGTTGCAGGCGGAGAAGATCATTTCCGCTGCAAAGGCCGCCAAGACGGGCGAAGAGGAAGAAGAAGAGTAATTTTTGTTCTCTCGGCGCTCCTTTGCAGTTGCGTTACGTTTTGCGCATATTGTAATCTGTTGATTCCGCGAGAAACCGCACAGGGGAAGGTCCGCACTTCCCCTCTTCGAGGTGGAATGGAAGTTCGGACGAAAGCCCTGCTCCTTTTCGCGCTTGCCGCGGCGGTCGCCGCTGGCGGCTGCGGTTTCTCCCCGCAGCCTACCGCGTTCCAGTCGGCCTTCCTTCCCTCTCCTCCCCCTGTTGCAGCCCCCGTCCAGGTTGCCGCGCTGTCCTCCTCGGAATTGCCTGATTCCGGCCTTGCTGTCGTCCCCGCCGTGCTCCCCAGCTCACCCGCGGCTTCGCCGCGCAAGCTTCAGGCCGATGAGCTGGCGCGCGAGGCCAACCAACGCTACCGGCGCGGGCAGCGTGATTACCAGGCGAAGAACATCCCCCAGGCGCGCGCGGAGTTCGATGCCGCCGTGGACCTGCTCCTGTCCGCCAACGCCACCTATCCGGACGGCCGAACCACGTATCAGGGCCTGCTGGACAACATGGTGGACTCCATCCACCGCTTCGATCTGGCGGGCATGGGCGCGGCCGCGCTTCCCGAAGAGAATCGCTTTGAGAAAGCGCCGCTCGAAGACATCCTGGAAATGACCTTTCCCGTTGACCCGAAGCTCAAGGACCGGGTCCGGGACCAGGTGGCGGCCACCAGTTCGCAGTTGCCCCTAACGGTGAATGACGCCGTTCTTGGTTATATCGAGTACTTCAGCAACCGCGGCCGCAAGAGCCTCATTTTCGGCCTGGAGCGCTCCGGGCGCTACCAGCCCATGATCGCCCGCGTCCTGGATGAAGCCGGCCTGCCGCCGGAACTGATCCACCTGGCGCAGGCGGAATCCGGCTTTATCCCGCGCGCCATGTCCCGCAAGGCAGCCGGCGGCATGTGGCAGTTCCTCGCAGAGCGCGGCGCGCAGTACGGCTTGGTACGCAATGCCTTCGAGGATGAGCGTATGGACCCCGAAAAGGCCACCCGCGCCGCCGCGCACCACTTGCACGACCTCTACCAGGAGTTCGGCGATTGGTACTTGGCTATGGCGGCCTACAACTGCGGTCCGGTGACCGTGGAAAAAGCCGTCGAGCGCACCGGGTACGCGGATTTTTGGGAGCTGCGCCGCCTGGGCGTTCTGCCGGCGGAAACCACGAACTACGTCCCCATCATTCTGGCCATGACCATCATGGAGAAGAATGCGGCTGAGTACGGGCTCCAGGGCGTGTCTCTCGATGGCCCGCTGGAGTACGACACGGTGGAGGTTTCCGCGCCCACCAGCCTGGGATTGATAGCTGACCTCACCGATACCCCCGAAACCGAAATCGACGCCCTGAACCCGGCGATCCTGAAGAACGTCGCGCCGGTTGGATATTCGCTGCACGTGCCCAAGGGGGTCGGTAGCCAGTTGATGGCGGCTCTTCAGCAGGTGCCCGAAGAGCACCGCGATTCCTGGCGCATGCGGCAGGTAGGGGCCGGAGAGACCCTGGCTTCCATCGGCCGGGACTACGGCGTAACTGCGGCCAGCATCGTAGCCGCCAACGGGCTCAAGGCTCCGGAAGCGGCCGAGGGCGACCGGCTCCTGATCCCGGCCATGCCTCGCCCGGTGGCGCCGGCGCGCCGGGCTGCCGTGGCTAAGGCCGCGTCCAGTAAGTCCGCCACCCGCCGCGCGGCCAAGAGTCCCGCTTCCCGGAATTCAACCGTCGCCTCCAAGACCGGTTCGAAGGCGCCCGCCGCCAAGAACTCCGCTTCCGCGGCGAAACGCTCCGGCAAGGCTCCCGTGATTTTGGCGCGCGCCGGAACGCGCTAGAAGCCCCAGAAATTTCCTCCGCAAGAATCTTTTCCCTATTGTCTCCCCGTGAAAAAGGGGTATTCTATGTGTGATTGCGCCACAGTACAGGAGGCTTGTTGAATGTTCGATAGCCTGAAGTTCGGTCCCCCCGAAGACGAGGACATGGAGGACTTCCCGGACTACGAAGACACGGAGCCTGTGGAGACTTCCAGGCTCGACGACTACGAGGACGAGGAAGAGGACGAGGAAGAAGAAGAGGTGGTGGTCGCCGTCGCCGTCCCGGTAGTCGAGGCCGCCCCGCCGCCCCCGCCTGCGCCGCCCGCGGCTGAGAGCGCGCCCGAGCC
>Ga0335069_10007178_pt1 | contig 16122 bp, 16 predicted proteins | sample Lox_Sample_11_FD_206714 | JGI IMG/M metagenome (GOLD analysis project Ga0335069, IMG submission 206714) | Soil microbial communities from Loxahatchee National Wildlife Refuge, Florida, United States - Lox_Sample_1.1 | ecosystem: Environmental > Terrestrial > Soil > Wetlands | place: USA... | reverse complement strand
CCCACACCGTACGCATGGCCCTCGACGTGGTGGTCAGCGGGTCTATCTGGGCGCCCCGCCGGTTGCTGTCGAAGCTGATCGATCGCCTGCTGAACGTGCCGGAGAACCATGTCGTGACTCCGGGGATCATTCTGACCACCCGCGAACGCGAGGTGCTCGAGCTGATTCTTCTGGCGCGTTCCAACCGCGAAATTGCCCGCCAGCTTGGCATTGAGGAACGCACCGTCAAGGCTCATGTGGCGCGCCTGATGCGAAAAACCGGGTCCGACAACCGCATCGAGCTGTCCATGCGGGCTCTCAACCGCTCACTTCTGCCTGAATCGCAGCAGCCGAAGCCGGAATAAAACTACTGCCCATTCCTATTACTTTCGATAAGAGTACATGGTTACTAAAAACCAATGACCTTCCGTACTCTTGTTACCTTGCGCGGTCTCCCGACACACTACTGACAGAAACAACGCAGATCTGGGGAAAGGAGTTCGCCGGTTCGCCGTCGAACTCCTCTTTTTTCACTCCGCTCTGTGATCGAAGCGCCCTCCTTCCCGTGAACTCCCCCAATTATTTCTGTTTAGACCCGAGGTTCCACCCCGCCCCGGCAGGCCTGAACTACGGTAGGCTGATGCTGGAGAGCCTGTCTTCGGCTTCCGGTAGACAGGGCGGCGCGACTTCCGCGGGCCGGGCGTGTTTAAGCCTGCAACGCCCCGCGTTCCCGCAGATAGGGTGAGGTATAGAGATGAGAAAACTGGTAGCTACCGTTGGCCTTTGCTTTGTGGTCGCATTTCCCTCCTTTGCGAGCTCGTCGCGCAACGACCTGCAAGGGCGCGTCGACGAGGCCAAGAGCGTTCTGGATGAGATCATGGCGGCTGAAGACAGCGGCATTCCCTCCAACATCCTGCAGCACGCCACCTGTGTCGGCGTGGTTCCAGGCCTGAAGAAGGGGGCATTCGTCTTCGGGGGGCAGTACGGGCAGGGAGTGGTGACCTGCCGCACCGGCCACGGCTGGAGCGCGCCCGTGTTCATCCGCATGGCGGGTGGATCGTGGGGCCTGCAGATCGGCGCCCAATCCACTGACCTGGTGCTGGTCGCCGTCAATGAGCGCGGATTCCAGGACCTGCTCAAGAACAAGTTCAAGATCGGCGCCGATGCCGCCGCTTCCGCCGGACCGGTGGGCCGCAACGGCCAGGCCGGCACGGACTGGAAGATGAACGCCGAACTGCTCACCTACTCGCGCAGCAAGGGACTGTTCGCCGGCATCGACCTCGACGGCACCGTGGTGAGCCAGAACGACATGGACACCCAGATCTACTTCGGCCACGAGTATGCGTTCGACGAGATTCTCAAGGGCTCCGTCGATGTGCCGATGGGCGCGGTTCCCTTCGTCAAGGACGTGGCGCACTACTTCGTCGTCGCCAAGAGTGGCAAGTAGTCTCCCGCAGTCGTTGCTGACTCACGGAGGATGAGACTGGAAGCCCTACCTGGGTGGCCCAGGTTTCCGAGGTCAATAATAGTCAGAAATCTGGTTGCGGGTGTCCCAGAGCCTGGCCTGAGCGGCGACCACGCCAATTACACTTGATCTTTACCCATGCGGGAACGGATTGAGTATTGGCTGGTTACGGCCGTGGCGCGCATCCTGGGCCGGCTGCCGCGCGGTGTGGCGCGCCTGCTGGTCCGCCTTCTCACCCTGTCGGCTTACCTGGGGCTCTCGCGCCTGCGCCGCGTGGGCGAGCGCAACCTCGAACTCGCCCTCCCCGAACTCCCGCTCTCCGAACGCACCCGCATCCTGCGCCGCGTGTTTCGCAACCTCGGCTGGCAGATGGTGGAGTTCTGCCGCATGCCGCGCTACACTGCGCAGAACACGCGGGGCTGGATCCGCACCGAGGGCCTGGAGCACTTCCTCGCCGCCCAGGCGCGCGGCAAGGGGGTGCTGGTGCTGACCGGGCATTTTGGAGCATGGGAGCTCTCCAGCTTCTACCACTCGCTGATGGGTCACCCCATGGGCATGGTCATCCGGCGGCTCGATAACCGCGTCCTCGATGAGTACGTCAACAGCATCCGCTGCCTGCACGGCAACCGCGTGCTGCACAAGGACGACTTCGCCCGCGGCCTGCTGAAGGCCATGCACGCCGGCCAGACGGTGGGAATCCTCATGGACACGAACATGACCCCGCCGCAGGGCGTGTTTGCGAGCTTTTTCGGCATCGAGGCCTGCACGGCGGCCGGGTTGGCGCGCGTGGCGCTCAAAACCGGCGCGGCCGTTCTGCCCGGGTTTTGCCTGTGGGAGGAAGCGGAGCAGCGGTACGTGCTACACTTCGGCCCCGAGCTCGCCATCAAGCGCAGTGACAACCACGACGCCGATATTCTGGCCGTGACGCAGCAGTGCAACGATGTGCTGGAAGCCTGGATTCGCCGCTATCCCGGCCAGTGGCTGTGGATTCATCGCCGCTGGAAGACGCGGCCGCCGGGCGAAGCAGGGTTGTACTGAAGCCGCAGTGTACGAATTGAATCAGCGGTATCATAACGCCATGGCGACGTTTCGCATCTGCGAAGATGATGCTGCTCGTGACGTTCCGGGCCTTCTTGAGTGGGTGCGCGGTGGCGACGAGGTCATTGTCGAGTCCGATTCGGCTCCGGCCGCAATCTTCCAGCCGGTCTATTCGTCTGATGGTACTGTGCAGGAGATACGCGCGCGCCTGCTGAATGAAGCGCGAAATGACTGATGCAGCCTCGATCCTGTGCCGGTCGTGACGTAACCTTATAGGCGAATGAAGCTCAACGAACTTATCGAACGTCTAGGTGGGACCCTTGCGCAGGGCAGCCCCGATCATCGCCTCCGCGGCGTGAACTCCCCGGCCCGCGCTACCAGCGGCGACATCGTCTTCGCCGAAGAGGCTGCCTCCGCAACCGAGGCGCTGCAGAGCAAGGCCGGCGCCGTCGTGCTTCGTTCCGGCGTGGGCGCTCCCTGGCCATCCGGCAAGTGCGTGGTGGAAACGCCCCAGCCGCGCCTCTGGTTTGCGCGCGCCGGAAAGCTGCTCAAGCCCGCATTGCCAGTGGGCGGCATTCATCCCAGCGCCGTGGTGGGCGCCAACGTGAAGCTCGGTGAAGACGTCACCATCGGACCCTGCGCGGTGGTTGAGGACGATGCGCAGATCGGCGCCCGCACCCGTATTGAGGCCGGCGCTGTCATCGGCCGCGGCGTCCGCGTAGGCGACTACTGCCAGGTTTGCCCGCGCGCCGTGCTTTACCCCGGCACCACGCTGGGCAACTGGGTTGTGGTCCACGCCGGGGCGGTGCTCGGGGCCGACGGCTTCGGTTACGTCCGCAATCCTGCCACCGGCGCCTACACGCAGTTTCCGCAGCAAGGCACGCTGGTGGTCGAGGACGAGGTGGAGATCGGCGCCAACACCACCATCGACCGCGGCGCGCTCGCTGAAACCCGCATCCGCCGCGGCACCAAGATCGACAACCTCGTCCACGTGGGGCACAACTGCGACATCGGCGAAGACGTCATCCTCGTGGCGCTCACCGGCATCTCCGGGTCGAGCTCGGTAGGCAACGGCGCGGTGATTGCCGGGCAGGTGGGCATCGGCGATCATGCCCATGTCGGGCCCGGCGTGATACTCGGAGGCCAGGCCGGCGTGCTCAGCGGCAAGTCCGTCACCAACCAGGGCCTCAAGCCCGGCACGGTGCTCTGGGGAACGCCCGCGCGTCCGCTCAAACAGGTGCTTCGCGAGCAGGCCGTGCTCTCCCGGCTGGCCCGCTCACGCATCCGCGCAAAAGACGCCTCCGGCGATTCCAACGAAGAGTAGCCGCTCCCCGGCTGTCCCGGAACGAGACACTCGCCCCGCGGAACATTAAAGAAAACCGCGCCGGCGCCGATAACCCTCCCAGCCACATTTCGCGAAGGGAGGACGCATGGACATCGGCCCCATCAACGCCATTCGACCCGTCGCCATGGTTCGCCCTCCGCGCTCTGCGCCCGATCTGAGCGGCGTGTTCGCCATCGAGTTCCGCCACCAGGAACAGGGCGCGTTCGATTCGCCCGCGCGCAAGGCCTCCCGCGGACTCGAAGATGAGAATGCGGAAGAGGATTTGCCTGCAGGACAGCCTGAAGACCGCGATCACCCTGGCTCCGCCGCCGGTTCCATCAGCTTCTTCGCCTAGTTTCCCTCGATCCCCATGCGGGCCTTCAACTCGCGCACACGGTCGCGCGCCACGGCGAGCTGCGTGTGCTGCGCGTCTTTCAACGTGACGATCATCTTGCCCGCGAACCACGTGTTCAGCTCCTGGATCCAATCCACATTCACCAGCACGGCGCGATGAATACGCAGAAAGCGTGCCGGATCCAGACGACGTTCCAGCTCCGCGATGGTCTGATCCACGCAGTGCTGGCGACCGTTCACGGTGGCATAGGTCAGCTTGTCCTGGGCGGCAAAATGCGTCACTGCGTCCAGATCGAGGAACGAAATGCGCTCGCCCACGCGCGTGGCAATTCGCCGCGGATACTCCTGCTTCTCGCCCCGCAGTGTGCGCGCCAGCTCGTTGAGCAGGGCCGGCCACTCCGGATTCTGCTGCCAGTCCGGCCTGGTTGCCGGCCGCAGCCGTTCCAGCTTGCGCACCGCGCGCTCCAGTTGTTCGCCATCCACCGGCTTGAGCAGGTAATCGATCGAGTTCACTTCGAACGCGCGCAACGCATACCGATCGAACGCCGTGGTAAAGATGACGAACGGCTGCTCCTCGAGCCGCGAGAGAAGTTCAAAGCCGTTCATGCCGGGCATCTGAATGTCGAGAAACAGCACGTCGATCGACTTGCCCGCGGGCGACGAAAGCAACGCCAGAGCCTGCGCCGGATCCGTGAAGCTGGCTTCGATCTTCAGGCTCTCAAACCTGCCCAGAAGCCGCGCCAGCCGTTCCAGCGCCAGCGGCTCGTCGTCCACCAGGCACGCGCGCAGCGGAGCATTTTCCATGCTTCAACCCTCCGCCGGAAACACCAGGCTCACCACGGTTGTGCCGTTGCGGCGCGCCACATCGAGCTGGCCGCGTTCGCCGAACAGCAGCTCCATGCGCGCCACCAGGTTGCCCAGGCCATGCTCGGGCGTAATGGCCTCGAGCGCGAACCCCGGCCCATCGTCGGTCACCTCCAGGAGCACCACGTGGTCCGCGGCCGTTGCGGCGATGCGCACGGTTGCGCCCTCGGGCCGTTGCGCCGCCACATGCTTCACCGCATTTTCGATCAGGCATTGCAGCGCCAGCGGAGGGACCTTGACCTGCAGCAGCGAATCAGGGACCTCGACCTGGTAGCGCAGCCGCGGGCCGAACCGCGTGGCTTCAATCTCCAGGTAGTCGCGCACGATCTTCAACTCCTGCGCCAAAGTCACCAGCCCTCCGCCGTGCTCCGCCAGGGAAAACCGCAGCAGGGAAGCGAGCTTGCCCACCGTGTCCTCGGCGCGCTGCGGATCGCGTGGAATCAATGCCGCAATGGAGTTGAGCGTGTTGAACAGAAAATGCGGATGAATGCGCGACTCCAGCGACGAGAGTCGCGCCTCCGCCAGCAGTTTGTATGCACGCTCCTGCTCCACCTGGCGGGTGCGCAGTTCGATGGTGGCCTCCTGCAGCCGATGCCGCAAGGTCTCGTAGGTGGTGACGCTCAGGCCCACGATAAGCGTGATGACGACCGCGAATGGATAGGACCCGCGCCACTCGCCGAACTCCCCGCCGTGGCGGATCATTCCGCTGAAGCCCAGTACCAGGACCGCTACCAGCGAGCCCACGGTTGCCGTCACCAGCAGCACGGCAATCTGTAGTAGCAGGATCCAGCCGCCCATGCGCTCGATATAGCGATGCGTGAAGGAGCTGAGCAGCACCGCCGAGGGCAATGAGATGAATGCCGAATAGGTCAGGGCAAAGACGAATTTGCGCCCGCTCTCTGAGAACTCCGCCCGCCCGATCACGAGGAACAGGATGACGACCAGGATCGCAACAGCCGGTGTGATCCAGATGGTTTTCGCGAGCCCTTCCCAAAACCCATGCAGCCACCCTGGCTTGCGCTTCGGCTCTGTACCGGCGTGGCTTCCGTTGTATCTCATAGCTGGAAACGAATCCCCACGGAGCTCGCGCTTCCATACGGCGCCGCTCCGTATTCCGATGTCCTGCTGCCGCTTGGAATCTCGATGTGAACGTAAGAGGAGAAGTGCTTTCCGAACCACCGGCTCACGTCAAGCACGCCGGTATAGCTGTGGTCGTTCAGGCTCACGACCACGGAGCCCGATGCGTCCCACTCCTTCCAGCCGGGCCGCTCGCGCAGCCGCGATTTGCCCATATAGAGAAGTGCATCAGACTGCCGCCCCGCCGCGGGCGGCGCACCGGGGGCGCGGTAATACGAGGTGTCCGGCGGCGTAAAGAACTCACCGATCGTTGTCACCCCGTTTCGCATCGTGTACTTGCCTCCGATGAGCAGCGCTTCGCCGTCCCGCCACATGGATTCACCGTGCAGTTCCCACGCCTGTCCCACCACGCGCGTGAACGTCAGGCCGCCGAATGTGTCGGAGCCCCGGTCATGGCCCGCGATCAACGCCGTATCGAATCCGTGTACCAGTACGTTATACCGGAACGCCGTGGTGTCGTTCTGTTTTGTGCCATCGGGCGCCAGCGCGACGGTGGACCACGCCAGCGTCATGGCGTGCGGCCCGCGCACCCAGTCGGCCTTTACCATGTCGCGGCCTTCGTTCACATTCAGACGATCGGTGGGATTGGTGGCGATCCGCGGCGGATCGAGCACGCCCGCGGCCGTGAACGCATACCCTGTGCCCCACCGCACCAGCTTGCGTCCCACGGTGAAATCGAGATCGCCCGCCGAGAGCCCGGCGTACGTCTCGCGAACGTGCACCCTGGTCGCGTTATCGTAGTAGGTCGTGGTGTCACCGATGACACTGGTCGAGAAGGTCCAGCGATGGGCATACCGCAGGCTGAACGTGGGTTCCACCAGAAACTGGTTCAGCACCGCGGGCGTGGGCTCGCTGAGGTTGGCATAGAACGTGGCGTCATCGATCACGCCGATCGAATACCGCATCTCGCTTTTGCTCTCCTGGGATGCCGGCGAGCCCTGCGCCATGGCGCCAAGCGCCGCCGCGGCCACGGCCAGCGAAACCGGAATTGTCAGCAGGACTCTCATCGGAATTCCATCGCGGCGGCGCGCATCACGGCCAGTAAATCAGCGTTACCTCGATGCTGGCCGCTGGCTTGTCGATCGTGAACTTCGTTTCTTCAAAGCTCGGCGGTCCCGGCCGCTTCGCGGGGTTGTTCGAGTGGCCATAGCCCTCGAGCGGCATGCCCATCTCGTTGAAGTCGAGCTTGCCGTTCTTGTTCTCGTCGTGGATAACGGCAATATCGTATGTGCCCCGCGCCATGCCATCGAACGTTGCCGCGGCTGACATGGTGGCGGGATCGATCTCCACCACCTTGTGCTGCACAATCGTCTCCGGGGCGCTTCGCAACGCAACAGAAATGTTGCCATCGGTGTTGCGAATCCCGGTCACCTTCACCGTGACCGAACAAGTGGCAGCGGTCTGCGCAACCAGCAGCGGCGCCGCTGCAAGCACGGCACTCGACACCAGTGGAAGTGCAATGGGCCGGATGAACTTGAGGATCGAATCGTACATGTCTTAGTTCCTTTCGTGAATGGCATTGACCCGGTTCAGAACCGGTCTGACCGGCCCTGGTAGAACAGCTTGTCCGGCAGCGTGCGCGGCACTGCGTCCGAGTACTCCAGCACGCTGTGCGAGTTGTGCCGGATCTCGTCGTACAGCGTGAGCCGCCGCAAGAGCAGCCGCCCGCCCGAGTTCCCGTACTCGTCGAAGGTAGCGGATTTGATGTGCTTGCCCGAGGTGAGATAGAACTCCGCTTTCACCGGCCTCGCATCCTCGACCCGCAGCCAGTAGAGAATCCGCTGATAGGTCGCGCCCTTGCGCTTCGCCGTCAGTTCAAGCACGTGGCACGGATCGTTTCCCACCTTCTCGGTGCGCACGTACGCCGGAGTGTAATCGGCAGCGTAGTTGGTGCGCGCCACGTCGCCATTCGACGCGTCCCCGCTCAGCCGCTCCAGAGGCGTGATGCGCACCGGCCTGCTGGTGTCGGGAAGATAGATCCACATATCGTCGGCCAACATCAGCAGATGGCGGCCCTTCTCCCGCGGAGTCATGAACTCGACGTAGGTCTTGTCGGAGCCCTTCTGCGACACTTCGTACAGCTTCTCCTCATCGGGCTTTCCCGACTCGTAGTTGGTGATCTTCACGCGCGTCACAAACGACGGCCATCCGTTGCGATAGGTATCCGAACGCTTCAGCAGGTCGAAGGCATCCGGCGCGGCGCTGGTCCCTGCAGCGGCAGGCGCCGCATGGCCCGCCATGGCGCATGCCACAAGGAATGCGAGCAGGAAGATCAGCAGGAAGGTGCGCAAAATACCATTCACGTTACACATGGGCGAGCGCCTCCGCTATCTGCAGCCGCGATGCGCGCACCGCGGGAAGGATCGACGCCAGCGCCAATGACACCACTACCATCACCGACGTCCCCACCATCAGCGCCGGCACATGCAGCACGCGGAACAGCATCGGCACCGACAGTCCCGGTGGCGGCGGCAGATGCAGCCCTGACGCATTCAATGCCATTCCCAATAGATTGCCGACGATGAGTCCCACCGCCGCTCCGAGGACTCCGGTCAGCGTGGCCTCCATCATGAACAGCCCCACGATCCATCCCCGCGGCGTGCCCATCGCCAGCATGGTGCCGATTTCGCGCGTACGTTCGAACATCGCCATCAGCAGCGTGTTCACCGCCGCCATCAACACCATGAAGAACACGATCACGCCGAGGAACACGAAGATGCCGCTGAAGAGCGAGCGCACCTGTTTGTAGTAGGCCGCCAGGTCGATCCACTTCTTCATCGTCATCTCCTGCGGCAGCCCCGCCAGGCGCGGAGTCAGCGCCGCGGCCACGGCATTGGTGTTCTCGGTCTGATCGAGGCCCACAACGATGTTGGTGACGCGATCGCTCTGCAGCAGCCGCTGCGCAGCGGGAAGGGAAATGCGCAGGTAGCGGTCATCGAGGTCCTTGAACCCGGTGCTGACGATGCCCACGATCTGCACATCGATTCCGTTCAGTGCGCCGTCCGCGGTGACCGCCAGAATCGTGAGCCCGTCGCCCACCTTCACGCTCATCGAGCGCGCCACGCCGGTGCCGACGAGGGCCTCCACATCGCCGTTCGCATTCGCGTTCAGGTCGCGGCCGGAGGCGAGGTTGGGGCTGAACTTCATGGCGCGCTCGGCGTCGGGCTCGACGGCGCTGCCCATGAAGACAGAAGACTTCACGCCGTTCGACAGCATTCCGTAGAATTCGATGCGCGGCGCCACTCCGCGGACATGATCGGCCGAGCGCACCTTTTGTGCGATCTGCTGCCAGTTGGCAATCCCCGTATCCAGCACGTGGACTTCGTCGCGGCGGAAGTGCTCGGCATTGAAAACCTGGATGTGTCCAAGGCCGTTGCGAATGGTGCTCTCGCGCAGGCCGCGCATCATGAAGGCAAAGAATCCGCCCACCAGCAGCAGGCCGGCCACGCCGCCGCCCACCATCAGTAGCGTCATTGTGGTGCGCCGCCGGTTGCGGAAGACGTTACGAAATGCAAGCAGCAAGAACTTGCCCATGGCTGTCTCCTTCGGGATTGCTGTCGGAAGCGACGCGGCCGTCGGTGAGCCGCACAATGCGCGGTGTATGCTCCAGCAGGCGCTGGTCGTGCGTGGAGAAGATGAACGTAAGTCCGAGCCGCGCGTTCAGGTCCTGCATCAAGTCAACCAGTTGCGTGGCGTTGTGTGTATCCAGGTTGGCGGTGGGTTCGTCGGCAAGCACCAGCGCCGGCCGATGCACGATGGCTCGCGCCACCGCCACGCGCTGCCGCTCGCCGCCGCTCAGCAGGTCGGGCCGCTGATGCGCGCGTTGCGCAAGGCCCACGCTCTCCAGCGCCTCGGCCACGCGCCGCTTCCGTTCCCGCGCGCCCACCTGCTGCACCAGCAGCGGATACTCGACGTTCTCGCTGGCTGTGAACACCGGAATCAGATTGAAGGTCTGAAAGACGAACCCGATCTTTTCGCGCCGCAGTTGACTGGCCTGGCCGAACGTCAGCGCGCCCGTGTCGGTGCCGTCTATGCGGATCTGTCCGCTGGTCGGCCTGTCGATGCAGCCGATGAGGTTCAGCAGCGTCGATTTCCCGCTGCCACTCGGACCGGAGATGGCCAGGAATTCCCCGCACCGGACGCGCAGATTCACCTGGTCCAGTGCCCGCACTTCGTTGTGGTCCATGGGAAACGCGCGGCTGACGTTTTCGACGCTTACCAGAAATCCATTCTCGTGCATCGGTGCCGTTCCCTTCGCGAGCCTGTTGCTCTGCCAATGAACTTACCCCGAAGCGAGGGCGGCCTGCGCGCGCTTTCTGACAGAGGGCCGGTGCGGAGGGATGAATTGTATTTCCACGCCGACGAATCGTTTGGCGCGGAACCGGCAGGCAGGCGAGAACAAGGGCTGAAGCGCTCCGGCACGGCCGATCCGCAGCGATCCTTGTTTCCGGCTAAGGAACGATCGGGAGGTTAGATCCGCGAGAGCGCGTCGAGATCCGGCCACACGTACGCCTGTTCCAACAGCACCGCGCCGCCGATCTCAATCTCCTTCGACGCGGCGTAATGAGCACCGGTTCTGGCGTAAAACTCCTTTGACGGATTCTTCGCGAGCACCCACACGTCCATGCTTCTGAATCCGCGCAGGGTCAGCGCTCGCGCGAGTTCGCGCAGAAGATCGCTTCCAATCCTCGACCGCTGCGCCTCATCGAGCAGGTAGATGGCATAGAGTTCCGCATCGCAGTCCTGCATGCGTTCACGGCTCGCGCCGCCCGCTGCAAACCCGATGACCTCTCCGTCGCGTGCGGCGACAAACACATCCTGGTCATCGTTGAGCAACTCCTGCCAGTGCGCGGCCCGCTGCGCTTCGTCGAGCCGTTTCAGGTAGGAATCCGGAACAATTCCCGCATAGGTCGTTCGCCAGCTCTGCACGTGTACGTGCGCGATGGCCGCGGCGTCGCTTGCTTCGGCTTTTCGAATCAGGATCATGGCTTACCGTATTTGTTCGCGATTCGCATTACTCGTAGCGCAGCGCCTCAGCCGGCAGAATGCGCGAAGCAGCAAGCGATGGATAGAGCGTCGCCAGCAGCGAAACCCCGATCGACACCGCCGACACAATCACGCCGTCAATCGCCCGCGGCGCGAAGGGGAGCGTATCGATGGAGTACACCTCGGCGGAGAGATGAATGAAGTGATAGTGCCCGCCCGCCCAGGCCGCCACGTAGCCAAGCACAAGGCCCAGCACCGTGCCCACTACGCTGATCAGAAATCCCTGCAGCAGAAAGATGCGGCGCACCTGCGAAGGATCGACGCCAAAACTCATCAGCACCGCGATGTCCCGCGTCTTCTCCATCACCATCATGGTGAGCGCGATCAGAATATTGAGCGCCGCCACGATCACGATCAGCGTGATGATGATGAATGTAACCACCTGCTCTTCCCGAAGGGCCCGGAACAGTTCGCGGTTCTGCTCCATCCAGTTGGTGGTCATGAAGCCGCTGCCGGCGGCCTGCTCAATCGCGCGGCCCACCTCCGGCGCGCGGTTCAGATCGTCGACCTTGAAGCTGATCACCGAGAGAAGATCGGGCTCGTCGAAGAGCCGCTGGGCATCGGCCAGGCGCATGAAGCCCATGTTGGCGTCGTATTGATAAAAGCCCGAGTGATAGGTGCCCGCCAGCCGGAACGGCACCCACTTCGGGATCACTCCATAGGGCGTCATCTCGCCCTGCGGGCTGATGAGTGTGACCTTTTCGCCGACAGTGGCGCCAATGGTTTCGGCCAGATCCGAGCCCAGCACGATGGGAGGCAACTCGCCCGGCTGCACCGTCGTTCCCGGGGGCAGCGGCTGCAAATCGGCAATGGCGCCGGGGGTTGCATTCTGCAGCAGATGGCTCACGGTCAGTTCCCGGTCGGGCAGGATGCCCTCGACCAGCGCGCCGCCATCGCGCGCGCCGCGCGCCACCAGCACCTGCTCGTACAACCCCGGCGATGCGGCGGTCACATGGGGAAGCCCGCGCAGCTTTTCGAGCAGCGGCCGCCAGTTGCGAATGCCATCGCCTTCCACGCGCATGAGCTGCACATGCGCGCTGGTGTCCACCAGGCGATCCTGCAGGTCGCGGCGCATGCCATTGGTAATTGCCAGCGCGATGATGAGCGCCGCCACGCCTGCCGCCACGCCCGCGATGGAGATCGACGTGACCACGCCGACCACAGCCTGCCGCCTCTTGGCTCGCAGGTACCGCGCCGCCACGAACAGTTCAAAGCGCATGGGGACTACTTTGCCTCGGCCGCTGCCGGTGACAGAAACGTCGTCTTGGCGAGGCCCGCATTATCATGGCGATCGTACACACGCACCGTCAGGAGATGCTCGCCGGTCTTGCCGTTGAACGCCGAGGCCGGAATGCGGAAGTCGTAGTGTTCGACCTGCGAATCGGAGAGCGTGCCCACCGGCTCGACATACTGCCACGGTCCGGCGTCGAGCGAGTACTCCGCCTTCACCACGGCCGACATCGCATCCTGGGCGTCGAAGCTCACCCTGGCCGCGCATGGCGACTTTTCGCAGGGAGTCTCTTCCGCCGCCTTCAGGGCGCCGATCACCGGCGGCGTGGTGTCCACCTCAAAGCGGTCGCTGATCTTTTCGCCTGTCAAGGCATCCTGGGGCGTGTGGGACGGCGCATCGCTGGCCACCACCTTCATCTGGTATCCGCCGTCGGGAATCAGGGTCTGGTCGAAGCTGTACTGTTTGTCCGTGATTCCATCCTTCAGCAGCCGCCATACATGCTCGCCGTCGCCGCGCAGGTAGAGCGCGAAGGTCAGGTCGTCCCCATTGTCGTCGTGCGCCGCCCAGCGCGCGGTGATCGCTGTCCTGTCTTTGGTTGCTGTAAGGGTGCTCGCCGCGCCCGCGTCAAACGTGACCGCCGCGCCCTGGTTGCTGGAGGGCAGGGCAATGTTGACCGTCTGCGGCTGGCTGCCGGGCTGCGCCGGGGGAGTCAGCCGCGCGCCCGGAACCGCTACCACTTCATCCACCACCGGCGCGGCATTCACGGCAAGGTAATTCACGCCCACGCCGCCCAGTGTGGCGCCGTGATGCAGCACCGCCTTCCACTGCAAAAAGCGCCCCGGCGGCGATGCCACGGCGCCGCCGGTCAGCGGTTGCCAGTCGGACCATCCGCGCACCGGCTGCTCCACGTTGCCGGTGCGGGTCATCAGATCATAGCCTGACGAGCCCGGCTCCACCTCCACGCGGCCGAAGCGCGCCAGCGCGCCAGCATCCAGAACGTCGCTCAAATACTCATGCCTCTCCTGCGCGCCGAACTCCACCAGCTTTCCGGTATTGCCGGTCCCGATCAGGATCGTTCCCCCGGGGCCGGATTCGGTGGCCATGGCGAGACCCTGCTGCGCATCCAGGTGGCCCACGTCGGCAAAGTCTCCGTTGTCCTGAATCCGGAAGATGCGTCCGCGATTGCCGCTCAGGGCCAGCAGGCCATTGGGGCGCGCCGCCAGCGCATAAACAACCTCGTCCTTGCCCGCCCAGATCCTGCGCGGAGCCTGGCCCTCCGTCAGCGCATAAACCTCGGTGCCCTCGGGCGCCGATACACTCGCATTCGCCGCCTGCAGCGAGCCCGGTTGCATCACCGTGAATGTCACCACGCCGGTTCCCTGCACGGGCAGCGGTGGCAGCGGATTGCGCGTCTTGTCGCCCACGCTGGCGGCGTAGATGGTTCCGTTTGCGCCCACCGCGATGGCCGGAATCTCGCGCCGCGGCGCCTCGAACATCACGTACCCTTTACCCTCCGGACTGATGCGATACACCAGTCCGCTGCCGTCGGTTCCCGCAATCAGGTTGCCGCTCTTGTCCCACGCCAGCACGCGCACATGTTGCTCATCGCTTTTGAAGAACAGCTCCGGCGCCGCGTCGGGCTTGCTGGTATCCACCCGGTACACCGAGCCCGGGCCGCCGGTGGCGATGTAGAGCCGGCCGGACTTGTCGAAGGTCATGTCCCACACGTAGCGCGTCTTCGCCGGCTCTTTGGCGGCGGTTTTGTCGTCGGCATTCTTCTCTGCCGGAGGCGTCTCCGCGGGCTTGCCCTCCAGCTTTGCCACGTCGAACACGACCGTAGCGCTCGAGTCATCCTGCCTGGCCGTGGCATCGGCCTTCAGCTTGTACACTCTCCCGTCCGGCATGGTAGCCACGTAGAGCGCGCCATCCGGCCCCAGCCGAACCACCTGCACGCCCAGTTCGTGGCTTTCGAACAGCGTCACCGGCTTGCCGCCGACTCCCACGCGCAGCACCGTTGCCGGCGATCCGGTGCCAAGGTATGCGGTGCCGTTTCTGTCCACCGCCACCGACCATACGAAGGTCGAAGGCGTAGTCACGATCTCTTTCAGGCCGGGCGCCTCGCGCACTGTGCCGTCGCTCGAAAGGGCCGCGCCCTGCGGCGTACCCTTTTCAAACTCCTCGAGGCGTGACTGCGTCCAGAGATGCGTTCCCTGCGCGTGCGCGGCAGGCAATCCGGCGCAGGCAACAAGAATGGCCGTGCCCGCCGCCATCACAAGAATCAGAGTGAAGCGGGTGAATCGAGTGGCTGCTATCACCATGCTGCTGTTGAGTCTACTAAAGTCGGCCCTGGCCGGGCAGGGAAGCACTCCGGGCTAGCTGCCCCCGCCACGAAACTGGATGATCCGCCGGCGGTCGCGCTTGCTCGGCCGCCGTTCCGGCAGCGGCATGGACTGCTGCATGGCCTTGCGCTCCTCCGCCGCCCTGGCGCGGGCTTCCTTGCTGGCGCCGGTTTCGCGATAGAGGGCCTGCGCCACGGCCGCCGGCCCGCGCATCTCGCTCAGGGCCACGACCTCCACCTCGAATTCGCCGCCTTCATTCCTGATGCGCAGCATGTCGCCCACGCGCACGTCGCGCGCCGGCTTGGCATCCGTTCCATGCGACTGGATGCGCCCCAGATCGCACGCCCTGGCCGCCAGCGCGCGCGTCTTGAAAAAGCGCGCCGCCCAAAGCCACTTGTCCACGCGCACAGATGTCAGGGATGAGTTCACAGTCGTCCGGTTCCGGTGATCAGCCTTCTGTTCTCATTCTGCGATTTTGAACCGCGGCTGACAACCGGTATCAGGACTCACTGCGCCTGATCTGCCTTCCACACGTAAAGAAAATCGGTGTCGCTCGAGGTCGCCACTTCCATACCGCGCTGCCGGGTGGCGCGATTCAGAGCCGAACGGATGTTCTCCTTCGTATCCGGTAACTCCGACAGCGGAATCTTCAGCGCCGACCCGTCGGCGAGCGTCTCCAAGTCGCTCAACACTCGGGTCACAATGTGCTTGTGCTTCCCATCCCGCCCTTTGGGAACATCCTGCTGAAGAATCGACTCAAAGTTCATTGTCGACGGATTGAAGCCTTTCTCACTCATGGCCTTTCCTGAAACCTCCGGTCGGCATCTCAGTGACCATCACCTTAACCTGACGTAAACCTGATCTCTGCGTAATCTATACACCGATAGAAGCAAAATCGGGCATTGGAGTTGCATGAGGAACTGACCTTAAACATTTGGATGCAGAATTATCGCTCTTGAGCAGCTAAACCTCTACTTATCCATTGCTTAAAGAGTCTCCACCTAGCGGAAGATCCCTGCTACGTTTGTGCTTAGAGGCTCGATATGACGACGCACTTCCCTACGGTGCCGGTCGACGGGGCCCTCCGAGAGGCACTTCTCGAACCAACGGATTGCATACGTCCTCTGGCTTTGGTGGTGGACGACGATCCGATCATCACTTCGACACTTGCGGCAATCCTTCACGGCAGTGGCCTGGCAGCGTTGACTGCTGCAAACGGTCTTGCCGCCCTCGATACCGCGCTCCTCATCCCCCCCGAGATCCTCATTGCCGATCTCGCCATGCCGGGCATGAATGGTTTCGATCTTGCACTCGAGGTCACGCGTTTCACACCGGATTGCGGTGT
>Ga0335069_10007177_pt1 | contig 16122 bp, 10 predicted proteins | sample Lox_Sample_11_FD_206714 | JGI IMG/M metagenome (GOLD analysis project Ga0335069, IMG submission 206714) | Soil microbial communities from Loxahatchee National Wildlife Refuge, Florida, United States - Lox_Sample_1.1 | ecosystem: Environmental > Terrestrial > Soil > Wetlands | place: USA... | reverse complement strand
CGCTCGCGCCTCGAGAGTGAAGCGAACCCGCAACTACGTTCGCCTGACGCTTGACTCCCTAGAGATCTTCGGACGAGATTTGCCGGTTCAGACTTCGAGCCTCTTCGCTCACGGGAACACCAGTCCCTTTGCCAGCCAGGACGAGAATCCACCGGATGCGGCCATTCGGCTGGAAAAGGGCAGACGACTGACTTTCCGGCTCACGGAACCCGTCTATTTAGCTACGCGACAGTCTATTTCCAATCCCTAGACTGAAAAATCAAAAAAAACTGAGTTTTCCACAGGAGATTTTCCCGTTTTTGTGACGGTTGCCCTTACTACGCACAGGCCTATTTTTCTATTGTGAGCTCTAGCGGGCCCGCCGAGCCGAGCTAATTCCCGATTCGGGAATAACTTAGGTCTCAACCTGCGCGGTTTGAGGTTTCTAACTCGGCGGACTCGCGCCAGAGTAAGTATATGAGCGCAGCACATGAGCTGGAGTGGGCGATCCAATCGCCACCAAGTCCAAAACTGGGACTTGAACATCTTTTCGAACAAGCTCCGGTTGGAATTGCCGAATTTGAACAGCCCGACCATGTTGTCGCGTTGAATCCCGCTCTGGAGAGTATTTATTCGCTGCCTAAGCGGCAGCGCTCAGTAGTGCTATCGGACCTTCTGCGACCCGAGGATCAGGAACGAGGGGAGCGCCTGCTGCGGGAACTCTTTGCGGGCGAGCAAGAAAGTTTCCAGGCTCAATTCGTCTCTCCTCAGCACGACCACGGCAGCGTGCATTGGTCGGCGTGGCGAGTCCCGGCAGGCAATGGAGAAGCAGACCGCGTCCTGGCAGTGGTTGAGAACCGGGACTCCGGCGCGGACGAGCATCTGCGGCACGCGCAGCGGCTCGAAGTCCTCGGTCGCCTGGCGGGAGGAGTCGCCCACGATTTCAACAACATGATCACCGGAGTTCTTCTGTATTGCGACCTGCTCCTGGCGGGGCTGGAACCGAATCATCGAGCCCGTCCATACGCGGAGGAGATTCGCGAGGCAGGACAGCAAGCCACCGGACTTGTCCGGCAATTACTGACGCTTTCGCGGCCCACAAAGCCGGAGCCCCAACTTCTCTCATTGAATGATGTGGCGGAAAGCATGCGGGATTTTCTGCAGCGGCTCATCGGCCGGAACATTCAGTTCGATCTGCGCCTCGATCGCAGCCTGGGACTGGTCAGGATGGACCCTACCCAGGCACGGCAAGTTCTGTTGAATCTTGTGCTCAATGCCCGAGATGCCATGCCCGAAGGAGGGAAGATCACGATTGAAACCGCCAACTGCGCGATTCAAGTGCTCACGGAGAGCGGACTTCAGTCGGTCTCGACATCGTTGCCCTGTGCGCTTTTTGTTGTGGAGGACACAGGCACTGGCATGGATGCGGGCACAAAGGCCCACCTTTTCGAGGCCTTCTTCACGACGAAGTCAGGCAAGGGAACAGGCCTTGGACTGACTACGGTTCACAGCATCATAACCAGCAACGGCGGCCTTATCCACGTGGACAGCGTGCCGAACCAGGGAACCAGGTTTTCAGTTCTGTTGCCGCTTGCCCCCATGCCGGCAATGCAGTTTGCGGGCTCCAGCAGTGTTCAGAAAGCAGAGGGGGAATTCTTACCAATCACAAAGGAATAAACCGTATGACGTCAGCCGCAGTCAGCCCTATTACATTTGCACCGCAGGTAGAAGCAGCTAATTTTCTTAACCTTCTCATCGTGGACGACGAGCGCTCGATTCGGGAGGCGTGCCGCGAGATCGCACAGTCGCTCGGGTTTTCCGCTTTCGTTGCCGAGTCAGCGGAGCAGGCGTATCGCTTTCTCGATACGCAGAGCTTCGACGCCGTACTCCTGGATCTGCGCCTTCCGGGCGCGGGAGGGATGGATGCGCTTCGCCGCATCAAGGAACGTCGGCCGGAGGCGCTGGTCATCGTGGTCACCGGATACGGCACAGTCCAATCCGCAGTGCAGGCCATGAAAAGCGGCGCCTACGACTACGTCACGAAACCCTTCAGCCTCGACGAATTCAAACTGATGCTGGAACGGGTGGCGACGCACCTGAAGCTGAAATCCGAAAACCGGATCCTGCGCGAAAAGGTGAAATCGAAGCAGGGATACGGCGGGATCGTGGGGCGGGCTCCGGAGATGGAGAAGCTGTATCGCATTATTGCGAAGGCGGCAAACAGCGCGCATCCGGTGCTGATTCTCGGGGAAAGCGGCACGGGAAAAGAAATGGTCGCGCGCTCCATCCATTACTCGGGGCCATTTCGTGACAAACCCTTCGTACCGGTGGATTGTGGCTCCCTGGTGCCGACGCTGATCGAGAGTGAGTTGTTCGGCTATGTGAAAGGTGCATTCACCGGGGCGAACCAGTCGAAGGACGGACTCATGTCCATGGCCGAAGGCGGGACCATTTTCCTCGACGAGGTGGGAGAGCTTCCGGTTGACCTTCAGGCGAAGATGCTGCGAGCGATCCAGGAAAAGGAAGTGCGGCCAGTGGGCAGTACGCGACGGGTGCCTATCAATGTTCGGATCCTGGCAGCGACGAACCGGGATTTGGAGCAGGCGGTCATGCAGGGGATGTTCCGTCGCGATCTCTATTTCCGTTTGAATGTCCTGAGCTTGCGGATTCCGCCGCTGCGCGAGCGGCGGCAGGATATTCCGCTGTTGATTGGGCACTTCCTGGATCGTATGACGCGAAATTCGGGTCAGGAAAAGATGTTGAGTGACGACGCGTTGAAGGCGATGCTTGCTTATGACTGGCCAGGCAATGTGCGCGAACTGGAGAACTGCCTCGAGCGAACGTACGCCTTCACCAGCGGACCGCTGATTCACACGACAGATTTGCCGCGCGAAGTGGCCAACCTCCCGGAAGGCGGGGTGCACGAGGGCAATGGCAACGGGAATGGAAATGGTCATTCGAAGATTATTCCCATGGCTGAATTGGAACGGCAGTCAATCCTCAACGCGATTACCGAACTCAACGGCGACAAGCTGCAGGCTGCGCGCCTGTTGGGCATTGGCAAGACGACGCTCTACCGTAAGTTGAAGGACTACGCGATCCACGAGTTTACGTCGTAGCGGTAGATTCGGGATTTTACCAGGAACTGCAGTTCGCGATTGGGAACACCGCCGTTGCCACGAACCGGTAAGTGCTCTGAATTCAGCGCGCCGGAAGTGGCGGCGGAAGTGCTATCAAAAAAGCATGATTCTACTAACGACGAGTTCAGCCCGCGGCCGGGAGTGCGCAGACGCACTGATGGTTGCGACCGGCAAGCAAGTATACCTGGCCAGGAACCTGCACGAGGCTGCGTCCTGCTTACGGGAACAAACGTACTCTATCGCGGTGCTCGACCAGTTTCTGATCGAAACGGAGCCGGAAGAAGGCGATCAGCTGATAGAGCATCTGGGGACGGCCTTTCCCGTTTACGTTAATTTCGCGGTCACTGGCATGGAACGACTGGTGCGCGAGGTGCGATCGGCTTTGCATCGGCGACAGCGGGAGGAGGCTGCCGCCCGTCGGGCGGTAGTGGAGCAGATGCACTGCGAAATGCGCGAGACACTGACAGCCATGCTGTTGTCTTGCGAGATCGCAATGTCGATGCCGGACGTGCCGTATCCGGCGGCGGAGAAGATTCGGACGATCGACAATCTTGCGCGCGAGCTTCGGTTGAGGTTGCAGCTGCACTAGGATCGGAACGAGGCGGGCCCGCTCGGCTGACAAGTGCCGGCCGGAGCGGCCGTTGTCCCTATCTCGCAACTGCGACGCGACCTGGGTTCCCGTATTCTCGTCCGCTCATCCGCATCTCATAGTATTTTTTCGCTATTGTGGCCGCATCCGCACTCCGATAGCTTTTCGGTTCTCAACCATTCTGCGGACTTGGGGTCCCGGAAAAATCAGTGGGGTCGCGTGCGGGCAATCGTTGGCTTCCGTTCGCGATGCGGGGGGGAATCGTGCGGCGGAGCTACTTGCGATCTGCGTTTTGCATTCTGGGGCTGGTTCTGGCTGTTCTGATTTTAATTCCTAACCTTTTCTCACAAGAGCTCGGAACGGGCGTCATTGGCGGACAAGTCTTTGATCCGTCGGGCGCAGTGCTCAGCGGAGCCCGTGTCACCGCGACCCAGATTGGTACTGAAATTCGGCGCACTACCAGCACGAATGCATCCGGATTTTTCGTCATCAACAATCTGGCGCCTGGTTCCTACGAAGTGCGAGTCGAGGCGAATGGCTTTTCGGAGCATGCTTCTACCCTCGAGTTAGAGGTGGGACAGCAGAGTAATGTTAAGGTGCACTTGTCGGTGCAGACGCAACAGACTGTGGTCGACATCGACGATCGCAACATCGTTCCTCTTGTAGATACAACGGCGTCGGTCGTGGACGGCGTGGTGACTTCCGCGCAAATCGAGAACCTCCCGCTCAATGGCCGTAATTTTCTCGAACTCGCGCTGCTAACGCCGGGTAATACCATCGCGCCCAACTTCGATCCCACCAAGCAAGGCACAGTGGTCATTTCTTCCGCCGGACAACTCGGACGAGGCGGAAACGTCAGCATCGACGGCATGGATGACAACGATGACGTAGTGGGCGGCATGCTGCTGAACGTTCCAGAGGACGCCGTACAGGAATTCCAGGTGGCCACGAATCGCTTTTCGGCGGAGTTGGGTCGATCCGGGTCCGCTGTAGTGAATGTCGTGACTAAGGCGGGAACCAATTCGATTCATGGTTCCGCTTCCATCTACGAGCGAGATCACAGCCTGCAGGCGGCGACACCGGTTTTCAATCCCACGGGCGGCTTCGCTACCCCGTCGGATCAAAACCCTCCGTTTCGTCGTCAACAGTATTCCGGTGCGCTGGGGGGGCCTCTGGTCCGCGACAAGGCCTGGTACTTTGGAGCTTTCGAGTATCGCGACCAGGTGGGCGGAGTCGTGGCCGGTACGCGTCAATATGATTCGAACGGTGCAGGTTCAATCGTGACCGGGTTCGCGCGTGAACCGTTGACGGATCCCATGGGAACAGTGCGCGGTGACTGGAAGATGTCCAACCGCGACAACCTCAGCCTGCACTACTCGATCGAGCGGCTTTCCGCAACTGGAGCGGCCAGTTTCCTGTCTGGTCAGCCGATTGGCTCGTCGTCACAGCGGCAGGACCTGCGCAACAATTTCCAGACCTTTCAGGCGTCGTGGACGCGGGTGTTGAGTCCATCGCTGCTTAACCGTGTTAGTTACAGCTTCAACAACTTTATCAACGCCACGACGCCGCTCAGCGTTGCACCCGAACTCGACTTTCCCAGCCTGGCGGATGGCTCGTCGTATCGCGTTCCGCAACAGACCCGGCAGAAGCGCTCGCAGTTCGACGACAGCGTTGACTGGGTGCACGGGAAGCACAACATTCGCTTCGGCGGCGAATTCCAGCGCATCGGAGCCGATTTCAACCTGGGAGTGTTTCAGCAGGGCGTAGTCATCTTCACTGAGGATTTCCCCGTCTATCCATCCATTCCATTCGGACCCAACGCAGGGCAGCCGTACGATCGCAATGGGGACGGCGTAGTGGATGACCGCGATCTCGTGTTCGCGGTGGCGATCCGCAGCGGTAAACCCAGCACAACCCTGGTTATCCCGGATGCGGATAACAACCACGTTGCTGGATTTGTGCAGGACGATTGGCGCATTCATCCGCAACTCACGCTCAACCTCGGCCTGCGCTACGAGATTGATTCCGACGTGAACAACCTTGGGCATTACAACCAGATCAACCCGATCCTGCAGCCGTTTCTTCAAGGCAGCCGCCACAAGGCCGCAAACAACTGGGGACCGCGCGTCGGATTCAACTGGGCATCGAAAGATTCGTTGTTGAGCTTCCACGGGGGCTATGGAATTTACTACGATCGCGTCACGCTGGAGATTAACTCTCTCGAACGCGGACTCGACGGGCGGGCGCTTCCCATCGATGTACACCTGGGAAACATCATCTTCACCAGCACGGGGGATCCCTCGGGAACGTTGCCTCCCGACGGGACGCCGGGCGTGCCGTCATTCAGCAATCCGTTCATTGGCCCGGTGATTCCAGGTGCGGGGGGAGCCGCCGAAGGCATCAATATCATCGACAACAAGATGCGCAACCCCATGGTGCAGCAGTTCAACCTGGGGGTGCAGTACTCGATCGCCAAGAACTGGGTACTGAAGCTGGATGGAATTCACAACCTGGGAACGCACTTCATTATCGGCGTGCCGGTGGGTTCGGTGTTTAACCCTGACTCCGGCGGACCCGAGACCGTCACTTCGCTGCAATCGTCGGTCAACACGCATTACGACGCCCTATGGGCCGTGGTGGACCATCGCTTCAGCAATCGTTTCCAATTCCACTCTGCCTACACTTTCTCCAAATCGCTGGATTACGCCAATTACGATCAGATTCCCTTCGGATATCCTCCCGTCGATCCAAGCGATCTGCATCGGGAATATGGCCCGGCGCCAAACGATCAGCGACATCGGTTGGTCTTGCAAGGGACGGTGGAGATGCCGTTCCACCTGCTGGTCTCGCCGCTATGGACCTATGCGTCGGGAGTGCCGATGGACATCCTGTTGGGAGATGGCAGCGGCATGCGCGTTCCAGAACTTGGACGTAATGCGGGTGGACGGCAATTCCATAACGGTGCCGAACTCAACGCTTTCCTCACCGAACTGAATTCCGAGGGAGCAACGAACGGCAGCCTGGGGACGCCGTTCCCGATGGTTTCGCCAAATGCGCGGTTCAACGATACTTTCAACTCGATGGATCTGCGGTTGTCGCGCGAAATTCGGATAGGCGAGCGTTTCCACCTGCAGGCCATCGGAGAAGTCTTCAACCTTTTCAATAAGCCCAATATCCTGGGAGCGAGCAATTCGAATTACTCGGGCTACTTCAATGTGCTCGTCCCCGACCGCGCGAATCCGGGCCTGTCGTCCGCATTTGGCAAGCCAACCAGCACGGCGGGCGGCGTCTTCGGTTCCGGTGGGCCCCGTGCCTTCCAGCTGGCGGCCAAATTGGTCTTCTGAGGTCATACGCCGATTTTTCGCGCTCCACACGGAAAAATCCTTCTTCCGCGTTACAGATGGCACTAGAATGGTGCCAGCTGGCGAGATGGCCCGTCGGGCGGGCCATTTGCGCTCATCTCCGGAGGGTCTGTGCACGTCCTGGTCACCGCCGACACGTTGTCGGGAACTTGGACCTACACGCGTGAGCTTGTGACTGGCCTGGTGACGCGGGGAGTGCGCGTCACGCTGGTCAGCTTTGGGGAGATCCCCCTGCCAGAGCAGACGGCGTGGATGGATCATCTCCACGGCCTGGAATATGCCCCCACGGCGTTCCGCTTGGAATGGATGCAGGAAGCGGAGGATGACCTCCCGGAATCATCTGCATTCCTCGAGGAATTTGTCCGTGAGATTCGCCCGGATGTACTTCATCTCAACCAGTTTTGCTACGGCGATCTGGATGTAGACGTACCGCGCGTGGTGATGGCGCATGGCGATCTCATTACCTGGAATCAGGCGGTTCACGACGGTCCGCCTCGCTCGAATAGCCGTCCGACGCGCTGGTACCGGGATACGGTAACGCGTGGAATCGCCGCGGCTGATGCGCTGCTGGCCCCTTCAGCCTGGATGCTGGAACGAATCAGTGCCTGTTACGGTCAGCCCCAGCGGGCAGAGGTCATCTATCCGGGGCGCAATCCTATTTTCTTTAACCCTTACGTGAGCAAAGAGGATTGCGTCCTGGCCGTAGGCAGGCTAGTCGATTCGAGCAAGCAGGTATTCCTGCTGACGCAGCAGACGCATCCCATCCCGGTCTGCATTGTGGGCGCGGAGCACACGGTACCTGTGCCCCGGGTTCCGATTCGCGCGGATGTGAAGCTAGCGACCGAGGAAACCTCCGTGGCCATTCGAGGCCCGCAGACCGATGGTCAACTGCGCGCGCTTTATAGTCGCGCCGCAATTTTTGCGGCAACGGCGCGCTATGAACCGATTGGCATGCCCACGCTGGAGGCGGCTTTTTCGCGCTGTGCGATCATCGCTAACGACATACCGAGCAATAGGGAAGTGTGGGGCGATGCTGCCCTCTACTTTAAGACCAATGATGCGGAGAGCTTGGCGGAAAACATTCGCAGGCTGAATGCGGATCGTCCCATGCGCCGTGCTTATGCCGAACTTGCGTACACTCGGGCGCGTGAGCGCTTTACCACCAAGCGCATGATTGATGACTGCCTGCAGCTTTATCGCAGTCTCAGGTCTACTCGCGTCGAGGCGGCCTGACATCTCGTTAGTCGCTCCCTTCCGTTTGATCGCAGTCGCGGGCGCACCAAGGGTCCGCTGCCACGCGGTTTCTAGGATGCCCGCCCTCACGACTCCGCTTACGTTTTTTCCTCGTACTCGTCATTCCATTGCAGAGGGCAATTCATGCACATTGCGATCCAGGAACTCCGTTACGCAGCACGTCAGTTGTACAAATCCCCTTGGTTCACTGTGACCGTGGTTTTCACGCTGGCGCTCGGCATCGGCGCCAACACGGCCATCTTCAGTGTGATGAATGCCGTGTTGCTCAAAGGTCTGCCGGTGCCCAATCCACAGGAGATTGTGTATCTCCACGTGCCGACGGGCCAGCCTGATGGGGCAGGGAATACAGGCGACTCCAGCACGTCGTTCTCAGAGCCGGTCTTTGAAGACCTTCGCCAGGACCATCATGCCTTCGCCGATCTGATTGCCTTTGTGCCGCTTGCCATCGGGAAAGTCGCCGTGCGCTTCGGGGACACTCCGGAAGAAGTGGAAGGCGACATGGTGAGCGGCAACTTCTTCTCGGGCCTGGGCGTTTCGTTAGCTCGCGGACACGGATTCACTCTCGACGACGAGCGGCTGCATTCCCAGGCCGTCGTGCTGAGCTATGCGTACTGGACAAGGCGTTTCGCGCGCAATCCCGCGGTATTGGGACAGACGCTATTCATCAAGGGGAATGCTTTCACCATTGCCGGCATCGGCCCGGAAGGGTTCTTTGGAGTCGAACCTGGCCGGTCTACCGACATTTGGATCCCGTTGCAGAATCGTGCCGATTTGAATGCATGGGGCACACCCGCTGAGAGCAACACGCTTTATGGGTCGCCGACCTGGTGGTGCCTGCAACTGATTGCACGCCTGGCGCCCGGTATATCAGCTACGCAAGCTCTGGCTGAAGTTACTCCGCGGTTTCAGCGCGTGGCATACACCGGCCTGAGCACGCCCGATCCCAAAGCTCCCAAAGTTACGCTGGCTTTGCAGCCTGCCCGGGGCATCGAAGGTCTCGATACCGGCAGCAATTATCGCACCGGCGTAGCGGTATTGATGATCCTGGTCGCACTGGTGCTGATTATCGCTTGTACCAACGTCGCTATGCTGCTGGTCGCAAAGAAAAGCGCGCGCCAGCGGGAATTCAGCCTACGTCTCGCTCTCGGCGCCAGCACGTGGCAGATCTTTCGCCAATTGCTGCTGGAAAGCGTGTTGTTGGTGACGCTGGGCGCTTCCTTGGGATGGCTATTCGCCCTCGCCGCTACTCGCAGCCTTGCCGCGTGGTCACAAATCGAAAGCGGATTGACTCCGGATGGCACGGTGCTTTTCTTTACGCTCGCAGTGTGTGCGGCAGCTGCGTTCGGGTTCGGACTTGCGCCGCTGATCCCCGCTCTCCGTGCTCCAGTGGCCGGATCGTTGAAGACCTCCGCCTCTACCGCCTATCGTTCCCGGAGCAGCAAGTGGGCCGGCAATGCGGTGCTTGCCACGCAAATGACTTTCTGTTTTGTGTTGCTCGTTGCGGCAGGACTCTTGTTGCGAACGCTCCAGAATTATCAGTCCACGAATCTCGGAATGCGCACGCAAGGGTTGCTGGTCTTCGGGATCACAGCGCAGAAAACGTCGAGCACAAGCGAGAACCTGCAGTTTTATCGCGCGCTTCTTGACCGGCTGAGAACCCTGCCGGGCGTGGAATCGGTCACCTTCGCCGAGAATCGTCCGGGCTCGGGATGGAGCGACAACAAAGCTGCCGTGATCGATGGTGTCACGCGTCCGTACTCGGAAGCGCCGCTGCGCTCGAACGACGTTGGTCCCGACTTCTTCCACGTGCTTGGCGTGCCTGTCGTGAATGGCCGCGATCTCTCCGACAGTGACACGGAAACTTCTCCGCCGGTTGTCGTCGTGAATGAAACGTTTGCCAGGAGGTTGATGCCGGGGCTGAATCCGATTGGCCATCAACTGGGAAACAAAGTCCGACGCACGATCGTAGGCGTCGTGAAAGACAGCAAGTACACCAGCGTGGATGAGAAGCCCATGCCGATGGCGTATTACCCGTACACTCAAGTCGGCGGCGTGACGCATTTGGAGGTCGAGTTGAGAGTGGCGGGAAATGCAATGACGCTGTTGCCTTCCATTGCCGGAGCAGTTCGCGGGCTTGACCCCAACGTTCCGCTGGAAGACCCCATGAGCCAGCAGGCTGTCTTTGAGCTCTCCTATTCCCGGCCGCTGATGTTCTCGCGTCTCTCCGTCTTCTTTGGCTTGCTGGCGGCCCTGCTGGTGGCGATTGGACTGTATGGCACTCTCGCCTACCGTCTGGCGCGCCGCACCGCCGAAATCGGTGTCAGAGTTGCCCTCGGCGCCCGTCCCGTGCAGGTTCTCGGAATGCTTATCCGGGAGAGTCTACAGGTAACCGCGGTCGGACTCGCCTTTGGTGTGATCATCGCTTTGATTTCGGCGGGAATGATGCAGTCGATGCTGTTCGGTTTGCAACCGCGTGATCCTGTTAGCTTCGTTGTCGCGTTCATTATGGTGATGCTGATATCCTTGGCTGCCAGTTTCATTCCTGCTCGCCAATCCGCTTCGATCGCTCCCATGCAGGCTTTGCGCATGGAGTAATGCCGCGACTCCATCGGCGGACAAAGTCCACAAGGCCACCCCTTCCGTGGTATCTTTCTAAGGCTTACTGGAAACCCGTAAGGTTGGAGAAAATCATGGCTCAAGTGAAGATTACGGTGCGGCCCAATGGTCCGTTCCGCGTTGAAGCTCCTGAAGGAAGCATCGAGCTTGTGGATGCGAACGGTACTCCCTATGATCTGACCGGCAAAACCGCATTTTCCCTTTGCCGCTGTGGCGGATCGGTAAACAAGCCTTTCTGCGATGGCACGCACAGTCGAATCGGCTTCCAAGGTGCGGAACTGGCAGTCAAGAAAGCGGAAGGGCAATCATAACCATCGGGGAATCACTGTGAGCACGCGGGACCGAGAACTGGGCATGCGGCGCAAGATCACGCGCCGCGATTTCATCAACGGCGTAGCGGTGACGGCAGGAGCGGCGATCATGCCTTGGCATCTGCTCGCCGAGCAGAAGTCGAACTCCGGAAACATATCGACGTACTATCCTCCTGCCCTCACCGGAATGCGTGGAAGCCATCCTGGCTCGTTCGATGCCGCGCACAGCCTGCGTGACGGCACCTTCTGGGACTCCGCCGGCAAGGTCGAAGACACCGGAGAGGTCTACGATCTCATCGTTGTTGGAGGCGGCATCAGCGGCCTTGCGGCGGCACACTTCTACCGCAAAGCGGCCGGCGCAGATTCCAGAATACTCATTCTCGACAACCACGACGATTTTGGCGGCCATGCCAAGCGCAATGAGTTTCGGGTAAACAACGCGTTTCGCCTGGGTTTTGGAGGGACCTTCTCCATCGAGAGCCCGGCTCCCTACAGTGCGGTTGCCAAGGGAGTCATTGAGGAACTGGGGATCGATGTTCCTGCCTATTCGAAGTATGTAAGCAAAAATCTCTACCGCTCTCTGGGAATGCGCCCAAGGATCTTCTTCGACAAGGAAACGTTCGGCGCCGACGGGCTCGCCTTAAACTTCAGTCCACGTGGCGGAGGGGAAAGCGAAGACGACGCGGCCGACTCCAAACAAGCTTTGAAGCAATTCCTGGGCGAAGCGCCGATTTCCGAAGAAGCTAAGCGAGATCTGGTGCGCCTCATCGAGGAGCCGAAAGACTATTATCCCGGGCTGACCTCCGACGAGAAAAAAGCCAGACTGGCTCGCATCAGCTATGCCAACTTCCTGAAAGAGCTGGTTGGCGTGCACGACGAGGTCATCAAGCTGTACCAACCGCGCCCGCATCCATTGTTTGGAGTGGGCATTGACGCCATTTCAGCTCAAGACGCCTGGGGTTTGGATTTCCCCGGATTTAAGGGGATGCGGCTGGATCCCAAGCCGGGGAAGGGAATGAACCGCGACACCATTCCCAATGATGAAGCGGAGAAGTATTTTTTCCACTTCCCCGACGGCAACGCGACGATCGCGCGGCTGCTCGTACGAAAATTGATCCCGGGCGCGATTCCGGGCAATAGCTCATGCGACGTGGTGCTGGCCAAAGCTGACTATGCCAGCCTCGATCAGGCGAGTTCGCGCGTTCGCATCCGCTTGAACAGCACTGCTGTACGTGTGAAGCATATTGGAGAATCTGCGGCTGCCAAGGAAGTCGAAGTCAGCTACGCGCGAGAAGGCAAGGTGTACACCGCAAAGGCAAAGAACGCCATTCTTGCCTGCTGGCACGTGGTGATTCCGTATATCTGCGAAGAACTGCCGGCGAAACAGAAGGACGCGCTGGCCTCGGCGCAGAAGGTGCCATTGCTTTACACCAATGTTGCTTTGCGCAACTGGGCGTCGTTCCAGAAACTGCGCACGAATTCGGTTTTTTGCCCGGGCATGTATCACTCGTATTTCAACCTGGACTTACCGGTGAGCATCGGCGGATATGACTGTGCGCGCAAGCCGGAAGAGCCTATTGTTGTGCACATGATGAAGGCGGCCTGCAGCCCGGGACAACCGGCTCGCCAGCAGCACTCGATGGGAAGAATCGAGTTGTTCACGACGGACTTTGAGACGATTGAGCGCAACATCCGCGAGCAGTTGACGCGTGTTCTCAGCCCCGGAGGATTCGACGCGGCGCGGGATATCGCTGCCATTACCGTCAATCGCTGGCCGCACGGGTACGCTTACGAGTACAACTCTTTGTTTGATTCCTTCTGGCTGGAAGGCGGCGAGACTCCGTGCGAAGTTGCGCGGAAACCGTTCGGTCGTATCGCGATCGCCAATAGTGATGCCGGTGCTTACGCCTACACCGATGAGGCAATCAACCAGGCCTGGCGCGCGGTGGGAGAAATCACGAAGGCATAGGCTGACAAGGCAGCGATTCTAGCGAGCCTCGCCTCTCAGTTGCGCTGCCTTATTCTTCGCCTCTTGTGCTTGCTGCGGCATCCCTTTCGCAGCATATGCTTCGGCCAAAGCAGCCTCCAGGTCAGGATTGTCGCCTTCCCTCTCTTTTCCCTGCTGGTATGCCGCGATGGCGTCATCGAATTGCTTGAGATTGGCGTAGGCGCGTCCTAGTTCGTAGTAAATGCCCGACGCTCGCGGTCCTAATTGGATTGCAGTTTTAAATTCGGCGACCGCGGGTTGAAATTGTCCCTCGTCGACGAGAGCCAGTCCCAGACCGTAGTGCGCGTCCGCATTGTTCGCATCCGCGGCGAGCATCTGGCTGAAGGTGTTCTTCGCGTCTTCGATCCGTTTTTCGCTGAGATACACCAATCCCAGTTCGAAGCGGGCATCCAGATTTTTCGGTTGCAATTCGAGGACACGCTTGAACTCCGCCTCGGCTTGCGGGAAGCGATCCTTCGCAAAAAAGGACTGGGCGAGGGCAAAATGTGCCTGCGGCAAGTTCGGACTCTGGCGAATAATGGCCTGCAACTGAGCTATGGCACGATCGGGTTCATTCTCGGCCAGCGCTCTGTACGCCAGACTCATCCGGATGGGGCCGCCGCGCCAACGGTCAACTCCATAACCGGCCGCTAACACAAGTAGAGCCCCAAGTCCGATCACGGAGGCTCGCCGTCCCAGGGAGTCGGACTGGGGAGCAACTACGGCAATCAGGGCGCCAATGATCAATCCGCTGATCAGGCCGCCGATGTGGGCAGAATTGTCGATTCCGGGATAAACACTCCCGAAGAACAGGCTGAATCCTGCAAAAAAAAGCAGGCTGCTGAGCGTACTCTTGACCGATACCTCTCCAAATGAGAACTCACCTAAGTAGAAGGACGCAATCAGGGCGCCCGTTATACCGAACAGCGCGCCGGACGCTCCCACGCTCAACACACCTGGATTCCATCCCACGCTGGCCAGGCCACCCGCAATGCCGGTTATGACGTAGATGGCAGCGTACGTCCATCGTCCGTAGAGTGATTCGCACAGTCCTCCGATCGACCAGAGACACCACATGTTCATGGCGATATGGACGACTCCCCCATGAACGAACATGTAGGTGAATAGTCGCCACCACTGCCCGGAAAGCGTAAATGGCCCGTAGTTTCCCCACTGTGCCAGGGCTGGACCATTGAAGTCCATGGTGGGACCGTAACCCATTTGCATGGCAAGAAAGACAGCGAGATTCGCTCCGAAGAGCACGTGAGTGAGGGTGATGGTTGACTCACTCCGCCGAACCCAGGGAGCGGCTACAACGGGCTGAGGAGCGTCGTCGGGTAGTTCTCCCCGCTGGGCAGCTTCGTGCTGCACGCACCACGGGCAAATCTTGCGGAAACTGAAGCCGGTCATTTTTCGTCCGCATCGGATGCAATTCGCCATAACGTATTCTTCGAGGATATCAGCAGACCGGCGGGGGTGAGTAACCGCCGCATCAAACTTCACTGCAAAAGAAGCCCGCAGGCGCGGACCTTCAATGGAAGTCATCGGGAGGGATCACCCAGCGGATGTGTAGTTTCGAGTGTCCGTGGCCTCAGTGGATGGTTTTCGTTTTCCGCGACATGTAATCCATCAGCAGGTACTGACCCAGCGTATAGGGCGTGGTGAAATACGCTTTGCCGCGGCACATCTCCGTCACCTTTTGCACAAATTGAACCAAGCCATAGTCGGAGGCGAGCATGAAGGTGTTGATCAGGACTCCGGCACGCTTGCACTTCGAGACTTCTTCCAGCGTCTGGCTCACAACCAGCGGGTCCAGTCCGAAAGCGTTTTTATAAATGCGGCCGTCTTCGAGCGTCAGTGCGGAGGGCTTGCCATCGGTGATCATCACGATCTGCTTCATGTCTTTGCGCTGCCGCTGCAGGATTCTCTGGGCGAGCCGGAGCCCTTCGCGCGTGTTGGTGTAGTAAGGCCCGACTTTGACGCGCGCCAATTGCGACAGGGGAATCTCCTCCGCCGAATCGTGAAACAGAACCAGCGAAAGTGAGTCGCCCGGATATTGCGTCCGGATCAAGTGCGAAAGAGCCATGGCAACTTTCTTTGCCGGGGTGAACCTGTCCTCGCCGTAGAGGATCATGGAGTGCGAACAGTCGAGCATCAACACGGTAGCGCAGGAGGATTGATACTCGCACTGGTGCACCTGCAGGTCGGAGTATTCGATATTCAGTGGAAGCGACAGGCCTTCTCGCTGAATGGCGCTTGAGAGCGTGGCGGTGATGTCGAGGTTCAGCGTGTCGCCGAATTCGTAGGTCCTTGACGATCCGCTCGCCTCGATGCCGGTTGCCAGATCGCGGGTGTCGTGACGCCCGAAGCTTGATTTGCCCAACGAGCCAAGGAGGTTTCGCAGCGACTTGAAGCCGAGGAAGTCCAGGCTCTTGTCGGTAATCTCGAACTTGGCCTGCTGCGCCTCGCCCGTCTGGCCACCGACGCTCGAGCGGCGCGCGGGATCGTGCGGCTCTTCGATCGAGATATAGTCTTCCTGTTGCATGCGCTCGATCAGCTGTTCAATCAAATCATCGAGCATACCTTCCATCTGCATTTGCTCGATCTGCTCGCGCAGGTTCTCGTCGAACAACTCGCCATTCAGGAGAGCTTGTTCGATTGCACGCTTGAGTTCCTCGAGCGTTTGCTCCCCCTCCGGCATTTCGTACCACATGGAATCCTGGAACCCGCTTTGCAGCAGGTAGTCCGACAGGGCGCTGAGCAGGTCTTCCATGCTCATTTCGCCTGCGGGGTCGGGAACGTACTTGGAGTAGCGAATGCGTTTCATTTTCAGCTGCTGGTTTCCAGCTACTAGCTATTGGCTTCTAGCAAACACATGTCCAGC
>Ga0335069_10007176_pt1 | contig 16124 bp, 15 predicted proteins | sample Lox_Sample_11_FD_206714 | JGI IMG/M metagenome (GOLD analysis project Ga0335069, IMG submission 206714) | Soil microbial communities from Loxahatchee National Wildlife Refuge, Florida, United States - Lox_Sample_1.1 | ecosystem: Environmental > Terrestrial > Soil > Wetlands | place: USA... | reverse complement strand
TGTCGCCCATGACCCGGTGCCGGGCCATCGAGGGCAATGTGCCCAACCCCTTGGCCGCCGTTTATTATTCCCAAAGGGCTTCCGCGGGGCTCATCGTCACCGAGGCCACCCAGGTGACCCCCATGGGCCAAGGCTATCCCAATACCCCGGGCATCTATTCGGAGGCCCAAGTGGCGGGCTGGAAAAAGATCACCGACGCGGTGCACCAGGCGGGCGGGCGCATCTTCCTGCAGCTTTGGCACGTGGGCCGGGTGTCGCTCAAGGAATTCCACAATGGGGAACTTCCGGTTTCGGCTTCCGCCCTGCCCGTGCAAGGGCACCTGCATACGCCTTCCTTCGAGCAAAAGGACATCCCCACGCCCCGGGCCTTGGAAACCGGCGAGATCGCCGAAGTGGTGGCGCAGTTCAAGAAGGGCGCCGAGAACGCCAAGGCCGCGGGCTTCGACGGCGTGGAGATCCATGGCGCCAACGGTTATCTTTTGGAACAATTCACCAAGAGCGGTTCCAACCACCGTACCGACGCCTACGGCGGAAGCCTGGAAAACCGCCTGCGATTCCCCCTGGAAGTGGTGGACGCGGTGGTCTCGGTTTGGGGGGCGGACCGGGTGGGTTACCGGGTGTCGCCTTATTTCAACGGCTACTCGTCATCCGACGCCAACCCGGTGGAAACCTACACGGCCCTCACCCGGGAATTGGACAAGCGCAAACTGGCCTACCTTTGCGTGAAGGAAGGTCCCAAGGAAGCCAAGAGCCTGCCCGCGGGCACGCCGCTTTTGACCCCGCTTTTGCGCCCGCTTTTCCACCAGGCCTATATGGTGAACCAGGGCTTCGACCGGGAATCCGGCGAGGAGATTTTGCAGAAGGGCGGCGCGGACATCGTGGGCTATGGGGTTCCCTTCATTTCAAACCCCGACCTGCCGTCGCGCTTCGAGAAGGGCGCGGCCTTGGCCCCCGCGGACCCCTCGTCCTTTTATGGCGGCGGCGAGAAGGGCTATACGGATTACCCCAAGATGGGGTAAAGCCGGGCCGGCGAGAAAACACATCCTGTAGAAAATTAAAAGCCCATTCCCTCAAAACCAGGATGGGCTTTTTTCTTTGAAAGCCTGCCTTAATACCAGTCGTTTCCCCGTCACGCGCGCGGCCCCCACCACCCCATAATAAACCCCTTGGCCAAGGAACTTTTGGAGCTTAAGGAGCTTCTTGATTTTTTCGGCGTCGGCTTTCGGCCCGACGGGCCCTTACAGGCAGGGCATCTTCAGGTGGAGTGATTTTAGAATTTACCCAAGTCGAGGACATCCTTTACCCATTTACCCCAATAGGCCCCTTGATACCCCCAGAACATCCTTTCTATACTTCGCCTACCATTTTATTCAACTTCAACGGCCCCAAGAGAGAACTTTGAAATATATCGTGAGCTTATTGGTTTTCATCCTTGGCGCCTGCGCTTTCACCGGGTGCGGTTCGGGCAACAGCCCCACCCAACCTTCCGGACGGCCCTCCGTGACCGCCACCCCGATCATCACCCTGACCGAGACGCCACACCAAAGCCCCACCCCTACCCAGACGCCCACCGTCACCCAAACCCCGACCACGACTTCGTCGCCGACGGTGACCCTGACACCAACGATCAGCCCCACGCCGACCCAAACCCTGAGCCCCACCGTCAGCCCGACCGGAACCTCCACGCTAACGTCTACCCCGACCCCCACCGTCACCCTCACGCCAACGGTGACCCTGACGCCCACCATCACCTTGAGCCCCACCGTCACCCTGACCTTCACGCCCTGCGGCGCCCCCGTATCGGTGGGAAGCTCGGGACTGAACTACGCCTTGGGGGCCAATACTAATTTTAATTTCAGCGATTTCACCGCGACCGCCGGGGTGATGCGTAACCTCTGGGTCTTCATCTCAAACTCCGCGGCCATCACGGCTCAAGCCGCCGCTTACAGCACCGACGGCTCGGGCTATCCCCAAGCTTTGGTGGGGGCTTCCGCCAAACAAGTGATCCCGGCCGCCTCCGGGGGCGCCTGGGTGTCTTTCGGCATGCCCTCGGTGGCTTTTAACGCGGGAACCTATGCGGTTGGTTTTTACGTGCCCGACGGCAACTTCAACGCTTACGGCGGCAACGACGGCAGCAACTCCGGCTACGCCTCGGTCGTCGGCGGGACCTTGGCCAATGTCCCCTCTTTCGCGAATTTCGACTCGTCCGGCAGCCTCATGATTTACATGAGCTATTGCCCCACCGGGGCTTCCCCACCCACCCATACCCCGACCCCCACTCCCACCATCACGTCGACCCCCACGGTTACCTTTACCCCCACCGTCACGCTCACTCCCTGCGGGGCGCCCGTGACCTTCGGCTTGACCTCGATCTCCACGACCACCTCGGCCTTAAGCCCGGAGTCCGTTTGTTTCTCCGATTACGTCACCTCCGTTTCGGGGATCACCCGGCGGATGTTCTTTTACCTGGGGGCCAGTTCCTTGGTCCCCGTCAACGTCCAAGTGGCGGTTTACACGGTGGATGGTTCCGGTTATCCCTCGGTCTTGAAATCAATCTCCCAGCAACAGATCGTGTCTTCCACCGGGTGGATCCCCTTTGACCTGCCGCCCGCCGCTTTAAGCGCCGCGACGACCTACGCCCTTTGCATGCGGTTGAATTCGGGCGCCGCGCTGGACTTGGGGATCGTCAGCGGCAACAACTTCGGGGTCGCCGAAACCGCCAACGACAGCCTGGCCTATACCCCCACCCAAGGCGAGTTCATCCCCAGCGGCGGCTCCCTCGGCGCCTATGTGGAGCTTTGCCCTTAAAAAAACAAAACCCAGCCCCCAAGAGATCGCGGGCCAACATCCGGACCTAGCCCTTAAGGCGGCGGGGGAATCTCTTCGGGCGTCAGGTCCGGGGTCGGGGTGGGCCAAGCGGGGATCGGCAAGGCCTTGAGGCTTGCCCCACAGTCCTTGTTCAACGAGACCGAATAGTTTTCGCTCGTGAAGGGAACGCCGCCCGAGGCGATCTCAACCCCGGCCAAGACCGCGTAGAGGTACCAAGAGGGCCGCAGGTATCCCCGGGCCTGGGCGTCCCGCAGGAACTTCATCAGGTCGAGGTTCTTCACCGAGTCGGTCTTGGTTTTCGCCAGGTAGGCCACGTAGGTCCGCTTTCCCCCGGCGTCGTCCACGTCCCACCGCCAGACCTCCCAGGGCAGGCCGTTGAGGGTGACCGGCCCTTGGTCATACTGCCATCCGTTCGTGTTCAGGTAATCCAACCACACCATCACCTCAGCCCCCCCGGCGAAACCGCCCGGCCCGCATTGGTTGTCCGGGCATAACCAGAGGTCATAGGCCGCGTCCCACCGGCCTTCACGGGTGGGGCGGAAGGTCCAATCGCTGTGCACGCACTTCAACGAATCCACCCGGGCCGGAAGGCCGCCGCCGGGGCTTTCACTCCCGAAGGCCTTGCCGTAGAGGATGGAAGGATAGCCCCCCACGCTGTAGCCGCATTGGTAGGTGGCTTGGGTCACGGTGAAGGCGCCCGTTTGGTCGTCGATGGCCAAGCATTGGGTGCCCGGGCATTGGCCCCGGTTCCAATAATCGGTCTGGACGATGTAGGGGCCCACCGTCACGCCCCGATATTGGTCACAAGTTTCCACCGTCGCCGCCCCGGCCAAGCCGGCGCCAAGCCAAAGGGAGGATAATCCCCCGGTCAAAAGAACCGCACGTGCCAGGCCCATGGAAACCCCTTCCCGACTTGATGTATTCGATCATTTTAACCCCTGCCGCCCCGACCGGTTAAGTTCCTAGACGAAATAAAAAAGCCCAGTCCCCCTTGGGGGACTGGGCTTTTATGGCTGTCCATCGTGGATTTAACTAGAACCCATCTTCAACATATAAACATCCATGAAATACCAAGATTGCTGATTATTAAATAACTCAGTACTGTTCCCGGGGCCACTTTTGGCGCACCCTGGGTGAGGTAGTGGAACGATGCGTGACATACGCCCATTAATAAAAAAAATACTTAAGTCCCATACAAACCGAAGAGGAGAATTAAGGAAATCATGACGGCGCTTATTGTCTTTAAATGAAATGCACATTTCTGCTAGTAATTAAATTTCGCAACAAGCAAGTCAGCGATACATTTGAACAATTTTCTCAGAAAAGCGTGAGAAGAGTCATTAAACAATTGCAAAATAGAAATTAACAAAACAACAAGGGTTAAATACCAAACTTTATTTTGTAGTTTCAAATTAGTTTCTGTTGAAAAAATATTCGTTACGTCACCGCTATATTCTTTTAGCGATTTTTGCTTTTCCAGATATCTATTCCTTAAATACTCAAGTTCGAAAAAGAACGTCGTATAAAAACTCATTTTATTTTTTTTATCGGCAGTTTCACGTCCATATTTTTCGAGAACAACCTTAAAGTCAAAAATATTTTTCAAGAAGGCATTTATTGCCCTTTTGCAAATAGCGCCTTCAATTAATACCTCCCGTTCAATATCAAATAGGGCTTGCCTGAACTTGACACCTCTACGTTTTAATATTTTATTCTTGATTTCGTTTAATAACCGAGTTTTCTCCAAAAGGAGAATTCTTAAAATCCATCTCGGAATCACGATATGTATAAAATTTCCAAGTTCGCCGGCCAGTGGCTGTTCGTCTTTATACCCATAATTAACAATCATCCTTAAGGTTTTGTCCTCCTCATTAAATTGTGACCAATTAACGGTCATCGACCCATTTTTATTTTGGAACGAACCAATTTCATTTTTATTAATTTTTAAAATGCTTAGTTCATCCCGGAAAGTTTTCCCTTTTTCCCTTAGCTCGTCTTCATTTGTTTCCCAAACTTCTATCGAAGGGGCATCAACATTATTTTTAAGTATCAAGCCATTTAAATAATCAGATATATATCCTCCGGCCTCCATTTTCATTCCACCAATCAATTCATCAATCGCATTTCCTCTATATTGGATTCCCGTGAACATTTTGGAATTCATGTAAATCCTCGGGATTATTTTGGAAAATGATATTTTCGGCTTCAAATAAATTTTTGGATAAAATTGCGTCTTCATTATTTCTTTTAATCTCTCGTGAAATTCTTTTGTTGGATATACGCAGAACTTGAACCCAACGAACTCATTTTCATAAAAATCAATTGTTAAAGCCATGCAATCTATCCATTTGCAGGTAACTTTATTTTTATTGCTTTCAAAATCTAATAATCCGCAATTTATTGTGCTGCCAAACATAGACGAAATATTTTCTTCGATGTAGTTTCGCAATTGGTCAGGCTGAGGATTGAAAGTAATTTTTTTTGTGGATTTGAAATCCGAACACAAAGAAATAATTGATTTGATATTAATATTTTCAGTGGGAACCAACTCGTATAGCCAAACGCTATTCAATTTTATCTTCAGCTCTTGACTAATAGGCTTCGCCGTATAAACCGAATTACTTAAGTCGGAATGGTAAGCCTTTAACACAGTCACTAAATTAATTTTGAAATTCGGCAACTTCGAGACTAGCTTAATAATTAATCCACTCAGGGAAAAGAAAGCTTTTTCTTTTATTCCCCTTGATCTTGATGGGTTCATCGAATTTTTAGTCCCCAAAATTTTATTTTTTTGCCCATTCGGTCGTTCTTTGCGCCAAATTAACAGTTCGAATAAATGTTTTATTCAAATCGCTATTAATCGTATTTTTTTGGTCGTCATACAATTTGTCGAATGCCCTAATGTCCTCGAACACTTCTTTATTTTTTTCAAAAAATTCTTTTTTTCTTTTGGGTTTATTTTCTATCGCCTTTTCAAATTCTCCTTTACGGCCTTCCACAAGCTTTTCTAAAGCTTGATGATTTTGTTCAATTCTCATTAACTCAAGAAAAATAAAATGGACTAAAGATAAATCCCCGCCCATGGGGCCCAATTCATCTCCGATTTTTCTCATTTTTCTTATATCCGACTCAAAACAGACAACCTTTGTTCGCTTGAACGTGAATGTAACAATTTCTGCCATTTCCTTTGCAACCGGGAAGTTTGCTAATGCGGCATCGTTAATTTGATGAAGCAAACTTTGAACATGTTGTTTAAGTTCCTCGTTGCCAGAATTCCAAGCCGGAATAAAAGTAGAATTCCTGAAAGTTTTTTCGAACTTAATAAACAGATCCATTAATTTGAAATAAGAAGAACTAGCTTGCAAAACCAAGCCAAAATAAGTTTCTCTAAATTTAGATTTACTTTCCAAGTGGTAAATAATTGCGGAAGTAATTAATGACAATATCGAAATCGCAATGGCAATGACGGATAGCAATGTTGGTATGTCTGAAAGAGTTGGCGAGGAAGTGACGTAAGTAACAGGCTGCGATATATAAACCGTAATAGGATGACTTGAAATATTCATTTTCCCGGCCTAATTATCTCTTTGGAAATTAAAGCCTGCATTGACTAATTAATAATTTCCAATATTAATCTTCGCGAGTTCACCCTTTAATAGATACTGCTCCGTGAAATTTTTTCATGAACGGGCCATCTAGTTTGTAATCATTAAAAATTTTTTCTTTTATCCCTTTCAACTCTTCTTTATTCTTCGCCACATCTTCCTCACGTTTCTTTACCTGTTCGGCCGTTGGTTTGTATCCAAACACAGCCGAAATATTGTGTTGCAGAAAACTGATTCTGTGAACAACTTTTTCCAGCTCCAGTATGTCACTGTGCATACTCGAAAGAATCCTCGAGCTTTCTCGTTCTGCAAACACTAAATCTTTCAGAAGATTTTCATTACCCTCGTAACACTCAACAGGCGTATTTGCCACGCAGGTCAAAGAAACCATCGTCTCCCGTATGGCCACATAACAAGTGTCATAAATTTTCATACGGCGCTCGTACAAATTTAACCGTGCATTCTGCTGCATGGTGGACCTGCTAATAACCAAACTCACCAAGGCAGAAATTCCCGCAGAAACAAATAAGTCGCAGATATCATTCATCCTTATTCTCGTTTCGATGAACTAATTTTTCAAAAGATGTATACTTGTGTATACTAACGATAAATCATCGCCATTTTTTAGTCAAGCGAAACGGAATATGAACCCAGTGCCGCAAACAAGCAATTTGATAACTGTAATTCATGACTGGGTTCCTATATTCATTTCAATGGTTAGTCTTGGGATAAGTTCCTTCGCTCTTTACAGAACCGAAACTAAAGAGAAAAGAAAAAATGAAAAACAAAAACACAAACTCTTAAAAGCCATTTATCACGAGGTAAATGAACTAAGTGACTTTGTTTCGAATACCAGAACACTGACCCATAATTTCAAATATAAAATCTCAACCAACATTATTGAAGAAACAACAAATGAACAAAGAGAAGTTTTGGACAACTTGGCTTTAAATAAAGCTCTAGATAAATTACGAGAAACTATTTCCGAAATCAAAAAGGAATTCGAGGATTTATTACCGCGGCCTTCGGACCGATTAACCCCATCTTTAAAAGATGCGATGATTCATCAAATGCACGAAGCGGGGCGTTCAAATAGGGCAATTACAAGTTGGAGAAATAAAATGAAAGACCGCCTCGAACTTATTCGAAAAATTAAGAAATTAATAAATGACGAGGAATCCGGAATTGCGTCCTTGTTGCAACCTGATAGAGAAGTCTAGCGGTAGTCACTTTTCAAAAAGCTTTTGAGGTTTTATTTCAATAAAACCGCATTACTGCTCTCTATTTTACTTAGCCCAACTGTTTTATTTCTGCAATGTCCCTAATAGAACCAATATCAAGAGTGTATTCCTTTGGGGCTTTGTCATTAAATCTCAAAGCCAAACGGTATTCCTTTTGATATTCAAACGGGTCCTTCAGCTTGGCAAAACCAATCCGCTTTATAAATCCTTCGTATCTATCACCATCAATATATTCAACTGATCCGTTGTCCGGCGTTAGGCTCATCTCCTTTGCCTTCGCAAGAAATCTGTCAATGAATTGCTTCATGTCCTTAATGACCAAAGCTTTATTGCCAAACGCAAACATCCGAGGATCCATTTTGTAATTATGGAATTCTTCCAATGATGGAATATCAATCCTATTGACTGTTGAGAAACAAAGAACGGAAACGTTCGGCAAAGCACCGGCAACTTTTACCTGTATAAACGGCCTTATCTCAATTACTGCCCCATTACCCAAATCAAACGGTATCAACCCTTTATATCCCGCATCTTGGCTTACTCGCTTCAATCCCTCCATTAAATCGTTTCGATGGGATTCTTTGTCTTCCGACATCTTGTATTTCTCTACGGATGTGAACCTCAATTTCCCATTCAACAACTTTTCGAGGTATTCCTGTTTGTCGATTCGAAATATTCCAAGCATCTCGTTCGAATTCATCGGCGCGTCCTCATCCAATGCTTTCAAGTCGGTTAAAAAAATATCTTCCATAGCAAACCGCCAAGGTATACGCTTGAATACCTAGAGAGTAGCCTTAGTTAGTTATTCAGTCAAGAAAGGAACAGTTATGAAAAAAACAGCTGAAGCTATTGAAGCCCGTTTTATCCCATCTTCAGCGGCAGATGATTTCCTGAAGAAAAAATATATCCAATTCGACTTAAAAACAGGGCTAGGGGATTTTAGTGATATGTTTCTAGCACAAATCCCAGACTGTGAAGGGAGAGAGGCTGAGGAAGTTTATTCCCGTTACGTCTTTACCAAATTGGGCATTAAAAACATTCAAGAAATGATTCCTTATCTTGATGCCGTCACAAAGCAAGAACTAAGACGCTACCGGTTTATCTTGCCAAAAATTTAACAGTAGGTATCCAGCCCTATTCTTAGCTCAAGCTAATTTTCGGATGACTCCCCCTCCCTTGAATATGGAGTTTAGGTGGTTAGAGCCAACCGGAACCCTTGAAAATAAAAAACGCACAGGCCCTTTGGAGGCAGTACGTGCCGAACGGCTGGGGCGGTAGGGTGTCGAACCAACTCCGTTCCCAGGGGAAATACCCCCTGGGTCACCCCACTTAAACCATGGGGACCAACTGTTCCCCATACCCCTCACGGTTCGAATCCCTTCACCTCAAACATAAAAGCCCAATCCCCCAAAGGGGGACTGGGCTTTTATGGCTGGGGCGGTAGGATTCGAACCTACGAATGCCAGATCCAAAATCTGGTGACTTACCGCTTGTCGACGCCCCAATCAGGAAAAAAGGCTTTCGGGAAGACCTTCCAAAGGCAGGGGTGTAATTTAATTGGCCCGGGGGCCTGAATCAAGCATAAACAGCGGCGCCAAAGCGCTGTTGAGCGCCCCCAAGCGGCGTGCTAGGCTTATTTCCATGAGCGAAGAGAATCCCTCCCAACCCGTGAAGATCACGCCCTTGCCGTCCCTTTTGGAATTCGGGCGAATGGTGAAAAATGAGGCGCCCGTCAATGAGGCCGAAGCGCTCTTTTACACCTGCCCCCAATGCGGCCATGCCATGGTGACCAAGAAATGCAAGATCGTGTGCTACCAGTGTCATTATTTCATTGGATGTGTGGAATAGCGAATGGCCGCCCCAAACCCGCTGCTTAAAAAACTTCATTACAAAAACCAAGAACCCGTCCTCTTGCTGGGCCTGCCGCCCGAACTCAAAAGCCTGTCCAAGGCTTTGGGGAAGACCGACAGCTCCCCCAAGGGGAAATACGCTTTCGTGCTGGCTTTCGTGAAGTCTTTGGCCGAGGGGGAAAAACTGGCCAAGACCCTGCCCAAGCACCTGGAAGAGAAGGCGGTGGTTTGGGTGGCTTACCCGAAGGGCACTTCCAAGAAATACCAGTCCGACTATAACCGCGACACGGGCCATGCCCTGATGGCCCGGCAGGGGTTGGATGGCGTTTCCCTCGTTGCGTTGGACGGCGACTGGTCCGCCATGCGCTTTAAACTTAAATAAACCCACTCTTCACCGCAGAAACGCTGAGAACAACTTTCCGAGCAAACCCGTGATCATAAGCACCCACCGGATCCAACTCGGTTAAAAATTGAACCCATTTTTCAAAGAATTGAAACCGCGCCTTCCGCGTCTTGGCGGTGAAAAGGGTTTTGGATGAAAATGGATTTACGCGAGGTGAAGGCCTTCAGCCCGGAAGCTTGGGTTGGGGGAACCCGGCCTTGAGGTCGTTCAGGAACTCGAAAACCCCCCGCTCGTAAACCACCGGATAAAGCAGGTAGGTCTGCTCGTGCCCCGCGTCGGGGATGTAGTTCAGGCGCCGGTGGTGGGACGCCGTGGCGTTGAAAAGCTTGCGCACTTCCTCGGGACGGGCCAAGTCGTCCTTTTGGCCCGTGATGTAAAGCACGGGGGTTTGGTCGATGGCGGAAACCACCGGGATGAGGTCCAGGTCCTTCTCGCTCAAGGCAAGCCCGGTGCGCGCGTTGTAGTCGGACAAACAGCGGCCCAAAAAGCCGGGACAGGCGCTGAAAAGCCCGCCCGCGGTGCGCCGGGAAACATAGGACTTCAGGTTCGGCAAGGGGCTGTCGGCGATGATGGCCTGGATCTTGTCCCCCTCGGCCTGCCCCGCCCGCAGGGCCGCGATGGCGCCCAGCGAGAAACCGAAAAAGACCACCGGTTCCCGCAGGCGCTTGGTTTGCCCCAGGTAGTCATAGGCCGCCTCGTAATCCCTGGCTTCCAACAACCCACCCGACACCGGGCTGTCCCCGCTTTCCCCGCAGCCGCGCAAATCAAACAGCAGGACCTGGTAACCCGCCCGGGCCAAAAATTCGGCTCGGGTCAAAACCTGCTCGCGGTTCTTGAAGACGCCGTGGGAGAGGATCACCGTGCCCTGGGGTTTGCCGGCTTTGGCGCTGGGCAGCCACCATCCCTTCAGGCGCACACCGTCCGAGGCGGTGAAAGCCGCGTCTTGGTACTTAAAGCCGTCGGTTTGGGGCGTCAGGGTGAGGGGTTTCTTCACTTGGGAGCGGGCCACCAGGCCCTGGGCGACTTTGGCGGGCAGGATGCCGTAAACGAAAACCAAAAACCCGGCCAGGACCAACCCCAAAACGCCGGCCGATATTTTTCCCCAAGGGACCTTCTTCGCGGGGGATTTTTTATTTTTGTTTTTCATGGAAGGATCCTGGGTCCCCCCGGGACCGTCCGGGCCGTGAAGACCTGGACGCCTGGGGTTTTTACTTTATCCGCCAGGGCGCGAGCGCCCTCTTCATCCCGCGCCAAGGCAAAGACCGTCGGCCCGCTGCCCGAGACCAAGGCCCCCAAGGCGCCGGCGTCCAGCAGGCTATTTTTGAGGGCCTGGACCCGGGGGAGCAAGTAAAAAGCGGCGGGCTCGAGGCCGTTGAAAAGCCGCCCGGCCAAATCCGCCGGATTCCCCTGTTGAAGGACCGCTTTCAAGGCCTTCGCTTTCGCCCCGTCGCTGAAAGCCGCCCGACCCGACTGGTAGACCTTGGGCGTGGAAAGACCCTCCTCGGGTTTGGCCAGCACCACCCAAAAGGGCGCGGCGCCTTCCCAAGGCTCGATCTTTTCCCCCCGGCCCGACCCCAAGGCCGCGCCGCCGGTCAAAAAGAAGGGCACGTCGGACCCGAGCTGGGCCGCCAAATCCCTCAGGCGCGCCAAGGGAAGGTCGGCTTCGTAAATGCGGTTCAAGGCCCAGAGGGTGGCCGCCGCGTCGCTGGACCCGCCGCCGAGCCCCGCGGCCATGGGGATTTTTTTCTTGAGCCGGACCTTGAGCCCCGCGGGGAGCTCCACGGCCTCGAAAAAAAGCCGGGCCGCGCGCAGGATCAAGTTGGAGTCGTCGGCGGCCAGGGGCTCGGGGGATTCCAGGACTTCCAGCTCCAACCCGCCTTCTTTTTTGTAAAAAGCCAACTCGTCCCAGAGGTCGAGGGTTTGGAACACCAGGGCCAGTTCATGGAACCCGTCGGGGCGCTTGCCCAGGACTTCCAGGACCCAATTGAGTTTGGCCGGGGTTTGGACCACCAGGGTGGGGGCGCTCACAGGGAGTTGGCGCCGTCCATTTTGGCCTGGTCGTCGAGGAAGTCCTTGTTGGTGGGGTCCAATTGGAGCGCCTTTTTCATCTGGGCCTGGGCCCCCGCCTTGTCCCCCTGCTTGAGGTACACGTGGGCCAGGTGGTCGTAAATGATGGCGTCGTCCTTGCGTTCCAAATTGCCGCCCAATTGCTGGATGGCCTTCTCCAATTTCTCCTTGGCCGTGGAAAGTTGGTTCTTGCGGTAAAGGACCCAGCCCAGGCTGTCCAGGTAATAGGCGTTGTCCGGGTCCAGCTTCAGGGCCTGCTCCACGTCCTTTTGGGCCTCGTCCAGGTTCTGGTTCTTGTCGGCGTAGGAATAACCGATGTAGTTGAAGGCCTCGGCGTTGTCGGGCTGCAGTTCGATGACCTTCTTCATCTGGTCCATGGCCTGGGCGAAATGGCCTTCCTGGTCCAGCAAGGCGCCTAAATTAAAATAGGCCTGGCTGTTCTTGGGGTTCATCTTCAGCACCTGCCGGTATCCCGCCTCGGCCGCCGCCTGGTCGCCCGCCTCGTCCTTCAGGGTGGCCTGAAGTAAAACCAGCTCCTCGCTGTCCGGATTGGCCTTGAGGCCCGCGGCGAGGGTTTGCCCGGCCAAGTCCATCTTCTTTTGCTGGTGATAGATGAGCGCCAATTGGTACCAGGCGTCGGTGTTCTTGGGGTCATGGGCCAAGAGGGTCCCCAATTGGGAAACCGCCGCGTCGTCCTGGCCCGCCTCTTGATAGGTGGCGGCCAGCCGATAGCGCACCAGGTCGTTGGCGGGCTGGGCGTCCACCAGTTTCTGGAAAGCCTGGATGGCGCCCGGATAGTCCTTGAGCCGGTAGGAACAAACCCCGATGTAATCCTGGATTGAGGGGTCGTCGGGTTTTAACTTGGCGTAATTCTGGAAGGCCTCGATGGCCTTTTCGTCCTGGCCGGCGTTGTAATAAAGCTCGCCCAGGGCCTCGTAAGCCGGGGCGTCATCGGGTTTTTGCTTCAAGAGGTCGGTATAAACGCCGATGGCCAAGAGGGGCTTTTGGTCCAGCTCATAGACCAGCCCCAGCGAAGTATAGGCTTCCACCAGGGTGGGGTCGATCTGGATGGCTTTTTGGAAGGCCCCCTCGGCCTGGCCGGATTGGTTCATGCGAACGTAAATCAGGCCGATGTTGTAGAAGATGCCCGCGGCCTTGGGATTGTCCCGCAGGATGTCCTTGTACTTGTCCAGGGCCTCGTCATAGCGGTTTTGGGCGGCCAGGATGGCGGCCAAGTAATAGCGGGCCTCGAGGTTCTTGGGGTCCATTTGCAGGACCTTTTCGTATTGGTTCTGGGCCTTGCCATATTCTTCCTGGGAAGCCAAAAGACTGGCCAGGAGCAGGCGGTTGTCGATGTTGGTGGGGTCGATCTCGATGGAGCGGAGCAGCTCGTCCTCGCTCTTGGAATCCAATCCCGACTGGTAATAGTGGTAGGCCAACCGGTTATGGACGGCCGGGGAGTCCGGATCCACCCGGGCCGCCTGCTCGAACTCCACCAGCGCGCGGTCCGAATCGCCCCGCGCTTGGGCGCTCAGGCCGCAGGCGTAATGCCAATAGGCCCGGGCCTGGATTTCGATTTGGGACTCGTCGGGGTCGAAGGCGTCGGCGCGAAGAAGCGCCGGGGACAAAACCAAGGCCAGGGCCAAAGGAATGAAATGCCGTTTCATGGGATAGCCGTTCCGTTCGGTTAGATTTGCTTGACGGACTCGTTGGCCTTGCGGACCCGCTCGTTGGCCACCTTCAGGAAAACCAGGAGCACCTTCAAGGCCACCGCGGGGTGCTTTTCCATCATGGCGTTGAAGGCCTTTTTGGTCATGACCAAAAGCACCGATTCCTCGGCGACCCGGGCCGTGGCGGTCCGGGGCCGGTTGTCGATCAGGGACATTTCACCCAAGAATTCCCCGGCTTTCAAGGTCGCCAGGACCTTTTCCTGGTGGTTGTCGAGTTTTTTGAGGATCTGCACCGAGCCGGTCTTGACCAGGTAAAGCACCTCGCCGGTCATTCCTTCCACGAAGAGCGTGGAACCCTTGGAATAGTTTTTCTCGAAAATGAGCAGGGACAAGTTGTCGAGTTCGGCGGGCGAAAGATCTTGGAACAGGCTGAGGTTCTTGATGGATTCCAAATCGAGGGTGGCCATAAGGGTCCTTGGGGCGGCTTCAATCGCCCGCTTATTATACACGCAAAAAGGGCGGCTTCTTTAAACGATTCGGGCCGCGGCTTGGCGCCCCTGGTCCAAGGCGCTTTCCATGCTGCCATATTCCCAGCGGCCATAGCGGCCCACCGAATCCACGCCCTGCCGCTCCAAAAAGCGCAGCAACTCCCCGGTGGCGCTTTCCCGGTCCTCGTCGTAAACCACGTAGGCGCCCGGAAGGTTCAGGTCAACGCGCACCGCCGGTTCCCCTTTCCCCACCCAGCCCAAGGCCCTGAGCTTGCTTAAGGCGTGCCGGCCCAGGGCTTGGGGATCGGGCCGGGTCCCGGCGGCGTAGGAAAACTCCACGTAAAGGGAGAAATGCCCCTCGGGCACCATGCGCGGCACGCAGGCGCTCACCGAACCGGCCCGGTGGAAGAGGTATTCCGCGCCGGGGAAATAAACCCAGCTATAGGGGATGGGCTGGCCGCCCTTGAATCCGAAGTTGATGTTGTAGATGGAAGTGGCCTTCAGCGCCCGGGCCGCGCGCTGAAGGCGCCCCGGCAAACCCCGGGCCAAGGCGAGAAGCCGCGGCAGGGGAAGGCTGGAGACCAACCGCCCATAATCCACCTCCAGCCCCCCCGCGAGGGAGGCCTTGCGCCGGGAAAGATCCAGCCCCGTGAGCGAAACACCCCGCCAAAGGTTGGGGAGCCCCAAGGCCAAGGCTTGGGGCAAAGCCGAGATGCCGCCTTGCTTGGGATATAGGAAAGTGGCGTTATAGCCGGTCTCGGACTTTTCCCGCCGGAAGGCCCCCCGGACCACTTCCCCCACCCGCGGCGCGGGCACGAAGCGGCCCATCCAGCGCGGCGTCAAACGCTCCAGGGGGAATTTCCAGAGTTTGCGGTTGTAGGGAAACATGAAGTGGCGGGACAGGCCCGGGCCCAGGCTTTGAAGGCACCAAGCCGCGAAGTCGCGCGCCTGGCCCGGATCCACGCCCTGGAAGCGCCGCCGCAGGGTGGCTTCCAAGTAGCCCAGCACGTTTTCCCGCACGACGGAGGCGGGAAGCCCCGCGTTGTTTTCCTGGTAGGGGTACTCGCTGTAAATGCCTTCGCTGTAGATGGCCGCGTGCCGGCGGCGCTCGGCCAGTTCCCCGCCCATGAGCGACAGGACCCACCGCTTCATCTCGGGCTTGTTGAAATGCAGGAAATGCCCCGTGTAGTCGAAGGTGAAACCCCGGGTCCTGACCGTCCGGCAAAGGCCGCCCAGGTCTTTTTCCTTTTCCACCAAAAGATAAGGCGACCCGGCGGCGTAAAGTTCGCGGGCGCAGGCCAGCCCCGCCAGCCCGCCGCCCGCGATCAGGGCGCGGATTTTCATCGTTGGCGCTTGGGGGACGCCTTGGCTTTTTTCAGCCAACCGCCCCGGGAGGCCGGGTCATCCACCGGGATCATGGCGACGAAGAGGGTCCAAAGCATGACGGCGAAAAAGAAAACCAAAAGCAGCACCAGGGCGCGCTTCTCGCTCAGTCGGATGAGGAAATAGGCGGCCCCGCACCCCAGGAGCGCCAGGCCCCAGAGCGTGTGGACCACTTGCTTGACCGTCATCCCCAAAAACCGCAGGCGCAGGGCCAGGTGGTCCGGCGACCCCTGGAACATGGACTTGCCCTTGAGCAGGCGCAGGAACATCACCAGCACGGTGTCGTAGAGCGGCACGCCCAGGATGAGGATCGGCGCGGCCAGCGAGACCACGTTGGTTTGGGTGTAGCTTTCGCCCATGGCCACGCCCGCCAGCACGAAGCCGATGAAGAGCGCTCCCGAGTCCCCCAGGTAAATCCGGGCCGGTTGGTAGTTGAAGGGCAAAAAACCCAGTACGCTGCCCGCCAGCGCCGCGGCCACCAGATTCACGTAGGTGGGCTCCCCGCCCAGGGGGGCGAAGACGAAGGCCAGTGCCGCGATCACCGTCACCCCGCCGGCCAACCCGTCCATGATGTCGATGAGGTTGAGG
>Ga0335069_10007175_pt1 | contig 16124 bp, 11 predicted proteins | sample Lox_Sample_11_FD_206714 | JGI IMG/M metagenome (GOLD analysis project Ga0335069, IMG submission 206714) | Soil microbial communities from Loxahatchee National Wildlife Refuge, Florida, United States - Lox_Sample_1.1 | ecosystem: Environmental > Terrestrial > Soil > Wetlands | place: USA... | reverse complement strand
CTGGTCGTCGGCTCCTGGAAGATCATCGCGACGTCCTTCCCGACGAGCTGACGCCGCTCGCGATCGCTGACCGTCAGGAGGTCGCGCCCGGCGAACTGCAGACGCTTCGCTCGAACGCGTCCGGGAAACGCGACCAGGCCCATCAGGGCGAGCATCGTCACGCTCTTGCCCGATCCCGATTCGCCGACGATTCCGAGGACGTCTCCTTCGTCGAGCGACAGGCTCACGCCCTCGACGGCGCGCATGACCGCGCCCGACGACGGAAACTCGACGTGGAGGTCCTCGATCTCGAGCAGTGCCATCTCGCCTCGCGCTCAGCGCTTGAGTTTGGGATCGAGCGCGTCGCGCAGCCCGTCGCCGAAGAGGTTGAACGCAAGCACGGTCACGAGGATCATCAGTCCCGGGAACGTGACCACCCACCACGCGCGCAGAACGAATTCGCGCGCGTCGGCCAGCATCGTTCCCCATTCGGAGGCCGGCGGCTGAGCTCCGAGTCCAAGGAAGCCGAGCGCCGCTGCGTCGAGGATCGCCGTCGATACGCCGAGGGAAGCCTGCACGATCAGCGGCGCAGCGCAGTTCGGCAGCACCTCCTTGAACATCAGCCGGAAGACGCCCGCGCCGTTCGTGCGCGCCGCCGTCACGTAGTCCTTGGCCGTTTCCGAAATGACCGCGGCGCGCGTGATCCGCACGTAATGCGGAAGCACGACGACCGCCACGGCGAGCATCGCGTTCATGATGCCCGGGCCGAGGATCGCGACGATCACGATCGCGAGCAGCAGGCTCGGGAGCGTCAGGATGATGTCCATCAGCCGCATGATCGCGATCTCGGTGATGCCGCGCGCGAACCCGGCGAACAGCCCAAGCGCGATGCCGACGGCGATCGACAGCGCGACGACGGCGATCCCGATCAGCAGCGACAGGCGCGCGCCGTAGATCAGGCGCGACAGGATGTCGCGGCCGATCGCGTCGGTGCCGAGCGGGTACGCCCACGAGCCGCCGGCCTGCCACGCCGGCGGCTTGAGAAAGAGCTCGTTGTTCGTGAGGTCCGGGGCGTGAGGAGCGAGCACGGGAGCGAGCGCTGCCGTCAGCAGCACGGCCACGATGATGACGAGCCCGGCCACGGCACCATGGTTCGCGCTGAAGTAGATCCAGAACTCGCGCAGCGGACCCGGGGGCGCCGGCATCGTCGCAGGCGTTGCGAGGGAGGCGTTGCTCATCGTTCGCCCCGTCCACTCATTGCGCAGCCGCCCGGGCGACCGCTTCGCGGCCTCGCAGATGCGCGCCTGCCTCGCTCACTTCGCATACCTGATCCGCGGATTGATGATGCCGTAGGCGACATCGACGAGCAGATTGACGACCATCACTATCACTCCGAGCAGCAGGAGCCCTCCCTGCAGCACCGGATAGTCGCGCCGGTTGATCGCCTCGATCAGCCACTTGCCGACGCCTGGCCACGAAAAGATCGTCTCGGTCAGGATTGCGCCGGTGAACAGAACGCCGACTTGCAGCCCGATCACGGTGATCACCGGGATGAGTGCGTTCCGAAACGCATGCAGGGCGATCACGCGCACCTTGGACAGCCCCTTGGCTCGTGCAGTACGAATGTAGTCCTCGCCCAGAACCTCGAGCATCGCGGAGCGTGTCATCCGCGCGATGATCGCGAGCGGGTTCGTGCCGAGAACGATCATCGGCAGGATTAGGTGCGAGACCGCCGACTCGAACGATCCCGCTTCGTCGGAAAGCAGCGAGTCGATCAGCAGAAAGCCGGTCACCGGTTCGGGGAAGTACTGAACGGCGATGCGGCCGGACACCGGCGTCCATCCGAGCTGAACCGAGAAGAGCAGGATCAGCAGCAGTCCCCACCAGAAGATCGGCATCGAGTACCCCGTGAGCGAGATGCCCATGACGCCGTGGTCGAACACCGAGTTGCGATGCACCGCAGCAATCATCCCCGCGGGGATGCCGACGATCAGCGCAAACAGGATCGCGCAGAGTGCCAGCTCGACCGTCGCGGGGAAGAGGGTGAGGAACTCCCTGACCACAGGCTCCTGCGTGATCATCGACTTGCCGAGGTCGCCGTGCAGCACGCGGCCGATGTAGATGCCGTATTGGACGAGGATCGGTCTGTCGAGCCCGTACTCGTGCAGCAGCGCTTCGTGGCGGGCGGCGTCGATGCCGCGCTCGCCCGCCATCGTCTCGATTGGATCCCCTGGGACGATCCGGATCAGGAAGAACGCGAGCAGCGTCATGCCTACGAACGTCGGGACGACGAGGCTCAAGCGCGTGAGCAGGAAGCGGAGCATGGGGCGCCTGGCTAGCGAGGCGGCTATTGAACCACATTCCGGGGTCCAACCGGAGCGCTGCGCAGGCGAGAGCTCTCGGAATTTCTCCCGGAGCGACCGAGCGCGCGCTTCCGCGCCGCATTGACGCTCCGCGGGGGTTTCGGCATCATCGGAGCGCTCTCGGCGCGCCCGCTACCCGCCGGCAATGCCGGGTGTCGCCGACAGGCCTCGAAGCCCGCTTGCTCGCCTTCGTTCTTCGCCGCATCCTGCAATCGTTCGCCGTGATGGCGGTGGTCGCCTTCATCGCGTTCGGCCTGTTCAACTTCACCGGCGATCCGGTCACTTTCATGGTGACGCAGCAGGCGACGCTGGAGGAGCGCGCGCAGCTCCGCGCCGAGCTCGGCCTCGACCAGCCTTACTACGTCCAGTTCGCGCGCTTCGTCGGCAATGCGGCACATGGCGAGTTCGGCGTGTCGCTGCGCCAGGGCCGATCGGTTTCCGAGCTCCTGAAGGAGCGCCTGCCCGCGACGATCGAGCTCTCGCTCGCCGCCGCGCTGATCGCCCTGGTCGTGGGGATTCCGCTCGGCGTCTACACCGCGCTCAAGCGCGACACCTGGCTCGCCCATCTCCTTCTCGCCGGATCGCTGCTCGGCGTCAGCCTGCCGACGTTCCTGATCGGCATTCTGCTGATCCTCTTTTTCGCCGTGGTTCTCGGCTGGCTTCCTTCGTTCGGCCGCGGTCAGACCGTCGCGCTCGGCTGGTGGACGACAGGCCTGCTGACGAAGAGCGGGCTCAAGTCGCTGGTCCTGCCGGCGATCACGCTGTCGCTCTTTCAGATGACGCTGATCATGCGGCTCGTGCGCGCGGAGATGCTCGAGGTGCTGCGCACCGACTACATCAAGTTCGCGCGCGCGCGCGGACTCACCGATCGCGCGATCCACTTCGGGCACGCGCTCAGGAACACGCTGGTTCCGGTGATCACGATCACGGGACTGCAGCTCGGCGCCATCATCGCGTTCGCGATCATCACCGAGACCGTGTTCCAGTGGCCGGGGATGGGACTGCTGTTCATCCAGGCGGTGAACTTCGCCGACATTCCCGTGATGGCGGCCTATCTGTGCTTCATCGCGCTCGTCTTCGTGCTGCTCAACCTGATCGTCGACCTTCTCTACTACGCAGTGGATCCGCGGCTTCGTGTCGAGCGCGCGGTCGCCTACTGAAAGCTCCATGAACGATCCCGTTTCCCATATCCGCGAATGGCAAGCCGAATACACGGCGCTGCGCCGCGACCTGCACATGCATCCCGAGCTCGGATTCGAGGAGCATCGAACGGCGAAGATCGTTGCCGACCGCCTCGGCGCGCTCGGCATCGAGCACCACACCGGAATCGGCCAGACCGGGATCGTCGCGGTGGTACGCGGCCGCCGCGACGCGAGCGGGCGCGCCATCGGTCTGCGCGCCGACATGGATGCCCTGCCGATGCAGGAGGAGAACGAGTTCGCGCACAGGTCGCGCTACGACGGGCGGATGCACGGCTGCGGGCACGACGGCCACACGACTATGCTGCTGGCTGCTGCGCGCTACCTTGCCGAGACGCGCAACTTCGACGGCGTCGCGTACTTGATCTTCCAGCCGGGCGAAGAGGGGTACGCCGGCGCGAAGGCGATGATCGAGGACGGGCTCTTCGAACGCTTCCCGGCCGAGCAGGTGTATGCGCTGCACAACTGGCCGGGCTTGCCGCCGGGACGCATCGGAATCACGCCCGGACCCGCGATGGCTGCCGCCGATCGCATCGAGATCACGATCGACGGTAGGGGCGGCCACGGCGCGCACCCGCACGCGGCGGTCGATCCGGTGCTCGTCGCCGGCCACATCATCACCGCCGTCCAGTCGATCGTCTCGCGCAACGTGAGCCCGATCGACACGGCAGTGATCAGCCTCTGCGCGATGCAGGCGGGCAATGCCGGGGCGATGAGCGTGATTCCCTCGCACGCGAAGCTCGTCGGCACGGTGCGCACCTTCCGGCCGGCGACCCAGGACTTGATCGAGCGTCGCCTCGCCGAGCTGGTTCCGTCGCTCGCCGCGGCGCTGGGTGCGAAAGCGACCGTGAAGTACGAGCGCATCTATCCGGCGACGATCAATCATCCGCGCGAAGCCCACTTGGCGATGGATGTCGCCGAAGCGCTCGTCGGCCGCGACAACGTCGTGCGCAACCTCGATCCGTCGATGGGCTCGGAGGACTTCTCTTTCATGCTGCAGGCGAAGCCGGGGGCGATGGCGCGGCTGGGGCAGGGTGGCGCCGAAGGTGGCTGCTTCCTCCACAACAGCACGTACGATTTCAACGACGAAGTGATTCCGCTCGGTGCGGGATTCCTCGCGGCGATCGCCGAGCGCGCGATGCCGCTGGCCAGGTAGCCCGCGGAACTCCGCAGCCGGCCCTTCTGTGCGCGCATCGATCGCTCGCGCGTGGTCGTCCGACGTTGGCTGGAGCTTCCGCCATTCTCCAGTCGCAATCGCATCGGCCATCGTTCTCGCGGTGTGTCTTACCGCTGCGTTGTTCGCCCCGTGGATAGCGCCGACGAATCCGTTCGATCTGAGGACGCTCAATCTGCTCGATGCGCTCGCGCCTCCCGCGTGGCTTCCCGGCGCGAAGCCCGGCTACCTGTTCGGTACCGACGACCAGGGGCGGGACGTGCTCTCCGCGATCATGTTCGGCGCGCGGGTTTCGCTCCTCGTCGGTAGCGCGTCGGTCGCGCTCGCGCTCGTCGTCGGCGTCGCGCTCGGGCTCGTCGCAGGCTATGCAGGTGGGAAGACCGACGCGCTGATCATGCGCGTCGCCGACGTCCAGCTGTCGTTTCCGGCGATCCTGATCGCGCTGCTGATCGACGGCGTCGCGAGGGCGTTGCTGCCGCGCGACGCCCATGCCAGCGTCGCGCTGTTCGTGCTGATCCTCGCGATCGGCGCGGCGAACTGGGTTCAGTACGCGCGCACCGTTCGCGGCGGAACCATGGTCGAGAAGAACAAGGAATACGTGCAGGCCGCGCGCGTGATCGGAGTCTCGACGCTCGACATCATGCGCCGGCATCTTCTGCCCAACGTCATGGGACCGGTTCTCGTGATCGCGACGATCAACATCGCCACCGCAGTAATCACCGAGGCGACGCTGTCCTTTCTCGGCGTTGGCGTTCCGCCTACCGAGCCCTCGCTCGGCACGCTGATTCGCGTCGGCAACGACTTCCTGTTTTCGGGCGAGTGGTGGATCACCATTTTCCCGGGCGCTGCGCTCGTCCTCATGGTGCTCGCGATCAACCTGCTCGGCGACTGGCTGCGCGACGCGCTCAATCCGAGGCTGCGTTGAACGGACCGCTGCTCGCCGTCGAAAATCTCTCCGTCGAGTTCCCGACGCGCCAAGGCACGCTGCGCGCGGTGCACGAGATATCGTTCGAGATCGGCGAGGGCGAAGTGCTGGGCGTCGTCGGCGAGTCCGGGGCGGGGAAGTCACTCACGGGGGCCGCGGTAATCGGCCTCGTCGATCCTCCGGGACGCATCGGTGGAGGCGAGGTGAGGCTCGCCGGTCGCCGTATCGACAATCTGCGCTACGAGGCGATGCGCAGGATCCGCGGCCGGGAGATCGGCGCTGTGTTCCAGGACCCGCTGACCTCGCTCAATCCGCTGTATACGATCGGGCGGCAGCTCGTCGAGACGATCCGCACGCATTTGCCGCTCTCCGCTGTCGAGGCCCGGGCGCGAGCGATCGAGCTGCTCGAGGAGGTCGGCATCTCGGCGGCGGAGCGGCGGATCGACCACTATCCACATCAGTTTTCGGGCGGGATGCGCCAGCGCGTTGTGATCGCGCTAGCGATCGCCGCGAGCCCAAAGCTCATCATCGCCGACGAGCCGACGACCGCGCTCGACGTCTCGATCCAGGCGCAGATCATCCAGCTCTTGAAGCGCCTTTGCCGCGATCACGGCACGGCGGTCATGCTGGTCACGCACGACATGGGTGTCATCGCCGAGACCGCCGATCGGGTCGCCGTGATGTACGCGGGGCGCATCGTCGAGATCGGGCCCGTCGCCGACGTCATTCATCGACCGGCGCACCCGTACACGGTCGGGCTGATGGGATCGATCCCCTCGATCGCCGTCGAGAGCGAGCGCCTGGCGCAAATCGAAGGTTCGATGCCGCGGCTCGATTCCGTACCCGGCGGTTGCAGCTACCACCCGCGCTGCAACCGCGCGATCGGGCGTTGCGCGCGGGAGCGCCCCGAGCTCGAAGCGGTCGGCGCGACGCGCGCGGCGTGCTGGGTAGCGGGCGGCACCCGCCGATGAGCGGCGCGCTGCTCGAGCTGACCGACGTCGCGCGGACCTTCGACGTGTCGCCGCCATGGCTCGACCGCGTTCTCGAACGGAAGCCGCGGGCACTGCTCAAAGCCGTCGATGGCGTGAGCTTCACGATAGCGCGCGGCGAGACGCTCGGGCTGGTTGGAGAATCGGGCTGCGGAAAGTCGACGGTCGCGCGGTTGATCGTGGGACTCCATCTGCCCACGCGCGGGACGATCAGGTTCGACGGCGTCGTGCTCGCCGGAGACGGCGCCGCGGATGGCGCGAGCCAGCGCGCCGCCCGCCGCGCGATGCAGATGATCTTCCAGGACCCCTACGCAAGCTTCAACCCCCGGTGGCGCGTCGCCGACATCGTCGCGGAGCCGATCCGCGCGCGAGCGCCGGACACACGCGCCGGGGCGATCGCGGCGCGCGTCGACGAGCTCCTCGCGCAAGTCGGCCTCACTGCGCTCGACGGCGCGAAATACCCGCATCAGTTCTCGGGCGGTCAGCGGCAGCGGATCTCGATCGCTCGAGCACTGTCGACACATCCGCGCTTCCTGGTCTGCGACGAGCCGACCTCGGCGCTCGACGTATCGGTGCAGGCGCAGGTGCTGAACCTGATGCGCGACCTCCAGCGCCGGCTGGAGCTTGCGTACCTCTTCATTTCACACAATCTTGCCGTCGTCCACCACGTTGCCGACCGTGTCGGCGTGATGTACCTGGGGCGCATCGTCGAGATCGCGCCGACTCGGCGACTGTTCGGGGCTCCGCAGCATCCCTACACGCGGATGTTGCTCGCCTCGGTCCCGGATCTCGCTATGAGCGGCAAGGCCCGAACCGCAGTCGGCGGGGAGGTTCCGAATCCGCTTGATCCGCCGTCGGGATGCGCGTTCCACCCCCGGTGTCCGCATGCGAACGATCGCTGCCGACGCGAGGTCCCGCTTTCGGTCGCCGTCGACGGCGGCGGCTTCGTTGCGTGTCACGCCGTCGCCGAGTGCCGCTTGCCACCGGCGGCAGCGCTCGCCGCGCAGAACGACGGGGAATGACTACGTCGGGGGACGCCGGGTAGGCGTCGCTGACGGCACCACGCGGCGGAAGCAGGTAAAGCGGGTGCGTCTTACGCCGCGGTTCGGCTATAATTTGCAATTTTCGCGGCATCGGCAGGCGCCGCCCTCGGCGGAGATCCATCAGGAGCCGCGGGCGTTACGAACTGCGACACGAATTCGCCGATTCTGCCGCTCCGCTCACTTCCCAGGTTCGCCTTGCGCCTCACCCAGATCAAGCTCGCCGGGTTCAAGTCGTTTGTCGATCCGACGACGCTTGCCACCCCGGGGCGCCTCGTCGGAATCGTCGGTCCCAACGGCTGCGGGAAATCGAACGTGATCGACGCGGTTCGCTGGGTGCTGGGCGAATCCAAGGCGTCAGCGCTGCGCGGCGAATCGATGCAGGACGTGATCTTCAACGGCGCGGGTGAGCGCCCTCCGGTCGGCCGCGCCTCCGTCGAGCTCTTCTTCGACAACAGCGCGGGGCGAATCGGCGGCCAGTGGGGCCAGTACGCCGAGCTCTCGATCAAGCGCGTGCTGACGCGCGACGGCGACTCGAGCTACTACATCAACAACATCCCGGTGCGCCGCCGCGACATCCACGATCTGTTCCTCGGCACAGGCTTGGGGCCCCGCGCTTACGCGATCATCGAGCAGGGGATGATCTCGCGAGTGATCGAGGCGAAGCCCGAGGAGCTGCGCGTGTTCCTCGAGGAAGCCGCGGGAGTCTCGAAATACAAGGAGCGGCGCAAGGAAACCGAAGGTCGTCTCTCCGATGCGAGGGAGAATCTCGCCCGTGTCGAAGACATCCGGATCGAGCTCGGGAACCAGCTCGATAAGCTCGATGCGCAGGCGAAGGTCGCCACCGAGTATCGCGACCTCGAGGCGCGCCTCAAGCAGGCGCAGCACCTGCTCTGGTTTTCGAAGCAGCAGGACGCCGCCAACGCGCGCGAGCGCCACCTGGCAGCGATTGCGACACTCACCGTCGCGCTCGACGCCGTGCAGGCCGAGATCCATGCCGCCGAGGCAAAGCAGGAGGCCCTCCGCAGCGATCACTACGCCGCCGGCGACACGATGCACGAGAAGCAGGCTGCGTTCTACGAGGCGAACGCCGAGGTGACGCGGCTCGAGCAGCAGCTGACCTTCGCGCGGGAGAGCGAAACGCGGATCACGCAGCAGGTCGCGCAGCTTACCGAGCAAATCGGCGCGCTCGCGGGCCAGGAGGCTGCGCTCGCCAGCGATCGTGCGGCCGCCGAAGCGGCGATCGAGGACGCGCTGTCGGTGCGCGAGAAGACGGCCGCGGAGGAGCATGCGGCGAGCTCCGCGCTGCCCCTCCTCGAGCGGGCGGTGGCCGGCAAGGCGGCGGCGCTCGCCGAAATCCAGCAGCAGGTCGCGCTCGCCGAACAGACGATCCGCGTCATCGAAGCCCGACGCGAAAGCCTGGGCCGCGTGCAGGAGCAGCTGGGCGAGCGCCGCGAGCGCCTCGACGGGGAGCTCGTCGGCCTGTCGGCGCCCGTCACCGAGCAAATCGCGGCCGTCGAGGAGCAGCACCGCCACGAGACCGTGGAGCTCGCGTCGCGAGAGGCGGGCCTCAACGCGCTGCGTGAAGCCGTGCAGGCGCTGCAGGACCGGCAGCGCGCGGCGAGCGACGCCGCGCAGCAGACGGGCACGGCGCTCGCCGACATCGCGGCGCGCGCCGAGGCGCTCTCCGCGCTGCAGGCGAAGATCGGCCAGGGCAAGGACAGCGCGCGCTGGCTCGACGACAAAGGCCTCGCAACCTCGCCGCGGTTGTGGCAGGGGCTCGACATCGAGCCCGGCTGGGAGGACGCGCTCGAAGCCGTGCTGCGCGAGCGCCTCGACGCAGTCGAGCTGGCACGCCTCGAGATCGCGCGCGACTGGGAAGGCGCAGGACCGGGGGGGCAGGGTGGTCCGCCGCGCGTCGCGGTCTACGAGCGAGCGGGCAGCGAGAGCATTGCCACTCCGGATTCCACCGATGCGCTTTACGCGCGCATTCGCCGCGCTCCGTCGGACGTCACACGGCTCCTCGCCGACTGGCTGCGGGGCGTGCGCTGCCGCGACGACGTCAGCACGGCGATCCGCGACCGGCACGCGCTCGAGTTCGGCGAGTCCTTCGTGACACCGCAAGGCCACCTCGTCACCGCGCAGTCGGTCAGCTTCTTCGCGCCCGACAGCGAGCTCCACGGCGTGCTCGCGCGCCAGCGCGAGTTGGGCGAGCTCGAACACCGCATCGGCGGCGCCCGGGAGTCGGTGCAGGCGGCGCGCGCCGCGCTGTCCGCCGTCGAGTCCGAGCTCGAGGAAGCGCAGCAGCGCTACCACGAGGAGAGCATGGCGTTTACGTCGCAGCAGCGGCGGTGCCACGACCTCGAGCTCGAGCTGCTGCAATTGCGCCAGGCGGCCGAGGTCGCGGAGAAGCGGCGACTCCAGATCGATGGCGAGCTCGCCGAGGTTGCCGCGCAGGAAGAGGTCGAGCGCGAGCAGGGCGCGACGCTCGCCCGCGAGCTCGCCGACGCTCAGCTCGCGCTCCATGACCACTTTGGCCGGCGCGACGCCGCGCGTCACGCGCTGAACGAGGTCGAGGTCGAGTTCGCGCGCGGCCGCGAGCGCCTGCGCGTTGCCGAGCGCGCCGCACAGGAAGCGCAGTTCGCCGAGCGCAGCAGCCGCGAGCGGCTCGCCGAGCTCGATCGCCGGCGGGAAGCCCTCGCGGCACAAACGGCGCAGCAGCGGGACCTGCTCGCCCAGCTCACCTCCGAGCGCGCGGCGATCGACTGGACGCCGGTCGAAGAGGCGCTGCAGCGGCAGCTGGCGGCACGGGGCGAGGCCGAACAGCGGCTCGCCGCAGCGCGCGACCATCAGGAAGCGCTCGCGAACGATCTTCGGGCGGCAGACGAAGCCCGGCTCGTGGCGCTGCAGAAGCTCGAGCCGGCGCGCGCGAAGGTCGAGGACATGCGCCTCAAGGAGCAGGCGGTCGCCCTCGCCGTTCAGCAGTACGCCGACCAGCTCGCTGAGGCGCACGCCGAGGTCGAGGCGCTACCGGCCCAGCTCAAGGCGTTCGGCAACAAGTCCGCGCTGCCGCCCGAGATCGAGCGGCTGCAAAGCGCGATCGCCTCGCTCGGCGCCGTGAATCTCGCTGCGCTCGACGAGCTCGAGATCGCGAGGGAGCGCAAGCACTACCTCGATGCACAGGCCGCGGACCTCGTCGAAGCGATGGCGACGCTCGAGAACGCGATCCGGCAGATCGACCGCGAATCGCGGCAGCTCCTGCAGCAGACGTTCGACACGGTCAACGAGAACTTCGCGCGCCTCTTCCCGGTGCTGTTCGGCGGCGGCCAGGCGGAGCTGATGCTGACCGGCGAGGAGATCCTCGATTCCGGCGTGCAGGTGATCGCCAAGCCGCCGGGCAAGCGCAACACGTCGATCCACCTGCTCTCCGGCGGAGAGAAGGCGCTCACCGCGATCTCGCTCGTCTTTGCGCTGTTCCAGCTGAATCCCGCGCCGTTCTGCCTCCTCGACGAGGTCGATGCGCCACTGGACGACCCCAACACCGATCGCTTCTGCAGGATGGTTCAGGACATGGCGCGCGACACGCAGTTCCTGTTCATATCGCACAACAAGATCACGATGGAGATGGCGAACCAGCTCGTCGGCATCACGATGGCCGATCCGGGAGTCTCGCGCGTGGTCGCCGTCGACATCGCCGAGGCGCTCGAGCTTGCGGCCGCCGGCGCCGGATGATCGGCGCGCCCGACGAGCGCGCTGCAGGCGCTAAGCCGGGTGATATCGAATCGGTGGCGGACGCAGACACTCGTGCGGTCTTTATCGAGAGCGTGCACGCTATAATCGGGCCGACGCAAGGCCGCCTGGATGGCTTTCGCACGAGAATGCCCCGCGCCGTCCCACCTCTACGCTCAATGGCATGACCTCGCTGCAACTGGTCCTCATCGCTGCCGGCGTCGTGGTCGTCGTCGCCGTCCTCGTGTACAACCGGATACAGGAGCGGCGGATCCGGCGCCAGATCGAGGAGGCGTTTCGGCAATCCGGGCGCCGCGGCGACGTGCAGCACGATGACAGTGCCTCGGCGCAGGATCGGATCGAGCCAACCCTTCCCGGCGTCGTCCCGGAGAATGCGGTTCGCGCGCGTGCATCCGCCGCCGAGGATGACGGCGACTACGAACCGCCGCTCGCGATCCAGGATCGGATCGCCTCGGACATCTCGGAAGGCGACTATGTCGTCGCAACCGCCCCTTTGTCCGAGGCCGCGCGCGGACCGACCGGCGAGCGCAACGCGCCGCAGCCCGATCCGGAGATCGAGTGCATCGTCGCGCTGCAGCCGCCCAAGCCTGTCGCGGCGGGCGCGCTGGCAGCCGGTCTCCATGCACGGCTAGGACGACCGCTGCGCTGGTTCGGGCGGCGCGGGCCGGGCCTGCCGTGGCAGCTGCTCAAATCCGACACCAAGGGAGAATTCTCCGAAGTCGTCGCGTGCATGCTGCTCGCCGATCGCGCCGGGGCCGCGAGCCGGCCGCTGCTTGACGCCTACTTCCGGATGGTGGCGGACATCGCGTCGGGATTGCAGAGCGAGTCCCTGGCGCCGGACGCAGCGTCCGAAGCAGCCCGGGCCGAGGCGCTCGACCGAATCTGCGCCGATCTCGACGTCCAGATCGGGCTCACGCTGCTCAAACCCGAGGGGACGATCGCCGGAACCCGCCTTCGCGGCGTGGCCGAGGCATCGGGCTTTCGCCTTGCCGACGGCGGGCGCTTCGACTGGATCAGCGAGGAGACGGGTGCGGTGCTCTACTCGCTGCAGAACTATCGCTCGGAGCCCTTCAGCGCCGATATCCTGCGCACGACGACTACACCGGGCGCGGTCTTCGTGCTCGACGTTCCGCGCGTCGCGGAGCCGGTGCGCGTCTACGACCAGATGAAGCTCTTGGCGAAGCGCATCGCGCAATCGCTCGACTCGATCCTGGTGGACGACAATCGGCGGCCCCTCGACGACGCGGCACTCAATGCGATCCGCGAACAGGTGCGCTCGACGGCGGCGGCGCTCAACGACGCGCGCATCGAACCGGGGAGCGTGCGCGCCCTTGCGCTGTTCGGCGGCTGATGGCGAGAGGCGCGCGCCATGCTCACGCGCCGGACGTGGCATCGGCGCCCGCTCCTGAGGTGGCGCTGCCGGCGATGGTCGAGCGTGCCGCGGCGCTGCGGCGAGCGATCGAAGAGCACAACGAGCGCTACTACGTCCTCGATTCGCCGACGATTTCCGACGCCCAGTACGACGCATTGTTCCGCGAGTTGGAGGCGATCGAGTCGCGGTATCCGGCTCTCGTAACCGCGGACTCGCCCACGCAGCGCGTTGGGGGAGGACGCAGGACGGACTTCGCCCCCGTCCGCCACGTCGTGCCGATGCTGTCGATTCGCACCGAAACGGACACGACGGCGGGCGCGGCGGCGAAATTCGACGCACGAGTGCGCCGCGACCTCGGCCTTGCGGAAACGGCGCCGCCCCTCGAATACATGGCGGAGCTGAAGTTCGACGGACTCGCGATCAGCATTCGCTACGAGAGAGGCCGGCTCGCCGTCGCGGCGACACGCGGCGACGGCGAAATCGGCGAGGACGTCACGCCCAACATCGAGACGATCCGCGCGATACCGCGGCGGCTCGCCGGCGCCCGGGTGCCTGCGGTCCTCGAGGTGCGCGGCGAGGTCTACATGACGCGGCGCGACTTCGACCAACTGAATGCGCGGCAGCAGGCGGCAGGCCTGAAGCCTTTCATCAATCCGCGGAACACCGCCGCGGGCGCTGTCCGCCAGATCGAGCCGGCAACGACCGCAAAACGCCCGCTGCAGTTCTTCGCCTACGGCATCGGCGAAACGAGCGGATGGATCCGGCCGCCGACGCAAAGCGCGCTCCTCGCCGCGCTCGAGGCGTTGGGATTCCCGGTCAATGGCGACCGCCGAGTGGCCCGCGGCGCGCAAGAGCTGATCGCGTTCTACGAGGAGGTCGCCGCGCGTCGCGAGATGCTGCCGTTCGAGATCGACGGCGTCGTCTACAAGGTCAACTCGCTCGAGCTGCAGGACAAGCTCGGCTTCGTCACGCGCGAGCCGCGATGGGCGGTCGCGCACAAGTTCCCCGCCGAGGAAATGGCAACGGTCGTCCTCGGCATCGACGTGCAGGTCGGGCGGACCGGGGCCATCACGCCGGTGGCGCGGCTGCAGCCGGTTTTCGTCGGGGGCGTCACGGTCACCAACGCGACGCTGCACAACGAAGACGAAGTGCGGCGGAAGGACGTGAAGATTGGCGACACCGTGATCGTCCGCCGCGCGGGCGACGTGATTCCCGAGGTGGTCCGCGTCGAGCTCGACAAGCGGCCGGCAAGCGCGAAGCCGTTCGTCATGCCGAAGCGCTGTCCGGAATGCAATTCGGCGATCGTGCGTCTCCCCGACGAAGCGGTCGCACGCTGTACCGGCGGGCTGTTCTGTCCGGCGCAGCGCAAGCAGGCGCTGCTCCACTTCGCGAGCCGCCGCGCGCTCGACATCGAGGGCCTCGGCGACAAGCTGGTCGATCAGCTCGTCGAGAGCGGCGCTGTCCGCACGCCGGCCGACATCTACAGGCTCGACGCCCCGGGTCTCGCCGAGCTCGAGCGCATGGCCGAGAAGTCCGCCACGAACGTCGTGGCGGCGATCGAGGCGAGCAAGGACACGACGCTCGCGCGCTTTATCTACGCGCTCGGAATCCGGCACGTCGGCGAGGCCACCGCGAAGGACCTGGCGCGACACTTCGGGAGCCTCGACGCGCTGCTCGCGGCGAGCGAGGCGGAACTCCTGGAGGTTCCCGACGTCGGGCCGGTGCTCGCGGAGTCTATCTCGCGGTTTTTTGCGGAGAAGCACAATCGCGACGTGATCGCCGCGTTGCGCAAGGCCGGCGTGCATTGGACCGAAACGGCGCCGCGGCGCGCGAAGGCAGGCCGGCTGGCGGGGGTCACGTTCGTGCTGACCGGGACGCTTCCCACGCTCGCGCGCGACGACGCGAAGGCCCTGATCGAGGCCGAGGGCGGGAAAGTCGCGGGCAGCGTATCGGGCAAGACGAATTACGTGGTCGCCGGCAGTGACGCCGGAAGCAAGCTCGACAAAGCCAGGGAGCTCGGCATCGCCGTGATCGACGAGCGCCGTCTGCGAAAGCTGATCGAGACCGGCGACGCGTGAGCGCCGCGAGAGTTCATCAACCGAGGAATTCGCAATGCGGAAGATTACGAAGGCGGTGTTTCCGGTGGCGGGCCTCGGCACGCGCTTCCTTCCCGCCACCAAGGCGAGCCCGAAGGAGATGCTGCCGATCGTCGACAAGCCGCTGATCCAGTACGCGGTCGAGGAGGCCGCAGCGGCCGGCATCACCGACATGATCTTCATCACGGGGCGCAACAAGCGCTCGATCGAGGATCATTTCGACAAGGCGTACGAACTCGAAACCGAGCTCGAAGCCAAGAACAAGAAGGCGCTGCTCGAAATGGTGCAGACCGCCGCGCCGCCGGGGATCAACTGCATCTACATACGGCAGACCGAAGCGCTCGGCCTCGGCCATGCCGTTCTGTGCGCGGCGCCCGTGGTCGGCGACGAGCCGTTCGCCGTGCTGCTCGCCGACGACCTGATCGACGCGAAGGTCCCCGTGATGGCGCAGATGACCGACGTCGCGGCGCGCGAGGATTGCTCGGTCATCGGGGTCATGACCGTTGCGCCGGAGGAGACCGCAAGCTACGGGATCGTCGAGACGGAGAAGCTGGGCGGCCGCTGGGCGCCGATCCGGCGCATCGTCGAGAAACCGAAGCCCGGCACGACGCCGTCGACGCTCGCCGTCGTCGGGCGCTACGTGCTGACTGCGCGCGTCTTCCATCATTTGCGCTCGATGCCTGCGGGCGCCGGCGGCGAAATGCAGCTGACCGACGGGATCGCCCGCCTGATCGCGGAAGAGCGCGTGCTCGCGTTCGCGTTCGAGGGCCGCCGCTACGACTGCGGCAGCAAGCTGGGCTACCTCGAGGCAACCGTCGATTATGGGCTCAAGCATCCGGAGCTCGCGGAGGCATTCGCCGCATTCCTGCAGGAGCGCGTCCGGAAGCCGTAGCCGATGACGCTCAACGAGCTCCGCTACATCGTCGCGGTCGCGAACGAGCGCAGCTTCGGCCGCGCCGCGCAGCGCTGCTTCGTGAGCCAGCCCGCGCTCTCGGTCGCCATCCAGAAGCTCGAGGACGAGCTCGGTGCGCGGCTCTTCGAGCGCGGGAAGACCGAGATCACCGTCACCGCCCTCGGCGCCCGCATCGTCGAGCAGGCGCAGAAGGTGCTCGAGGAAGCCGCGCAGATCCGGGAGATCGCGCAGACGGGCCGCAACCCGCTTTCCGGGCCGCTGAAGCTCGGCGTCATCTTCACCGTCGCGCCGTACCTGCTGCCCGATCTGATCCCGGCGCTGCGC
>Ga0335069_10007171_pt1 | contig 16128 bp, 21 predicted proteins | sample Lox_Sample_11_FD_206714 | JGI IMG/M metagenome (GOLD analysis project Ga0335069, IMG submission 206714) | Soil microbial communities from Loxahatchee National Wildlife Refuge, Florida, United States - Lox_Sample_1.1 | ecosystem: Environmental > Terrestrial > Soil > Wetlands | place: USA... | reverse complement strand
GTCGCGACATGACGTGCCGATTCCCTGGCTGCGACCGGCCGGCCGAATTCGCCGACATCGACCACACCATCCCCTACCCGCTCGGACCCACGCACCCGTCCAACCTCAAGTGTCTGTGCCGAAAACACTAGCGATTGGCTTAAATACTCTCTGGTGCCCGTGAACTTCCCCGATCCGCTCCTCGGCTTACACTTCCGCAATGTTCTCGGAGACGCGGTATGCGCTGAACGGCGACTTGCGCGTCGCCTATCGCGCGTCGCGTGAAGGTCCGCGCGACATAGTCGTAGCGGTTGGTTCGGCAAGACTGACACGCTCGCCACGGAAGTGGCTTGTGCAAAATGCATCACCGATTGCGAAAAGTACGTTTGGGCGAGCTGCGCTTTTAGTGTCTTCGGCATTCTCGGCGGCAGCGCCAGCCCCGAGCAGCTCAGGGGGCAACCCGCCGCGGTGGAAGGCCTGGGGCACTGCGCCCAGGCACCGGCACCAGGGGACGACCTGCGTATGGGTGGACGGCTGACTATCGCGTCGTGCTGGCAGTTGGTCTACAGGCCGAATTACGATTTACAGCTGTGACCAATCCATCACAGAGCGCCGAGGGTCAGCCCGGCGCCGAGGGCGGTGCGGAGGGCGCGCCGCCACCGCTACCACCCCCGCCGCCGCGCCGCCGCCCTGATCGGTCGTGGATCGAGTTCGATACCGGGATCCGTAATCAAGATCCAGGAGTCGTTGAGCGCAAGATCATTGAGCCCGGGGAATAGCTCGGCACAGGCCACATGACCACCTCGGGGAGCGAGATCTACGGCGAGTTCATTGAGGCGGAGCTGAAGGTTGAGAGTGACCGCCGCGATTCGGTGCACACGCGTGCCGGCGCAGTCGTAACGAGCTCGGCTGCCCTTATTACCCTGGTGCTCGGTGTATTCGGTTTCCTGGTCGGCAAAAACCCCGGATTCCCAGGTTCTGCGAAGCCATATCTTGTCGTCGCCGTGGTATCTCTCCTCGCTGCTGGCGCGTTTGCCGCCGCGGTTGGATTTCCGGTGGGCCAGAGGTTCGTATCAGACAAAACGCTCTACAGAATGCTTGAATCCCACCTCGACGATTCCGAAGAGGAAGCGCGCGATGCAGTGGCTTACATCAACGCAGTGGGCCTTCTGTCGCTTAGGCGTGGGACGACCATCAAGGCGTGGCTCCTGTTTGCGTCTGGGATCTGTCTGATCTTTGCCATGGTCTTTATCGGCGGCTGCATATGGGTGGTCATGAGATAGCGGCCTGCTCGGCCAAGATCTGGCGCCGAACCTGCGCCCGATCGGCAACCCGCCCGATTAGCGCCGGCCAGCCAGCAGCTCCAACGTCTCCTCGTCTTCCAGACCAACACCCAGCTCGGTCACATTCCTAGGCACCGCAGAGCCCCTGCGTGTCTTGGAAACCGGTACCCATGGGGCACAACGTGATCGGCTTGCCCGCCGGATTCGTGATCGTCGCATAGCCATCGGGCCGCAACGTGAAGGTGAACGCCTCGCCGCTGTAGCGATGCAGCCATTGACTGGAGGTGTCGCCGTGGGATTCCAATTGCGTCGCCATAACGATCATGGCTGTGGTCGAGGTCATTGCCGACCACGGCGCTGACCAAGATGTGCCGTTGGCCACCCCTAACCACACCGCGTAGTGCGCACTCCCGTCGGGCGCGAGGGTGACGGACGTGGAATGTTGGCCCCACTCGCCGAAAAACCCCGCTTTCGATACCGCTGGCGGCGTCGTTGCCGTCGTGGTTGATAGGACCGACGATGTGGTGGTCGGCGACGCCGCCGACCCCGCTGGGGGCGGTGGCCCCGGTGCTGCTGCTGCCGTGGGTGAGGTGTTTTTCTCCGCCATGGAGGCGGGCGGTAAAGGGGAAGGTGCTGGCCGATCCTTTTGAAACATCAGCCACCCCACTATCACGGTGATCGCAGCCACTGCGGCACCCACCGATATCAGCACAGCGGCTTGGCCTGTCACAACGCTCCACGGATGACGCTCCGGCCCGCCATCATCAGCGTCGTCGTCTGACCACGCCTGCCCTTGGGTCTCGGCCTGGCTGTCGGCCTTCTCCCGTAAGCGGGTGGTGAAGTCATCGCCGACGACCTCCGTCGCATCGTTGGCCGCGCCCGCCTCGGTCTCGGGTTCCTCGGCGCTCATAAGTCACAAAGTCTATGCCGCCCTGTGCGGGCCTGTACCCGGCCAAATCAATCGCGCCCGCAGGACATCAAATCGTTGTTTGTTGACGCGCGATGAGTTGTGCGGAAACTACTGCGGACGCACTGCCGACGCGCAGGGGGTTCGGTCCCGATTGGAAGGCCCCTATTCCCCAGCTCCACCACCACCGCGGAATCTTCCTCAGCTCCGAAAGTCTGGCCGCGAGTTGGGTTGGCGCCCATAAGATGTCCTCTGGCATCGGCAGCCGAACCAGATTCGAGATCAAGTCTCTCGACTGCCACGGCACCGACTTAAGGGCTTTCTCTAGCTCGTCCCAATCGTGCGTATCTTCTGCCTTATGGAGAGAGCTGATCAGCGCTTCTGGATCTGTTTCGCGACTACCTCGGAGAGACTCCGCGAACAGCTCTTCCCCCCGCGAATGGAGCCGGCGGTGTAGTGCTTGCTTGCTGACCTCCGCGGGGGCTGCCATTGCATCCCACGGCATCCCGGCCCGCTGCACTATCACCGCCGTAAGAGCCTCGATGTCGGTGGCGAGCTGGTCGTAGCGACCGTTGATTATGCCCCCTTCCGTACCAAGCATCGGCCACATTATCTCGCCGTCCTCACTGGCAAGCCGCAACAGATTGCTCGCCAGCTCTACGGCCATTTCGTTGCGATATGAGATGGCTTGGCGCAGTTCTTCGTCGATACCTGGCATGCATATCAGTATGCGGCAAGCGTCAACATTTTGTTGACAATCGGTGTCGGATGTTACCGGAAGACTCGAACTCAGCAGGCGAGACACGCTCGACCTCACCGACCGGAAAGAAGTAATCCAATTACCAACCAGCCCTTACTGATGAACCCCAACCCGCTGGCAGCCGCCAACATGGTCAACCAGCTGTTCAACGCGGGCGATCCCGACCAGTACAAGCGCGAGCTCGTGCAGAACGCGATCGACGCCGGGGCCACCGACATCGAGGCCGGAGCCATCCGGCTGGCCGAGTTTGGCGAGGACGGCGGCGTCAAGGCCGCCTTCATCGACAATGGCCAAGGTATGTCTGCCACCAAGCTGGCCGACTACATCGGTGAGCTATTCAACGGCGCCAGCGAGGTAGACGCGCAAGGCAACTACAACATGGGTGGTCGGGTCGCCACCCTGCCGTTCAATCCCTTCGGCGTGATCTGGGCTTCCTGGGTGGAAGGCGATCCCGAGGGATCGTTCATCCACATCGCCTACAACGACGAGAAGCGCGTCTACGAGATCGTCTCCCAAGCCGAAAACGGCACAGTGGCCGACGACGACCGCATCGGTGTCCCCAAGCCCGAGTGGAAGCACCCGACGGTTGAAAAGGCCGGGCACGGCACGGTAGTGATCCTGCTCGGGTCAGGTATCGAGGACCACACCGTGGGCAAGATCGAGCCGCTCGAGGACGGTACATTCCGCTATCCGAGCGATCGCCGCCCGCGCGAGGACTGGCAGTACTACAACACTAAGTTCTGGAAGCTGCCCGAGCACGTCACGCGGCTGGCCTTCATGTTTGCCCGGCAGGACCTCGACGCGTGGAAGGACCACATCGCCCCGGGCGAGTTCTTCCACGCCGACGAGGAGCACCGGGTGTGGCGCTTCCGCACCTGGAAGGGGTTGGACGCCCTGCTCGGGGATGCCGAGAGCACCGGCACCCTAACCGTCACCAGCGGCAGGGGCTACAGGGCGCGCGTGTACTGGGGGCTGTTCCCCGAGAACTACAAGCAGGCCGGCGGCCATCCCACAGACGAGGCACTCCCGCTGGGGCTGTTCGGCGAGAAGCACCGCGACGAGCTGTACGCGCTGGCCTACCGCAGTGAGGGTGTCGCCGGGAGCCGGGGCCATGTCAGCTTCAAGCTGGAGACCTATGGCATCGCACATAAGGAAGTAAAGGACCGGCTGGCCGTTGTGGTCGAACCGTTGCCCAACGACGACTACATGCCCGCCACCCCGGCCCCGTCGCGCCACGAGCTGCGGCTCGCCAACGCCCCCCTGCCGCATCAGGAGTGGGGCGAGGAGTTCGCCATGCAGATGCCAACGCCGATCAAGGAACGCATCGACGCGGTGAGCGGCAAGACGGACAGCGATCTGGAAAAGCGGCTGCGCGACGACCAGAAGAAACTCGCCTCGTTCTTCTCGCGGATGATCCTCGCCTGGAAGGACAGGGGCGAGTCGGCCCAGGTCGGCGACGTTACCGAGGGCGAAGGCACCAGCGGCAAAGATCCGGACACTGGGGGCACACCGGGCGAGTCGAAGAAGCGGTCCCCCGGGCGCGAAGGCGGGCAGCCCAGTGGTGCTCGGAGCAACAGAAAGGGTCCGCGAATCGGTGGCGGGGTGAAGCACCGCGAGAATGGCCCGGCAGTGTCGAACCCCAACGCCGTAGAACCGCTGGAGGTCCGATGGGACGAGTACGGCAGCGAGTTCGAGGACGACTACGACGGCCTGCTGGCGCGTTGGGTGCCGACCAGCCGTCTGATCTGGATCAACGGGGCGCACCCGTACGTCAAGCAGCTGGTGCATGACGCCATCCGCACCCGGCGTGCCTCTGGCGAGAAGGAATCCACCACGCGGGTTCAGAACGCGATCAAGACGCACCTGGCGAGCCAGGTGACCGCCATCGAGATGTACCGGCGCACTCCGGCGGCTGGGCTGCGCGGGCGGGACTCGCGGTTCAAGGACAAGGCTCTGTCCGACGAAGCTCTCTCGGCGGTGCTGCTCAACGTCTTGAGCATGGGGACGATCATCGCCAACACCTTCCGCGGCAGCCGCACCACCGCCAAGATTCCAGCCGCGTGACGTACCCAACCCCGCCATCAGCCGGCGATCTGAGAGCCTCGATTCTTACGCGGTGATCATTATCAGTGGCGCCAGCGGGTGCAGTGACTCATACGGGGGCGGTGTAGTTGGCGATCCTGGTGTACTGGCGAATCTCGTTACGCGCCAGGAGCTCCGCGCCGGTAATCCAACCAACAAGCTCCGCGTCGTCGCTGGTCTCGAGGAAGTTCGCACACACGCGGGCGGCGACGTAGACGGTTTCGGCGTGAATCTTGCCTACTGGCACCTTGATCCGCGCGTCTGGCCCGCGATAGCTCGAGGTCTTAACGTCCACGGTGATGACTTTCCCGCTGCACAGTGTGAGCCGGTAGTCGGCGCCACCGTCACCGCGCGGGCGGTAGTCCAGATCGGGCTGTACGCCAAACACATTCGCAAACTCGAGCTCGCCGAGCAGACCCTTGCGGTGCTGCTCCTCGCCGCTGGCGCCGGCAGGGTCGGCTTGGTTGTCGCGGTGACCTGAGACGGTGTGATTCACCTGCCGGCAGTGTGCCTCGAGCTCGGCGATCTGTCGCTGTTCGTCGGTGATCATGCCGGTTCGACGTAATCGCCGGCATAGACGACGACATACCGCGGCGGGCGGTCGTCTGCGCCGCGGTGCGGGCCGTCGTCGAGCCAATCAATCTCGGTGACATCGGGGAAGTCCCGTTTGACCGGGCGCGGCACAATCACCGGCTCACCGGCGAGCAGCGCCTCGAGCTGCCGCGCCGCCTGCCGTACCGCTGGCGAGGTCTCCTCGAGCCGCTGACGGTAACGCTCGTTCACGTAGCTCATGTCCTGCCACAGGCGCGGGTCGCCGCGCCGGACCAGCTCGCTGCACTTGTCGATGTGGAACCGCCGCAAGCCGGGTACACGGTCACGTACCACGTCAGCAGCGCCGCGGTTGGCTAACCTCGCCATTAGCTACGCTCCCGCGTTCCGGTGCCGTGCCCAGCGGGTCTCCGCGGCGCGCTGAGCCTGCTGGCTGACCTTCGAGCGTGGTTTTGACTGCACAGGCGGCTCGGTGTTGACCCGGCGCAACAACCGCTCAGCAGCTCCCTCGAGCAACCTGATCTCGGTGCTGAGCTTGATCTGCAACTCGACGTCGCTGCAGTCCGCGTAGGCGTTCATCAGGTCGTACTTGCGGTCCAGCAGATCGCCGATCTGGTTGATCAACGTCTCCTCGACAGCGGAGAATACGAGTTCCTCGCCGATGCTCTCGCCGGCTTCTTTGAGCTCCCGGCGTAGCTCGGCGATGGTTTTGAGGGCTTCAGGTGATCGTGCCATGTTTGCTGCCTTTCGTTTCCTGCGTTTCTGATGCGTGCGGGACCCGCCTACGCTGTCCTGGCCGGGGCGGCTGAGGGGGTAGCCAGGGAGGGGTGGCGGGGGGGTGTATGCCCAGGTCAGATGGATATCTTGAAGAGCGCAGAGCTTTGCTGCCTGGGAGGTGGCCGGTCGCGAAAAGCGGGGGTGGTTGAAGCGATTCGGCGCGCGGGGGCTGCCCGTCGTGGGCGCTGGCCGGGGCTTCCCTATCTGGGGGCTGGCCTAATGTCGGGGCCTCCACCGTGTTGGCTGACCGGATCGCGCTGCGCGCGAGCCGATTACGTCGAGCTACTGCTCACCAGTCGCGGGTTGCGTTGCGGCGCCGCGTGTTTCAGCACCAGTCGAATCTTCTTTGCGCGCGCTCACTTGTTCCGCAGTCGCGTTGTGGTCGTTACCTTTTCGATGGCGCGGGCAACGTCGGTGCGGTGGCTTCGGTCTGCGGAGACACAAAGCGTCAAGGCACAGTGGGTTATATCTAGGTTTCTTCACTGGAACGTTCACCCTGACCTATCTTTTCTAGGGGTGGTGCGGGGGCTGATCGCGGTTCCATTTATGGCGCACATTTGTCTGGGGCTGAGCAGCCGGTGACGCCATTTATGATTTCAGGCTGATTCAATTCCTGGGCCGCGATCAGCCCCGTACATCTAATTGGTGCAGGCCGGGCTAAACTCAACCCAGAATTCAGCCCGGCCTGCTAGTTCGGCGCGCTGCAGGCTTTTCGAATCTAAAGCCGCGCTGCGCCTTTTCTTGACATTTCCCGGCCAGAAGCAGCCTCTAGGAGTGCTGACTACTCCCAAGATCCGGCAAAACGCCAAGCTTCTTACATTCTACCCGGACGTGCGACGCCGGTCAGCGTACGGCGCGTCGATCGACACGAGCACACCTTTTGGGGCCGCCTTGCGTTCCGCGACCGCGCGACCGACCGCACCACGGTTAGCCCTCACGATCTGGGCTTCGCGGCGCGCCTCACGTAGCGCTGCTTCCTTCTCAGCCAGTTCCGGCGCAACTTGCGCGACCGTCCGGTTAATGAATTCACTTGGCAGCCCACGTGATTCGAGGTAGCTCGGCGCCATCTGCAGCAACGCGGAACGCTCCTCGGGGTCGGCGGCATTCGTCAGGGCTTGCTGCACCTTCGCGACGAGGCCAGCGCCGTCGAGCTGAGCGAACGAATCACGATGAGCCGCGATGTGGCGGTCGATGCGCCTTTCGGCGGCCTCGTCTTTCGGCGCGGTGTACGAAGCGCGCTCGGCCTCAACCGCCTTTTCGAGCTGTGCAACTTGCTTGTCGTGTTCCGCGACGTACCGGTCCATTTCGGCGCCGACCTGGGCCTCATACTTTTTGGCAAGATCCGCGATACCTTCGGGCGTGTAAAGCCGCTGAATTTCTGGCCGTTTTGCGTCCTCGAAGAATTTGGCCGCCTTCGCATTGGCGTCGACGATCGCGGAATTCGCGCGTTGGGCGGCGGTGTCGCCGGTCGCCCGGATTCTGCGGTTCGCAATATCCAGCGGGTCGTTGTCGCTGAAGTCTGGGGTGTGGTGCTCGTTTATGATTCCCATGTTGATTCTTATCCTCTCGGGTAAAATGGTCGCGGGCTTATTCCCGTAACCGTGAGGCCATCGGCGGGATTCGTCGCACCGCCCGATGAGCTTCGATCTTTGTTGCACGAGTTCGGTGTCACATTTGTTACATCGTCTAGTCATGGTCGGCGCCGTCCGGGTAGTTACCCCTGTGGATTCCGAGCTGACCGCGCGTCAGCGGCCACCACGGCGGGCTGATGTCCTCGTCGAGTTCTGCGGCGAGGTCTGCGGCCCGGTCTGCGGCCAGGTCCCGCCGGGTCACGATGCGATCCTGACCGGCATGCTCGGGCTGAGCGTCAGAAGGTGATCAAGTTCGGCGTGCCGTAGCGCCCTGATGGCCGAGCCCGCGCCGGCGGTGTTTGTGGCCATCGTGAGAGTTTGCTAGTGACAACAGTGACGACAGATCGGCGTTCACAAATGCGTTGTATATGCGTAAGGCGTGCGACCTGGGGATATACACCTAAACCATCGAAACGTACTAATTTCACGAATCAACTGCCATCTGCCACTTTTTTATGCTCTGAGCTGCGAAATTAATCTAGATTTAACTGCCACTCAGTCGCCACTAGGTGACACCTGGCGCCACTTTCCGGGCCGAAAAAGTGGCGGCTACTGCCACCTAGTGACGGCTACTGCCACTTAGCTGGACACGCCTCACCCGGCGGCTGGGGAGCCGTTCAAGCGCAGGCCCAGCACGAGGCGCTTACCGCCGGCCGTCTTCTTACCGGCGAAGCCCTTCGCGCGCAAAGCCATGCCGAGCCGGTTAGCGGCCAGCGGGCGGTGGCCACCGTCCTTGCACCACTGCGTGTACCGCGGGTAAAGCTCGCCCATCAGCGCCTGGCAGTGCTCGCCCCGCTGGCATTCCTCGGCGATGAACAAGCTGATCAGGTCTTCGGTGTCGCGGTAGTCGTCCGTGGCCTGCGCGACGGTCTTCGGCATTTCGACGATGCCGCCGTTGTCGCCGCGGGCGAGGACACGGCGGGCACCGGCGACGATCCACGCGAGGATCGCAGGCCCTTCGCGGTCGAACATGATCTGCTGCAAATCTTTGATCTGGTCTTCGGCGCGGACCTGGTGCGTGAACGGAACGAGCTTGATGCGGTCCCACAAGCCGACACCGCCGCCGGACACCTCGGGGCGGTCATTGACGGTCAGGAACAGGGTGTGCGACGGCTCGAAGTCGACGAAGTCGGCGTGCATGAACCGGCCCGACAGTTCCTCGCTGCCGGTCAGGTTCTTCAGGCGCTGTTCGTCGAACTTCGCTGCGTCGCCGCTGACTTCGGACGCTGCTACGAACCGGGCGCCTTGCAGGCGGGCGATTTCGGTCGGGTGCTTGTCCCGGCCGGCCTGCAGGAAATTCGCGGGCGCGGTCTGCGCGTAGTCGCCGAACACCTTGCGGGCTGTTTCGAGCAGCACCGTCTTTCCGTTGCGCCCGTAGCCGAAGAACACGGCAACCAGGTGCTCGATCACCTTGCCGATCGCGGCGAGTCCGAGCAGCTCTTGGACGTAGTCGACGAGTTCCTGATCATCGCCGAACGTGCGGGCCAGGAACGTTTTCCACGTCGGGCAGTCGTCGTCGGGCGCGTAGCCGCAGCCGGTGATGCGGGAGTGCCACGCTTGCGGGTCGTGGGGGTGCAGCTCACCGGAGCGCAAGTCGACGATTCCGCTGGTGGTGTTGAGCGAATAGGCGTCGGAGTCGAACAATTCGGCCTGCAGCAGCATCTCGGGGAAGATGCGCGCCAACCGCACGGCGGCGAGCACCCCGCGCGTGGTCATCGACGACTTGCGGAACTTGCGGGCTTCGTCGCCGATCGCGGGCAGGTCGCGGGCCAGTTCGTACGCGGCGCGCATTACGGCGGCGTCGTCGGCTTCGGCGGCCCAGCGCATCCCGTCCCACCGGTACCACTTCCGGGCCGCTGGAACGTATTTCATTTCGTGGCCGTGCTCGGCTACTAACCGCTCGGCGTTGCCGCCTTCGGTTAATGACAATTCGGGGCTGGTCATTTCGGTGACCCTTTCGCGAGGTGGACGTGTTCGCCGAGTTCGGCGGCGAGCTGCTCGGGGGTTTTGCGGGAGACTCGGTCGACACCGACTTCGCGCATGTCGTCGATTTCGGTGACCGGCAAGCCGGTTTCGGGGTGGCGGCGCGATCCGACTGCGCGCGGTGTCCCGCGGGTCGCGAGCAGCTTCTCAAAGTGCCGGCCGATAGCCCGGTCGGCTTCGGCGTAGTCCCGCGCGGTCAAACATCCGTAGGCCTTCATGGCGGCGAGCCTGGTGTACCAGGCCAGCGCCCGCGGGTGGCGCTGGGTGGGCGTCTCGGCGAGCCACGACAGGATCGTTTTGACCGCGTAGCCGCATGAGCTTCCGGCGAACTTCCAGGTTTCCGGGTCGGATTGCACCTCGCCGAGTCCGATCCGGTTGTCGCCGGTTTCGGCGCCGACCCCGGCGGCGTCGAGCGCGGCGGCGAAAAGTTCGGCGTCGACAGGTTCCCCGCCTCCGGCGACGGCGACGACCGGCGGCGCCGGAATGTATTTGAAGTTGTGCGATCCGGGCATTCGCAGTACCCGGCAACCGTCGAACACCGAATCGACCGCGATCGCAGGCAAGCCCAGCTCCTCGCCCACCACGGCGGCAGCCTTGCGGACGAGGCGCCCGAACCGGCGGATCAGCGGAACACCTACCTCGGGTGCGACACCTTCAGCGAAGGCCCACAAGGGTTGCAGGCCGGCGCCGGAGTAGATCAGCACCGTCGGCCGGACGCCTGTCTGTGCGACCAGCTCATCGACGACGAGGTGCGCCACGTCGAGGCTTGGGCAGGCGCCGAGCTTCACGTCCAAGTCGCCGAAACAGGCGTGGACGGCTTCGATCTGGTTTTCGGTGCCGCGGCCGCGGCCGGCGCCGAGCGGCAGTGTTGTTGTGCTGGGCGCGAAGTAGGCGTTCCAGGCGGCGCCGTTAGTGCCGGCCAGGTGCTCCACGGCGGCTGCGGCGGCGCCGGCGGCGGTCATAACCTTAGAGGCGGTCTGATCGGCCTGTTTGACGCGCTGGCGGGCGCCGAACAGCGAAACATGCTCGTCGGCGCCGATATTGAGCCGGTCGAGCACGTCGCCGAACGTCAGAACCTGGGAGGCGTCTACGCCGAGTTCGGCGAGATGGTCGGCGAGCGGCTTGATGCCGCGCGGCGTGCTATACCCGTGTTGGTTGGTCACCGTGTTGTTTTGAGTGGCGTCGGATTTCGGTCCGGCGCCCTCTTCTTTTTCAGGGCCTTCCATTGCGGCGGCTTCCGTTTCGCGGTGCTGCTTCCGCGCGGACCTTCACTCCACGCGCCAGCGCGACAGCCCCCGCGGCGGCCTGCAGGCTCATGCCGTATTGCACACCGTGCAGCAGCAGCGTCGCGTCCTCAAGGATGTCGGCCAGGCTCGCGGCGTCCAAACCTTTAAGCGGCCAGCGGTATCCGGCCAGGCCGTGCAGCACGGTGGCGGGTTTGGCTCCGGTGATCGCGGCGACATCGTCGGCGACACTTTTGATTGTGTCGATCGCCGCGGTGATCAGCTCGGCGTCGGTGAGCGCTGCCGTCTCCGGGCTTGGCTCCCACTCCGGGGCGGTCCAATGGGTCATCCTTTTTTACCTTCCGTTATGGCAGCACGAAGTGACCTCAATGCGCGTTAGGTGCATTGCGGTCGTGGTGATGATGTGCGGTGCGCTGATCGCGCGGAGAATGTTGCGGCGAAACGGATTTAGGGTAGCCGGTACCGCAACTAACCCCATTATAGCACAAGTTAAGTGTTGGAATGTGGTGTGCGACCAGGGGTTTCGGTGATCACCGCGGCACGTGAGTCCCCACACTTAGGCCGAGAGCAGTGCTCTCGTAGTGCCTCTTGGCTTTCGCGATCATCGCGCCGAGTGGGTCCGCTCGCGTAGCCTCAGCAGCGGCCCGCGCGGCCCGTAGGCGTTCGATCTGAGCGTCTTCCCGTGCGACATCACGCACCCGGCGCCGCGGCTCATCGTAGTCGGGGTGCAGCGCCAGCCGGGCGGCCAGGATCGACACCCGTCCCGACCGAAGGTATCTGGTGTCCACCAGGCCGGCGTCGCGCAGCTTGTTCACCGCCCGCCGGTGCGACTCGATCCGACTCTTGTCCGCGCCGTACCCGGCCAGCTCGGCCAGCGTGATCCACTCCTCCACGTCGGGAACGTCGAGGCGCTGCAGGATATCGCGCTGCACGGCGCCTAGTCCGCGGCTCATATCGCCGCCACCAGATCACGGCGGCCCGCTTCGTGCCGACGTAGGGTGGCTTGCGCGTTGCGCGGTCCTCGCTTGCCGCCGTTGAGTGTGGCGGCGATCGTGCCGACGTACCGGCCAGCCGGATCAACGATCTTGAAATGGCCACTCCCGCCACGGATTAGGGCGTAGCCGAGTGGCGCGAAGTCACGATCAAACCACGCCAACGCCTTGAACTTCGTGGCCACCGTCAGCACTCCTCAACCAAGGCGGCCAGTTGTTGGGCAAGCTCGCGGAGTTCGTCAGCTAGGTGTTCGCTGCGTTGATCAACGGCCCCGGCCAGGTCTATCAGATATTGAACGTTGGTGTAGCCGATCATTTTGGTCCTTTGTACGATGGCAGTATCAGCTGAAGCTGATGCGTCGCGGCGAAGTTCTCCTTCGCGCGCTTCTCCTCTTTGTAGTTTGGAAAGGGCCTGCAGCGCACCCTGTTTCGGAATGCGCTGCAGGCCCTGATGATTCTCGGCTTACAGATCCGGGAAGATTACGACCATCCCGGAAAGGTCAACCATCGCGGTCGTACCCGCAGAATCGGGGTAGCGGCCGTTAATGATCCGCAGCCGGAACTCATCCCGGGCGGCGCGACCACTGTGCAGTCCGCAGTCGTCGTTGATGACTTCCTCAACCCAGATGGATGCGACACCGAGCGAGCGCTTCGCCTCGATCGCGTCGCACCACGGCGAGTAGTCGTCGGTGAACGCGTCCGAGTGGTAAAGCTCGCCGTCGGCGGTGCGCATGATCCAGTGAATATGACTGTCGGGGCCGGTGAAGCGGATCTTCTCGACTTCGTCGGGGTCGGCGAGCAGTTCGGCCTGCGCCGCGGGGCTTAGCTGCGCCCACTTGACAGGGTCGACTCCTTCCGGCACGGGCGCGCCGCACATGCGGCGCAGTTCGCCGAATACAGCTTTCGAGTAGGCGTTGACCTCGGAGTCGGGGTCGAGGATTTCGGCCTGCCCGGCGGGACTGATCCTCGCCCAGTCGTCGGGGGAAATGCCGGGCGGTGCTGGGATTGGGTTGGTCACGATGATTCCTTCTCTTGTGGTTGGTTACTCGACTTCGGTCAGGTCGACCGGGCCGATCAGCACGGACAGCTTCGACACCTGCTGCTGCGTCAGCCGCGGGGCGTCTGCGATCAAGGCGGCTATGTGGGCCGCGCGATCGGTTCTGTCCATGAGTGAGATTCTAAGAATTTTGTTGTCACGCCCCCGGCGTGTCGCTTTCGGGTAGTGTCCGACCTGCGCTTATTCTCGCTCGTCGACGGCGTATTCGGCGGCCAATGCCAGCATCTGAGCCAGCGCCACCGGGTCCAACGCGGCGTTCTTCGATACATTGCACGCCCTGTGTGCAAGCCTCAGGTTGTACAGCAGGTGCGGCCCGTAATGCGCCAAGGGGACGGCGTGGTCGATAGTCGCGCCCAGCGGATCAGTGCGCGAAACGGTCGGATCGACTGGCTCAAAACAGATCTGGCACTGCCATCCATCCCGCTCGAAGATGGCCATTTCGTCGATCCTGTCGGTCGCCACCTCGCGTCTACGGGCGCGGCGTCGGCGGTCCCGCTCGCGCTTCTGCGCGGGGTAGGTGACGTGGTGCCTGGCCACGCGCTCGCGCTTCCGCTGGCGGTGCTCCGGATCGTTGCGGTACTTCTCGCGTTGCCGCTCACGATCTTGCTCATACCTCCGCTGCCAGTAGTCAGGATCGCTCTGACACTTCGCGCGATACCCATCGCGGCGGCATGCTTTGCACCACGACTTCAGCCCGTCCCGCCTGCCACGATCAGGGCTGAATTCGCTGTGTGCGGCTGGATCATTCCGCATTTCGTGCAGCGCTTCACGCTGGGTCAGCGGTTGCGCGCACAAGCCCTTTGGCGGTCGTCACGCGATCGTCTGCGCGCGTACCGGTTCCAGCAGCTCGGCCAGCTTCGCCCGCTGCTCCGGTGTGAACGGCGGGGCCTGTGACACGTTGACGCGCACCGTTGCCCGCTGGCCTTCTGGAAGCGCGGCCAGCCACGGAGAGATGTCGCTCGCTTGCATTGGCGTCCAATCGTTTTCGACTGGGCGCCCCCGGCAAGCGGCTCGCTGTGGTGCAGAGCCTTACCGCGAAACGTCCTGATGTTCTCAGGCGCTCATGCTCTGGCCGTTACCCGCTCGGTCTGCGGGTCGGTCCCGTCCGGGGCGGGGGTAACCCGTTTTGGTGGCCACAGCTCGTCGTCGGCCCGCGCTCGGATGACCCCAAAGATACCCAGCGCCGCGACATCTCCCCCGGCGTGTCGCTTCAAACGAAAAGGGCCGCCCCGACGTAGGCGGCCCGTTTCTAGGGGTCGAGCGGTCAGACCTGCCAGCCAATCACAACCCGGTCGGGCTTGAAGACATGACTGCCCTTGCCTACCGGCTTGATCGCGGCGGTCAGCAGCACACGCAGCACCGCACGATAACGATCGGGCGTCAACGCTGCGACCTTCTCGGCGGCCTCCGGTGAGCCGAGCGGGATGCCGTCGAACACCTGCAGGCGCTCCGAGTCCTGCTGCGCCCGCGTCAGGTCGTCGATCTTGGCTTGCACCGTCTCGGTTGCTGCCCGCGCCTGCTTCGGCGTCAGGTCGCCCTCGCCGACAGCGACCCCGATGGATTCGAGGCGGGCGTAGAGGGTGGACAGCTCGCCCCGCTGCGCCTCGGCCTGCTGGTGGTCGAACTGTGCGGCCTTCAGCAGCTCGATCGCGTCGGGTTGCGTCAGGCGCTCGCACACGTGCGCGTGCAGGAACGGTTCGATGTTCTCGGCGCGCACCGACACTCCCCGGCATGACTTGCACACGTAGGCGAGTGCGCCGCTTCCGGTGCGGTGGCCGCTGAGCTTGCCGCCGTCGCAGGACGGGTTAGCGCAGTCCATCACCCCGGTAAGCAGGTGCATCCGAACCGACTTGCGGCCCGGCTTGCGGGCGGGCGCGTTCACCTTCGCCTGTACCTCACGCCAGAGCGGCTCCTCAACCAGTGCAGGCCAATTTCCGGGGCCGACGATCTGGTCGTTGTGGGCGCGCAGCGCGCAGTTACGCGGGGCGCGGATAAACAGGCTGACGGTCGACGCCGACCACGGCTTGCCGGTGAGGCCGTAGGCGCCGGCCGTGTTGAACGTGCGCGCCACGTCGTTGAGCGACGCGCCGGACAGGATCGCTCGGTATGCCTGGGCGACGAGGGGGCCGGTTACCGGGTCGACTTCGGGGCCGTTGGCGCCTTGACGGTAGCCGAAGGCTTTCGACCACTTCGGGATGCCACGCTCGGCCCGCTGGCGCGCTGCCCGCTTCATGCGCACCCGCATTTTCGCTATCTCCATTTCGGATTGCGCGGTGGACACGTGGACGCGGAACACGTCGTCGGGATTGCGGAAGTCGATAACCCCGATGTTGGTGGTGGCCAGCAGTACACCGCGCGGCGTGAAGATGGGCCGCAGGGATTCCAGCTCGGCCATCTCGCGCCAGCCCCGGTCTTGGTTCCAGACGACGACGGCGTCAATCTCGCCCGCCTTGATTTGGCCGAGCACCTTATCCCACTCGGGGCGCGGGCCGCCGTTGGACGCGGAGCGGTCGTTATCTATATAGAAGCCGACCGGGGTCCAGCCGTTGATCGTGCAGATGTCGGCGGTGTCGGCGCGCTGGCGGTCGACGCCTTCGCGCTTGTCTTTGGGGTCGGAGCTGATCCGGCAATAGCAGGCGGCGCGGACCTGGGGCGCGGCTGTCGTCATTAGGGTGTGTTCCCCTTCTCGGTTTGGGCGGGTCGTCGTGCCCGTTCGGGTCGAGACTATCACCCAAGAGAGTACTTATCGCAGTCGATAACATCACTTGCTCAAGACTTTTTGGACCGGATGGCGTGACGAGCAACACCCGGACGGCACCATCGTGTGGACCTCACCAAGCGGGCGCACGTACATCACTCGTCCGGGCAGCCGCCTGCTGTTTCC
>Ga0335069_10007170_pt1 | contig 16129 bp, 32 predicted proteins | sample Lox_Sample_11_FD_206714 | JGI IMG/M metagenome (GOLD analysis project Ga0335069, IMG submission 206714) | Soil microbial communities from Loxahatchee National Wildlife Refuge, Florida, United States - Lox_Sample_1.1 | ecosystem: Environmental > Terrestrial > Soil > Wetlands | place: USA... | reverse complement strand
CCTCTTCTTGATTTGAATAAGGTTTTCCAGTTCCACAGTCAAGATCAATAAAAAATGTTCTAATCCCAAGAGCGTTCTCCACCGTTCGATTAGTTTTTTCTTTAAATGTTGCACATGCAAAGTACGTATCGAAGCCATTTTTATCTATCTCCTTTGCTACTTTTACAGCCTCGTCAATATTGTCTACAAAGACCGTTTTTACTTTCTTATTCTTGATACCAACGAGGCAGATGAATCCTTCAGTGTGAAGGACTCCCTGAAAGAACTCTTTCATTGAAAGCATTACCGCCCCCGTAGGTGCTACTGCGTTGTTTCTTCTTGCAGTCTTTTTTCTAGCTCAAGCAGCTTCTCTTCCAAGGCGGTGCTGGGTTTCGATTTTCCCGTAAACCACGCATAGATGGTCGCTCTTGAAACCTTGAGCCTATCACCTATTACGTGGAAGGGTATCTTCTCAGCGATGCAAATTTTGGCTAGGCGGACGGCCACTAGGGTCTCGTCCGCTTCCGCCACACGCTCCTTTATCTTGCTGGAAAAGTGGGCCATGATTATTCTTCATCAGCCCACGCTTTAACAATGGACGCCAAATCTTTTTTGTCTGCCGGAGCTTCAACTTTAGCTTTTTCTACTTTCTTAGGTTCCGCTACTTCTGGGGAAACTCCTTTTTTAACCGGTTGAAAACCTTTTTTGGATTCATCTTTTTTCTCAACTACCGGTTCTGGCTTGTTGTATTTACTATGAAATTCGTGGACTTCTTTCATAACAGGTTTAGCCGCAGGTTCCGGTTTTTCTTCCAGTTTCGGTTTTGGCAGCACCCCATCCGTCTGGGCTACGGTAAACATCACAGCATTTTTTGCATCGTCCGTAGCAGCTTGTTTAACACAAGTCCGGTATTCGCTTTCTTCCAGAGGGCGCATCGCCTTGAAGAAAAGTTTAGGCGTAGCCGAACTAGTATCGAATCTCATTTCCGTTACTACTGCCGTAATCGGAACATTGTGCCCTTTTAAAAACTTCGCGTAAGCCTGCATAGGCAGTTTTCCGTTTTCGCCTTTACCGAAGATAGACTGGGATGGCAGGGACACTTGATAAACATCACCTTCAATGTCCGTTTCCAAGACGATTGCGAGGCGCTGAGAGTAGCGACAGGCCCTCGTATCACCAGTCCCGGACCCCGCCACATTTTGCGGGCATTTTGCACAAGATTCTCCTTGTTTTTCTTTAACTGAAGGGTCGGGATTGATGCCGTCCGCCGACCAGCAGGTAGGAGCCGTGGTTTCACCTTCTTGATAGGCGTCTTTATAGTATGTACGCGCTACGTTATTGGATGCACCGACGACAACTACATTAATAGACCGATCATCGGTAGTGGCTACTTCCGCGCCATCCGAAATTATGCGAAATACGTTACCCCGGATGGAAATTCTCTTGCCGAATCCCCCACCGCCAGCAAGCGCTTTGGTAACGGCATCCTCTTTAATTTCCGACAGGTAAGCCGGAAGTTGGGTTTTCCCCGAAAACAAAGTCATATCACCGCTCATTTTTTAGTTCCTTTTAGTTCTGTTTCGATTATTTTTATAAGATTGTTTTGCTGCTTTCTCCAAGATGGATGATACGATTGTTTATTACACCATTTGGTTTGCAGCTTCCAAATTTTAGACCACGGTAATTTAAAAGACATTAGTTTTTAACTTTGTTAACTACTCTGACTGCACACCACATCGTATGGTAGTCAACTTTGAAGCGCTTGGCAAGCTCTTTAATCGTCCCTTTTCGCCCCATAAAGTTTACAACTTTATTTTTGTTGTTGACCTTTCTGGTTAAGTCTTTTCCAGTCAAGCCACTCGCATGGCGGGCGCGTAGAACGACTTCAGGCAGCTTGTATCGTTTGGCCCAGTTTTTGAAAGTATCTTTCTTACCGTTAATACTGATTCTCTTGTGTTCCATTTGGTTTTCTTCCTTTTATAAAGTCATAAAGTTTTAATGCAGTATTCATTATATGATTTTCGCCAGCCTGTGGATACATTCTCATTGCCATTTCTATACATATGATTCTAAGTTTCCTTTCCCAAGGCCATATCAAGTTTTTCTCCTTACACTAATAATATATTCCCTATCCACATTCAACCCCGGCGGGAAATGATCGGGGTGTTCTTCTAAAAATTGTTTGATGTTAGTTTGGTGAATTCTTTTCTCAAGCAATTCAGGGACCTCAAACTCTTTAATAATTTGGTACATAGAAGCCCAATCATTCGTCCAATAGCGTTCATGAATTTTCCTAGTGGCAGTGCCAAATTGAGTTTTAAGACTGTCAGCTCCTGTTTCTTTGCAGATAGTCAGTAATTCATCCCCTAGTACTTTCATCTGACTTTCTAATTCTTTTTCTCGGTCTTCCCATTTCCTTTTTTCCGTATCGCGTTCGTCTCGTATTTTAATATAAACGCGGACAAGTTCATCTACCTTAACATCGGTTTCCATATCTTTTATTTCTCCTTTGTTTTTGGTAGGGATGGTGAGATTCGAACCCACACTTAACAGAGCTTAAATCTGTTGCCTCTTCCAATTGGGCTACATCCCCAGCGTACTATATTTTCCTCGACAACTTTTAGAACAAAAAGGTCCTTTTTTCCCACGCCTAGATTCTCTCATTCTATTAGACATTTGTTTTCTATTTATAATAAATATTCGTTTGCACCAAAAGCACTGCAATTCATTTTTTTCTGGATATTTAAATACATGGTCTGAAGAATGTTTAGCTCTAGTTTTTATTTCTAAATTACTAAAAACATTATTTAATGGATTTCCATCTTTATGATGTACTACTTCCTTTATAGTGAGTTTTCGTTTTAAATGTTGTTCCATTAAATATTTAGCATATGAAATACTAGTTTTCTTTCCTTTATGGAAATATGTCATATGCTGACGACCATCCGAACGTAAATAAGGACCGTTATATTTAATCATTATGGATTAGTGTTTACTACGGCTGCTGGAATTACAAATTGAACAACCATTCCGGGAACTAGACTTTCGGATTTAAATACTACAATCCATTTTCCAAATAGCATTAAATCTTGTTCCGGAGGAATCATTTTCCGGAAAGCTCCTACCTTTTCCGTAGCATCATCATTGTTGGCACATTCTAAAACATTGATGATTTCTAAATTTATATATGGGTGGGGCGCTTGGGCCATTCCTAATTGTTGCCATGATCCCGGACCATATACGTTATGTTGATGTGCTGGAAAGTGAAGTTGATTCAGTGTAGTGTTCGTGGTTGTAGTAGCTGTGGTAAAAGGCGCTTGTTGCCCTAAAAGTGATAAGAAGCTCATTATTTTACCTTTGTTTTTTCTTCAAAATCTTCAATCCACTCTTGGGTTTTAACTTTTTCCTCTTCTTGTGTGGTAATTGAAGTTATATATTTATTATTAGTTCCATCCCAACGTTGTTCACATTCTATCCATTCTCCGGGATTTCCGGTGCATAGATAATTATCAATTACAATAATTTGTTGACTGTCTAGCATATTTTTAAATGCTTCTGCTTTTTGAATGGCCTCTTCTTGTGATTCGCATTGAATAACTTGTACTGTCATTTTGGCTCCTTAAATATATTTTCTTTTCGCAGGCTGCCCATGGGCTATCCCCACGCTTGGGTGTACGCTCTACTTTGGGTAAGTTTATATATTACTAATTCCTTACCTCTTATCTCCATGAATTGCCCTTCAGGTAGCATACCCCGGAAAATTTGATACTTCTGTTTAACTTCATCTGTAGTTTTGCATTGGATAACATTTATAATGGTTTTATCTGCTTCTCCAAACACGCCTTTCATATCGGTCCATCCATAAGAATACCTCGTTTTCATTTTCTTTTAAGAACGATAAGACATGTTCCTGATCTGTAAATCCGCTCGTTTTCAGGAAGAAGTTTTTTGAAGACCGGTAATTTCTTTTCAGCTTCTTCAAAATCCATATAATGGGTAATTGTTTTAACCCCCCAATCGTTAATATGTAAATCTTTAGGCCACGCATTTAATTCTACTTTCTCCCATTCCGTATGCTCTTCCATTAAATCTCCTTGTACAATTCGATTATTTTAGTATGCACGTTCACCCGGTCTTCAAGCATTTTGTATATCCTTTTTTCGACGGGCGACCCTTGTATGTGGATAACCGTAACTTTGTTAATTTGTCCGGCTCTATGCACTCTAGCGTTGGCCTGAAGATAATTTTCCAACGACGTAACGGGGGAGAACCATACAACGGTGTTGGCTTTAGTAAGCGTAATGCCATGGGCGGCAGCTTGTGGCTGAATAATAAGTACACGAGGTTCCTCCGTTTCTTGGAATCTTTTAATTATTAAGTGTCGCTTATTACCTGAAACCCTACCGTCAATGATTTGTTGACTAATTCCTTCCGAGTCCAGATAGGCGGCAATTTGATCAATCGAGTGTGTAAAGTTTGCGAAAACGAGAACCTTATTACTACTTTCTTCAATGATTTCTCGTAGTACTCTGAGTCGGTTAGAGGCATCGAATTCAATAGTGTCTTTACTGTCAGCATATACAGACCCTGCGCTTATTTGTAATAATTTATTCATTAAGACAGCAGCATTAACGGCAGTAATTTCTTCTCCTGCCGCCGCCATCAACATTTGGCTTTTTAAAAGATTGTAATATTTATGCTGCTGCGCCGTCATATCTACTTCCCGATGTTGATACGTCATTTCGGGAAGGTCTAAGCATTCTTCTTTGGTATGCCTTAACGCAGGTTGCAGCAATTTATATACATGCTGTTCTGCGCGGGGACGAGGTATCCACTTGAACATGCCAACTTTAAACATCACTAGGTCTCTGAAAGTCCCAAAATATTTAGGAGTTTCCGCAGGATTAATGATACGCGCTAATCCGTAGGCGTCAACCGGAGATTGGGCGGCAGGCGTCCCGGTCATCATCCAGCACCACGTTTCAGGACCTACTAATTTATTCAGTACCTTCCAGCGCTTTGTTGAAGTACTTTTATAAGCATTGGCTTCATCTACTATGATTAAATCGAACCCGCCTTCAGCTATTTCTTTAGAAACAATATCAACTCCGTCATAGTTGATAATTACAAAATCGTAGTCTCCTCTAATAATATCTTTTCTTTTCGCAGGCTGCCCATGGGCTATCCCCACGCTACGGTGCATGACAAGTTTAAATAATTCAGACTGCCATGCGCTTTGGAGAATACTTAATGGGGCGATAACCAGCACCCTCCGTATGATCTTCTTCTCCATAAGGTAATCCGCTGCCCATATAGCGGAGCCTGTCTTGCCTGTTCCTTGCTCGCTAAAACAAAAAGCCTTCTTATGTAATGTTAGAAATTCTGCGGTTTGTTTTTGATGGGTGAAAGGCTTAAACATCCCCGGCCATCTATACTCTCTAGATATTGGCGACGGGACATTTTTTATTTTTAGAGACCGCAGCGTTTGCGCTGTTTTCAGAGTCCACTTTACAAGGACCTGATGAATACCTTCTTCTACTTCTTTAATATACTTACTTTGTTTTATGGCATTAGTTATCCTCTCGGGCGCACGAGTTTGTACGAGTAAAGCTTGACCGTTTGCTACAATTTCCAAATCTTGGCTACTAAATCTTTAGCCAGTTCAGGATATTCAAGCGAACAAGCTGCGGCATAAGCGCCGAGCGCAGCTTTGGCGTATGGGTCATGCGTAAGGTCTAACACAAAGTAATCACAACCATTGTGCTTTTCACCAAATTTATGTCGGCCATCTACACGCTCGACACGATACTTCATATATAAACCTCTGGTTTTATCACCCATTATCCTTCTCCTTTAACATTAGGCCCATGGAATTCGATTGTCAAGTCTGGCGTAATTCTTAGCCTAATAGACTTGTGATAGAACGGCCCCGGAGTATTAGTATGGGTAGTTTCCGCAAACGTTTTCATTTGCGTTTCAAGTTCTTTATAATTCTCATAGGTTAAATGTATATAAAGCGCGGTCATGTTGGTTTGTATATTTGCATTATTTTAAATTCTGGTACTCCGCCGGGATATTTTAAGCCTATCCACGTATAAGCTTCGGTCATGGTGTTGAATGGACCAAATACTGCATTAGTACCTATCCATACAACCCATTTCTCCATTACTTAAGTTCTTTCATTTTTTTGTAGATGTTAAAAAGATGTTCCGTCTGCCACATGGCATCTTCATAAGCGTGGTGTTTCTTTTCATTGGCAGGCGGCTGTTCCACACCGGGGTACATATTTTTAAGAGTGCGATAGCACCGATCACTCCGGTATCCCCAAGGAGCGCGCATATGGCAGGCGTTGTAGGCATTGCGAAGTATTACGTTATCGAACGTAGCACCATTACCCCATATGGGCTTATCGCCACCGAACCATTCCCTGAAATTGCTTAATACTTCTTCTAAAGGACGCGGAGCGGGGTTTTCTTTTAAAGCTTTTCTGGCAGCTTCATCCTGTTCCAGCCACCACATCACAGTACTGCCGGAAATTTCAAGACCCCATTTTTGACAAGATTCAAGGTCTACGGTTTGGTAAAAGGGGCGCAGCGTTTCCAGTTCAGTAGCATCGAACATCACTGCACCGATAGCTACAATAGCTGCGTTGTTTCCACTACTCATTGTTTCCAGATCAAGCATTACTTCCTTGCTATTACTCACTTTCAGTTCCTTTCTTCTGAGGCTTTCTGATTTGGTAATCGGTATAATCCAGAATCGGATTATATGGGTCTTTACCGTATAATTTCAACCCTAAAGTATCCCATCTTCCATAGTGCGTCCATTTTGGTATATGATCGTAGATGTAAGTTTTTGGAATGTATTCTTTTTTCATTTATTTTTTCCTTTTCGGATAAGGCACATTCTTTTTCACAGAACCGTCAGGGTTTCGATGAAAGCTTCTATTGTCGTGTGGGGTCTCAAGTCGAATATTACTTTTAGCGTTTGTCCCTCCTTTGGAAAGAGGATGGATATGTTCGATATCTTTGCCCTTGCGATTAATACCTTCTTTGTCAAGCTCTCTCCGCGCTTTTTGTCTCTCCATGCGAGCGGGAAGCTCGGCCCGTTTCTTTTGCAGTTGATACTCATGTTTATAAGGTCTCGGAGATTTGGTATATGGCATAACTACCTCCTATAAGTGGCATTTCCATAATGTTCGCAGTTTTCAACGGGGCAATACTTTTGACAACTAAAATTGGGTGTTGCATTCCAAACATTATTTTCAAATGCCCTTTCGAGTCTTTGTATATTTGATAACCATTTAGTCCAGAGTTCATGTGCATCACTCCTCTGGAAATTAGCTTTGACCATATCTTTGGAAACGACAAAGAATAGCCCTCCTTTAATAGTTTGAAGTTGCGGATGATGTTTAAATAAGGCGAGAGAAAGTAACTCAAGCTGGTCTTTATCCGCAAACCGACTGTTTCTCCCAGTCTTATAATCCACCAAGAAGCCAGTTCCTGAATTCTCCACGAACAAATCCGCTACTCCTCTCCACCAGACTTGCTTGTTGAAGAAATCCACAGGTTCGAGCCGGTCCGTAAGACCCAGCTTGTATTCACAGTATTTTTGACCCTTGATACTTCTAAGTGCGTCCAGTCCAGTTTGAAGATACTTAAATTTTTCTGGGAGTGGGGTATCTGAACGGATATAGTTTTCAGCAGCTTCGTGGAGTTCTCGTCCATAAAGTAGAGCCTCTCCATCTGTTTGTTTGAAATCTTTAACTACTTTTAAATGGTAGTACTTGCGGGCGCAGGTATCGAACAGGGACCAGTCAGAATAGGACCACTTCATGACTTGATTTCTTCTAAAATACCTCGGTCAATAAAAAATCTTTTATTCACCACCATAACAAAATATTCCCCTTCTAAAGAACCAGTCATATCAACCCATTCTTTAGTGTTGGGATTGTATCTAGTATTGTCTAACATTAAAGCTAATGCCCATAAATGTCTAACCCAATCAGGAGCTTCTTCTATTTTATGCACCGATACATGCGTAGGTTTTTTACGTTCCTTGGTCATTACTGTTATTTCATGTTTTCCGTCAGGTAAAGGCATCCATTTATTATTTCCTTTATTATCTTGAGTCCACTCGCCTCTTTTAATTTTTATCCAAACTCTCACTTTTCCGCTACTCATTTACAGTCTCCATAATTTTTACCCACGCCCACTGCTGCGGCTAATGGCAGATCAAGCGCCCAGCCGGGTTTCATATCCATAACATCGTACATATATTGAATAGCCTCCACATGCTCATCTTCCCATATCATACCTATAATTTCGTCATGTACAGTGCCTACTACGGGAATTTTTTTGTTAACTCTGAGCATCTGCCATGCAATAAGATCGCGCGCTAAACTTTGTACGCATCTTTGGAAAACTTTGGCTCCATATAAACGTTCCCATTTTAATTTCTTTTTGTCTAATACTGTATACATAAAGCCATCTGCGTTCCGTTGCAGATTAGGATATTTAAGTACTAAGCCATTTGGTTTGAGAATTCCACCTTCTACCACTTTAAATAATCCTTTTCTGCCAAATTCCATTGTTTCTCGGCTTGTTATGGCTTGCAATACTCGGTCTCCATCTTTCCAAGTACGAACTAAATTAGTTCTTAGCATCCGATAGGCATTCACTATATTCTGCACTTCAGTAATATTTTTTTCTACTCCTCCTAGTTTAAGCGTTCTCCATAATTTTTCATAACCCACCCCATAAATGGCAGCTAAATTAACTGTCTTAAAAATAAAGCGCGTATCTTTGTCAACCTGATCGTAAGGAATACCACTAATTTCTTCTGCGCTTTTTTTATAAAGGTCTAGTCCCTCTCTCAAAAGTTGTAGCTGTTCTTCTTCCTCTGCCAACCAAAGTCCGATACGTAATTCAATAGCGTTTAAATCTCCCGCTATCAGCAACCGGTTTAAAGGGGCTATTAAAGAATGCCGTAGGACGCCACCCCTCGGTAAATTCTGGGGGTTAACGTCGAAGCCTGACCATCTATGCGTTACCGCTGCCCCTGAATATAGAACAGAGAAAGGGAAAGCCCCCCGGCCACCTATGCCTATAAACTTCTCCGTTCTAGTTTCATCAAGAGTGCTTTTATTGCCCAGCCGGGCCGCCGCCAATAATTGAACAGCAGGATTTTCGTGGGCTATTAAAGCTTTAAATCCTTCATCAGTCTTAGCAAAAGCCCATGTTTCTTTACCCGTAGTAGGACTTCGTTTTGTTGGTGGAGTTACCCCATGTAGCCTGAGCATGGTTGCAAATTTATCATTCGACATTACTACATCTTTATGTACTTCAGCCTTAGTCAATAATTCTTCTTTTACTTGTTTTAGATATTTAAGATGCCCTTGAAGAAGGGGAGTGTCTATAAGAATTCTGGGTTTACAGTACATCTTAATGGTTAAATCTATAAGACGTAATTCTTCTACAGGCAATTCTGAAATCATGGCATTAAACAACATCCACGTAAGATTTACGTCTCCTTTACAGTAATCGGTAAATTCTTCTAGTTCCTGTGGAGAAAAATCTACACGATGCTTGCCTTTTGTTTTCTCTACATAGTTTCCTTTAATCCCAGCATAGTAAATCTTAGATAGATTTTCAAGGCTAACTGATTCAGATACTCCGTGCAGTATTCTTCCCATTGACATGGTATCCGCATATCGCAGAGGGTGGAGATTAAAAACATGGGACAAAATGAATCCGTCGAACGCCGTGTTATGGCATAAGAGGATATTGCGGTGCAGTTCGAATTGGGCTAAGAACGTTTGTAATTCTTCTTTTGTCCCACTGCACGCTTGCACTTCTCCGTCATTTACTTTGACGGCTACTATGATCACTTCAAATTGTGAGTCTCTTACATATTCTTCAGTAGTTAATGTCTTTAATGAATATTTCTGATCGTAGTAAGTTTCGAAATCAAGTGTTATTACGGATGGTATTTTTGCTGTTTCAATTGTTTCCATACTTCTTTTAGCTCCTTAATGGAGTCTTTTTCTTGTTGCGCTTGCACATTCGGGTCTTCGGTTAAATCTGGGTTAATGATCTGCGCCATTATCCGATTGTAAACTTTTTGAGCGTCTTCTTTTTCTATCCGTTTTTTATTCTTCTTATTTATTCGACTCAATAAAATACGCTCAAGCCATGTAATTTGTGCCCATTCTTCTCCCGGAATATTCAATTTTTCTTTTGCCCTAGGATCATTTTCCCGTTGTTCAAGGAGCATGAGTATTGCTGGATGTATAAGTTTTTTGAGGATTGCTTTTTTTATTGGATTCACATTCTTTCCTTTATAAAATGCTCAAATTCTTTTAAATTGTTCTCATTCACTAACCATGCTCCCCCGCCAGCATTACATATTTGATCTAAGTTTTTATTTTGTAGTGCTGTTGCTTCACCATCACCAGCCTTACACTCTACTGCTAAAAATAATCCTTCAACGCAAGCAATAATATCCGGCACCCCATTCTTTCCATACCCCCCTGTAACTACGCTTACGACATAAGCGCCATGGTCCTGCAAAATCTTAACTACCTTCTTTTTAACCTTGCCTTCCGGAGTCATGAAGTTTCTGCCTTTCTTCTTTTAAGATGTTTTGTAACTCCATGCTGGTAGAGATAATCAACGTCAATGCACGTATAGCAGTTTCCAAATCTGGTCTAAACGAAGAACACAGAGCGTTATTGGCGCGATCTAGTTCCTGTTTAATCTTAACCGTATAACGCCCTGTGTTCATCGTCATTACTTGACCGCCTCTACAACAACCTTGGCTTTCGGCAACGGATAGATTTCCCCGAACCGACCAAGACGAACCTTGGAGATTTCCTTCCCTTGCATGAAGTTGCGGATGGCGTTTTGCGTCTTGTGGAAAACCTCTTTCCAATTGCGGGGATTGGACGCGATGCCTCGCTTGATCAGGAAGTAATTCCGCAGCGCGATTGCCGCGCTATCCTTCTGACCATTTCCAATACCGGTAGAGAACACCTGACCAAACTCTTTAAGGCGCTCTTTGTCTTTCTCGTGATACCACGCCCGAGCCATCGCAGCCAGCGTAATGGAGTTACGCAAGTACTGCTTCACCGGCATATTGGCCAGCGCCCATTGCACGGCTTCGCTGTGTTTCTCCACCATTTCCAGACGCTGCGAGGACGACAAAGTTCCGTGGGTCCGTTCGCCTTCTTCACATGCACGACACGTTGAAATCAGAACGTGGCTAAGTGTGGGATCAAATCCGGAGATTCGGGCGTTATCCACCAAGCTTCGTCCAAGCCCCATGTCAATGTTCAGACCGTCTTCTTTTGACAATCCTTTCATCACAAGGAAACTTTGTGCCGTTTTGGATTCGATGATTGCCCACAAGCGATGCTGCCCGTCAGCAATATCTCCGTTCGCATAAAACGCGATAGGCGCAGTGCATTTCGTCCACTTGCCATTTCGCATATCGTGCGCGTACTTCTCAACGATACCGTCTCGAAGTTTACGGTTGCCAACGTTTTTGTTCAACCACTGCTCTGCCAATTTTGGCCCAATCTTTACTAGTTTTGCTTCCATAAAAAACAAGGCTCCTTTGGTTTAAAGAACTGCGTTTTTACTTTACTTCTTTTTCCATCCACCCACAAGTGCAGACATAACAATCCTCAGACATTGAGGATTCCCGATCAAATCCGCACTGGTCGGTTTCCTGATGCACTTCTTGAAGCTGCTTCTCAAGCATTCCCATCAACTTCTTGATTTCCTGATCAAAGTCTAAGGCCATCGGTCTGCTCCTTTTCTGATCCAGATTGATTTACTGCCGAACAAAGCTTCACTTACATCTTTGGGTCTGCTACTAAACCATGGTGCGCGGCGCTCGCAATTTACCCCTCCTTGTGGTCGTTTTGCATGTTTTCCTTTACATCTCTTGAAATTGTGTATGGTGGCTAGTTTCATTTAAAAAGTTCCTTCCATTTAAAACTTAAAACCAATTTCGCATCTTTAAATGCTTGTATAAATCCTTTAAAAATCGTCCTCATTTGTTTCTCCTTTAAATGATGGGGTAGTAGGATTTTCACCTACCGGCTTATTAAACGCGACCTTTACGGGTGGAGTAGCGTCGGTGCCGATTCTCACCGCATCCACAGTTCTCGAACACAGCAGAGAGCAACTTATTCAACTCAGTGAGACGGGTTAATTCCCGTTATCCGCTTGTGCCGCTTTCCCTCGCGCCCCTGTAACGCATTACAGCAGTACCCCGTATCCTTATCGTTCTTTTAACTTCCAAACCCTGCGCATTGGTTCAAGCTGCGCTTCCCTGTATCGCCGGACAGTCTCGGCTACATCCACGCGATTTAAAACTGTCTCGTAGTTGCCCTTGGGCACACGTTGGTCTCGATGGAAAACATATTTCTTGCCTAAATAATCTATTGCAGCTTGAAGTTTTTCTTCAGGGGTTTGTTTTGGTTTGTCCATCGTTTGATTCCTCTGGTTTAATGGCCATCATTATTCGTATTGCCACTTCCATATCTTTAGTTTCTTTATCGGTAGCTCTAGTTTTATTATGTTTTTTTCCCATCTTTTAAAACAGAACCATAAATAATGCCGCTCTATTAATCTAAAATGAACTCCTTCTGGATTTTGATATGGCTTTATGCTGCAGTTTGAACCAGCAAAATCAAAAAACCATCTTCCATTGCATATCCACCATACATAATTTGTTTTATTATCTCTGAATATATACTTGTCTTCTATTTCAAAATCTTCTGGTCTGAGTTCTAAAGCCCGTTTAAATGCCAATCCGGTTTTGCTGAATATCAATCCCATGGTCTACCCCCGCTAAGTTACATGCTTTAACGTGCCCTTGTAAAGCCTCTTTAAGTGTCGAATATCGGTCAGTATATTGATCGTGCGGCCCCCCAAAAATCATGGTTTCGAAAATTAAGGGCGGTCCTCCTCCAAAAGAATAATCTAGTCCTATAAAAACAGTGCTAACTCGAATGTTATCTTTATAGTTGTTCGCAAGAATTCGTATGGTATTTTCAAAACTTCTCCCCCATAAAAGCGTATCTTCAGTAGTAGTGATACTACCGTCCTCATGCAAAATATAGTTTTTTATTCCCATAAATATACCCAATATTTACCGGCCTTTATTTTTTTACCTAAACTAATAATGGCATGACCATCATCGAGCAATTTCAATATACTTATAGCTTTTTTCATTTTTTCTGGCAAAACTTCAAAACTCTCGTATTTATCTTCTTCTTTGGTTTCTGTATTTACGCACTTATATTTTCCAGAATCTGTTTCATTAACTACTACAACTTTTAAATCTAAATTTAGATACTGCTGTTTTTGTTCTTCTGTCATTCCATACCCCATTTTAAAAAATCGCTTAAATAGAAGACAACGCGCAATGTCTAAGCGTTTTTCTTTATCCTTCTCTAAATCAAAATCCAAAACACCCTCGAATTACATTTCAGGCCAACATTAGGAACATAATGCCGATCTTCTTCTAACATAGTTAGCACCGCTAATGGTCCTGCGATATGTCTTGGGATTTCTTCAAATTCTTTATATCTAGAAGTTTCTCCCCCCGGCAATATCACTTGCCAATAATCCGGACGCTTAAACACTAATATTGCAGCTTCAGTTCTAGTTTTATGGCTTTGTTCAGCTTCTTTTAATTCATTGTCTACCGCAACAATTTCCTTATTCATTTTCTGGACTTCTTTACTTATTTCCAGAGTTCTTAATACTTCTTTTACAGTATCCATGTTTTCTCTTATGATTTCATCCACTTTATAAGTCAATTCGTTTACTCGCATGGATGCCATGGATTGTAAAAGCCCTTTATATTTATCAATTAATTCTTGCGAAGTGCGCCCTCTAAATGTATTGATAACTATGTCAATTGCGACATTAACATTTTCTGTTCTTCTTGCATTATCCCCTTTTGTTTTTACAATGTTATGCGCCGATATTTTAAATTTAGAGGTATGCCCTTTTTGTCTAGTCCATCTTGTTTCTATAGCAAATGATCCAATTTTTTCTGCCTCCTGAAAAACAAATATTTCATTAAGTCCTTGCGGTTTATATTTCCAATTAGGACGTTTCGTTCTTATTCCTTTAATAACTTCTACTAATGGTTTCAATACATCAAAAGTCGGTTCCCCTTTCCCAGTAAACTCCGGAAAGTCCTCTCTATTTATTGTTATTTTTGAGGTATCCATTTTTTATTATTAGACCTCCATTTTAGAAAGCATTTCCTTCAGTTCATTACGAACGTTGGCACGTACTTTTTGATTCTCCCTAAGCTCTTTGGCTGTAATTGTGCCGAGAAGCCGTTTGGCCCATTCACAGGTCTCATTAAGTTTGGGATCATTGGTGATATTGAAGCGTGGAAGAATTTCTACTAGCTCTTCCAGATTTTCCAGCATGGATTTACGGAAAACTTTATCTTCTCCTTCTGCATCGGGGGACAGGCGCTCTACAATATGTTTAAAGGACTTAGTAAGTCTCCCCCATGCATCGCTCATGGCTTCTTCAACCCGAGCGTTATAAGTTTCCTCGTAACGCTCCATCAATTCTTTTTTCGCGTCCTCGTTAATGTCCACTCGAAAATCCCCTGCTTCGGGAACCGGGCTATATCCCATACAAAATCTGAACTTGGAGCGGAGACTGTTAACGTCCGGATACTCCGCGAGGTCGAACATATCTCCAAGCTTATTCGCTTGGATTTGGATTTGGCTTTGGTAATCGGCCAAGAAATCTTCAACCGCCTGATTGAACTCTTCTTCATATTTCCCCATCTGTTCTCTATGGTTAAAGAAATGTTTGGTTGGCAGCAGCCGCGTACCATCATCTTCCCACGGCAATGTATTGATTTGATGCCAGTTTCTGATATTCGCCGCAAGCTTTATAACCTTATCCAGCTTCGGGGAATCCGAAAAAAGCTTCTTGTGATAGTTGCCTACTCTGCCTGTTGCGTTTTTATTGGTAGCTACTTCTTCAGTTACCTTCCTGTCTAATACCCTCCCGGTATAAACACCGATGGACAACCGAGCTAGCATGGAGGAAGACGACAGTGTGATTGAATTCATTTTAGAAAGTCTCCGTGGATTGTTTAAGTTTTTCTTTTTCTGCAGTAGTTAAAAGCTCTCTAGTATAAAACGTCATTGCGCCTTTCAAGATTGCTGCAAATTCTCTACTCACTGGGATATTGGAGCGATGCCTAGTGAGTTGGGTTACTTCTCGTTTTTCTGGTTTTATTGACCAACGTTCTCCCGTTGCAAATTTTCGTCCGTAATATCTATCCATTTCCAATCTAATATCTGCAATCTGCGCCATACTATGAACATATTCCTTAACTTTGTCTTTTCGAAATTCCTCTAGATTAAGGAAGGTAAGGCCACTTGTCCAGTAGGCACGATTGCAAAATATAAATGGTAGATTGGTGGTTCTGGCTATACTAGATATGGTTATCCCGATGTTGGAGTCTTCACCGGAACCATAATAGCCACGTTTCAGGGCGTTTTTGATTCTTAGTATCGCCTGATGAGGAAGTTTCTCCGTGTCTAAAGAAACCTGTACTTCTAGAATGTCCTTTTTTCTTCCCCAAACTTTAACAAACTTGTCTGCTTCGAGTTGTATTTTCATTCTTATCCTCTGTTATTTTTATGTTGTCCTGCAACTACACCTACTTACTTCGGTTGATCTGGGTCTTCTATCGTTCCTTCTACGATACCTGCTGCATTTAAAGCATCGCGGATTTGAACTAGGTAAGCATGTAATTCTTCTTTGGACCAACGTTCACAAACTTTCATTGTTAATAATGGAGAAGCGTCTTTTATTTTTTCATCAGCTTTTTCTTCTCGATTATCCAATGTATAGTGAGTTACTGTATCTGGCTTACCCTTTTCTCCTGTAAATCCCCACGCTCTAATTTTCCAAGGTCTTTGTTTCATACTCTCCTTTCCAAAAACCGGGGGGACCTGAATTTACCAAGTCCCCCCGTACTACATAACCAACTTCTATTTTTCTCAATTAGGAGTTTTTATTCTTATTCTAACCCCACATAAAGTGTTACTCCATTAACTACTGTCTTCCTTCATAGTACTCTCCTTTCT
>Ga0335069_10007168_pt1 | contig 16133 bp, 11 predicted proteins | sample Lox_Sample_11_FD_206714 | JGI IMG/M metagenome (GOLD analysis project Ga0335069, IMG submission 206714) | Soil microbial communities from Loxahatchee National Wildlife Refuge, Florida, United States - Lox_Sample_1.1 | ecosystem: Environmental > Terrestrial > Soil > Wetlands | place: USA... | reverse complement strand
GTGGGCCCGTAGGACATGCCCCAGGGATTCACGAGGTTCGCGTCCTGATGCGCGGCGACTCCCTGCAGGTCCGAGACGAGATCGGTCTCGGAGTAGAGCGCTGCCGCGGGCGCCGCGGCCGACATTGCGACGAGCAGGGTCACGACCGAGCGAAGCTGCGTGCGCATGTCGAGATGAAGTGGCGCGGTGACCACGCTCGTGGCAACGGCGTCGCGTCAGCGGACGCGTTTGCAATCAAACCCGCACCAGCCCCCGCGGCAGCGGCAACGCGATATCCGCGTAGGTCACGATGCCCGGAGGCGCCGCCACCACACGCGGGATCGCGTTCAGCGCGGGCATCGCCGTCATGATGTGGCCGAGCACCATGAAGTCCGAGAGCTTCGTCACCTTGAAGTCCGGCGGCGGCAGGAACTGCAGCGTCGAGCGGATCGTCGGCAGACCCTGCAGCTCGATCTGGTAGCCGTCCTCGATCTTCCAGTCGGGCTCGAGCACCTGGGCTTTCTTCCAGCGCACGTTCAGCTCGACGATCGTGCGCCCGCCGATGCGGCCCTGCCAGCTCGCCGCGACGCCGGCGACGCAGCCGGCGGCGATCCGCCACGAGCCGAGATCGAGATCCGTCGTCGTCTTCGCGTGCTCGGCCCGGCAGACGATCTCGTCGAGCTCGACGCCGAGCGCGTCGGCCACCATCGCCACCGCCTCGCCGAACACCGCGGTGCCCTCGGCGGTCATCTTCTGGAGATCGGGATGGTCGATCGGCCAGCCGAAGCCGGCGGGCCGCTCGGTGTCGGGCGAGTCGTAGAGCGCCGTGTGCGCGGCCTCGCTGATCGTGATCTTGTCGATCCGGCTGCTGATGCCCGCGAGCACGAGGCCGAGGAGCTCCGCCCATCCCGGGCTGATGCCCGTGCCGAAGAGCGACGAGCGGCCGCGCTCGCACGCGTCGACGAGGCGCTTGCGATCGGGGCCGAGGCGCCGGCCGTCGATGAAGGCCGCCGTCGTGACGATGTTGACGCCCGCGGCGAGGATGCGAACGAGCTCGTCGGTCGACGACCACATCGGGTTGTACATCACGCAATCGGGACGCAGCGCGAGCAGCGCCTCGACGTCGTCGGTGGCGCTGACGCCGAGCGGATCGATGCCGCACAAGGTGCCGACGTCGCGCCCGACCTTGTCGGGCGACCACGCATAGCAACCGACCAGCTCGAGGTCCGGATTCGCGGCGATCGCGATCACCGACTGCTTGCCGACGTTGCCGGTTGTCCACTGCACGACTCGAAGCGCCATGGCGACTCCTCTTCGATCGAGATCGCGCCCCGGAGATTGCCTCGATGCGCCTGTCGCGTCTCGCAGACAGGCGGCAGGGTGCTTCAAACGCTAGAGGTGGCTCACCTCGCAACGTGAGCATCTGGCGGCATCGGCTCGACCAGGTGCGCCCGAGACGGCCCGGGCTCGAACGGGTCGCCGAAGTACTGCGTCTCGCGGGCCACCTTGCCGTCGCTGAATTCCATGATGCTCACGGTGTATGACGGCACGCGGTCATAGCTGAGCACCAATTCGGTGACCCAGAGATCGCCGCTGCCGAGGATCCGCTGGACCGCGAAGCGCTTCTCGCTCGGCTGCACCGTTCTGCTCTCCTGGATGTTATGTCGGCCGCGAATGCGTTCGCCCGACTGCGGATAGTGGAGCACCGCATCCTCGCGATAGATCTCGTGCTCGACCTCGAAATCGTTCGCATCGGATGCAGCCCAGTGCCGCTCGAGCGCATCCCGTATCTCCCGATCTCCCATCTCGATCTCCCGCGCCGCCTCTCGCTGCCGCGCACGATCGTAGCCCGCACAGCGATCTCGCCACGCTCACCCGGCTCTTCGTGGGCGAGATCCTCCAGCGCGACAGCCTCGGCAACGAGCAGGTGATCCATCCGCGATCAGCTACACCGACACGTTGGTTGCTCTAGACACATGCGGCCATCCGGGGAAATTCTCGGCGGACTACATACGGCGGCGTGCCCTGCTGGGCAGGCAATGCTGCATGTCTGGCACGGCGGACGACCTTGTTGGCAACTCGACCTGCAGTCCATGCGATGCTGATCACCGTCACCTTCAGCGAGTTGCGGCTTGGATGCGCTCGTAACGCTAGTCGGCTCGGTCTTGCTTGGAAGTGCAGTCAGCAAGAAGATCGGAGTGACGAGAGAAGTGGCGTCGATCGTGGCCTTCACTGGATCAGCTCGAGAAGAAGTGCGGCGGCGAGGTAGCTCACAGCACCTCCGCGATCAGCTTCGCCGCGCGGCGGGCTCCGTCGGTCTCGACGGGGCGGAACGCGGGCCGTGCGCGCAGCTCGGCGGCGATCGCCTCGGCGATGGATTCGCGCGTCTCGCTCGCGTAGCTCATGCAGCGCCCGGCTCGGTAGTTATCGAGCCGGTGACGCACGTGCAGGTTCTGCTCGAAGTGGTGCGCGAGCGGGAAGTAGAGGAAGGGCCGCCGGTTCGCGCAGAGCTCCATCGCCGTCGTGAGGCCGCCCTGCACGACGGCGAGATCGCAGGCCGCGAAGTGGCGGTACAGGTTGTGCACGTAGCTCACGACCTCGAGGCCCTGCGCGCGCGGCAAGGTCGCGGGGTCGATGCGCGGCCCCGCGACGACGATCATGCGCAGCGCGGGCTCCTTGCGCTTCGCCTCCGGGTACGCGTCGATCACGCGCCGCAGCAGGTGGTGTCCGACGCCCGAGCCGCCGACGCTTACGATGCAGACCTTCTCGCCCCGCGCGTAGCCAAGCTCGGCGCGCAGCGCGGCCGTGTCGCCGAAGTCTTTCGGGTCGAAACCCGTGACGTACCCGGAGAAGGCGTAGTTCGCCTGCGTCCACTCGCGGATCCACGGCAGCTCCGGCCCGAAGCGCAACGGCACGACGTCGTCCGGGTTGCCGACGAAGATCGCGCGGTCGCGCACCGTGGGATGGCGCGCGATGTGGCCGATCATCTCCGCGTTGTAGTCGGCGGCGAGGAGCGCCTCGTGCGGGCCGCCGTCCTCCATCGGCAGGAAGCCCACGAAGTCGGTGAGCCAGACGTATGGCGCGCGCTTCTCGTTCGGGTTCTCGTGCAGGTAGTAGTCGACCTCCCAGGCCTCGTCGCCGATCACGAGGTCGTAGTCGCCCGCGCGCATCACGTCGTGGAAGACCATGAAGTTGTGGATCAGGATCTCGTCCATGCGGCGGATCGCCTGGAAGCAGTGCAGGTCGTGCTCGGCGGACTCGCTCTCGATGTGCTGCGACTCGCCCGCGAGATGCCGGCTGGCCTCGTGGATCGTCTCGCCCGCCTCGGCGAGCACGCGCGTGACCGGGTGCTGAGCGAGCCAGTCGACGTGCAGGTCCGGGTGCAGCGCGCGCAGCTCGCGCGCGACCGCGACGTCGCGCTGCGCGTGGCCGAGGCCGATCGGGGACGAGATGTAGAGCACGCGCTTCGGGCCGCGACCGCGCGGCGTGCGCTGCTTCGGGCGGCGCTCGAAGCCCGGGTCGAGGAACTCGCGCAGCGCGAGATTCACCTGCACGGGACGTCGCATCGCGATCCCGTGTCCGGTGCCCTCGACCTGCTCGAGGCGCGCGTCGAGCGCCTCGGCCAGCGCCCGTCCCTCGGCCAGCGGTGCGACGCGATCGTCGACGCCGTGGATCACCAGCGCCGGGCATTGGATGCGCTGGCAGAGCGCGCGACCCTCGTCGCCGCCCGGCTGCCAGCCGAGGTGCGTGTCGGCGAGCGTGGCGGGATCCGCCTCGAGACCCCAGGCCAGGCCGTCCTCGATGGGCTTCGTCGAATGCTCCTGGAAGAAGGACTCGAGGAAGCGGACGAGGAAGCGGCGATAGTTGGCGGGATCTCGCACCCACGCTTCGCGGTTGAAGTAGCTGGCCAGCTCGAGCGTCTGGTCGGGGAGGCCCGTCTGGCGCATCACGGCTTCCCGAGCCGCGTGCAGCGCGACGCTCTCCGGCGCGAGCGCCGTGGCTGGACCCATGAAGACGAGGCTCGCGACGCGCTCTGGATTCTCGGCCGCGAAGAGCAGGCAGCGCTGCGCGCCGCGCGAGAACGTGACCAGGTGGGCGCGCGCGGTCTGCGTCGCGTCGAGCACCGCGCCGATGTCGGCCGCCTGCTCGTGCTCGGAGTAGGCGGCCTCGCCGGCGGGCCGACCGGATCTTCCGTTGCCGCGCGGATCGAATGCGACCACGCGATAGTCGCGCGCGAACCACGGGATCTGCGCCTTCCACATGCGCGAGTGGAACAGCGCCCACGGCGGTACGAAGAGAATCGTCTCCGCTCCCGCGCCGTATACCTCGTAGAAGATCTCGACGCCGTCCTGTGTCGCATGCCCGGTGCGGATCGGCTGCGCTGCGCGGCTCTGCTCGGGGCTCGGCTGCCAGTCGGTCATCGCGAGGTCCTCCGGCGTCGCGGCGGTCTGCGCCGCGTCGCTCGCTTCGTGGTGGCACCCGCCTCGAGCGACGCCAGCCAGTCGTGGATCCAGGTGAGCAGCGCGGCATGCCCCTCGCGGATCCCCGAGAGCCGCTCGAGTGCGAGGCCCTGGGCGAAGGTCATCACCAGCGGGACGATGGCGCTCGCCGGGAAGCTCTCTTCCACGCCGTACTCCTCGAGCGCCTGCGTGAAGGCCTCGGTGAGAACCTCACGCCACTCTGCATCGACCCGCGCCACGCGCTCGCGCAGCTCGGGATGGTTCCAGGCCAGCGCCTGCAGCTCGAGCCAGATCTTCGAGTAGCCGCTCTCGAGGTCCTCGTCCTGGTACGCCCAGGCCGTCTCCCACTTCTTCAGGAATGGGATGTCCGCGGCGTACATCTCGCGCTGCCGCTCGACGAGGCGCTCGGTGAAGCGCTCGAGCACCTGCACGAGCACCTCTTCCATCGAGCCGAAGTAGTAGTGGACCAGCCCGTGGTTCACGCCCGCCTCGCTGGCGAGCGCGCGGCTCGTGATGCCGGCGTGTCCGTGCTGGACGAGGAGCCGCTCGGCGGCGTCGAGCAGCGCTTCCGTGGCGAGGGCGCGCTTCGCCGAAACGCCGGCCGGAGCCATGCGGCGCGTCCGCTCCTGCATCAGCGGCCCACTCGCAGGCGCGGGATCAGCTTCGGGACGCGCCGCTGATAATCCTCATACGCAGATCCGTGTAGAGCCACCAGCGTCCTCTCCTCGACGACGAGGGCCAGCAGAATGTATGCCGTGGTGACGCCCGCGAAGAGCAGGTGTCCCGAGCTCATGTGCGGCGTCGCCCAGAATGCGATGAGGAAGCCGAGCATGATCGGATGGCGCACGTAGCGATACAGGAAGCGCTCCCGGAAGCGGAGCTTCGGGGTCTCGCGCCCGAGCGCGTGACTCACGACCTGCTTCACGCCGAAGAGCTCGAAGTGATCGATCAGGAAGGTCGAGAGCAGCACGATCGTCCAGCCGAGCGCGAAGGGGGCGTGCAGCAGGGCCGCCCCCGCGCCGCTCACGCTCCACACGGTCCCGGGCAACGGCCGCCAGCAGACCACCATGGCGATCAGGATTGCGCAGGTGACGGCCACGAAGGTGGTGCGCTCGAGGGGCTCGGGGATGATGCGGGTCCACCAGCGCTTGAAGGCCGGGCGCGCCATCACCGTGTGCTGCGCGCCGAAGAGCGCGAGGAACCCGAGGTTCACGGCGAGCGCCGTCCCGAGGCTGCCGGCGCGGCCGTCGTCGAGAGTCTTCGGAACCAAGAACCCCCCGACGAACCCGATCAGGTAGAGGAAGGTGGCGAGGAAGACGGCGTAGACGCCGAGTCCGAGGATCAGGGTGAGTGCGCGAGCCGCGAGGGCGGGCTGCGTGCTCCGGGGGTGGGTCGCGGTGGCCAGGCTCATGGTCTCGGCTCCTTTGCGATCGACTTAGTCACATGACTAATCCAATCGGACAAGGCTGTCAAGACCTTCAGCGAGCCCTCCCTCGGTGCCGAGGCGGCGGACCGGGGAACCCGCGCCGCAGGGCCTCTTCGAGCTCGGGTCCAAGGCGCCGGGGGCGACTCGAACCGCGCGCTCGGCCTCTACCTGAGCCGTTGCCGCTCTCCGGCCCGCGTTCTCACCGCGAATCCGACGTGAAGGTCGGCTTGCTCTCTGTGCGGTGTCGCGCGTAGGATGGCCGACTTAGCCATTGCTCGGTGTGATCGGCAGGCGGCCCGATGCCACCACACCGCTGAGGTTCCGGATGCGGTCGACGTGGGCGGGTGTCGGGATTCTCCTTCCGCTTCTCGCCGCGGCTCCGACCTCCGCGCAAGCTCCCGTGTTCCAGGGCCCGGACTTCCAGGTGAATAGCTCGACGGGCCTCCACCTCTACCCGTCGGTCGCGGGGAACGCGCAGGGCGACTTCGTGATGGTCTGGCCGGCCGGCGGGCCGCCCCTCCCCGTGGTCGTTCGAGGCCGGCGCTTCTCCTCGAGCGGCGCTCCCCTGGGCTCCGACTTCCTGGTGAACACTGTCACCGCCCAGCAGATACAACGCGCCTCCGTCTCGGAGGCGGGCGACGGCGGATTCGTCGCGGTCTGGGGGAGCCTATATGGCTCACCCGGGAACGATCTGGCTGATTTCAGCGTCCAGGCTCGACGCTTCGACTCGAATGGCGTTCCGCAAGGAGGCCAGTTCCAGGTCAACACCTACACCACCTCCACGCAGGAAGCGCCCTCTGTTGCAGTCGGCGCGAAAGGCGACTTCGTGGTGGTGTGGGATAGCTATGGATCCACTGGAACCGACACCAGCGGGGACAGCATCCAGGCGCGGCGCTACGCGTCGGATGGCTCCGCGGAGGGCAGCGAGTTCCAGGTCAACACCTACACCCATGTGAATCAAGCCAGCCCGTCCGTCGCTTTGGACAGCCGGGGCGACTTCGTCGTGGTGTGGTGGAGCAACGGATCGGCGGGGAGCGACACCAGCGGCTCCAGCATCCAGGGCCAGCGCTTCGCCTCGAACGGCACTCCACTGGGAAGCGAGTTCCAGGTGAACACGTCCACAGCCGGCAATCAGATAAATCCTGCGGTGGCGATGCGGCCCGACGGGGACTTCGTGGTCGTCTGGGGTCCCACCCCCTTCAAAGGTCAGCGCTTCAGCTCGAGTGGCTCGCCGATCGGCTCCGAGTTCTCGGTCAACACCCACCCGGCGCCGTCCGGCAGCCTCTCCGCGAAGGTTGCGGTGAGCTCGGGCGGCGATTTCGTCGTGACGTGGTCGTCCTACTGCGCGGTGGGCACACATGGTTGCGCCATCGGCCGGAGCTTCGACTCGAACGGCGCCCCGCTGGGAGACGAGTTCCAGATCAACACCGACACCACGGCGACGGTGTTCATTCCATCCGTGGGTGTGGGCGGCTCGGAGAACTGGCTGGTCGGCTGGGGCGTCGTAGACGAGGTCGCGATTGGAGCTCGTCGCTTCGACGCGATCGTGCTGGGGTCGCAGTTCCAGGTGAACAGCTACACGACTTCGTCTCAGTTCGATCCGGCCGTGGCTTCTGGACCATCGGGCGACTTCGTGGTGGTGTGGCACAGCTACGGGAGTTCGGGCACCGATACCGATCACGATGGCACGAGCATCCACGGCCAGCGCTACGCCTCCGACGGGTCGGTGGCAGGAGGCGAGTTCCAGGTCAACACCTACACCACGGGCTACCAGATGCATCCGGCGGTCGCGACCGATCTCGGCGGCCGCTTCGTGGTGGTGTGGCAGGGAAGCCAGGGAATCGAGGGCCAGCGCTTCGCCTCGAACGGGGCCACGCAGGGCAGCGAGTTCCAGGTCAACGCCCCCACGACCGGTTTCCAGCAGCAGCCGGCGGTCGCGACGGATCCGGACGGGGACTTCGTCGTGGCATGGACGAGCGCGGGCTCCTCCGGAACCGATCACAGCGGCTACAGCATCCAGGCCCAGCGCTATGCCTCGAACGGCAGCGCGCACGGCTCGCAGTTCCAGGTGAACACCTACACGACCGGGACTCAGCAGAATCCCTCCGTTGCGATGGACGAGGTCGGCGATTTCCTGGTGGTGTGGCAGAGCGAGGCCGAGGGATCCCTCGCGGACCGCTGGGGCATCCGCGCACGCGGCTTTGCCTCCGACGGCACGCCGCTCGATTCGCATGAGTTCCAGGTCAACAGCTACACGACGAACTTCCAGGACTATCCGTCGGTGGCATCGGACTTCGCCGGCCATTTCGTCGTGGTGTGGCAGAGCAACGGCTCGTACGGGACGGACACCAGCTACAAGAGCATCCAGGGCCAGCGCTACGCCTCGGACGGGTCGTCCCTCGGCGGCCAGTTCCAGGTGAACAGCTACACGACGGATTTCCAGTATCGCCCGGCCGTGGCGAGGTCGGGCCTGGGCGGACAGTTCGTCGTGACCTGGCACAGCCGTGGCTCGCTCGGCAGCGATACCGACGGGACGAGCATCGAGGCCCAGCGCTACGCCTCGGATGGCACACCGATCGGTGTCGAGTTCCAGCTGAACAGCTACACGACTGGGTTCCAGCGCAATGCCGCGGTCGCGGTGGACCCGAGCGGCAGCCGCTTCGTCGTGGCATGGGAGAGTCGGGGCTCGCCCGGAAACGACAGCAGCCTCTACAGCATTCAGGGCCAGCGCTTCGTCCCCGAGCCGGACGCGACGCTCGCGCTCGGCGCCGGCATCGCGGTGCTCCTCGGCATGCAGAAGCATGGAGCGCGCGTGCGACGGAGCCGCACATGGGCCCGGAATTCGACATAACGACCGCTCCGGACCCAATCTCCGCTCAGCTGTTCGAGACGAGTCCTTCGTCCCGGACGCTCCCGCGCCGGTAGCGATCGCGCAGCCTGCTGCAGGAAGGGGCACTCCCTTCTTCTTCTGGGGCGGATCAGGTCACGCGAGGAGCATGCGGCTACACCGAAGAGAGAGACCGATTGCCTCATCCGACCGGGCGATGGTCGCGAGGTGGCAGCCCCGTAGAGTCGGGCTCCGTTCGGTCGAGTCGGAGTACCCCGGTGGGATTCGCAGGAAGACGGACCGATCGCCCCGGACGCGCGACCCTTCGACCGGCTCTCGGAGCGACGCTCGCCTGTGTCGTGACGCTCGGGGCAGGAGGCTCGCCGGCGCGCGCGGTCCCGAGCTTCGCGCGGCAGACGAGCCTGCCGTGCGCGCAGTGTCACACCGAGTTTCCCGCGCTGACGCCGTTCGGCCGCGAGTTCAAGCTGAACGGCTACACGCTGAGCAGCAACCAGTCTCACCTGCCTCCGCTCGCGGTCATGGCACAGGGGGCGCCGGGCTTCACCCACACGTCGAAGGGTCAGAAGGACGCGGACTTCCCGTCCCGCTTCGACTCCAACGACAACGTCTCGGTCAATCAGGTCAGCCTCTTCTACGCGGGGCGCTTGTTCGGTCCGTACGGGGAGACACTGTTCGGAGACAGCATCGGCAAGATCGTCGACAAGGTCGGGGTGTTCGTCCAGGGAACCTGGGACGGCGTCGAGGACCAGTGGGCGTGGGACAACATGGAGGTCCGTGCCTCGCAGAAGACGACACTCGGCGGGAAGGATGTCGTGGTCGGCACCTACGTGAACAACAATCCGACCTTGCAGGATCTCTGGAACACCACGCCGGCCTGGGGCTTCCCGTTCTCGACCTCGGGACTGGCGCCCGCACCGGCCGCCGCGCCGCTGATCGCGGGCGGTCTCTCCCAGGAAGTCATGGGGTTCGGCGGCTACGCGATGTACGACGATCTCCTCTACCTGGAAGCCGGCGGCTACGGCTCGCTCTCCGCGGACACGCAGAGCGACCTGGGCATCGATCCGTCGGGGCAGCCGGAGATCGACGGCATGGCTCCCACCTGGCGCGTCGCGCTGCAGAAAAGCTGGGGGGCACACTACGCCGAGCTGGGGACCTACGGGATGTACGCCCCGACGTATCCGGGGCACGACGGCAGCATGGGTCACGACCGCATCACCGACACGGCGGCGGACCTCGAATACCAATGGCTCGCCGACGTCCACGCCCTGACTCTGCTCGTGAACTGGATCTACGAGAATCAGGATCTGAATGCGAGTCGGGCATTGGGTCTCGCGCGGAACAAGTCCAACTACCTGTGGACCGCGTCGATCACCGGCTCGTACCTGTACGACAGGACCTACGGGCTGGACTTGCAGTATTTCGATTCGGACGGCGATGCCGATCCGCTGCTCTACTCGAGCCGCACGGGGCGGCCCGACAGCAGCGGCTGGATCTTTCAGATCAACTACCTGCCCTTCAACAAGGGCGGCGGACCCTGGTTCTGGCCGTACAGCAACGTGAAGCTGTCGCTCCAGTACACGCTGTACCAGCGCTTCGATGGCTCGTCGCACAACGTGGACGGCACCGGCCGGGACGCCATGGACAACGACACGCTCTATCTCGAGGCGTGGATCGCGTTCTAGGCGGGGCTCCCATGCGAGAGGCTCGTCGGCGAGCGCAGGGGAGGGCGTCGCCGCACCGAAGCGGCTTCTGATCGGCTCCGTTCCTCTCCTCGCGCGGCTCGCGGCAACGACGAATTCCGCGCGCCAGAGCTGGGTATGCTCCGCCTGCGCGGTGCGCGCAGAGGCTCGGCGGAGGGTGCGATGGCGACTGCGCGCGGTCGGTCGGTCGATGGCAACCACGCTCGATGGCGCCGCAGTGCGCGGTTCCACCTCGCGCTCGGCGCGCTCGCTGCGGGGCTGCTCGGGCTCCCACCGGCTCACGCCGATCCGCCGGCAACGACCAATGACCTCAAGGAAATCGATCGGGAGCTCGAGAACCCGATCAGCAAGACGTGGTCGCTGAAACTGCAGAGCAAGACCTACCTGCTGGACATCGCGAGCCTGAACGAGCACCGCGTCGAGGAGGTCGTCGAGTTCCAGCCGCTGATTCCGATTCCGCTCACGGATCGGCTTCGCCTCGTCTCCAGACCCACCGTGACTTTGCTCGACGACAAGCCCTACAAGGACGACCAGGACGAGATCACGTACATACCCGCCTTCGGCGACATCGAGCTTCCGCTCGCGCTCGTGCCGGACGCCGGTCCATGGCTGCTCGGCGTGGGGCCGACCTTCGTGCTGCCGACGGCCGGCAGCAAGCAGACCGGCAAGGGCAAGTGGCAGGCCGGACCGGCGGGGGTGCTCGGATGGCGCTCCTCCGACTGGCAGGCCGCCGTCTTCGCCCAGCAGTGGTGGTCGTTCGCGGGATCGGACAGTCGCCCGTCGGTGAGCGAGCTCAAGGCGCAGTACTTCCTGACGCGTTTCCTCGCCGACGGCTGGAGCATCGGGATGTCTCCGACGATCGCGGTGGACTGGAAGGAAGAGTCGTCGAAGAATCGGCTGACGTTCCCGGTGGGCCTCGGAGTCGGCAAGACGGTGGAGCTTCCGGGCGAGCACGCCGTCGCCCTCGCGCTCCAGGTGCAGTACATGCCGATCCACCCCGACGAGTTCGGCCAGGAGCTGAACGTGCAGCTGAGCGTGACACCGCGCATCGCACCGCTGATCGAGGAGCCGCTCTTCCGGGTCCTATCCGCTTCGGTCGAACAGACTCGACCGTGAGCACCTCCGTGAACCCATGAGCTTCCGCTCCCGCCCGTGCCAGTAGTGAGCCGCGCGCGCGAAGGCGAGCAGCTCGTCGGCGAGCGCGGCAGGCCACGCGGCGCTCAATCCCCGGCAGCCACGGGCCGATAGGCGCCATGGGATGTGGAGCTTCTCCCCGAGCCATCCCTCGGCGTTCGCCAGGTGGAAGGCGATGAGCACGCGCGGTGAGCCGGCCCTCAAAGGATTCGTGATCCAGAGCCTCTGGGAGGACCTGAACGCGCTGCTGCGCGAAGGCACCCTCCCGCGCGAGACCGCGGAGCTTCGGCTCCATGCAAGCGACCTCGACCTGCTCGACGAGAAGATCGAGCCGGGCCTCTGGTACCCGAACGAGACCTACGTCCGCTACGCGCAGCTGCTCGCCGAGGTCGCCCGCGTGACGGACGCCGAGTCGTACTGGAGCGAGCGCGGGCGCAAGGCCGTGGAGCGGCTGCTGGCGGGGCCGAGCACCGTCCAGAAGATGGTCGCGGGCGCGAAGAGCTTTGGGAACGAGGCGGGGCGCGCGCTGATGCGACTCCCCGAGCTGGTGTTGAACTACGGAGAGTGGAGCTTCGAGCGGATGGAGCCCCGCCACTGGGTCGTCTGCGTTCGCGCCGCCGAGGCGCTGCCCGACTCGCTGCGGTTTTCGTTTCAGGGCGCGGGCGAGCGCATCGCCCACCTGCTGAGCGGCTCCCCGTCCCGCGTCACCAGCAGCCGCGCGCGACGCGACACCGTGCGATTCGAGGGCCGCCCCGCCTGAGGGTGGCGCTCGACGAATCCGGTGCCTCGCGGGTCCGATTCAGATCTTCCGCTCGCGCCCCTGCCAGTAGCGATCGCGCAGCCTGCGTACGTAGAGCTTGCCGGACGGGTGGCGCGGCAGCGCGTCCTCGAAGTCGATCGAGCGCGGGACCTTGTAGCCGGCGAGCCGCGCGCGCGCGAAGGCGAGCAGCTCCTCGGCCAGGGCGGGGGAGGGCGCGACACCGGGCGCGAGCTCGACGGCGGCCTTGACCTGCTCGCCCCACTCGTCGTCGGGGACGCCGAAGCAGGCGACGTCCGACACCGCTGGGTGTTGCTGGAACACGCCCTCGATCTCGGCCGGGTAGATGTTGACGCCGCCCGAGATGATCGTGTGCGCGCTGCGATCGGCGAGCGCGACGTAGCCCTCCGCGTCGACGCGGCCGATGTCGCCGAGCGTGAAGGCGCTTGCGTCGAGGTACGAGGACGCGGTCTTCGCCGGGTCCTCGTGGTACTCGAACATCTTCTCGATCCGCGCGTGGCGCGCGTAGAGCATGCCGATCTCACCGGGTGGCAGCCGGCGTCCGTCGTCGTCCGCGGCGAAGACCTCGTAGCCCGGCAGCGCGCGCCCGACCGTCTCGGGGTGCGCGAGCCACTCCTTCGAGCCGATGCAGGTGATGACGCCGCTCTCGGTGCCGCCCCAGTACTCGACCAGCACGGGTCCCCACCACTCGATCATCTGACGCTTGATCGCGGGCGAGATCGGCGCCGCACCGTGCAGCACGAGGTGAAGCCTCGGGGCGCGGAAGGCGGTGCGCTCTTCCTCCGGCAGGCGCAGCAGGCGCACGAACATCGTCGGCACGAGGTGCGTGTGCTCGATCTCGCGCGTCGCGAGCGCGCGCAGCGCCTCGCGCTCGCTCCAGCGCGGCAGGATCACGAGCGGCGCGCCGTTCATCTGGTCGTAGACCGCGAACATGCCGGGCGCGGAGTGATAGATGGGACCCGTTACGAGATGCGGCCCGCTGCCGTCGAGCCCGACCGCGCGCGCGCCGGCTCGAAAGTTCTCGAGCGCCGCGTCGAGGCGCGCGGGGCGCGCGCGGCGCACGCCCTTCGGACGTCCCGTGGTGCCGCTCGTGTAGATCATCGGTCCGCCCGAGCGGCCGGACGAATCCATCGGCGCGTCCGACGCCGCGGCCACCGCGCGATCGAGCGAATCGCCGAGCTCGAGCACCCGCTTTGCGCCGGCGGCCCGCGCGATCTCCGCGTGCGCGCCGTCCGCGAACACGACCGCCGCGCTCGAGTCCTGCACCACGTGCGCGATCTCGGGCTCGAGGAGATGCCAGTTGATCGGCGTCAGCCAGATGCCCGCGTGGATCGCGGCGTGCATCAGTTCGATGCACTCGACGCGATTGTGCGTCAAGGTTGCGGCGTGGCCGCCGGCCGGGATGCCGAGCTCTTCCCGGAGGAAGCGCGCGAGCCGGCGCACGCGCAGATCGAGCTCGCCCCACGTGCGCGTGCGGGTGCCGTCGTCGAGCGCGAGGGCGTCGGGGCTTCGATGGACGCGGTCTGCGAAGGTCACGGGCACGCACGATACCGCGGCGCGGAGGTTGCCAGTCGTTCGCACCCGACGTGTGCTTCTTCGATCCGTCGATTGCATGTTTTACGGTCCGAAGCGTCCGCCACAGCGAAGGAGCTCGACGATGAGTCGCCTCGCGCTCGCCGCGTTTCTGCTCGCCGCGGCGCCGGCATGGGCGGCGCCGCCCTGCGCGGACGACGACGGCGGGATCTCCTTGCCTCCCGGCTTCTGCGCCTCCGTGTTCGCGGACGGCGTCGGGCACGCCCGCCATCTCGTGGTGGCCCCGAACGGCGTCGTCTATGTCAACACCTGGAGCGGTCGCTACTACCGCAACGACAAGCCTCCTGCGGGCGGCTTCCTGGTCGCGCTGCAGGACACGACGGGCGACGGCCGCGCCGACACGATCGTGCGCTTCGGCGAGCCCCGCGAGCAGGGCAGCGCGGGCGGCACGGGGATCGCGCTCTTCGAGGGCGCGCTCTACGCCGAAGTGAACGACCGCATCGTGCGCTATGCGCTGCCGGAGAACGGCGGGATCGCGCCGTCCGGGCCGCCCGAGGTCGTGGTCTCGGATCTGCCCCTCACCGGCGATCATCCGATGCACCCATTCGCGATCGACGCGGAGGGCCACCTCTACGTCGACCTCGGCTCCTCCACCAATGCGTGTCAGAGCCGGAACCGCACAACGGGCTCGAAGGGCATCCGGCCGTGCGTCGAGCTCGCGACGCGAGCCGGCATCTGGCGCTACGACGCGCTACGGACGGGCCAGCGCTTCTCGCCCGCCGAGCGCTTCGCCACCGGGCTCCGCAACGGAGAGGGCATCGCGTTCGACGCGGCGGGCCGGATCCTCGCGACTCAGCACGGCCGCGACCAGCTGCGCGAGAACTGGCCCGATCTCTACACGCCGGAGCAGGGCGCCGACGAGCCGGCGGAAGAGCTGGTGCAGCTCGAGCCCAACGGAGACTACGGGTGGCCGACCTGCTATTTCGACCTCGAGCGCCAGAAGCTCGTGCTCGCGCCGGAGTACGGCGGCGACGGCGGCAACGCGATCGGACTGTGTGCGCAGAAGCGAGCCCCCGTCGCGGTCTTCCCGGCGCACTGGGCGCCGAACGACCTCGCGCTCTACGACGGAGGGCAGTTCCCGCTTCCCTACCGGGGCGGCGCGTTCATCGCCTTCCACGGCTCGTGGAACCGCGCCCCGTTTCCGCAGGGCGGCTACAACGTCGTGTTCCAGCCGCTCGCAGATGGCAAGGCCTCGGGCCCATACGTCGTGTTCGCCGACGGCTTCGCGGGGGCCGTCGAGGAGCCGGGCGGCGCCGCGCATCGACCATCGGGGCTCGCGGTCGGGCCCGACGGTGCGCTCTACATCAGCGACGACGCGCACGGGCGCATCTGGCGCGTCGTCTTCCACGGCGACGCGACGCTGACGAAGATCGAGGCGGCGCCGAGTGCCGTCCACGCGACGGCCGCGTCGCCACGAGCTTCGCAGGTCGGCCCGCCGGAGGGAACGCATCCGGACAGCGGCGCCGCGGCGGCCGTCGCGCTCCCGACACCGCCGGGCGTCGAACCCGAGCGGGTCGCGCGGGGCTCGCGGGTCTTCCACGGCGAGGTCGGAGGGGCTCCGTGCGCCGGCTGTCACGGATCGGACGGCAAGGGCTCGCCGCAGGGTCCCGACCTCACGGGCGGCCAGTGGCTGTGGAGCGACGGCAGTCTCGCGGCGATCCAGCGCACGATCACCGAGGGCGTCGCGCAGCCCAGGAAGTTTCCCGACGTGATGCCGCCGATGGGCGGCGCTCGGCTCTCGGCGGAGGAGCTCTCTGCGGTCGCGGCGTACGTCTGGGCCTTGGGTCACCAGGCCGCGCGCTGAGGCGCTCGACCGCGCGAAGTTTCGGCGAGTGGGTCTCGGGGGACCCGACGCCAGGACGTGATGGGGCCTGATCGAGAATCACCCGCCACGATTTCATGGAACCTTTCCTGCGCGGCGCACATCCATGACGGTCAGCCGCCATGAAGCGAGGCGTCGCGTGAACCGTCGAGCGGCCGACCTCGGGGTCGGCGTGCTCGCGCTCTTCGGGCGCTCGACGGAGCGGCTGCGCACCGCGCTGCGCGGGTCCCGGCGGAAGCAGTACGACCTCGTGTACGGGCTCGACTGGGGTGAGACGACCACGAACAACTATGGTCTCGCGCCGACATCGCTCGCCGGCCCCGAGCGCTTCCAGCTCCAGATGTACGACTCGCTCTGCGAGCTGCTGGAGAAGGGAGGGTGGGGCGGGGGCAC
>Ga0335069_10007167_pt1 | contig 16134 bp, 12 predicted proteins | sample Lox_Sample_11_FD_206714 | JGI IMG/M metagenome (GOLD analysis project Ga0335069, IMG submission 206714) | Soil microbial communities from Loxahatchee National Wildlife Refuge, Florida, United States - Lox_Sample_1.1 | ecosystem: Environmental > Terrestrial > Soil > Wetlands | place: USA... | reverse complement strand
AGGAAGTTCAGCGCCGTCATGATCGACGACGCGCCCGCCCACTGGACGCCCTGGTTGAAGAAGACCGCGCCGAGCGGCTGGTGCGTCGAGCAGAGCGGCACGTAGCCCGTCCAGCCGCAGGCGAAGGCGCCGCCGGGGACGAGGAACGACGAGAACATCATGATCCCGGCGATCGGGAGCAGCCAGAACGAGAGCGCGTTCAGCCGCGGGAACGCCATGTCGCCCGCGCCGAGCATCAGCGGCACGACGAAGTTCGCGATCCCCGCGAAGACCGGGACGATGAACAGGAAGATCATCAGCGTCGCGTGGACGGAGAAGAGCCCGTTGAACGTCTGCGGGTCGAAGAACTGGATCCCCGGCCGGGCGAGCTCCGCGCGGACGAGGAGCGCGAGCATCCCGCCGATCAGGAAGAAGACGAACGTCGTCACCATGTACTGGATCCCGATCACCTTGTGGTCGGTGTTGACGCGGAAGTAGTCCTTCCACGTCTTCGCGCCGTGTCCGGAGTGGTCCTCGGGACGCGTCGGGAAGCCGAGCGCGTAGTAGACCCAGTAGTCGAAGCAGCCCATGCCGGCGAGGAAGCCGATCGGCGCCGTGACGAGCAGCGAGATGAGCGTGAGCACGGACCAGTCGAGGATCGGGTGCCAGCCGGCGACCCAGCGGACGAGGACGACGAGGCCGAACCCGATCGCGCCGAACAGGCAGAACATCCAGGCGGCGCGGATCCAGCCCGGTCCGAGCAGCAGCCGGCGGGCCGTGCCGTGATGCGCGGGCGCGGGCGGATGCGCTTCGTGCAGGGTCGCTGCGGTCACGTGCTCGTTCTCACCCCTTCTTGCTCGAGCTGATCAGGTACTGGACGAGCGCGTCGAGCTGCTGCTTCGGCAGCGACGCGAACGTCGCGGGCATGACGTTCTTCGGGTAGCCGGGCTGGACGTAGGCGTTCGGGTCGACGATCGACGTGCTCACGAACGACTCGAGCGGCTGCTTCGCCTGGGCCGCGTACTGCGGCAGCTTGTCGAGATCCGGGCCGACCTTGCCGGTCGTGCCGGCCGCGGTGAGCGTATGGCACGCGCCGCAGCCGTTGTTCTTGAAGACCGCGGCGCCGGAGACGGAGGCGCTCGGCGACGTGACCGCCTGCTGCTGGCTCTTCAGCCAGGAGTCGAAGGCGGCGGGCGTCATCACGATCGCCTCGCTCCGCATCAGGGCGTGGCCGAGACCGCACAGCTCGACGCAGACCACGGGGAAGGTGCCGAGCGTGTCCGGCGTGATGTGCAGCGTCGGGTGCAGGCCCGGCACCGCGTCCTGCTTCTGCCCGAAGTTCGGCACCCAGAACGAGTGGATCACGTCCTTCGAGGTGATGGTCAGGACGACGGAGCGGCCCTTCGGCAGGCGGAGCACGCTGGACGTGAGGCCGTGCGCGTCCGGGTACGCGAACGTCCACGAGTACTGCTGCGCGATCACGTCGACCCGAAGCGGGTCGACGCCGGCGTTCCCGTTGCGGGAGAGGACGATCGCGCTGAAGATCGCGATCGCGGTCACGATCCCCAGCGGGATCAGCGTCCACGTGATCTCGAGGCCCGTGTGTCCGTGGATCGGCGGTCCGTCGGAGTCGTCGCCCGGTCTCGCCCGGAAGCGGATGATCTCGTACACGATCACCGCGCCGACGACCGAGAAGATCACGATCGAGATGACGATCGTCATCCAGATGACGTCGTCGATCCGGCCGGCCTCGACCGACGCCCGCTTCGGGAGCCAGGCCGGGAGCAAGGCGACAGCGGTGGCCACCCCGCCCGCGACGACGCCAATGGCGACCAGCGTCAGGATCTGCCCCTTGCGCATCCGGCGAAGAGCCTAAACAAAACGGCGGCGCGCCCGCGACGGAGCAGGCGGGACCCGTGTCACAGGTGCCACATGGATCGGCCTGGAGCCGGCGCGACGACGCCCGGACGGGTCCCCGGGGTCAGACCCCGGGACCTGTCCCGCCCGCAGGGGCCACACCCCGAGACGTGTCCCGGGCGGAGGAAGTGTTCCGCCCGCAGGTCCCGGCGAGTCCGCCGCGCCCGACATGCGCGGGCGCGGCCCGCGCCGACCCCGCCACGAGTTCGCTCCGCCTTCACCCGCGAGCGGAAAGCACGCCGCGAGGACACGCGCGCGGAACGCGCGCCTGTCCCGCGCGAAGCGGGCAACGCGGCATTCAACATGGGCCGTGAAGGATTCGAACCTTCGACCTTGGGATTAAGAGTCCCCTGCTCTACCAGCTGAGCTAACGGCCCGCGGGAAGCGAGGGCCATTGTAGCCTTGCTCTCGTGAAGGTTCTCTCCGTCGTCGGCAACCGGCCGCAGTTCATCAAGTCGGGCCCCGTCGCGGTCGCGCTCCGCGACGCGGGCATCGAGGAGGTGACCGTCCACACCGGCCAGCACTGGGACCGGGAGCTGTCGGAGGTCTTCTTCGAGGAGCTCGGGCTGCCGGAGCCCGAGTACCGGCTCGACCTCCAGACCGCCGACGCGGAGCGGATGCGTCCGGAGATCGCGGGCGCGCTCGAGCGGGAGCGGCCGGACTGGGCGCTCGTCTACGGCGACACGAACTCGACGCTCGCGGGCGCGGAGGCCGCGGGCGACGCCGGCGTTCCCGTCGCGCACGTCGAGGCGGGGCTCCGGAGCGGCGACCTGTCGATGCCGGAGGAGCGCAACCGGATCGAGGTCGACCGCGTCTCGGCGCTCCTGCTCTGCCCGGACGAGCGGTCGGCGGAGATCCTCCGCGGCGAGGCGGTCGCCGGCCGCATCGAAGTGGTCGGCGACGTGATGGCGGACGCGTGCTTCCGGCTCGCGCCGATCGCGCGCGAGCGGTCGCAGATCCTCGACCGGCTCGACGTGAAACGGGGCGGCTACGTCGTCGCGACGATCCACCGCGAGGCGAACGTTCGCCCGGAGCGGCTCGCGCGGATCGCCTCCGGGCTCGCTCGGATCCCGGAGCGGGTCGTCCTGCCGGCGCACCCGCGCACGCGCTCGGTGCTCGGCGAGCCGCCGCCGAACGTGACGCTGCTCGAGCCGCTCGGGTATCTCGACATGGCCGCGCTCTGCTCGCAGGCGCGGGTGATCGTCACCGACTCCGGCGGGCTCCAGAAGGAGGCGTACTGGTACGGCGTGCCCTGCGTGACCGCGCGGCCGTCCACCGAGTGGGTGGACACGGTCGAGCTCGGCGCCAACGTGCTCGTCGACGACGACCCCGCCGCGCTCGCCGCTGCGGTCGCCGGCGCGCGGATGCCGGACGGGCTGCCGCCGCTCTACGGCGACGGGAACAGTTCCCCGAAGGTCGCCGCGGCCCTTCTCGCTAGCCTTGCCGCGGCATGAAACCGGAAGTGGCCATCGTCGGCGCGGGCTACGTCGGTGTCCCGCTCGCCCAGGTCTTCGCGGAGGCGGGCAAGCGCGTCGTCCTCGTCGACGTCCAGCAGTCGCGCGTGGACATGCTCAACCGCGGCGAGAGCTACATCGAGGACGTCCCGTCCGCGGTGATGGCGAAGCTCGTCGCCGACGGTCTCTCGGCGACGACCGACTACGACGTTCTCCGCGACGCCGAGGCGATCCTCATCGCGCTCCCGACGCCGCTCTCGCGCCAGCGCGAGCCGGATCTCTCGATCGTGATGGGCGCCGTCGGCCAGATCGCGCCGCGGCTGCGGAAGGGGCACCTCGTCGTGCTCGAGTCGACGACGTATCCGGGCACGACCCGGGAGGAGATCCTGCCCGTGCTCGAGGCGACCGGGCTGAAGGTCGGGGAGGACTTCCACCTCGCCTTCTCGCCGGAGCGCGTCGACCCGGGCCGCGTCGACTTCACGACGAAGAACGTCCCCAAGGTGGTCGGCGGGATCACGCCCGCCTGCACCGAGGCCGCCGCCGCGCTCTACGGCAGCGCGATCGAGCAGATCCACCGTGTCTCCACTCCAGAGGCGGCGGAGCTGACGAAGCTCCTCGAGAACATCTTCCGGTCCGTGAACATCGCGCTCGTCAACGAGCTCGCGATCCTCTGCGACCGCATGGAGATCGACATCTGGGAGGTCGTCGACGCGGCCGCGACGAAACCGTTCGGGTTCATGCGCTTCAGCCCGGGACCGGGGCTCGGCGGGCACTGCATCCCGATCGACCCCTTCTACCTGACGTGGAAGGCGCGCGAGTTCGGCTTCTACACCGAGTTCATCGAGCTCGCCGGCAAGGTCAACGAGGAGATGCCGTACTTCTGCCGCTCGCTCGTCTCGCAGGCGCTGAACCACGCGAAGCAGCGGTCGCTGAAGGGCTCGAAGGTGCTGATCCTCGGCGTCGCGTACAAGCCGGACATCGGCGACATGCGCGAGTCGCCCGCGCTGAAGCTGATCTCGCTCCTGCAGAACGCCGGCGCGGACGTGTCGTACCACGACCCGCACGTGCCGCGGTTCGACGAGCACGGCCTGCGGATGGAGTCGGTGGCGCTCGATCCCGGCGCCTACGACGTCTGCGTCATCGTCACCGACCACCACGCGATCGACTACGACAAGCTCGTCGACGACGCGAGCCTCGTCGTCGACCTGCGCAACGCGACCGGCTCCAACGGGAGCCACCACTCCGCGAAGGTCTTCAAGTTGTAGATGCCCCGCCCGGCGGTACATCGCGGTCTCTCGCTCGCCCCGAGCTGCGCGATCCGGCGTCCTCAGTCGGTGGCAGGCGTCCAGCCTGCGACCTCCCTGCGTCCCTGTCTCGCTTGCTCGTGACGACCGAGAGTCCCACGGGCACCACCGGGCGGGGCATTGCGGTCGCGGGTCTCGGCTACTGGGGCCCGAACCTCGCGAGGAACTTCGCCGAGCTGGGGACGCTGTCGTGGCTCTGCGACGTCGACGAGGGGTTGCAGCAGACGTTCGCGGCGCGCTACCCGGGCGCGCGCGTCACCGGCTCGTTCGAGGAGCTGCTCGCCGATCCCGACGTCGAGGGCGTCGTGATCGCGACGCCGGTCCCGACGCACTACGCGCTCGCGAAGCGGGCGCTCGAGGCCGGGAAGCACGTGCTCGTCGAGAAGCCGCCGGCGATGCGCTCGGCCGAGATCGAGGAGCTGCTGGGCATCGCCGCGGAGCGCGACCTCGTGCTCATGCCCGGCCACCTGCTCCTCTACCACCCCGGCGTCCGCAAGCTGAAGGAGCTGATCGACGCGGGCGAGCTGGGCGAGGTGCTGTGCGTCTACGGCAACCGCCAGAACCTCGGCATCGTCCGCACGAACGAGAACGCGCTCTGGTCGCTCGGCGTCCACGACCTCTCGGTCATCCTCTACCTGCTCGACGAGGAGCCGAGCGAGTGCGTCGCGCACGGCCGGGACTTCCTCACCGACGGCGTCGAGGACGTCGTCTTCTGCTACCTGCGCTTCCCGAGCGGGAAGATCGCGCACATGCACCTGTCGTGGCTCGACCCGCACAAGATGCGGAAGATGACCGTCGTCGGCCGTGAGAAGATGGTCGTGTTCGACGACATGGAGCTCGAGCGGAAGGTGACCGTCTACGAGAAGTCGCCGTGGAAGCGCGCCGAGAGCTACGGCGAGTGGCAGACACGCTCCGGCGACATCTACATCCCGAAGATCGCGACGGACGAGCCGCTGAAGCTCGAGTGCCAGGAGTTCCTGCGGCTGATCGGCGGCGAGGGCGACCGGCGCAAGGTCGCCGAGGACGGGGCGCGCGTCGTGCGGGCGCTCGACCGGCTGACGGAGTCGCTGCATGGCTGAGGTGCATCCGACGGCGATCGTCTATCCGGGGACCGTGCTCGGCGAGGGCGTGAAGGTGCTCGAGTACGCGGTCGTCGGCAAGCAACCGACGCTGTCGCCGCGCTCGACCGCGAAGCGGGAGCCGCTTCCGCCCGCGGAGATCGGCGACGGGACGATCGTCTCGACGGGCGCGGTCGTGTTCGCGGGTACGCGCGTCGGCGCGCGCGTCATCCTCGGCGACCAGTCGTGCGTGCGCGAGCGCGTCGTCGTCGGCGACGACGTCGTCATCGGCCGCGGCTCGCTCGTCGAGAACGACACAACGATCGGGGCGATGACGAAGATCCAGGCGGATGCGTACATCACCGCCTACTCGACGCTCGAGGACAACGTGTTCATCGCGCCGTGCGTCGTCACGACTAACGACAACTTCATGGGCCGGACGGAGCGCCGTCACGAGCTGATCAAGGGCCCGACGATCCGCCGCGGCGCCCGGATCGGCGGCGGCGTCATCCTCTGCCCCGGAGTCGAGATCGGCGAGGAGGCCTTCGTCGGCGCGGGTGCGGTCGTGACGAAGGACGTCGCCGCGCGGATGCTCGTCGTCGGCAACCCCGCCCGCGTGCTCCGCCCGGTCGCGGAGGACGAACTCCTTTCCTGAGGGGAACCCGTGGTTCCCCCGCTACCTCTTGGTGAGCGTCAGCGTGTACTGGCCGAAGCCGGGCGCCGCCGCCTTCACCTCGACGTAGTACCAGCCGCGGGTCTTCGACGTGTACGCGAGCGACTGGGCCGCCGCCGGCGCGGCCGACTGTGCGGCCCGCAGCTGCGGCTTCGCCTGCGCCCCGTCCACGTGCACGGTTCCCGGCTTCCAGAGGACGAGGCTGACCTTCGCGCCCGTCCACCCGGCCGAGAGCCGCGCCTTCAGCCGCTCGCCCGGTCCGAGCGCGACCTTGTACACGTCGACCGGATCGTCGTAGTAGTCGAGCGTCGCGGTGACCGGGATCGACTTGCCCCACAGCTGGTGCGCCGACGTGCCGGCGTCGTCGTTCGTCTCGTCCGCGTCGGGCGGCGGCAGCGGCTGCGACAGCGCGGCGACCGCGCGCGCGACGTCGAGCCGGCCCCAGCCGCTGTACATGTCGCGCCCGGGCGTGCACTGCGGGCAGCCGTTCGTCGCGTTCACGTCGTCGGCGCTCTGCTCGAGGATCGTCGAGACCTGCGAGTTCGTCAGGGTCGGGTCGACGGCGAGGAGCATCGCGGCGGCGGCGGTCACCTGCGGCGCCGCGAAGGAGGTTCCCTCGGGGTTGAGGTAGTCGTTCGTGCCGCAGTCCGAGTAGCCCTGGTCGACGCACGTCGGCCGCGTCGAGGTGAACGAGAGCGGGAAGGTCGAGAAGATGCCGACACCCGGCGCGGAGATGTCGTTGAAGATCGGGTCGCGGTCGGAGAAGTCGGGGACGGCGCCGGACTTCGTCAGCGCGCTGACACCGATCACGTGCGGCAGCGCCGCCGGATAGCTCGCGTAGTTCCACGGCGTCGCGTACGCCTCGTCCGAGTTGCCCACGGCGGCGACGACGACCGCGCCCTTCGACACGGCGTACGCGACGGCGGCGGCCTCGAGGGGCGAGTACGTGTCACGGTTCGGATGCAGCGGGTCGCGGACGCCTCCGAGGCTGAGGTTGATCACCTGCGCGCCGTCGTCCACCGCCCACCGGATCGCGTCGGCCTCGGCCTGGAGCGGGATCGACCCGTCGGGCTTCACGACCTTCGCAACGATCAGCTGCGACGAGTAGGCCATCCCGACGATCCCGACCGAGTCGAGGTTCGCGGCGATCTCGCCGGCGACGAAGGTGCCGTGCCCCTCGGTGTCGACGAACGGGCTGCCGCCGACGAAGCTCCGGCCGTCGGCGATCCGGCCGGCGAAGTCGGGGATCGTGTTGTCGACGCCCGAGTCGACGACGGCGATCTTGACCGGCGCGAGCGTCGGCGGCGTCGGCCAGGCGTCGAAGGCGTGGTCCTGCTCGAGGTACCACTGCTTCGAGGCGAGCGGGTCGGCCGGCGTGAACGCAGCGGCGGGCGCCGCGGCCAGCAGCGCCGCGGTGACGGCCACGAGCAGGAGCCGTTTCATCAGCCGCTCACGGTGACCGGCGCCGAGGTGCCGGGGGAGTAGCCGTGTCCCGGTGCGATCACGGCGCGGTAGGTGCCGGGCGCGAGCTGCAGCGGCACCGTGAACGTGCCGGTCGTCACCGGCGTCGTGGCGGCGGCGACCGGATCGACGGCGCCCGTCGCCACGGTCGTCCACGTCAGCCCCGTCGGGCTCAGCTCCTGGATCTGGACGGGCGCGCCCGGGAGCGCGGGCGTGATCGTGCCCTGGAACGCCGTCGGCGTCGCGGCCGGCGCGAGCGTCACGACCGGCATCACCTTGACCCGCACGTACGCGGCGGCCGCCTGCGGCGTGGCCAGCCGGTAGTCGGTCGTGATCGTCGGCGTCTCCGTCAGCTCGATGGTCCCGTCCGGCTCCGGCGCCACCGGCCCGACCGGCGTCCACGCGCCGGCGTTCGGTCGCTGCTCGAGCGAGACGCCGCTCGTCCCGCGGATCACGCCGCTCAGCTGCACGGACGAGCCGTAGGGCACCGGCACGCTCGGCGCCGCCGGGGCGAGGGAGAGGACGCCGACCGAGAACCACGTCGAGCGGAGCCCGAGCGCGCCCTCGACGGTGCCGCCGCCGAACGCGGTCAGCGCCGGGAAGGCCGAGAACGGCGCCTGCGTCGTCAGCTGGAGCTGGGACACGCGTCCGGACAGGTTCAGCGTCGTCGTCACGTCGGCCACGGTACCGGTCACGTGGAGCGCCTTGGCAAGCGTCTGGGCCGTCACGGGCACCGGGCCCCAGTTGTGGAACGGCGAGATCACGTCGTAGGGGTCGGGCACCGAGACGAGGTACGGGGTCGGGTTGCCGCCCCAGGCGTCGACGCTCGAGCTCGTCTCCCCGCCGGAGCTGGACGAGTAGACCGTCGTCGCCACCTTGCCGCGGAAGAGCACGACGCGGCCGGCCGTCGCGTTCACCGCGGCGGTGGCGGCCGTCGTCTCGCTGGCGATGCCCGGATACATCTGGCTCCTGGTATCCGAATAGACGTCGAACGGAGCCGCGAGTTGCCGGGTGGCGAGCGCGTACGAGCGGGACGCGACCGCCTGCGCGTCGAGCGCCTGCGGCAACCAGGTCGAGGGCATCTCGGCCGGGACGACGCCGTCGAGGTACTGCTCGAGCGGGAGCACGTTGATCGCCCGCAGCTTCCCGTCCACGACGTCGACGAGGATCTGCCCCCGGTAGGCGCGGCCGAGGGTCAGCGGCGCGCCCGTCCCCGGGGAGAAGGTCACCGGCGCGGTCAGGCCCTGGAGCGGCCCGCCGTCGACGGGGAGCCGCAGCCCGGTCCCGAAGGAGAAGGCCCCGGCCGGGAGCGTGTGGGCGCGGCCGGCGCCGTCGGTGACCGTGAACGGCACCGTCGAGGAGATCTTCAGGGTCTTCTGCTTGTCCGCGAGCAGGACGCGGATCGTCGTCGTCGCCGTCTTCCCGAGCGTCGTCCCGGGGTAGTAGTGGGCGAGGATCTGCGGGTACGTCCAGCCGTGCTGGGCGTAGCCGTACGCGCCGTACTGGCTCATGCCGACCCCGTGGCCCCAGCCGTGGCCGCTGAAGAGGAAGAGCGGGCCGGAGCCGGCGGGCGCGACGTAGCACGTCCCCGTGCAGACGGAACGGGCCGACGCGGCGCCCGCCGCAACGAGCGCGGCGACCGCGGCGAGTGTGATGGCGCGACGAAGTCCCATGCGAAATGGCCCGGACTACGGGTCTTCTCCGTCGGAGCCGGGAGTCCTAGACGGAGCCGGAGTTGGCCAGCCGCTCGGCGTACTGCCGCTCGTAGTACTCGCGGTAGCTGCCGGACTTGATCGGCTCCCACCAGGCCCGGTTCGCGCGGTACCACTCGACGGTGGCCGCGAGGCCCTCGTCGAAGGCCGTCTCCGGCCTCCAGCCGAGCGCGCGGATCTTCGCTGTGTCGAGCGAGTAGCGGCGGTCGTGGCCGGGCCGGTCCTCGACCCGCCGGAGCAGCCCCGGGTCGGCGCCGGTCAGCTCCAGCAGCCGCCCCGCGACCTCGATGTTCTCGTGCTCGTCGCCGCCGCCGACGTTGTAGATCTCCCCGGCGCCGCCCTCGCGGAGGACGAGCTCGATCCCTGCGCAGTGATCCTCGACGTAGAGCCAGTCGCGCACCTGGCGCCCGTCGCCGTACAGCGGCAGCGGCTCGCCGTCGAGCGCGTTCGTCACGAACAGCGGGATGAACTTCTCCGGGTACTGGTTCGGCCCGTACGTGTTCGAGCCGCGGGTGATCGAGGCGTCGACGCCGAACGTGCGCACGTACGCCGGGACGAGCAGGTCGCCGGCGGCCTTCGCCGCGCTGTAGGGGCTCGACGGGCGGAGCTGATCCGTCTCCTTCGAGGAGCCGCCGCCCTCGAGGTCGCCGTAGACCTCGTCCGTCGAGACCTGGACGAGCCGCTGCCCCGACTCGCGCACGTGCTCGAGCAGCACCTGCGTTCCGTGGAACTCGGTGCGGCCGAACTCGTGCGCGCTGAGGATCGAGCGGTCGACGTGCGTCTCGGCGGCGAAGTTGACGATCGCGTCGCACCCGGCCGCGGCGCGCGCGACGTCGGCCGCGTCCGCGATGTCGCCGTGGACGAGCTCGACGCCGCCGGGCAGGTTGGCCGGGTTGCCCGAATAGGTCAGCTTGTCGAGGACGAGGACGTCCTCGCCGGCGCGGAGGAGGCGCTTGACGAAGTGCGAGCCGATGAAGCCCGCGCCGCCGGTGACGAGGATCCGCACGCGCGAAGATTAGTGGCGGGCGGCGCCCGCCTGCGGGGCGATGCGCCGCGGCACGCCGGGGAACCACCAGTTCCAGGAGCCGAGCAGCCGCATCGCGGACGGGACGATCACGAGCCGGACGAGCGTCGCGTCGAGGAGGATCGCCACGGCGAGCCCGACGCCGAGCTCCTTCAGCGCCGGCGAGCCCGCCGCGGAGAACGAGGCGAAGACGGCGACCATCACCGCGGCCGCGCTCGTGATCGTCCGCGCCGAGCGGACGAGCCCCTCCGAGACGGCGCGCTCGTTGTCGCCGTGCGCGAGCCAGCGCTCGCGGATGCGCGAGAGCAGGAACACCTCGTAGTCCATCGACAGCCCGAACGTCACGGCGAGCACGAGGGCAGGGACGATCGTGTCGACGTAGCCCGGCGAGGCGTAGCCGGTCCAGTCGAACCAGCCCCACTGGAAGACCGCGACGAGCACGCCGTAGGCCGCGCCGACGCTGAGCAGGTTGACGAGCACCGCCTTCAGCGGGAGGACGACGCTGCGCAGCAGGAGCAGCAGCACGAGGTACGACGCGCCGAGGATGAACAGGAGCATCTTCCAGATGCCGCCGAAGATCGCGTGCTCGACGTCCATGTCGAAGACGGTGGAGCCGCCGACGAGCGCCCTGGGCCCGGCGACCGCCTCGATCCGGTGGACGATTGCACGCGCCGGCGTCGATTCAGCCTGCGCGTCGATCCGCGCGTCGACGAGCCAGTGCGCGCCGTCGTCGCTCCGCACGGGTGCGGTGACGGAGAGAACGCCGGGGATCGCCGCGAGGCGCGCCCGCAGCCCGTGCGGCCGCGCCGTCGTGATCACGTGCACCGGCGACGCGAACCCCGCGCCCGCGAGCGCCATCGCGCGCTCGGTCGCCGCACGCACCTCCGAGCCAGGCGGCAGCTCGTTCAGCCCGCGGTTGAACGTCTGCATCGTGAGCAGCGGCGAGGCGAGCACGAGCATGAAGCACGTGCCGCCGACGAGGAACGCGACGGGCCGCCGCATCACGGTCGTCGCCCACGTCGTCCAGAAGCGGCCGCCGCTCTCTTCGCCGGTGCTCCACGGCAGGGGCAGGCGGAGCCGCTCCACGCGTCCGCCCATCCAGGCGAGCAGCGCCGGCAGCAGCGTTGTCGCCGCGAGCACGGCGATGCAGACGACGATGATCGCGCCGATCGCGAGCGAGCGGATCCCCCGCACGTCGATCGCGAACAGGCCGGCGAGCGAGATCGCCACCGTGGCGCCGCTGAACACGACCGCCTTGCCCGAGGTCGAGAGCGCGCGGGCGAGCGCGTCGTCCACCGTCTCGCCTCGATGGAGCTCGCCGCGGAACCGGCTGACGATGAAGAGCGAGTAGTCGACGGCGACGCCGATCCCGATCATCGAGGCCATGTTCGTGACGTACACGGAGATCTCGAACGCCTGCGAGAGCCAGTAGATGACCGCGCCGGACAGCAGAACGGCGGCGAAGCCGAGCGCGAGCGGCGCGACGGCGGCGACGACCGTCCCGAACGCCGCGAGCAGGATGACGAGGATCAGCGGGAAGCCGACCGCCTCGCCGCGGGCGAGCTGCGCCTTCGACACCTGCTGGAAGTTCGACCAGACCGCCGGCTCGCCGAGCACGCGCGTCTGGACGGTCGGGCTCGTCTGCACGAGCGCGTGCCGGAGCTTCGTCGCCATGTCGATCGAGTTCGACGTCGCTCCCTGGTACGAGACGGGGAGGAAGACCGCCCGCCCGTTGCGGAGCAGCACGATCGGGCTCCCCGCGTGGAGCCGCGAGTCGGTGCGCACCGTCTGCTCCACGGCGCGGAGGCGCTCCTGCACCGCCTGGGCGCTCGCCCCCGTGACGAAGAACGTGAACGTCGGCGGCGTCACGCCGGGGAACGAGTCGAGCAGCTGCGAGACCTTGATCGAGGCGCTGCCGGGAACCTCCCAGCCGCCGCCGGTGAGGAAGTCGGTCTGGTGGAGCGAGAACCAGGCGCTTCCCGCGAGGAGCGCGAGCCAGACGGCGATCACCGCCCGCCGGCGGCGGGAGACGCCCCGCGCGAGCCGGCGGAGCGCGTCGTCGATCCACGGCGCCCGACTGCGGAACACGCGACGAGCCTAGCCCTCGCCTCGCCGCGCGCCATCCGTGTAGACTCGGCCCGTCGATCGTGGAGGCGACGGAGCCTCGGGCGCCGGATGTCAGCGGCGGCCGGGGCTTTTCCGATTTCCGGGGAGGAATGAGCGATGGCGCAGGTTGAGAGCAAGAACCGCGCGACGTCCGATCCGAAGGCACGGGCGGCCGTGCTCGAGGAGCTCGAGGCGCGCGGCATCGAGGACATGCTGCTCTGGTTCACCGACCTCGAGGGGCACCTGAAGAGCTTCTCGATCACGAAGAGCGAGGTCGCCGGGGCGCTCGACGACGGCATGGGCTTCGACGGCTCGTCGATCACGGGCTTCAACGCGATCGAGGAGTCCGACATGGTCGCGATCCCCGACCCGGCGACGTTCCGCGTCATGCCGAACGGCCTCGAGGCGCGGATGATCTGCGACGTCGTCACGCCCGACGGGAACCCGTACGACGGGGACCCGCGCTACGCGCTGCGCCGCGCGCTCGACCGGATGGAGTCGATGGGCTTCGACACGTTCAACGTCGGTCCCGAGGCGGAGTACTTCCTGTTCAAGGACGAGCACGGCACGGAGACGCTCGACGAGGGCGGCTACTTCGCACAGACGACGATGGACGCCGCCACCGGGGTGCGCCGCGACACGATCAAGGCGCTCGACGCGATGGGGATCCCCGTCGAGTACCACCACCACGAGGTCGGCCCGTCGCAGCACGAGATCGACATCCGCTTCGCGGGCGCGCTCGACATGGCGGACTACATGCTCACGTACCGCCTCGTCGTCAAGGAGGTCGCGAAGCAGCACGGCTACCACGCGACGTTCATGCCGAAGCCGCTGTTCGGCGAGAACGGCTCGGGCATGCACACGCACCAGTCGCTGTTCAAGGACGGGCGCAACTCGTTCTTCGACGAGGACGACAAGTGGCACCTCTCCGACGTCGGCAAGGCGTTCATCGCGGGCCAGCTGCGCCATGCCCGCGAGATCGCGGCCGTCTTCGCGCAGTGGGTGAACTCGTACAAGCGGCTCGTCCCCGGCTACGAGGCGCCGGTCTACGTCGCCTGGTCGCAGCGCAACCGCTCGGCGCTGATCCGGATCCCGCTCTACAAGCCCGGCTCGGAGCAGGCGACCCGTGCGGAGATCCGCTGCCCCGATCCGGCCTGCAACCCGTACCTCACCTTCGCGGCGCTGCTGCACGCGGGCCTCGAGGGGATCGAGCAGAGCTACGAGCTGCCGGATCCGATGGAGACGAACCTCTACCACCTCACCGCCGACCAGCGGCGGGAGCGGGGGATCGTGTCGCTGCCGGAGACCCTCGGCGAGGCGATCAACGAGCTGTCCCAGTCCGAGGTGGCGAAGAAGGCCCTCGGCGGCCACATCTTCGACCGCTACGTCGAGCTGAAGCGGAAGGAGTGGGACGAGTACCGCGTCCAGCTCTCGGAGTGGGAGATGAAGAAGTACTTGTCAGTTCTGTGAAGTTCGGGTAACAATCTGCATGGCCTCGCCCTCTGCGGAGACGAGGCCCAACTGACGGCCGACTGCGAGTCGCTTATGGCGGCTCGTGGTCGTTTCGAGGGTCTTTTCGCAGCCGGCCGGCGAGAGCCGGACGGCTAGAGGAAGCTGCGGATGGCCTCGCGGTCGACGCGAAGGCCGATCACACCGCTCGTCCCGTCGATCTGCTCGATCGTGTCGGCGGGCACGAGGCGGCGGCGCCGCGAGAGGAACCCGGACTTCACCGACAGGGCGTCGGGGACGTCCGGCGCCGTGCCGTACATCGGGCACTCGACCTTGCCGACGAGCCGTCCCTGGCGATCCGAGACGACGAAGCCGGCGGTCCGGCGGAGATCGATGGCGAGGGCGCTCATGGGGCGGACGCTATTCGCGCCCTGCAAGGGAATTTGCAGGGTCGGGGTAAAAGGTTTGTTAACCCGGGCCACTTTCCTGCTTCCGGCTTCTACGTCGGCTTCCAGACCATGAGCACGACGATCGCGAGGATCATCAGGGAGCTCGCGTAGCTGGCCCAGAGCGAGGGCCGGTGGGCGACGAGGCCGCGCAGCTCCTCGCTCGGCCGGTCGCCGTCGGCGACGAGCCGCTCGGCGAGGTTGCGCGCGCGCCGGGCGGTGCGGCCGCCGATCGCGCCGACGGCCATGGCCGCGACCCAGAGCCCGAGGGCCGCCTGGATCCACACGGGCGAGAGCCCGATCCCCGTGTGGTCGGCGAGCGCGATCCCGAAGACGAGCGTGAGCAGCGCGCCGATCCCGACGAGCACAACGCCGACGCGGGTCAGCCGCAGCAGCATGAGGATCTCGCTCGGACGCTCCTTCCGGATCGCCGCGAGCTGGAGCGTGCCGGCCACCGCGGCCCCGGCGAAGAAGCCGAACGCTCCGAGCAGATGGAAGAACAGGAGCCAGTTCGTCGCGGCCACGTCCCTACGATACGAGCTGTGGACGCTTCCGAGCGGCACTTGCGGCTCCTGACGGAGACGATCGGGGCCGTCAACTCGACCCTCGACCTCGAGGAGGTCCTGCACCTCGTGGCGACGAAGGTCGCGGACGCGCTCCAGGCCGACGCCTGCTTCGTCTACCTCTACGACGAGCGGAGCGACGAGCTCGTGCTGCGCGCCACGCACGGGACGCACGTCGCCGAGATGACGCGCCGCCCGCGCATGCGACCCGGCGAGGGGATCACCGGCGTCGCGGCGGCGGAGCGCGAGCCGGTGATGATCCCGTCGCAGGCGCATCTCGACCCGCGCTTCAAGCTGTTTCCGAACCTGCCGGAGGACGAGTACGAGTCGATCCTCGCGGTGCCGATCCTCGTCCACGGCGAGCGGCTCGCGGGCGCGCTCAACGTCCGCACGCGTTCGCCGCGCACATACGACGACGCGGAGATCGAGCTGCTGCAGGCGATCGCCGCCCAGGTGGCGCAGTCGATCGTCCACGCGCAGCTGTACGCGCAGGCGCAGCGGCGCGTCGCCGAGCTCGAGGCTCTCGCCCGCATCTCCGAGGCGGTGTCCGAGTCGCTCTATCTCGAGGAGTCGCTCGAGGCGATCGTCGAGACGACGATGGACGCGGTGCAGGCGACGGGCGCGGCGCTCGTGCTCGAGGACGGGCGGATCGCGTGGCCGGAGGGCCGTGCGGGCGCGTACGCCGTGCGGACACCGTTGCGCTGGAAGCGGCGGCAGATCGGCGAGCTCGTCGCCGACCGCGACACGCCGTTCTCCGACGACGACCGCGCGCTGCTCGAGGCGATCGCCCACCACGCGGCCGTCGCGCTCGAGCACGGGCGCGCGGTGATGCGCGGCGTGCTCGCCCAGGAGATCCACCACCGCGTCAAGAACAACCTGCAGACGGTCGCGTCGCTGCTCCGGCTCCAGTCGCGCGCCGAGGGCGTCGACCCGCAGGAGGCGCTCGAGCACTCGGTCAACCGGATCCTCGCGATCGCGGCGGTGCACG
>Ga0335069_10007166_pt1 | contig 16135 bp, 13 predicted proteins | sample Lox_Sample_11_FD_206714 | JGI IMG/M metagenome (GOLD analysis project Ga0335069, IMG submission 206714) | Soil microbial communities from Loxahatchee National Wildlife Refuge, Florida, United States - Lox_Sample_1.1 | ecosystem: Environmental > Terrestrial > Soil > Wetlands | place: USA... | reverse complement strand
CCGCACGCAGGTAAGTCTGAGCGAGGGGATAGAACGCGATGACAACGAGCGGAATCAGCAGCAAAAACCAGGCCAGCAGCCGCGCCTTGCGCGACGGTCCGTGGTGCCAGGCGATCGTGGTCACACGTCGAGAATCACCGGCATGATCAGCGGGCGGCGCGAAGTGTTCTTGACGATGAAGCGCTTCAGGTCCTGGCGAATCTTCTCTTTGATCATGCCGTAGTCGCCCTTCTCTTCATCGCTGGAGAGCTCCAGCGTGCTCATCACCGTCCGCCGCGCACCGTCAACGAAACCATCGTCTGTCAGGCCGGCGCCGAAGCCTCGCATCACGATCTCCGGCGAGGCCTCGACCTGCCCGGTAACCTTATTGATAGCGATGATCGGCAGCACGATGCCGTCTTCGCTGAGATGGCGACGATCGCGGATGACGAGGTCCTCGACCACATCACCCATCGAGTTGGAATCGATACATACGCGGCCAACGTTGATCTTGCCCGCCTTGCGCGCGCCGAGTTCGTCGAACTCGAGGATGTCGCCGCTCTCGATCATCATCACCTTGCCGACCGAGCCGTGCATCGCGGTCGCGAGTTCGGCGTGCAGCTTGAGCTGGCGATACTCGCCGTGAATCGGGATAAAGTATTGCGGCTTCACCAGGTTGATGATGAGCTTCAGCTCCTCCTGACTGGCGTGTCCGCTGACGTGCACCGGCGGCGTCGAGCCGTCTTCATAAATAACGTGCGCGTCACGGCGGAAGAGGTGGTCGACCACGCGATAGATCGCCTTCTCGTTGCCGGGGATGATGCGCGACGACAGCACGACAGTGTCGCCGGGTTGAATCCGTGCGTGCTTGTGGCTGTCGACCGCGGCGCGCGACAGCGCCGACATCGGCTCGCCCTGCGTGCCGCTGATCAGTACGCAGACTTTGTCCGGCGGCAGGTCGCGCATCTGCGCAGGATGAATCAGCAGTCCTTCCGGAACGTCGATGTAGCCGAGGTCCTGCGCGATCTCGGTCGATTCAATCATCGAGCGTCCGACCAGTGCGACCTTGCGTCCGTTCTCGGCGGCCTGATCGATGGCCAGCTTGATGCGATGGATGGAAGACGAGAAGCACGAGATGAACAGGCGGCGCTCGGCGCGCGCGAAGATCTCCTGGAAGCGCGCCCGCACCGCACGTTCGCTCGGCGTGTAGCCGCGGCGCTCGACGTTGGTGGAATCCTGGAAGAGCGCCAGCACGCCTTCCTTGCCGTACTCGGCAAAGGCGTGCAGGTCGAAGAGACGGTTGTCGGTGGGCGTGGGATCGACTTTGAAATCGCCGGTGTGAATGATGGTGCCGAGCGGTGTGTGAATCGCCAGCGCCACGCAATCCACCAGGCTGTGCGTCACCTGAATCGGATTGATGGTGAACGGACCGACCTTGAAGCGCTCGCCCGCCTTGATCTCGTTGAGCTCCGCGTCATCCAGCAGCGCGTGCTCCTCCAGCTTGCCTTCCACGTAGGCGAGCGTGAACTCGGTGCCGTACACCGGGACGTTGAACTCCGAGAGCAACCACGGCAGTGCGCCGATGTGGTCTTCGTGGCCATGGGTGAGGATCACGGCGCGAACGTGCGCGCGGTTTTCGATCAGATAGCTGAGATCGGGAACCACGATGTCCACGCCGAGCAGTTCGGCTTCCGGGAACATGAGTCCGGCGTCGATGACGATGATGTCATCGCCCCAGCGAATCGCCATGCAATTCATGCCGAATTCGCCGAGGCCGCCGAGTGGAACAACCTGGAGCTTTCCTGAGGGCATCTGCAAGTCTCGATGCTAGCACAGCGTCGCAGGCGACGACTTATACTGTAAGTAATGCCCGACTCCGCCAAGAAATCCTGGGCCCGCCGCCGCGTCGAAAACGCCGTGCGCTCTGCCTTCATGAAGGCCTACCACACCATCAAGGTCGATCCCGACAACTACCTGCAACATCTGCGCATGACGTACCAGCTACCGGCGCTCACCTACGAGGGCGTGTACTCGGTCGATCCCGAGCTGCTCGATCGCATCGCGGAGGACACCATTCGCGCGCACATGCACATCGCGGCCGCCGAAGGCGCGGGTCTCGGCATCGGGGGACTCTTTACGATGTTGCCCGATCTCGGCATTCTCGCCGGCATCACCTTGCGCATGATCCAGAAGCTCAGCCTGATTTACGGCTTCTCCTACGAGACCCAGGAGGAGGAAGCGGAGCTGTGGGTGGCGGCGGCCAGCGCGGCGGGGGTGGACATCAGCCGCGAATTGGTCGAGAAGCAGTTTGTACAACGCTTCGTGCCGCGCGTGATCCAGCGCATCGCGGTCAGCGCCAGCGCCGAAATGGTGGAGAAGTGGGCGGCGCGCGTGATTCCCCTCGTCAGCTCAGCTCTGGGCGCGGGGCTGAACTACTACTTCGTGAAAGTCTGGGGCGAGCGCGCCATCGGCCACTTTCGCCAGAAACACCTGCAAATCCGCCAGCAGAAGAACGCGATCCCGCTTCCCGCCAGCAGGATGTGAAAGCCTGCTTCGGGGAGCTTTCTATCTCTCGTACAGCTCATCGCGTGACAGGGGACGCGTCCAGCGCAGATCAAAGCCTTTGCGCAGCCGTATCAACGCACGACGTCTCGCGCAAATATAACGTAGATTTCGCAAAACCAGGCGCATACTCATTTTCGGATGATGTTAGGCCATTTCATCAGTTGGCCCGCATTGCCACTCGAACCAATAATAGAAGATGACTATCGGCAATTAGCGGTTAATCTATGGCTCTGAATGCGCAGTCGATAGTGTAACCGTAGAAAAGTCAATCCTCCGAATCGAAGCACGTGATCGGCTCGAATTTGGGCGTCCAAGTCAGGATAAACCCGAATGGTTTCGCGCATCGCAGGCACATACTTGGCCCAAATTTGCTCACCACTGCGAACTGTGAAATAAAATCCCGGGCTACCGAAGCCAACGCCCGCAGATGTGAGCGAGAGAGAGCCATCGCGTCCGGACTCTGGATACATGATGACGACGGCGTTCCCGTTGGGCAGCGGGAATACAACCTTGACACACACACCGCGAAATTGCGGCACAGTGCAGGTTGAGTAGCTCCCCGCGTATAGCACGTTCTGATTGCCCAGCAGCTGCCTTACCCAACCCGTATATCGCACTTCTCCGCTATGGGGGTCCACTAGGTCAACAATCCGGCTCGATACTCCGTGGCTCGTGTCGAGAGAGGATAGCGGAACGTTCAGTTGTTGTAGTCGATGACTAAAGAACACCGCGAGTAGGCGACCGAAAGGCCGAAAGAAGCCGTGCCATTCTGACCAAGCATCCAGGTCGTAATCGGCAGTGTGCTCGTAAAAGTTGCGAACCTCGGGAGCGACCTCTTCTGCCTTGAACTGAGGACCGGCTAACGCAGCAAAATTTCGAATCAGACCCGCTCCGGGTCTAGCCTCGAGTCCCTGCTCTTGGGCGAAGCTCTCAAAAAACATATTGCCTATGCCTGTAGGCTTTGCGATGGGGCCTTGCAGCCAAGGGCACGATTTCAGATCAGTTTTTCTGCCGCTTGTTTTTACCCATACTTGCGTCGTCCAATCTGTGAGATAGCCTCGCTGGAGTCCCAGCCACATGATCACCCTCGCTGTTGGCAATTATTCTATTGCCGCCGCCACCACTGCCGACGGCCTCTCCGTCTGGAATTCGCCTTCCCACTTCGCCATCACCACCGCGGCCAGGCAATTGCCCAGCACATTCACGGCGGTGCGGCCCATGTCGAGCAGTTGATCGACGCCCAGCAGCAGGAAGACCGGCTCGGTCGGCAGGCCGGTGGAAGCGGCCGTCGCCAGCAGGATCACCAGCGCCGCGCGCGAGACGCCGGCGACGCCTTTGCTGGTGAGCATCAGCGTCAGCATGATCATCAGCTGCTGCCCCAGCGATAGATGGATGCCCGCGACCTGCGCGACGAAGATCGCCGCGACGGAGAGATATAGCGAGCTGCCGGTCAGGTTGAAGCTGTAGCCGGTGGGGATGACGAAGGCGACGATCTGGCGCGGCACGCCGATCGCCTCCATGGCTTCCATGGCGCGAGGCAGCGCGGCTTCGGAATTAGCCGTAGCGAAGCCGATAGTCACCGGCTCGGCTACGGCCTTCAAGAAAGTGCCCAGCGGAACCCGGAAGATCAGCGCTGCCGGCAGCAGCACGCCGAGAATGAATGCAATCAGTGCGGCGTAGAGTGTGAGCAGCAGCTTCAGCAGGCTGCCGAGCACAGTCAGTCCGGTATGTCCCACAGTGTAGGCTACGGCTGCGCCCACGCCGAGCGGCGCCATGTACATCACGATGTTGGTGAACTTGAACATCACCTCGCTGAGGCTCTCGCAGAAACTCAGCATGGGGCGGCGCTTATCTTCGCTCAGCATCGCCAGCGCGACCGCGAAAATCAGGCAGAAGACCACGACCTGCAGGATCTGGTTATCGGCAACTGACTTGGCGATGTTCTCGGGGAAGACGTGCAGGATGGTGTCTTCGGCGCTGAACTGGCCGACCGAACCTTTATCCGCGGCGCTCACCGGCAGCTGAACACCGACGCCGGCCTTGCTCAGGTTGATGGCGCCGAGGCCGAGGAAGATCGCGAGGGTGGTGACGACCTCAAAGAAGATGATGGAGCGCAGGCCAAGGCGGCCAACCTGGCGCAGATTGGAATGTCCTGCGATACCGACCACGAGTGTCCCGAACAGCAGCGGAGCGATGATCGTCTTGATGAGCCGCAGGAAGATTGTCGCGAGCACGCGCAGATGCGTGGCGACGTTGGGAAAGTCGTGGCCGATCTCCGCGCCCAATAGCATGGCGATGAAGATCCACGCGGTGAGCGTGCGGCGCATGCAGCCGTAGACGACGAGTGCAGCCAACGCGGCCCAGCGCAGGGCGGGGAAGAGCATGGTCGCGGATGCTGCCGTGAAAGAGCACAGCAACGCCGCGAGGCCGAACAATGCGGCGATGAGCAATGCGAGTTTTTGGCGGGAATGGTTCAAGGTAGTGGTATGCGAATCTGTCTCTGCTGTTGTGGACCGGCCGTCAGCCCTGAACCAACTAAATTGGCGCTCAGCACTGAACGAAGTAATTAGCCCAGCGCGGAAGCGCTGGGTAAAGCGGCCCTAAGAGATCTCAGAGCCCTTTCAGGGGCGACATTCTCAAACAGCCACTCCCGCCCCTGAAGGGGCTTACAGCCAAGAAGGGTGCACGCCTTACCCAGCGCTTCCGCGCTGGGCTAATCACTTTCGACAATGTCTGCGGGGAAACACAGCACGCTGTCTCTTGCTTTTTCTGCAGAGTGCCCCGTTCCAGGCTTCGTTTGACCACGGCGGGGCAGCTCATTCTCCCCCCCGCTGCCCCTTCGCGCTCCCCAGAATCACGCCGGGATCGGCATCGCCCGCGAGATACCGCTTCTGCCCGCCATTCGGGGCGAGCAGCGTGGCTGCGGCATCGGGGTCGACGGAGCGCAGCCGCAGATCGCGCTGCGGGAACGGAATCTCGATGCCCGCCTGGTCGAGCAGCTCCATAATGGCGAGCGACACCTCGCTCTTCACCTTGATCGTGCCGCTCTCCTGCATCACCCAGAAATGCAGCTCGAAGTTCAGCGAGCTGTCGCCGAACTCCTTGAAGTACACCGCGGGCGCGGGACTGGTGAGCACGCTCTCGTTCCTCGATGCCGCCTGGTCCAGCAGCTGCATCACCAGCTTGGGATCGCTGCCGTAGGCGACCCCGACGAGCAGCTCCAGACGGCGCTGCGGATTGGTCAGCGTCCAGTTGGTCACCTTGCCCGAGATGAAGTTGCCGTTAGGGATGATCAGCTCCGCGCCCTGGAACGTCTTGATCGTGCTGGAGCGAATTCCGATACGCGTCACTTTGCCGTTGGTCCCGTCGATGTCGAGCACGTCACCGATGTGAATTGGCCGTTCGAATTGCAGGATGAGCCCGGAGATGAAGTTGTTGACGATGTTCTGCAGGCCAAAGCCGACGCCCACACCGAGCGCGCCGGTCAGCAGCGTGAATTTGTTCAGCTCTACGCCGCCCGCATTGATGGCGAAGAAGAAGACGAGCAGCAGCAGAAGGTAATGCAAAGTTGAGGCGATCAGCTCGGGCACGCCGCGTGCGAGCCGGAAGCGGCTGAGCAATTCCTCGCGCAGCAGAAAGCGGATAGCGCTGGAGAGAGCGTAGCCGACCAGCAAAATCAGGAAGAACCCGAGCACGCCACCCAGGGTGATGCCGGCCGACGTGCCGGCAATATGGAAGTTGCTGATGGCGGCAACCTCATCCCCCAGCCACGAGCTCAGGCCGAGCAGATTCACCGTAACCAGGAACCAGATCAGCGCCCCGCTCCACTCAAAAATACGCGGCACCCAGCGGGTGATTGCCTCACAATAGCAGCGCACCGCCGCCAGTTGTTGCGCGGGCGCCGTATCAAGTCCCTCCAGCAGCAGACGCGTGAAGACGCGAACCCCAGTCAGCATACTGATCGCAATGAACGTGCTGTAGAGGCACAACACGGCAAGAAATTGCGCCAGCTTCACGTAGCCGAAGAGGTTGGCCAGCAGCGAGCCGCCCAGTAACGCGACCGCAAGCCGTACACCTAACACGTGCAGATCATGCAGGCGATCGTCGGCCGCTCGAACCGACAATCGAGACGGCCGCGCCAGGAATGCGAACACCACAAACACGCCGAGGTTGATGAGGAATTGCAGTTCGCGCTTGTGAAAAGGCGACAATCCCAGCCAGGAAATCAGGGCACTGACGGCGTACACTCCGGCCAGCCAATACAGGAAGGTGCGGAAGCGCGGCTTCATCAGCGGTGGAAGCAGGATGAGAATCGGCACAAATGAAACGAGGATGACCAGGCCGATCAGCGTCAGCGGCGCCTCGGGCGCCAGTACATATCCGCACAACAACGGCGGCAGTATGCCGAGCGCGATCCAGTGGCGCGTGATGCGCTGCACCTCCGCCTGACGCTCCGTCGCCGGTTGCCATTGTCGGGTAGCCAGCCTCAACCGGTAGGCCCCAAACAGGCAGAGGGCGAGGAAGAAAAACAGAAAGCCTAGCGCATGTTTAGACTGCGCGGCGAAGGCCTGGATGCTCAGCAGCCGGGTCGACGCACTCATATAGAACGCGCCGTTCTCGCCCAACTGCCGCCGCTCGCTCAACCGCCACAGCGGCAAGCTATCGCGTTCAAAGAGCTTGCGGTCCAGCGATTCGCGCGCTTTGGTCAACTCGTCCAGCGTGTCGAGCGCGAGCTGGTCCTGGCTGGTGGCGCGCACCTGCAGGTTGACGATTGTCCGCAGCTGATCCTGCGCCTGGGTCTGCACCTGCTGCAGGTCGGCCACCGCTTTCTGCATGACCTGCAGCGCGGGGCCGAGTCCCGGCGTCTGCTCGTTCTCTTCGAGCGTGTTCTGCCAGACGGGCAGTTGCGTCTGCACCTGTTGCAGCGCCGACTGCGCGGCATTCGCCCAGTCGGACAGCTGGCGGCGCAAGTCCGCAGTCTGCACCTGCTCCTGCCGCCAATAGTTCTCCTGCTCGCGCAGCTCCAGCGTGCTGGGAGTCGCAGCCACAACCGCGTCCACTTCCTTCTCCCTGGCGCCCAATTCCTCATCGCGCTGATCCAGGGTTGCCTTGGTGACCTCCAGCTGACCGGGCGTGGGCAGTGCATTAGAGAGGGTGCGCAGCATGCGCTTCAGATCTTCCGAACGCGCTGCCACATCGGCCAGCGGAATGGCCGTGGGCTGTTGCGGCTGGGCAGCGGGAGTTGGCTGCAGCGCTGTCGCAGCCGTCGCCGGCTTCTGCTGGAAGCGATCCAGCAGCGCCTGCGCAGGATTGGTGGCGGACTTCTGTGCCGCTGCAAAGGAGGGCACGATCAGCAGCAGGAGCGCGATGGCGAAGATCCGGCGCGAGACATTACGCGCCTGATTTGCCCGAGAGCTGGCGTGCGGGGGACCCTGAGACATGGCTGTCGCCCATTATCGCCGATTTAGCCCGAGATGGGCCGCGATTACGCGCGATCCAGTTCGTCCAGCATGCCTTCCATTTCGGCCTGCGCGTGCTGGTTGCGGGTGCGGCGGGCGCACTCGATGCCCTGTTGCAGCATGGCGCGGGCCTCATCGATGCGATCGGCGCGCATGAGCGCCTGCGCCGCCATGAAGTATCCGTTGGTGTAGTCGGGATGGGCAGCCAGGAGGCGCTGAAATTCCGCGAGTGCGGCGTCCGTCTCGCCCGACCCGGAGTACTCCAGCCCCAGCGCATAGCGGGCAAAAGCGTCGTTGGGATTCGCTTCGAGGAGTTGTTTCAGCGTTGCTACGCGTTCGGGATCGGACATGAAAAGTCTCCTGGGGAATCATCGCACACAGCGACCCTTAGCACTTAGCAGTTAGCAATTAGCCTCCAGCATTCAGCGTCATAAGCCTTGGCTAAATGCTAATGGCTAAATGCTAATGGCTAACTGCTAACTGCTAGTTGCTCGCTGCCCCGCAGTACAATGTCATTCATGGCCTGCCCGTACTTCATGCCGGAAGAGCGCTTCGGCTCCACCTGGCCGTTTCCCCAGCGGCTGCCGCTGGGCGCGGGATGGAGCGGCGCTTGTACGGCGCCAGGACATGAAGGCGCACGGCCCAGCGCGGAAGATCTGACCTCGAGCTGCAACCTCGGATATGCGAAAGCCTGCGGGCGTCTCCCGGCCGAGCGCCACGCCGACGCGGTTCGCTTCGCGCTCGGCGAAGAGCGCGACGGAATCTTGCATGTGCTGTTCGTCTGCGAGCGCGCTTATCTGCCGGCCAGCCACGGCGAGCTGCTGTATGACAAGGCGCACTGCACCTGGACGAAACCTCACGCACAGCTCTGTGTGCAACGCATGGCCGAGTGCTACGTACAGGCGCAGCTGGAGCGGCGGGCGAGAGGAGCTCCATGATAGGGGGCCTTCGGTTGCGTTCTGTCGGAAACCGTTTCACCACGGAAGCACAGAACGCACGGAACCATTGATTCGATAAATTCCCCGCATTCCGTGCTTCCGTGGTGAATTCTCATCGCTCAAACTTGAAGCTCGAAACTGACTCTATGGAAAAGAACGACGGAATGTTGCGGCCCAAGCCGGTAAGCGAGTCGAAGTCGGAGATGATCGAACTCGTCCTGCCGAACGACACCAACCCGCTGGGGGCGCTGCTCGGCGGCCGCCTCATGCACTGGATAGACCTGGCGGGAGCGCTGGCTGCGCATCGCCACTCGCATTCTTACGCGGTCACCGCCTCGATGGACCACATCGATTTTCTCGTCCCCGTCCACGTCGGTGACATGGTCATCCTGCAGTCGGCCGTCAATCGCGTGTTTCACACCTCGATGGAGGTTGGCGTGAAGGTGCTGGTGGAGAACTACATCTCCGGCAGCCGGCAGAAGGTTGCGACGGCGTACCTTACGTTCGTCGCCGTTGATCGCCACGGCAGAAAGCTGCAGGTGCCGCCGGTCATCCCCGAAACCGACGACGACAAACGCCGCTACGAAGGCGCACTGCGGCGGCGCGAGGCCGCAAAGGTCGAGCGTGAGCGCCGGGCTGCCGCTCGGACGAACAAAACCGTGGTTGAATCGGCGTGAGCCTTCTCTGATCGCATGGAGGCCGCGGCGTGGCTTATCGTCCCTGCACCGCTTTTTCCGAAGCCAGCCGATACGTGATCCCATTCCACTCGTACAAGTACACCGTGTACGTCACCTCGCCGTTAGTGAACGAGCGCGGCACGCGTACTCCGATCGCGCCGTTGTCGGCGTCGGCGCTCGCCGTGCCAAAGCTGGTGTCGCAGAACCCCGTCGCGTCCGGCGGCTGCTCCACCGACCAGATCTTCTCGTACTTGCTCGCAGAACGTTGGCGGAATACGGTGAGCGTCAGGCAATTGTGTTCGCCCGCGTAGGTTACCAGCAGCACATCGTGCCGCTCAGCCAGACCGGTGAGATCGAGGTTGGCGATGCGCGAATCGTCGTCCTTCTCGTCGGCGGCGCGCGACGCGCTGCGCCACAGCTTGTGGATGGTGAAGGTGTCGAGTCCCGTCGCCTTCGCCCACTTCTCCTCGTCCTTTTTGTGGACCTGCTTCCAGTCTTGCGCTGCCGCCAGCGAGGAAAACAGGAAGAACAATGTGATGAGCGCGGGCAACAACGCCCGCGTGTTGGCGCGCCAGTATCCACGCCGCGACATCGGCTTTGCCGCGAAGACGTTTAGCTCCGGCATCTTCAGTAGAGGCTCAGGGACAGTCTAACGCACCCGTTCAGGCTTCTTAACAAGTTGCTGAAAACCTGCTTATAAGCAGGACAATGAGTAAGGGCACGACCTTGGTCGCGCCCTTAAGCCCCTGACTTTGGATGTCCGAAAACGGATTTTTCGCCAGCCCGTTACGCCGGAGGCAGACTCACGGCGTATCGAACCACCTTCAACTCCTGCGGTGAGAGATTCTCATAGCGCCCGGAGTCGAGCGCCCGCTGCCGCGCGCCGGGTGGCATGCCGCGCAATGCGCGAATCACGTTTCGCACCTCGGGACGCATTGGCGGAAGCTGCTGCGCCGCAGGGTAAGCGGTGGTGCGCGTCGAAGCATACGCCGTCCTGTACGTCGGGGTGGGCGTGTTGTACGTCGCCTCATGCAAGGTCAAGCCACTTGGATTGGGGTAGGCTTGCGGAGCCGAAGCCGCCGGAGGCGCTGCTGGAGCGCTGTTCGGATAATAGCCGCCGGTCTGCGTGTAAGGCGCGGCACCGGAATAGGCCGACGGATCACCGGTCGGGCCATAACCGTAGGGATAAGGATTCGAATAGTAATAAGGGTAGGGATACGCGTAGGGATACGGGTACCCGTACGCATAAGGATAAGAGTAGCCCCAGCCCCAATAGGGCCAACCGAAGTTCAGGCTGATGCCGAAGCCCCATCCGCCACCCCAGTAGCCGGGATAGCCCCATCCATAACCGCCTCGCCAGCCATAGCCGTATCCGCCACGGTAGCCATAACCGCCGTGGTAGCCGTAGCCACCGTGATAGCCGTAACCCCCGTGATAGCCATAGCCGCCATGGTAGCCACCGTATCCGCCATGGTAGCCACCGTATCCGCCGTGGTAACCGCCATAGCCTCCGCTATGGAAGCCGCCGCCGCCACCATGAAATCCACCGCCGCCGCCGTGGAATCCGCCTCCACCATGGAAGCCGCCACCGCCGCCGTGCTGGCCGCCGGCGAAAGCCGTCTGCGTCGACAAGCCGAGCGCGAGCATCGCCGCGCCGAGCAGAATAACGCGCAACACGTTCGGTCGATTCATGGTGTACCTCCATGGCAGGGCATGCGCAATTAGGGCGCGAACCCCAGACCCAATCACTAGTATAGACCCGCCGTCAAAGGCAAAATCTCGTTTTCGCTTTCAATAATTAGGATGCGGGCCCTTGAGGGAAAGTGACGTGATCGTAGGGCTATGAGCATAACTGCTCGCGGCTGCCTTCAGTCATACCTCTCGAACACAACCTGCTTGCGATCCCAGCCCAGCTCCTCGATGAGCAGCTGGCGGTTGGCCGCGACCATCTCATTCAGGCCGCAAATATAAGCCTGCATGTCGCGTCGACCGGCGGCGATCGCGCGCACATGGTCTTGCACGTATCCGCGACAGCCCTGCCAATCGCTGCCGCAGCGGCTCAACGTCGGCACGTAATGGAAGTTCGGATTTTCCCGCGCGAGCCGCTCGAACTCCTCGCGGTAATAGATGCTGTGCTCATAGCGCGTCCCAAACACCAGCCAGTATTCGCGGCCGCGATTGCGCTCGGGCGCCGCGAACAGCCATTGCAACATGCTGCGGAACGGCGCGATGCCCGTGCCGGTCGCGATGAAGATGGCGTCGTGTCGCGGCTCGCGCAGCACGAACAGTCCGTGCGGACCGTGGAACTGCACGGTCGCACCCACATCCAGATCGCACAGCCAGTTGGAGAGGAAGCCCTCTTCGACGCGGTTGAGACAGAGATCGAAGCTGGGCTCGGAGCGCGGCGGCGACGCGATGGAATACGCCCGCGTATGCAGCTTGCCGTCAGGCCGCGGCTGTCGAATCGAAACAAACTGGCCGGGCGTGAAGCGAAACTGGTCCACGCCCGCGACCCGGAATTCCAGATGCTTGGTCTCCGGCGAGAGCAGGATCGATCGCGTCAGCTCAGCCGTCAGCAACTGCCGTTCAAAGGTGGTGCGCTCCTGAACCTGAGTACTCATGGGGCCCTGCTATCTAGATGCGGCACCCATGACGCAGGTCACGAACCAGCACAAACCTTTATTCCACCGTCACCGACTTCGCCAAATTCCTCGGTTGATCCACGTCACACCCGCGCCGCACGGCGATGTGATACGCCAGCAGCTGGCAGGGCACCACTTCCAGAATCGGCGCCAGCAGCTCCGGCGCTTCCGGAATATAGATAACGTGATCGGCGGCCTCGCGGATCTCCTCGTCGCCCTCGGTGGCAATCGCAATCACCGTCCCCGAGCGCGCCTTCACTTCCTTCAAATTCGACAGCGTCTTCTCATAGCGCAGCACCGAGCCGGGATCGTTGACGTCGCGCGTGGCGAGGATCACCACCGGCAGGTCTTCGTCGATGAGCGCGTTGGGCCCGTGCTTCATCTCGCCCGCTGGATAGCCCTCCGCGTGAATGTACGAAATTTCCTTCAGTTTCAGCGCGCCTTCCAGCGCGATGGGGTAATGAATGCCACGCCCGAGGAACAGGAAGTCGTGCGCGCGGTGATACTCCTTGGCGAGATCTTCCGTCTCCTCGTCGCGCGTGAGCAGCGCCTCCAGCTTGGCGGGAATGCGCGTCAGCTCATCCAGCAGCTTCTTCGATTCTTCCGCCGTGATCGTTCCGCGCACCTGTCCGAGATACACCGCAAACAGAAACAGCGCGGTCAATTGCGCGGTGAACGCCTTGGTCGAGGCGACGCCGATCTCCGGCCCGGCGTGAGTGTAAATCGTTCCATTCGCCTCGCGCGCAATCATCGAGCCGACCACGTTGCAGATGCCCAGCGTCTTCGATCCCTTGGCGCGCGACTCGCGCATCGCGGCAATGGTGTCGGCGGTTTCGCCCGACTGCGTGATCAGGATGGTCAGATCGTTCGCATCCGTCAGCGGATCGCGATAGCGGAACTCGCTGGCGTAATCGACCTCGACCGGCAGCTTCGCCAGCCGCTCGATCATGAACTTGCCGGCCAGCGCCGCGTGCCAGCTCGTACCGCACGCCGCGATGTAGATCTGCTCCAGCTTGCGGAAGTCATCCTCCGTAATGTCCATTTCGTCGAGGAAGACCTTGCCGCTATCGAGTGAGATGCGACCCAGAGTGGTGTCGCGGACGGCGCGCGGCTGCTCGTAAATTTCCTTGAGCATGAAATGCTTGAAGCCGCCCTTTTCCGCCATGATCGGGTCCCAGGTGATGTGCTGTACCTCGCGGGTGATGGGCTGGCCTTCGAAGTCGCTCAGCTGCACGCCGGTAGGCATGATGACGGCAAGGTCGCCGTCGGCGAGGAAGAACAGGTCGCGCGTGTGATAGAGAATGGCGGGGACATCGCTGGCGACGAAGTACTCGTTGTTGCCCAGCCCGATGACCGCCGGCGGCCCATTGCGCGCGGCGACAATCTTGTTGGGCTCGTCCGACGAGATCACCGCGATGGCAAACACGCCGGTAAGCAATTGCACCGTTTTGCGGACGGCTTCTTCCAGCGGCACGCGATGCCCGTTGCCGCCGGGGTTGAGGTTCTTTTCGACCAGATGGGCGATGACCTCGGTGTCGGTCTCGGTGCGGAACTTGTGGCCTTCCTCGATAAGCTTCTTTTTCAGGCTGAGGTAGTTCTCGACGATGCCGTTGTGCACGACGACGATCTTGCCGGTGCAGTCGCGATGGGGATGCGCGTTCTCTTCCGTGGGACGGCCGTGCGTGGCCCAGCGGGTGTGGCCGATGCCGTAGGTGCCGTCGAGCGGCTTCAGGCGGATGACCTCTTCCAGGTTGCGCAGCTTGCCCTCGGCGCGGCGCACCTGCAGGCCGTCGCCGTTGCCCGCCACCGCAATGCCGGCCGAGTCGTAGCCGCGATATTCGAGCCGCCGCAGCCCGTCAAGAATGACCGGCACCACCCGCTTCTGCCCTACATAACCAACAATGCCGCACATCCGCTCAGCCCCCTTGTGATTCGCTCCACCCCAACCACCGCAAAGGCGGCGATTGTTGGCGACCCCGCTTGGTAGCGGCACGACGGCCGCCTGAAGTTGGTAGTTGTAGCTGATTCGATGTTACAGCGGAATCTCCGGTCGCAGCGCGATTTCGCACGTCGGCCATCGCCCGATGCAGCGCGGCGAGGATGATTTTCCCTTGCCGCACGTTGAGCAACCCTTGCGAAATGCCGCAGACGAGCCGGGAGAACCCGAGTTGAATGGCGAACGCGTCGCCCGTCAGCCCGTAGCGACGCCAGGAAACACCCTGCCGATCTGACTCCGCTGGCCTGTCCTCGCTGGAACCGGGCCACAGGTTGACGGAGGGAATTGTGCGATGTGCGCCGGCATGGAAGTAGCAATAATCCTGGCCGCGCAATGCGGGCGAACCGCAACGTCCCCCGGACATCTTCATATGGCGGCAAATCGCCAGATCCACGACCCCCTCCCCCTTCGAAATCCGTGTTGCAAAGAAAAGAACTTACATCAAAATATTGATAACGTTAGCCTTAGCTGCAAGTTCGTCAGAAAATCCTAACCGCTTCTGCTGCCGTTGCTTACCTCCATTTCCACGCCCTGGCGTAGAGGCGCCGAGATAACCTCGCCGCCGAGACGATTACAGGTTCATAAAACAAAAGGGCAGCAGCGCCGGAGAGACGACGCTCTACCCTACCTGTTTAAGTATCCCGCTGCATCGGAGCAGGGTCAATCCCGCCAAGGCGACAAAGGGCCGTCCGCTCCCAAATTGGGAATGTTGCTGGCAGACCATTCGGTGCAGGATGGCTAACGTTGTGCTGTGGCCATTGCACAAGTGACCGGGACGGGGCAGGATGATGAGTGCGAATCCGAGGTATCGCGCTGAATGAAAGCGAAGAAACTAAGGGGCAAACAGAAAAGAGGTGGGGTTCACGAAGGTGGCTACCAGCCTGACACTCAGCCTGACTTCGGGTCCAATTTCCATACTCAAAGCCGTACGCCTATTCGATATGAAACACGACAGGCCTGTGCCAACGGCAGGCACGATCTCATATACCTTTCCAGCTACATCCACGACGCTGAATTTCGCATAGACGAAATACGACAGCGTGGAAGGTCGGCCGTGATTCCACTCCGACGAGCTCGCTGGGAGCTGTATAAGCAAACGAATGAACTGCCATGCGTTCAGAGCGAGCTCACGGTATCAGCAGTTAAATCGCTCGACGTACAACTTGGCGCTCCGTTCACTGCCACGAAGAAATTCTTGCGAAACCCGCAACTCACTATCTTTTCGCTGGAATACATTTCGGATGATTACGGAGACGGAGGCACAATCGTGATCTCGTGCAATTTGTACTCGAAGGTAACTGTTCAGGTCGGTGACAAGTACAAGGTTCGCCTGGAGGATGCTTTGTAACTCTTGCGAAATCCGCCTTATCGTAAGTAATTGGGCGGCAGTAACCCGCTTGCGGGAAACTTACGAAGACGCTTGATCACCGCACGTGAGTTCCCTTACCGCCAATGCGCTTCTGCTCTGCGACGAGTTGAGCGTCGCAGAATGGGCAGAACAGCCGGGTGCCCCACCCAACCACCATCAGACTACCCCATCAGTCAACACATGAGAGGGTGCCCCATCCTTCTCGCCTTCAGGCGAGAGGATGGGCCCAGAGCTGTCCACCACCAGGCTGCCGAAGATAATCCGATCGCCCATCACCTTCAACCAACGCGGGCCCACCCTCTCGACAAAAAGCGCCGAGGAGGGCGGGGCACCCGAAAGTAGTTGAGTAGGTTCGTGAAATGAAAGAGTGGGCCACCCGCCAACCGGCTCACCCACGGCGAGTGCATTCCCGTTTCCAGCGCCACCCGACTGCGGGGCATGGCTGCGAACACTTCTTTCATCACCCTCGGGGTCGTACCCAGCTTGTGCTCAGCAATCACTTCACCCGTC
>Ga0335069_10007165_pt1 | contig 16137 bp, 12 predicted proteins | sample Lox_Sample_11_FD_206714 | JGI IMG/M metagenome (GOLD analysis project Ga0335069, IMG submission 206714) | Soil microbial communities from Loxahatchee National Wildlife Refuge, Florida, United States - Lox_Sample_1.1 | ecosystem: Environmental > Terrestrial > Soil > Wetlands | place: USA... | reverse complement strand
CTCGGAACCATACCCGCGAATATCCGTCGCCCTTCGCGCCCGATGCGTAGCCGAAGTCGCCGTTGATGACGAAACCCGGCAACTTCGCCTTCAAGTAGCTGTCTGGCTCCAGCAGTCGTTCCAGCGTGCCGTTCAGGAATGCCTGCCGTAGAGCAGAGACGGGCCATGCTCCCGACTTTTTGAACGGCTCAGCCCATTTGCGTTCCAAATAGCCTGCCCCCGGCGATTCGTTGAGCAATGCTCGCGACTTAAGCGTCGTGATGACCCGACCTGTAAGAGTCTCACCCGCGTTGGCGTGCCCTGCGCCCAAGTCGATAACGGTGATGCCCGTTTCGGATTTCGCGTCGTAAAGGGCGATGTAGCGGTATCCAGCCCAAACCTCGTCCTGCGCGGATTCTTCCGCGCCTCGAAGGCGAGCCTTGATCTCCTCGCTGTCAGACTTGTCGAACTCACCCGGAAGCGTCCCGTCGATGTAATCACGATTCACGTTGCGCCACGCCAGCAGAATCTCGATCTTGTTCCGCAACTCGCGACCGGGTTTGCGAATGCACCAGATTAACGAGCCGGGATATAGGCGTGAAGAGCTTCCCCGATTTCGCGTCCAGTCCAATATCGTCTGCTTGAGCGAGCCGTCCTCTGACCACTCCTGCTCCGGAGAAAGCACGACGAGCGAAAGCCTTGTGGTGTCTTGTACTGCCGCACCATCCTCTGGGAACGCAATGACCGGAAGAGCCTTTCCTTTTAGGAACTCGTTCTCCACGATCTTCCGGGTCTCAGCCACAACCTCGTCTTCATCCAAAGAAGCACGGCGGTCGTTGACTACCTTCTTCAGCGTCGGTTTGAACCCAAACTGGTAGCCGTCGGTGCCCTTGCGACGGATGAAGAATCCGCGAGACTCCATCTGGTTAGCTGCGGTGTCGATGGAAGTGGTTTCGATGCCGGGTTCGCCCAGAGCGAATCGAAGCTCTGGGAGATGGGCGCTCTTGTCCGTCTGTCCGCCTGACGACTCGAAGAGGATCGCGGTCGCGACTCGGCGATGAATATCTCGAAGCTGACCAGACGTGTCGGCGTCCAGCGCTTGGGCGTGGTTGTTCTGCCCGGCAATGTCGGCGTCGATTGCGCCTTGCAGTCTCGCTTCGCCAAGCTGCCCCAGCAGGGCTGCACGGAAGCTCGTCCAGTCGAGCGGAGCGGAGCCGAGGGTGATCAGGGCTTCGTTCCTCGCCTTCGTGTGCGCGTCCTTGTAGACGTAGGAAATCCACTGCGCGAACATTGCTAGTGCGCCACGAGTCTGTTGAAACTGACGCAGGGCTGACCATTTCCGATGGAATACGGACAGTGTAGCGGGATGGAATGGATAACAACTTTCGAACCGCGCACGCAGGAACTCTCGCGCCTTCGCATCCGTTGTCGCCGTATCGACGGCAGTCCATTCGGGGGGAAGCTGGTTGCGGCGTTCGAAGCACCAGTCAGCATATGATTTTGCTACAGACTTGCGGATTTTGTCCGATCCGATCTCTTCGAACAGCCGCTTGCGGACGACCTCGCTAATCTCAGCCTCATCGTTCGCGATCAGGTCTTTTGCAACGCGGCGAACTACCTTGTTGATCTTCTCCTGCCACTGAAGGTCGTAGTCCGACATCTCCACCTGACTGCGCGGCAGGCTGATCACTGCCGCCGAACGCTCGGTTCCGGTCATCGCAACCGTCAAGTTTTGAATGAACGCGTGAAACTTGTCGGCTTCACTCCCGCGATAGCGGTTGATGTAGTTCAGAACCTCATCGCACAGAATAAGCACCGATCCACCAGCCGCTTCGACCAACTGCGCAATCGCGGTTGTGCCGGGAGGAATTTCCTTGGCTGCCGTACCGAGGACTGCTACGCCCTTGTCTCCGGCAAGCTGGCGAGCGACGTCAATCCACGGCGTCTCGTGTCCTGCCGCTGGGTCCCAAGCATTGCCCACGAAGACCGCGACCTTTGCGCTTGGCACATTGCTCAACCCCGCGTCAGACAGCAGTTGCCCAACACCCGGATCGTTCTTAACCGAGCTTCCGTGCTTGGCTAGATGGTAGAGGGCTGTAAGGGTATGGGTTTTGCCACCGCCGAACTGCGTGACGAGCGTCATGACAGGCGCGGAGTTCTCGGTGCGTCCCGCTAATCGGCGCAACACCATACCCATGTGCTCGCGCAGGGCACGGGTGAAGCAGGTACGGGAAAAGAACTTAATCGGGTCGCGGTAGTCGTTCGGACCTTTGTTCGCAGCTACCTGCTCAAGCGCGATGGCGAATTCGTCCGGGTTGAAGGATCGCCCCTCGCGAACCTCAGCGCGGGGCACCGTGTTTTTGTACCAAGGTTCCATAGGTCTGATGTTTTAAGAGACTTCTGAAATCTGCTTCGATGCTAACCGAATCACCCGTCGATCAAACTGGAACTGTCCTTTTCTTTTGCCTTTTCGACCATTCTCTGTGAGCCTCGTCCAAAGTGAGAAGCTGTGGCGACAGATTATCAATCCACGCACGAATTCGCTTGGAGACTTGAGCCTGCTCATCGAAATGAATTGCGACCTGCTTGTCGATCTTCGGGTCGGGGATCGAGGACAATGCAATGGCGCAGTGTCGATCATCTACGATCATGACATCGAACCCGATTGGCTTTTTGGTGTTGAGTATCGTCACTTGGAACCGTTCACCGACACCAGCATCTCGCTGAACAACAGTCCGCTTTTCTATAGTCTTCCAGAGTTCATCACTAATACTGCCTAAATCCACTGCAATCGTTACGTGGTAAGTCACCAACTTGTGTTGCTTCAAGTGTTCGATCAGAGCCTCAAAGAAGCGTTCTGGAGCCGTTTGCTTATTGGCAAAAATCAAAGTTCGGATCAGCGATTCCGATTTGCGAAATGTGGCAATGGCTGCGTCGTAGACATTGTCGTAACCTTCGACCACATGGACAGCAAATCGCTCATGAAGTTCCGCTTGCAGGAGGTTGAGCTTCTTGTCGGTCGTGGCAAAATGCCGTTCCAGCTTCGCGAATTGGGTAAACCTTTCCAGACCCAAAGCAAGTGCAAGAAGACCTACGATGCGGAGTGTGAATGAGTCGGGGTTGTGTATTTCAATCCCTATACGATGAAGCACTTCGTGAAATGCGCCCATCGCTCCTACAGCAATCAATACGAGAGCGAGCAGCCATTCACCGATACGGTGCAACCACTTGGTCATCGCTTATTCAACTCCTCGGCACCGCCAGCAACATTGCGTCGAGTAGACGCTTTTCTTCGCTGTCCTTCGGGTACAAAGCCGAGAGCGCATTCGCGAGCCGCAAGAAATCGGGTCCGCGCTGCTGTTCTTCTTTCAACATGGCGCGGAGACCATTAGCCTGACCGCTCGATTGTAGGAGCATGGCAGCATGCACCTTGTCCAGAGTGGTCACGGGTTGGACTGCGGGAGCATCTTCGACCACCGCCGACGCCGTAGCGGCTCTTCGGCGTCCGCGAGGTCTAATCTCAGGCGGGGCTGCGACGTCTTGCATGAATGCGAATGCGTAGTTGCGGCTCGCCTTCACGTCCTGCTCGATTCTGCGTGACATTGCAGATGCGTCAACGTCTCCGAAAAGCTGCATTGCTCGTTCGCCAACTGGCAAGAGCCTGACCACCCCTTTCTCTGTCTCGATAATCCGACCTTCCCACTTATCTAGGTGGATGCCGAGGGGCTGAGCGAATCGACGGGCTACATCGTAGATCAGCGTCAACCCCGGCTTCTTTTTTGTCGGTTTTTCTTCCTCGTCCTCATCCTCCGTACTCTCATCAACGTTGGTCGCAACATCGCCGTTCGTCGTGGCTTCGGTTGCCTGTAGTGTCCATAAGAACAGAGCAGTGAGCCGGGAATCTTCCTCAAGTGCCCCCGCCGCGCCGTTTCGCGCCCTTGCCTCCGCAGTTCCCAATACCTGTTCGAGTGCTAGACGACCCACGGTTTCCCACACATACGCAAGAAACCCGCGCTTATACGGTTCAGAAGCGGTTGGGTCGCCGCCCAGCGGAATCTCGCGCCCTTCCGCATCCTCAACTCGGCGGTAGCGGCTGTAGACCTCCATCGCGGGACCGATGCACGCGAACACGAGGTCGGCTCCGCGAACACCTTCGCGCTGGAGACGCTCGATCCAGTCACCCACGCGCTTTGGCAATTCGCGAAGAACGTCAGCCCAGTCCCCGATTGTCGCATCGTTCGGTCGCGGGCGACAGATGAGGTGAACGCTCGTTGCCAGTGCTGCCGAATCGCGAGCCCTTATGCGTGTCTCCATTTCTGTCGCGATGGGCCACGACCCCGTTATCACCCAACCGCCTTTTACCATGCCTGAAAGTAATGCCTCCCAACCCTCAGTGGTTTTGTGAGCGAAGACAACACAGCCAATGCCGTCATCTTTCAGGGTGCGGCGACCTTCAGCGAACGCAGCCGCCATTCCGGTCTCAAAGAATTGCTTGTCTTTGTGGCTATACCGCTTCATATCCCAGTGGGACATCTCGCAGAGTTCTTGATCCTTCGGAGTAAGGGAGTTCGATTTGTCAAATGGGTCGCGCAGCAATTTGCTGGGAGGAAGTGTCCGTTTTAGCCAAACATAAAAAAAGTCGGACAGGTCTGCGTATGGAACAGCGAAGTAGTACGGCGGATCAGTGAAATAGACATCTGTGCTGTCGGACGGGAGCCCTGACTGTCGTGCATCCGCCAGAGCAGTTGCGCCCGGTTTGTATTGGAATGAGAATGCAGATTCGAGCGTGTTCGCCGTCCTATCGACTGCGCTCGCAAACGAACCACTGGACTCACCCGTAAGAACAGCTTCGGCATAATCCAATCCTGCTGGAATCCTTTGACCGGAGAACAAGTGAACTGGACATTCAGCATCCGGTTTCCAAGGTGTACTCGCGTTTCCGAGATCAGCGGTCTTGCCGAGTGCGAGTGCAAGTAGCTCAGTCACATTGGCGTGTTTAGCGGTTGCATAATCCCCTATCTTTTTTGCGAGCGTTAGCATCGCAAACTTCTGACGTGCAGAAAACAAATCTCCCCACGTCTGAACTCCGTATAACGGCGCATTGAAGGTACCACTCATTAACGGGAGCGTTTCATCTGGAACCAGTGATTCACCTGTCGGTGTCGTCTGACTTGCAAGGCGCATTACTGCTTGAACGGAACTATAGACCGCATCGTAGTCGCGACGTGATGCCAGTCGGTAATGGCGACCGCCCTCTTTTTCCTTCAACATTGCGATAGCCAACAAGAGAGCACCACCACATCTGCTCCCGTTTTTGTCGAACTGAACATCGGCTCCTCCGCGTTGTGATTTAAGCTGAGTCCGAACACGTTCAGCAGCCATCGTGAGGTGGCATGCGGGACAGGTTGCCTTACCTCTCGTTATCGTCGGGGAGGGAACTTCACTTTCTTTCTTGGGATTGAAGATGTCCCATGTCAGGACGGCGCTTCCGTGAGACTTGCTCACTGTGTACCGCAGTGCGATTTGACGCTTCGCTTTCGTCGAAATCCAAAACGACCTGACCAAGGGTACTTCTCCACCACAGCTATCGCACGTGATCGTTCTCGCCCAGATGTATGCGATAGGTGTCGCCCCGTCCGCGTCTGAAGGGTACACAGACCGCAGTTCCCGTCCTGCTGACTCTCTGATTGCCTCTCCCGCAGCCCTTAGGTCTTCGGCGACGTTGCCGCTGGAGCGAGGAATGACGTCTAACATGACTTTCTCAATTAGGCACGCCACCGGATTCAAATCCGAAGCGTAGCTGTCGCAGCCGAGACGCAAAGCCTCAAACGGGATTGCACCTCCTCCTGCGAATGGGTCAAAAACGAGACATGCTTCGTCACCATGAGCGGCTCGGACAAGAGCCCTAGCACAATCCAAATATGCGACTTTGGATGAATTTCCCCAGCAGGAGAAGTCGCCGATAAACCTCATCAGTTCGGCGCGCAGGGTTTCGTCCTTATCGAAGGAATGCCCCTGCACTCTCGACAACACGTTCCGTGCGCGGCTCTTGAACTGGTCTGGGCAAAGGGCGTCACAAGGGTCAGGAAGCAATAACGCCATTAGCACTGCGCGGCATGCCGCCAAGGGTCGTCTAGCCCACCAAAGATGGATAGTGCTTGGGTGTCCGTGCCGGATTAGTTTTTCAGCCGCAGCATATTTGCTAACGGTCGAAATCGGAAAATCTACTTCAGCCAGACGCTTACAGTCCTTCGGAATCATTTGGGACGTTCTCCGAATATCACTCGCTTCCCATCAATCCAAACCCCTTTGTGACGGGCTCTCCAAATCTTGTGTCGGGTTGCCTTGGTCGCATCGTGTCTGTCGGGGTCATAGTGCGCATCTGTTGCTTCAGCCATCGCGCTGTATGACTCCCCGGCATCCCACATCTTCTTCAGAAGCCGATAGTCGGTAAACACGTTTTTCTTCTGTCCCGAAGACACATCCACCTTTAGCTTTTTCTTCCGCTTCTGTTCTGCCATCTTCTTCCGCACCTCAAGTTCTCTGCTCGCCACTCGGATAAAGCCGTGGGTCGGTAGAGGCTACATTTATTGCCGTCAGCGTCAGATAGTAATGTTCGATTTTCCGAACCTCAATCCACGGCATCTTAGCCGGGTTCAGGATCGGTTCATTGAGCAACGGCGACGGACTTTTGCAATTGGAAACGACGTAAAGCCAGAAGCAATCGGGCCTGTCCTCTGCGACACGTTTTTCGTTCGGCGTCAGACAAACGGTTCCAGTATGTGCGCCGATACCCTTTACTTCTATCAGCCGCAACTCTCCCGATTGTGGATTGATGCTGGTGAGGTCATAGCCGAGGTTCTTCTCATGGACGTCAGTGACGACACGTCCCTGCTGTTCCTCATACTCGGCGACAACTCGCATCGCCGTCGCTTCAGTCTCAGGATCAGGGCGCAGGTTGGCGATGTCGGGACGGTCGCGGTCAGGATGTGGCAGGATGATGATGCTTGTGAGGCGATCCACCGCTTGCAAGGTGAGAGACCTCTGCCGCTCCATCTCCTGCCTGCGCGTCTCGCGCCTTTGCAGCAGTACGGAGTGACGATCTTCAGCTTGCTTCAGATTTCCAGCCGCGCCTTCGACGCCGCGTTCAGCTTCGCCCTCCCAACGTCCGATTGAGGCGTCTTCCTTCGAAATCAGTTCGGTCAGAGACATTTCGATGTGGGCGGCGACCCGCTCGACTTCGGCTATGCGTTCCTTACGAACATCTTCCAAGAACGGCAGCAGTGCGTTCTCCTGAAGCCATGTTGCCGAATCTTGCGCAGTAGCCAAGTCGGGTAGGTTCTTAGGCAGCGGGGCTGGTTGAAGATTGCCTAGAACCGTAGGACCGGACAGCCGAGAAGTACCGTCGCTGTCGATTTCGACGGCGAACAGCCGCTCATGGACAACATGACCCAGCCCATCGACAATGCGGGCGCGGTAGAAATCAACCCGCTTAGGACTATCTACCTCTAGCGAGGTGAAGCACGCTCCCAGCGCAAGGGCATCTCGCGAACTGGCGACCGCGTGCCTGCGCAGAGCCTCGAACAGCGGGTGCCCCGGAGTAACCCACTCTAGGTTGTTGGCGTCGGCGACCTCGCGATCTGTCGAGAATCGCGGGTACCTCGCTGCAATGGGCTGGCACTTCCAGTCTGGTTGCTTCTCGTACTGCCGAAGCGCCTGCGGTGTGGCGGTCGGCTCGAACGTGTACGGCAAGGTAGCAAACGTCTTCAGGGTTAACGGCACCAGCGGAGCCGAGTCTTTGATAAACCGAGCAATGGTCTCCGGCACAACACGACGCTCCTGCGCACGCGCTTTGCGCTCGATCAGCATTTCGAGATTCAGTTTCTTCGTGGCAAGTCCTTCGAGCGCGTTCTGGCAGATGGCTCGGAAGTGATCCTCCTTCACGTCACGCAGCAGGCGTTCCTCAAGATCAGCGTTACCGATCTTGCCAGCGTAGTAGTCGCGAAGGATGCGCTCGATCTCGTTGGGAGGAAGAATCTCGCCGACGACATTAAAGACCGAATCGCTTTCGAGTGCATCCCGAATCTCCTGCAACTTGTCGAGCAGCTTTTGAAGTACGTGACCCTCGATAGTGTTTGTCGCGACGAAGTTGAAGATCAGGCAGTCCTTGGTCTGGAGGTAGCGATGAATTCTCCCCATTCTCTGCTCTAGACGATTCGGGTTCCACGGGATGTCATAGTTGAACAGAATGTTGCAGCACTGGAGGTTGATACCTTCTCCGGCAGCTTCGGTCGCGACGAGAACCTGAGTCGCTCCCTCGCGGAACTGCTGTTCTGCGTGGAGCCGCGTCCCAGCCTCATCACGGGAACCGATGTGCATTCCACCGTGAATCGTGCCGACAGTGAAATTCCACTCTCGTAGCTTCTTGACGAGGTAGTCGAGCGTGTCCTTGAACTCGGTAAAGATGAGAAGCCGCTGCTGCGGATTGTCGAAGAAGCCCTGTTGCTTCAGGAGTTCTTGAAGCCGGGAAAGTTTCGCCTCGCATCCTGCATTCTCGACACGGATCGCGTGCTCGACTAGCCCCTTCAGTTCCTCAACTTCCTCCTTAACTTGATCTGGATTCCGCGCCAGACTGACAGCAGCGATCATGTCTTCCAGCCGCTCGCGTTCGGAATCTTCCATCTCATCCAGTTCTTCCATGTCAGGCAGGTCGGGAGGCGCGAACCGGGCGATCTCTTGGGCTTTCTTCAGCATCTCTGTCAGACGCTTGCCACGATTTTCAAGCGAACGCCGGAGCGAGTAGGTGCTTGAAGCCAGACGCCTCTGGTACAACGCCATCAAGAAGCGGACGGCTCTGGCGCGGGGATCGTCGCCGTTTGCCGCTGCCCGATTCGACTGGGCTTTTACGAAAGCAGTAACCTCTCGATAGAGTTCGTCTTCCGCCCCGTCGATATGGAAGTCCACCGTGTGCGGGATGCGCTTCGTGAAGATTTTCTTGGCTTCCCATGTGCCGTCAGGCATGCGCTGCGGGAAGTAGACCATCGCCTCCTTCGTCCTGCGGAGGTAGAACGGGGCGTGACGGCGCTCCATCGCTTCGCGGATTGACTTCACGTCGGCGTATGCGTCTTCATCGAGGAGTTGAAGGAACAGGCTAAAGTTCGTTGGATCGCCCTTGTGAGGTGTCGCGGTCAGGAGGAGCAGATTGTCAGAGGAGTCTCGCAGGAGTTCTCCGAGCGCGTATCGTGCGGTCTTCTTGGACGGAGGCGTCCACGACATACGGTGAGCTTCATCAACGATCACCAAATCCCACCTAACCTGCTTCAGTCCCGGCAGGATGTTGTCGCGCTTCGCGAGGTCAAGCGACGTGATTACCATCGGCGTTTCGAGCCATTGGTTAATCCCGAATTGCTCGCGGATAAGGTCGCCCTTCAGTACCACAAACTTCTCTTCGAACTTCTCCTTCAGTTCACGCTGCCACTGGAAAGTCAGGTTAGCAGGACAGATGACCAGCACCCGCTCGGCGAGTCCGCGCAGCTTGAGTTCACGGATCAGCAGACCAGCCATGATGGTCTTGCCCGCGCCCGCGTCGTCCGCCAGAAGGAACCGGACGCGTGCGAGCTTCAGCAAATAGTCGTAGACAGCTTCAAGCTGGTGCGGCAGCGGGTCTACGCGGGAGATGGAGAGTCCGAAGTAGGGATCGAATTCGTAGGCAATGCCAAGGGAGTACGCCTGAACGCCGATCCTAAGAACTTGTCCGTCGCCGTCATAGGTGAAATGGGGTTTCTGGACTTGAAGCTGCTGGAGATCGGCAGAGGTGAGGGTCACCTTGCGAAAGCGTTCGGTGTTGAGTCCACACAAACCCACGACCCACGTGCCGGGTCCGCTCTCGCGAATGGTCTCCACGCGCATCGGTTCGCTGAAGAGCGTTCCCGTTACTACCTGCCCTTCGACCAATGGCGAGGCTTGGATTTTGGTTGCTGACTCCGACATGTCTACGACGCTCCCTCAGGACACACTTGCCCGCGAAGCACGCGTGTGTAATCTGGGGAAGCACGCCTGCGCGAAGCACTTAAACCCATGATTGTACTCCGCTTGCGGATTGTTGACTCAAGGCTGAGTGCTTGGCGGTTCGCCGCAGGATGTCCGAGTTACCCGCTACTTCTTGCAATCAACGCGTTCCGTCAATTTCCCTCAGCGCCTCCGATGGGAGACGAATCTTGATCTTGAATTGAGCTTCGATCTTCTGACGCTGGCTAAGAAAATGCTCTTCGTCGCGTGTAAGAAAAACGTCAGCGCGGTTCGAAATCGCCTGCGCCAAGTGCTGAGCGTCGGGCTTAGGCAGATTTAGCTCTTTTTGCAGGTCGTCAACCAGACGTTGGTCTTGAACGTCCGACACGAGTGGAGTTGTCACAATCCCACCGTGGGGATCAGTATGCTGAGTGTCGAAACCCAAGACCTTCTCGTCATTTGAGACCGGGACGAGTTCTAGAAAGTCGCCGAGCAACGCATCTTTCTGCGTTGCACTACGAGTCCTCTCCACTTCATGTCGAATGATATTCGACCGAAGCAAATGTATCTTACCTTGGTGATGCAGTCCAAGCAGGCTGGAGACTGCCGCCGCTTCTTGCTGTGCTTTAGTATCTTGGTGGCGGCTCACATTGCTGAACAGCGAGCTAGTGTCACAGTAGATGTTGATAGCGGCCCACCCTTCTGCTCTGTATTCCCTCTCTTGGAACTATCGAAGCAAAGCTGTTGCAATCTTGAGCCATTCGTCGTCCAATGGCTCCCGGCAAACAGGTTTGCCAGCCCGACGATACCAGTACGCGGCGTTGCCCTGATCGCCTTCCTTCCGATGCAGGTAGGCATGAACCCACGAACCTTCGACGCCGTCGTCCTGCTGGGTGGATTCGTGCGCTCGTGTCCAATCGCCTTTGGCATCCCACCACAGTCCAGTGAGAGCAAGGCTTAGGCCCGAAGGCGGCTCGGTCGCGGCGATGGATTGGTGGAAATCTTTCAGAGTCATCGGCTTCATAAGCCAGCGAAACAGTCGATTGGACTCGGCGCAGCTTTCGGCATTGTATCCTTAGGATGTCATGCTGAAGTTCCCCGGTGCATGGAGATTCAAGCCGCCAGCCGACGATGATTGGAGTAACGGGTCGATCCCTAAAGCGGCTGTGCGCGAGTTTAGGGAAATGATCGACAAGACGGCAACCCAAGGGTCCCGTCAGGACATTCTTGAACACTTCAAAGGCTACTTCTGTGCGGTTGTCGGTGAGCCGCACGTCTGGAGTTCCAGCGAAAGCTGGTCTGATACTGATCTCTCCGCATACATGAGCGCGGCAGCAGCAAGCAACGCTCCGTTGTTCTTGGAAGCATTCCATGATGCCTGTGAGTCGCTGAGAGCACATGACGAAGTATTCGCCCCGGATGCGAGCATGATTAACGAAGTCTGCGACCGACACAAGATCGGCTATATCATTCAACCGCCAAATCTGGTTCCGCGCAGTTTCGCCACACTCGTGGAGGTGCCTAAGCAGCCGCCGTCGCTGGAAGAGAACGCGCTTGAAATCTACCAGCAGTCATTGAAACGGTCGGAAGAACTTTTGCGAGACGGGCACGGGCGAGAAGCGATCCAAGAGATGTTGTGGTTGCTGGAGTCAGTGGTAAATGGTTTTAAGGGTTTGGACACGGGGACTGACACGATTCAAGGCAAATATTTCAATCAGATCGTCAAGGATTTGAGAAGGTCTCAACCCGCCACGACATTGGACAGGGTGCTGGATTGGACTACCGCACTGCACGGATATTTGTCTTCTCCCACAGGAGGTGGTATCCGCCACGGGATTGATCTTAAGGCAGGAATTGCGATTGATGTTGAAGAAGCCCGCCTTTTCTGCAACCTGATACGCAGCTATTTGGGTTTCCTTCTCGCCCAACATGCACAGTTGAGCCGAATCGTTGATACTCCATTTTGAGATTCGCCGAATGAGGCGTGCGAAGTCAGCCTGCTGCGAATGCTGCAATCAAAACATCCGGCATTGATCCGGCATACCGTCGTTCGATCTCGGCTGCCCACTGGATGGAATCTTCACCAAGAGACACGGGATTTTGGAGCCTTCGAGGGAACTGGTCGTAGGTTTTCCCGTCCAATGTCCTGCCCGCACGTTTCTTGTGGAACCCGCCCCATTGTTTGAAGAAGAACGGCACATCGGCAGCCACACATTGGTCGCGAATAGCGAGCGCCCACTCCCGTTTCATGGGTCGAGCACTTCTTCCACTCTCGCCGCCAACAATGACCCAGTGAATGCCTCGTAATTCAAGACTCCCCAAATCCTCCAACAACGGCTCGATTGAAAGGAAGCGCACCGCAGCAGGCGCAGATTGCAAATGTGGGATTCGCGCCAGACCATAACGCTTGTCCTCTACACTGACGCCCCACCAAATGTGTCGGGCGGAAGCGGCGAATTGTAGCCGGGTGGAGAGGAGCTTCGTCAATCGCTTAGAACGTTTCGTGAGTACCTGATAGGTGTGCCAGTTAGCCCTGACCATCACGTTTGCGACTGCCTCGATGTAGTGATCAGGAACTCCCTCATGAAAGAGGTCGCTCATCGAGTTCACAAATATCATCTTGGGTGTTCGCCAACGAAATGGTTCGCCCAGTTTTTCGGGAACAAGGCGCAGATCGAATCCCTGCTCGTAAGGATGACCCTTCACCCCCCGGAACCGCTCGGCAAAGACCTCAGCGTAGCAGTGCTTGCATCCGGGGCTGATTTTTGTGCAGCCACGAACAGGGTTCCACGTTGCATCCGTCCACTCGATATGAGAGTTCAACGACAAGTGTCAGCCCCAAGGGAACTTCGTCTGATCCGTACCATATTTCCGTGCTTCGTCCCAGAATTTGTAGGCTCGTTCGTGCCGGGAGAACAAGGCTAGGTAATATAGTGAGAGATTCTTCTCGTCTGACCGCACCTTGTGCATAGTGTGCAAGGGCGTTTTCAGGTAGCGCAGCGACTCCATACCGTTGGCGTACTCCGACGCCAAGAATTGGGGAAATGGCGTGCCAGCTTTCTGTGCGACATACCAACGATCTCGCCATGATTCGGAGCCAAGAAATTTCCCCACCCTGACATCGTCGGCTTTGACGTATCGGTCGTAGTTCCGGTTCGCATCCATGAAAACTGCCAAGAGAACTAGGAAATCAACAAAACGAGCCGACAGCACGCGAACGGTTTCAAATTCTATTCCGATGTCAAAGGGATCGACAAAGCAAAGGGTCAATACCGTGTCCGATTTGGAACCCGTTGGGATTTTCGCGAGTATGTCCATAACTCTTGCGTTGCAGTCGCCTTCAACATAGGCGACCGATGCCCCCGGTGCATGCCGCTTTACACGAACTTTGAGGGCCTTAAGATTTTCGGGGTCTTCCTCGCAGAAGACGTATTCATCGAACGGGTCTTCCAGCTTAAGCGCACGCAACGGCGAGCCAGCGATTACACGAGATGTACCTCGAACCCGGCTGTAGCCAGCGCCCGCGTAAAGTTCTACGTATACTCTCCTGCCCCACTTTGCTTTCATTCCTGACGAGAAGAGCTTCGCGTACAAGGAAACGAAGCTGTGCTTGGTCTCCGTCCACGCACCTACTTCTGGGCAAGGCAGTCCATCATCGCTAACCTCTAGCACTGCATCGCTGTCCATAACGCTCGATTGTTCAGTCATTCAAAATTGTTGTCAATTTCGCAGGTGAATCAAACCTCGCTCTACTCGCGTGCTGATGTTGCCACAGGATGCCGTCGATCAATCTCTTCCATTATCCGCTCAGCCCACCGGATCGCATCTGAGATCGCCCCGACCGTAGCCGGAATGCGTGCTCCACTGTCGTACTGCGCCAGCTTGCGAGCCGCGAGGATGCTGGCGGCGATCAGCAGCACGCGCTTGCGACCTTCGTCCACAGTCGGCAGTCTAGCACTTTCGCTTTATATTCGCCATCAAGCAAAGTGGCTTCGATGCAGCGGGAGGCAGTGCGGTTCCTCAATGTCCTAGCGAATGCCAGAACGCGCTTCCAGCATGGTGAAAAAGGCTGACACACGGATCGGAACACCGAATCGTCCTGAACGCCCTCCGAGCACCGCTCGCCGCAGAGTCGGATGATACGCGGCTGCTCGGTCGGACAAAGTCTCGGTGCGCGGGATGCCGCACGGCAGCGTGCGCGTCACGAAGGTTTGGGGATGGTCGAGCGTGGGAGCATAGGGACGGCTGCGAGGCGAAATCCGCTTCAAATTTTGTACCGCTTTTGTACCGCCGAGCGACGATTTGCGAGGTTTTCCGCGTTTCTTATGGAAGATGACGCGGAGCGCAAGAACCCGCGCCAGTGCTGGTTTTCCTTGTATTCTTGAGAAAATTGAGTAGGATCATCTCGGCGGTCGGAATCTCCGGGCATCGTTCGAGTCCTACCTGAGGAGCCATTCTTTTGCCCGCATAGAATCTGCGTATTCTTGACTTCGCGTCTGAACTGTCCCTACGATTGTCGCTAGCCCCCGTCCGGAGAGGGAGACATGACGTTCGGAATCCATTGGCGTCACAAATCGCTGATGTTAATAACGCGGTCGAGATGGCGGATAAGAACGAATTCGCGATAGCTATTCTGGAGACTTTCCCAGACGGTCGGCGATTCTTCCGGAGCGTCAAGTCGCCGAAACATGGATGGTTTGCGGGGGCAGAGACCGAGACTCTGGCAGATGGTCGGCAGTTTATCCGTCTTGCCAATAGCTCGGAGAACTGTTTTGTGGTTGAGCAGAGAACCATGGACGGGCTTCAGCAGACCGTGGCTATCGGCCTCATTCAGAAAGCTCGATAATTACTTCAACAAGTTGCGGATATGCTTCGGAGAACGAGTCCTACCTGAGGAGCCATTCTTTTGCTGATTTTTCTTAGCGAAGCTGTCGCGAGCTGCACTGGTGTGTCTGATTCAATCCTCACTTAGATAAATTTTCTTGTCGAACCGCTGCTTGCGGCAACGGTATTAAACCTCCATCCATTCGGAGAAAGGCCTGTTGCTGATCTTGTTCGGGCCTGCCCTTCTCTGCCTCCGGAATTTGCGGCTCAATGAACGCGTGAAAAGCTGGCGCACCGCAGTCGTGACGGCGGTCACAAAGGTGCGTGTTGGTTGTCACAGACGGGTTTTGGGCTGAGCTTTAGATTGCGGGGTTCGCAAATTGGACTAAGGCAGTCCAAATTGGGAATTTGCATGCAGATCACGCGCGCTTCGGACTATGCCGTGAGGGTGATGATCCACCTGGCGGGACTGCCACCGGGGGCGCAGGTGCGGCAGTCCGATCTGTCCGAGGCGACCGAAGTTTCCGGGCACTTCCTTTCCAAAGTGTTGCAGCAGCTGGTGCGATCGCGATTCATTCGGTCGAGAAGAGGTTCGGGCGGTGGTTTCGCGCTGGCAGTGCCGGCCAGCACGGTGTCGCTTCTGGACGTGGTGGAGGCGATGGAAGGTCCGGTACGACTGAACCAGTGCATGGAAGAAGGTCCGTCGTGCGACCGCAAATCGTGGTGCCCAGCGCACTCGGCCTGGGCGGAAGCGCAGGCAGCGGTGGTGAGCGTGTTGGGCGCGAAGTCGCTGGCTAGCCTGGCGGCGGATGCGAGCAGCGGAATGTACCGGCGACACGAGAATCCTGTGTGGATCTCGGGCGTGGCACAGACGCCGAAAAAGTTCGGACGCGGCGAAAGCGGGCGGGTATAGAGCGTGGAACTCACGTGGATCGCCATCTGCGCCAGCATCTGCATGGGCCTGGGTGCCGTGCTGGTCTTCATTTATGCGGTGAAGAGGAACTACTTCCGGAATCTGGAAGACGCGAAATACCAGGTGTTCTGGTCAGACGTGGAAGAGTTGGTGGACTCCCCAAGGCAGGAGAGCAAGGATGATAAAGAATCCGCAAAAGCCCGCTGTTGAAGAAACCGGAGACGCGATGACGCGGCGGAGAATGTTGTCGTGGTTCAGCGGCTTCGGATTGTTTGGCTCGTTGATCATCACGGCATTTTCCAATCTCATCTTTATTAAGCCGCGGGCCACGTATGGCCAGCCGAATCGCTTCTCGATCGGCAAGCCGGAGGACTTTCCTCCTGGGGCGCGCGTATCACTCGATGCACGCCGGG
>Ga0335069_10007164_pt1 | contig 16137 bp, 18 predicted proteins | sample Lox_Sample_11_FD_206714 | JGI IMG/M metagenome (GOLD analysis project Ga0335069, IMG submission 206714) | Soil microbial communities from Loxahatchee National Wildlife Refuge, Florida, United States - Lox_Sample_1.1 | ecosystem: Environmental > Terrestrial > Soil > Wetlands | place: USA... | reverse complement strand
GGAGATCGTCCTCGTCGACCTCGTACAGCTCGCCGACCACCTGGTGTCCCGTTCCGGGCGGCGAGACCAGACACGGAACCTCGCCGGGACCGAGAAGGTACAGGGCGTGCGGCTCGTGGGTGCGGTAGCGCCCTTCGACGCGACGCCCCGTGTTGACGTGCTCGTTGGCAAAGCCCTGCTTGAGAGACCCGTAGACGAACAGCAGAGGCATGGTGCCCGATTTCAGCGCGGTGCGGCTTGCGTGAGCCGGTGGATCAGCAGGGCCGCCCGGATGGCCCCGCGCTCGATCGACGCGACGTCGAGATCCTCGTCGTCGGTGTGCGCCCCTCGCCCCTGCGCGCCGAGACCGTCGATGCCCACGGTGTACGGCGCCACGAATTGCACGTCGCCCGCGCCTCGCAGCGACGGATCCAGGATGCCGATGCGCCCGAGGCCCGCGTCTTCACTCGCCTTCGAGTACAGCTCCGCCAGCCGGCGTCCTGCCTCGGTCGGCGGCATCGGCGGATAGCTCTCGCTGAACGTGATGCTCGCCGAGGTGCCCGCAAGGTTGCCCGTCGAGACGATCGCCTGCATCTTCTGGCGCGCGCGCTCGCCCTGCTCGGGCGAGAGATAGCGCAGGTCGCCGAGCACTTCGGCATCGCGCGCGATCACGTTCGACTTGCCGAAGGCACTGGCGGTGGCGGTATCGTTGGCATACGAGATGTTCGTGCCGCCGAACACCAGCCCCGGGTTGAACGTGAGGCTGGCTCGATCACCTGCTCTCGGAAGGCATTCAGGATGCGCGCCGTCTCGTAGATCGCGCCATAGCCCGACTGGGCCGAGAACACGCCCATGGAATGGGCCGGCTTGCCCTTGACGCGCAGGACCCACCCGCCGGACGAGCGTCGCGCGATGCTGGCGGTGTCGACGCCATCGTGCTTGGTGCTGCCCTCGAACGAGAGCGCGTAGTCGGCGCGCCTCGCCATCGCCACCATGTCGGCGCGTGCCGTCTGCAGCGGTGCGCCCGTGCGTTCCTCGTCCCCGGTGAACATGATCTCGACGTGGGCCTGCTCCAGCGCACCCGCGCTCTTTAGCGCGCGCAGGGCCTCGATCACGATGACGTCGCCGCCCTTCATGTCGTTCACGCCCTGCCCGCGCACGCGGTCACCCCGGCGCTCCCACAGCGGCACGGAGCTGCCCTTCTCGAACACGGTGTCGAGATGGCCGAGGAGCAGCACGCGCCTGCCCTGCCCGGCCTGATGCGTCGCGACGAGGTGCCCCGCACGCTTCATCGCCGGCGGCATGTCGATCCAGCGCGTCTCAAAGCCGAGGGCATCGAGCTCCGCCCGAAAGACTTCGCCGACCGCGCGCACGCCTTCGGGGTTCAGCGTGCCGCTGTTGATCCGCACCGACCTCTCGAGCAGTTCCAGCGCCGCGGGAGTGCGCTGCTTGACGGCCGCCACGATGCGCTGCTCCGTCTGCGACAGCTGGGCGTGCGCGGTTCCGGCGAGCAGCAGGAGGAAGGTGGTGGCGGCGATGGCGGGCTTCGACATGGCGTCAGACCGCTTCGAGGGTGTAGAACAGGACCGATCGGGGCGGCCAGAGGATGCGCGGCTGGTTGGCGAACCAGCGCCGGCGCATCGCGTCGCCGTTCACGACGTCGGCGATGCGCCAGCCCTTGCCCCTGATCGCCTTCTCGAACTCGGACGAGTCGAAGGCGCCGATCATGGGCTCGCCCTGGGCCGCGGTCATGGCACGCGCGGCGGCGAACATCGGCCGCTCGCTCATGACCGTCTCCTCGCGTCGCGGATAGGCGTCGAAGATCAGGCTGCTGCCGCGCGCGAGGATGCGCCTCAGCGTCACGAGGGTCGCGAGCGTGACGCGCTGCTCGAGGTACATCGTGACCCCGAGCCACGACACGAGCGCAGGACGCGCGGGGTCGAAGCCCGCCGCGAGCAGCGCGTCGGCCGGATCGTCCTTCGCGAAATCGACCGGCACGAAGACGACGTTCGCACCGAGTTCCGGCCGGCGCGACAGGATCTCGCGCTTGTCGGCCTGCGTGGCCGGATGGTCGACCTCGAAGAAGCGGCAGGCCGAATCGACGTGGCGCAGCGCCGTCGTGTCGAAGCCCGCGCCGAGCACGACGACCTGGTCGAGGCCGGTGCCCAGTCGCCGGACGAGCGTCTCCTCCACATAGCGCGAGCGCGCCAGCACCTCGCCCTCGATGCCGCGTACGGAGCCGTAGAGCCTGCCGAGCGCGCGATCGGCGAGCGGAGTGGGCAGCGCGGCCATCGCGCTCGGCAGATCGAGAAAGAGATGGGCGAGCGGGTCCTCGAACACCAGCGGCCTCGCCCCACCCAGCCAGTGGCGATGCCGCATGGCCGCGGTGATCCGCGCCGTCCGGCTGCCCTTGCCCTCCGCGAGCCGTGCCATGGTGGGTTTGCCTTTCCGGCCGGGAGGCCGAGAGGTCAGGATACCGCGGCGTGCGCAGCCGCCTCGGCGAGCCGGTCGTCGCGCGAGGCTGCGGCCGAGCAAAATGCCAAGGCCCACGAACCCGTTTCCCGCTGACGCTAGAGGGAACCCCGTTGACAGCCCTGGTGAGCCACCGCAGCATCGAACGTCGCGCGTGGCGATGGCTCCCGCGCATCGCATTTCTCGCTCCGATCCGCATCACAAGGTGGGCTTCGTTCGACCAAACGATACCGAAGTCCGACCCATCGTTGTCCCTTCCATCCGCGTGCTGAGCCGCACTTGCTACCCTGTCGGCGCATGACAGGGATCGAGCCGGTCAATGGCCAGGGCGTCGAGGTCCGTGCCGTCTCCAAGCAGTTCGTCAGCCGTGCCGGTCGGCAGACCGCCCTTTCGGCGGTCGACCTGACGATCGCGCCCGGCCAGTTCGTGTCGCTGCTCGGTCCTTCCGGCTGCGGCAAGACCTCGCTGCTGCGGATCATCGGCGGCCTCCTCGAACCGACGACCGGCACCGTGAGCATCGACGGCCGCTCCGTCGACGATGCCGTGCGCGCGCGCAAGTTCGGCTTCGTGTTCCAGGACGCCACCTTGCTTCCGTGGCGCACGGTGCGGGCCAACGCGATGCTGCTGCTCGATGTCATCGGCCGCCGGAACGAGGAGGCCCGGGTCGATGCGCTCCTCGAGACGGTGGGGCTCAGCAACTTCGCCAACCACTACCCGGCGCAGTTGTCCGGCGGCATGCGGCAGCGCGTCGCGCTCGCGCGCGCGTTGGCGCTCGACCCCGAGATCCTGCTCATGGACGAGCCGTTCGCGGCGCTGGACGCCATCACGCGCGAGCGGCTCGGCGTCGAGCTGCTCGGCATCTGGGACGGCGCGCGCGCCGTCGTCTTCGTGACGCACTCGATCTCCGAAGCCGTGCTGCTCTCCGATCGCGTCGTCGTCATGTCGACGAGCCCGGGCCGTGTCGTCGCCGACATTGCGATCGACCTTCCCCGCCCACGCAACGGCGCGGTCCGCCTGAGCGAGCCGTTCAAGACGTACGAGGATCAGCTGCGCGGCCTCATCGAAGGAGTGCGTGCCTGATGGCGACGAACGGACGCCCGGCCACGGGAGCGGCGAATGCGCGCTCCTGGCTGCTTCCGACCGGGTTCTTGGTGCTGCTGATCGTCATCTGGCAGGTCATCACGCAGTACACGCACTGGGTGCAGCCGTATGTGCTGCCGCAGCCGTGGGAGGTCGTGCGCCGCATGGCGGACGATCCGTCGATGCTGTTCGGCTCCTTCCAGACGACCCTGATCGAGGTCATCGTCGGATTCGTCATCGGCAGCCTCGTCGGTGTCGTCATTGCGCTGCCGATCGCGTATTCGGCGAGCGTGCGCAACACGCTGTACCCGATCATCGTGGCTTCGCAGGCCGTGCCGAAGATCGCGATCGCGCCGCTTCTCGTCGTGTGGCTGGGGCTGGGTTGGACACCGAAGCTCGCCGTCGTCGCGCTGATGGTGTTCTTCCCGGTGGCCATGACATCGGTTCAGGGCTTCTCGTCCGTCGACAAGAATCTCGTCGACCTGCTGCGGTCGGTGCATGCACCGCCGTGGCAGGTGTTCTCGAGGGTCCGCCTTCCCCACGCGCTGCCGCACATCTTCTCGGGCCTGAAGATCGGCATCACGCTCGCCGTGGTCGGCGCCGTCGTCGGCGAATGGGTCGGCGCGAACTCGGGGCTCGGCTACCTGCTGCTGCACGCCAACAGCATGCTGGACACCACCTTGCTCTACGCGTCCCTGGTCCTGCTGGTCGTCATGGGCGTCGTGCTGTTCGTGCTCATGGAGGTCGTCGAGCGGCTGCTGATGCCATGGCAGGAGCCGGAGAAGCCCGTGCCAGTCACTTCCTGACATCCAACCCAAAGGAGACAGAACATGCGGAACACGGGACGTCTCGTCCTCGCCTCGGCCATCGCTGCAGCCCTCGCTGCCACCGCCTTCGCGCAACCCGCGCCGGCAGGCGCCGAGAAAGTGAACCTGCGCCTCAACTGGGTCGTGGCCGGCAACCACGCGCCCTTCTACCTCGCGCAGCAGAAGGGCTACTGGACGCGCTGCGGGCTCGAGGTGACGATGACGCCGGGCACCGGCTCGGGGGCGACCGCGCAGCTCGTCGCGAACGGCTCGCAGGAGTTCGGCCTCACGGACGCCGTCTCGATCACCGCCGCGCGTGCGCGCGGTCTGCCGGTGAGATCGATCGGCGCCGTGTACCAGACCAATCCGTCATCCATCGTCTCGAAGAAGAGCGCGGGCATCACGAAGCTGCAGGACGTCGCCGGCAAGACCTGGGGAGCCGTGCCGAGCGGCTCGCCGTACCTGCTGCTGAAGGCGCTCTTCAAGAAGAACAACATCACGACGGTGAAGGAAGCCGACGTGCCCGCGCCCGGGATCGCCCAGTTGAAGACCGGGCAGGTCGACTTCATCACCTTCTTCGGCAACGAGGCCGCCAACGTCGACCCCGATGCGGACAGCACCCTCAACGTGGTCTGGTTCAAGGACTACGGGCAGGACATCTACGGCCTGGCCCTGGCGACGAACGACGACTACCTGAAGAGCCATCCGCGCCAGGTGGCGTGCTTCCGCCAAGGTGTCATCGACGGATTCAAGGAAGCGAGGGCGAACCCGGATGAAGCCCTGCAAGCGCTCTACGAGGGCGCGCCCCTGACCAAGAATGCGCCGAAGGTGCAGGCGGCCCTCCTCAAGGGCGCGCTCGAGTTCACCGGTAACGATCTCCTCGCGCAGTCGGCCGCGAAGTGGGACTCGACCCAGCAGGTGCTGCTCGACGCCGGCATCACGCCGAAGAAGGTCGACTCGACCGAACTGTTCTGGCAGCCCAAGTAGTCGGCGAGAGACTGCCGTTTCCTGGAGCACGAGTATGTTGGTGGAACTGAGAGGCAAACAGCTCTCGATCGAGAAGCAGGGCAGCGGTGAGCCGGTCGTGCTGCTGCACGGGCTGGGCAGCACGGCGAACGTGTGGGAGCCGCAGGTGCGCGCGCTTGCCGATCGCCACACGATGATCCGCTTCGACCTGGAAGGCGCAGGCCGCTCGCCGTACGTCGGTGCGCTGTCGATCGACGGCTGGGTGCAGGACCTGAAGGCCCTGCTCGACCTGGAGCGCATCGGCAAGGCGCGCCTCGTCGGCCACTCGCTCGGCACACTCATCCTGCAGCACTTCGCCGTGGCCTATCCGCAGCACGTGGACAGGCTCGTCTTCATCGGCGTGAACCGCGCACCGCCCGAGGCACGGCGCCAGGCGGTCCGCGAACGTGTCGCGAAGGTACGCGCCGAAGGCATCGACGCGATCGTCGACACGGTGGTGAAGGGTGGCCTCTCGCCGCACACGCTCGCGAACAAGCCGGAGGTCGTGGCGTTCGTCCGCGAGCTGCTCACGCGCCAGCCGACCGAAGGCTACGCGCGCAGCTGCGAGGCGATGGCTTCCGCCGTCGCCGCCGACGTCGGCGCCATCAAGGCGCCCGTCCTGCTCATCGCGGGCCGCGACGATGGTGTGAGCCCGGTCGCGAACGGCGAAGGCATGGCGGCCGACCTGCCGAACGCGCAACTGCGCATCCTCGAGCAATGCGGCCACTGGCACCCGATCGAGCAGCCCGCCGGCGTCACGCAGGCATTGCGTGAATTCCTCTAGCCTCTTTCAAGGAGCACCCGCCATGGCCAAGATCCGCCACATCGCCCTTTCGGTCCAGGATCCGGAGAAGACCGCCCGGTTCTACGAGGAGGCGTTCGGCCTCGCACGCGTCGGCACCACGACGTCGGCCCTGGCCGACGGCGTCTATCTGTCCGACGGCTACATCAACGTCGCGTTGCTGAAGTACAAGACCGACGAGATGGCGGGCGTCGCGGGCGGCAAGGAATTCGTCGGCACGCACCACTTCGGCTTCCAGGTCGAAGACCCCGAGGCCGCACGCAAGAGCATCGAAGCGCACGGCGGGCGGTTCTTCATGGACCTGCCGGCGCTCAAGGACACGCTGTACTACGAAGAGAAGTACCGCGATCCCGAAGGCGTCATCTTCGACATCTCCGGGAAGGGATGGGTCACCGAGGCGAAGTAGCGCTCCCCTCGGCGCCGGGAGCCGCGGGCGTCAGGCCCGTGCGGCGATGGCCGAGATCTCGACCAGCAGTCCCGCGCCCGCCAGGTCGGCGCGCACCGTGGCACGCGCCGGCTTCACGCCCTTGAATCGCGCGGAGTAGACCTCGTTCATCGCGGCGTAGTCGCCGAGCGACTGCAGGTAGACCGTCGTCGACATGACGTCGTCCAGGCCCATGCCCGCTTCGGCCAGGATCTGCTCGATCTTGTCGATGATCACGGCGGTCTGCGCCTTCACGTCGGCGCCGATGGCCTTGCCGTCGTTGTCCTGCGCGATCTGTCCGGAAAGGAACACCAGGTTGCCCAGTTGGGTGCCCAGCGAATAGGGTCCGCGCGGAATCCACTGCTTCGGTTGCAAAGCCTTCTTCACGTCTGCTGCTCCAGGTGAGGTTCGAGGGAGGGATTCAGGAAAGTCTCATTTCGCCTTGTGCGCACCGGGCACGGAGGTCGCCGCCATCGCCTCGAGCACGGTCACGACCGCGCTCGAATCGATCTGGCCCTTGCCCTGCGACTTCACCGCGCGCAGGATCTCGCGCGACGCGCTCGCGGCCGGCAGGGACACCCCGTACTTCTCGGCGAGCCGCAACGCACCCGTCAGGTCCTTGTCCATGTTGTTCGCGGAGAAATGGACCGGGGTGAAGTTGTGCTGTAGCATGCGCGGGCCGCGCGTTGCCATCGCGCCCGTCTGTGGCCCCGTTCCGGGCAGCGACGTGATGTCGATCACCACTTGCGGATCGATGCCGATCTTCGCCGCGAGCACCAGCGCCTCGGCGCACGCCTCGATCGCCACGCCCATGACGAGGTTGGCGATCAGCTTGAGCGTCGTGCCGTTGCCGTTGGCGCCCGTGTAGAGCACCATGCTGCCGAGGTTCTTCAGGATCGGTTCGCAGGTCTTGAACGCGGCCTCGGGCCCGCCGACCATGATGCCGAGGCGCCCCTCGGCCGCGACCTTGGGCCCGCCCGACACCGGAGCGTCGAGCATCGCGGCTCCGGCAGCGGTCACGCGCTGGGCGATGGCCTGCGAAGCTTCCGGGGCGATGCTCGCGGAGTCGATGATGATGAGGCCGGAGTGTGCACCCTCGATCAGCCCACGCGGCCCGCAGATGACGGCCTCGGATGCCGCCGCATCGGTGACCATCGAGAACACGACGTCGCTCGCCGCCGCGACTTCCTTCGGCGAGCCCGCCCACTTCGCGCCGGCCTTCACCAGTGCGGCCCCAGCAGCCTCGGTGCGGTTCCACACCGTCAACGCGTAGCCCGCTGCCATCAGGCGCTGCGACATGACGGTCCCCATGGTTCCGAGGCCGACGAAGCCGATTCGGATGCTCATCCTCGCTTCCTTCCTGTTCACTTGCATGTTCGCGCCGCTTCAAAGTCGAGACCGGAAGAGGTCGGCGCACGGGACCTCCCCGTGCGGACAACTGTAGCGGAGCGTCCCGCCAAGACCCCCGCGGAATCGCCCTTGCCGCTTCTCGATCGGGCCGCGGCGAAAGCGTCAGACGATGTCCATCACCACCTCGCCCAGCCCGTCGACGGCGAACACGGCATGGTCGCCGGGCGAGATCGAGAACGTGGGAACGATGCTGCCGGTGATGAGCACCATGCCCGCTCTCAGGTCGCGCTGGCGATGCGCCAGCAGGTTGGCGAGCCAGGCAAGGGTGGCATACGGGTCTTCCGCGTGGCCCTCGCCCGACGTCTCCCCGTTGAGCGTCTGCCGTCCCTGCACGCCGATGAGCTGGCGCGGCGTCACGACCTTCGGCGGGCCGAGCACCACGCCGCCGTTCCAGCAGTTGTCGGCGATCATCGAGGCCGCCTTCGTCTGGGTGTACACGGCGTGACGGTCCTCGATGAGCTCGTACGCCGGCATCGCGCCGGCCACGAAGGGCACCACGGTGTCCGCATTCCACGGCGCGCGCGCGGCGGGCATGTCGGCCGAGAGCTCGAGCGCGATCTCGCTCTCGACCCGCAGGTTCACGAATGCGGACTTCGAGATGCGCGCCGGAGACCGATGGATCGTCTTCGAGAAGATCGCACCGCCGCACGGATGCGTGATGCCCATCACCTGCTGCATCACCTTCGTCGTCGTCGCGACCTTCACCCCGGCGACGGGCCCGTACACCGGCTCCGCCAGGCGCCAGTACGCTTCCTGGGCCGCATAGGCCTCGTCGATCGACGTCGGCGTCAGCGGTTCGGGGAGGTTCTCGTATGCCCTTCCCGCGATGCGCGCATCCCACATGTGGCGCGCCATCGACTCGGCCCTTGTGCTCATCGGTGCTCCGGTCCACGACATGGTCCGGCGGACTTTAATCGTCCGCGCCCGCGTCGACGACCGTCAGGCGCTCGAAGCCGGGCTAGGATCGGCTCGCAAGCCCGAAGGCGCGAGATGCAGCGATCGCTCGACGCGCGATGCGCGCCGATGCATCGGAAGGGAACCGATCGTGACGGCATCCGGCACCTCTGCTGACCGAACCGGCTGGTTGCGCTGGCTCCCCGGCCTGCAGGTGCTGCGGCACTACGAAGGCGCCTGGCTGGCACGCGACTTCGTGGCCGGCCTCGTCCTGACCACGATGCTGGTACCGGTGGGCATCGCGTACGCGGTCGCGTCGGGCGTGCCCGGCATCAACGGACTCTACGCGACGATCGTTCCGCTCCTCGCCTATGCGATCTTTGGACCCAGCCGCATCCTCGTGCTCGGCCCCGACTCGTCGCTCGCCCCGGTGATCCTCGCGATCGTGCTGCCGCTCTCGCGCGGCGACCCGGCGCGCGCGGTGGCGATCGCGAGCCTGATGGCGGTCGTCTCGGGCATCGTCTGCATCGTGGGCGGCGCGTTGAAGCTCGGCTTCGTCACCGAGCTGCTCTCGAAGCCGATCCGCTACGGCTACATGAACGGCATCGCCTTCACGGTGCTGGTCAGCCAGGTGCCCAAGCTGCTCGGCTTCTCGGTCGATGAGGGCGGGCCGCTGCGCGACATCGCAGCCATCGCCCGATCGATCCTCGACGGCCGGGTCAATCCGGCGGCGGCCGCGGTCGGCTTCGGCACGCTGGCCGCGATCCTCGTCCTGAAGCGCTACAAGCGCGTCCCCGGCACGCTGATCGCCGTCGTGGGCGCGTTGCTCGTCGTCGCCGTGTTCGATCTCGATCGCGCCGCCGGCGTGAAGGTGCTGGGCTCGCTGCCGCAAGGGCTACCGTCGTTCACGCTGCCAACGATACCGCTGGCCGACCTGCGCGCCGTGGTGATCGGCGGCTGTGCGGTCGCGATGGTGGCGCTGGCGGACACGAGCGTGCTCTCGCGCACCTACGCGGCCCGGCTTCGCGCGCCCGTCGACCCGAACCGGGAGATGATCGCGCTCGGTGCGGCGAATCTTGCCGGCGGCCTGTTCCAGGGCTTCCCGATCAGTAGCAGCTCGTCGCGCACACCCGTCGCGGAAGCCTCGGGCGCGAGGACGCAGCTCACGGGCGTGGTCGGCGCCCTCGCCGTGGCGCTGCTGCTCGTCTTCGCGCCGAACCTCCTGAGAGACCTGCCGAACAGCGCCCTGGCCGCGGTGGTGATCGCCGCCGCGCTGGGTCTGTTCGAGGTGAGCGACCTGCGCCGCATCTTCCGCATCCAGAACTGGGAGTTCTGGCTGTCGATCGTCTGTTTCCTCGGCGTCGTGTATTTCGGGGTCATCGAAGGAATCGGACTCGCGATCGGGCTCGCGGTGATCGAGTTCCTCTGGGACGGCTGGCGCCCTCACCACGCGGTGCTCGGGCGCGTCGAAGGCCTGCGCGGTTACCACGACCTCAAGCGCTATCCCGACGCGCGCGTCGTGCCGGGGCTGGTGCTGTTCCGCTGGGACGCGCCGCTGTTCTTCGCCAATGCCGAGCTGTTCCACGAGCGCGTGCTCGAGGCGGTGGCGCAATCTTCGACGCCGGTGAAGCGCGTCGTCGTCACCGCCGAGCCGGTGACGAGCATCGACGTGACCTCCGCGGACATGCTCGCCGACCTCGAGCAGAGCCTGCACGCGTCGGGCATCGAGCTGAAGTTCGCCGAGATGAAGGACCCGGTCAAGGACAAGCTCAAGCGCTTCGAGCTGTTCGAGCGCTTCGGCGAAGCGAGCTTCGCACCGACCGTCGGGGCGGCGGTCGACGCCTACGTGCGGGATCACTCGGTCCAGTGGGAGCCGTGAGTCGCGCGAAGCATTGACTCAGGTCAACGCACCCCGTACCGGCAAGCCTAGATTGGGGCTCCGATGCGGAGGATGGCGATGCGACACAAGAATTCGACAGCCCACGACGTCGTGAGCGCCTTGCAGGCCGAGCACCGGTATGCCGCGCGACTTCTCGACGTGCTCGACGAGAAGCTCGCGGCCGCCTCGCACGGCAAGCCGCTCGACCGCGACGCGGTGCGCGCGGTCATGACCTACATGACGCAGCACCTCGACGGGTACCACCATCGCAGGGAGGACGCGATGTTCGCCCGGTTGGGCAAGCGCGATCCGCATCTGGCGAAAGGCATCGCCGCGATCGAGTCGGAGCACCGAACCATCGGGGCGGCCGGAAAGAAGCTGCTGGGCGCCCTCGAGGGAGACACACACGGCGGCGGCGACGAAGCCCGCGTCGTCTCCGGCACTCGGGACTACGTGAGCGCGATGCGCGCCCACATGAACGTCGAGGAGCGCGACCTGCTTCCACGCGCACGAGAGGTGCTCGACGAGCACGACCTCGAGGCGATCGACCGCGACTTCGCGCGCGTGGTCGACCCGATCTTCGAAGCGTCGGTCCGCGACGCCTACGCCGCCTACACGCCCGTCGTCCGGTCTCTCGTCGAAGAGCCGGCCGTCCGGCAGACGCTCGGGGCGCTCGACGCCTTCTTCGCCTCTGCGTTGACGCTCGCCGACACGCTGTTCGGCGGACCGATCGCAGCGCCGCGCGAGCCCGGGCACGCGGGCAGCTCCCGCAAGACGGCGCGCTAGCATGCGGGTCGGTCGCCATCGGCCGATCGACACGCTTGCCGGATGCCATCGGAAGACACGTCGCTGCTGGGAAGGCTCGAGGGCGCGCTCGGTCCTCGCTACACCGGCTTCATCGTCGTCGTCGCCCTCACGCTGATCCTGCTCCTGGCACTGGCCGCGGAAGCGCAAGGCGTCAGTGCGCTGCGCGCAGGCATCTGGCCCCTCGGCCTGAGCGCGACGATCATCGTGTACATCCTGCTCGTGCATCCGTTCATGCGGCGGCGTTGGCAACGCGCGATCCAGTCGCTGCTGCCGTTGACGCCGCACGGCGCTGGCGCTGCCCCGCCGAGGCCCGTCAGCCACCGCGCGGAGTGGGGCGCCATGCTGATCGGCTCGATCGTCGGCCTCGTCGTGGCGCGCGACACCCCCGACATCGTCGGCTGGGCTCGGGTGTATGACGAGGCCACCAGCGCGCTGATGTTCGCCCTGCTGGCCGGCGCGATCTACGCCAGCCTCAGCCGGTCGCGCCACCTGGCGGCGCATCTGCGCGGCGGACTCGAGCTGAACGTGTTCGATGGCCATTTGCTCACGCCTTTCGCGCAGTGGGGGCAGAGCCTGTCGCTCGTCTTCGTCGGCGGCATCAGCGTCAGCCTGATCTTCCAGTCCTACGACAGGCTGCGCAGCGTCGAAAGCGTGGTCGTCTACGGCAGCCTGGTCACCGTCGCGCTGACGCTCTTCTTCATGTCCATGTGGTCGATCCACCTCGCCCTTGCCCACGCGCAGCAGGCGGAGCTCGTCCGCATCCGGCGCGACCTCGCGGTGGCGCGCGCCGCCTTGCGTCGGGATCGCGCGCACGAAGCGACGAGCGCGGTAGAGGACGCCTACCTGCCGGTGGTGATCTGCGGCATGTACGAGAAGCAGGTGCTCGAGGCCTCGACCTGGCCGTTCAATCCCACGATCGTCGGGCGCCTGTTCGCATCCACGATCGCGCCGCTGGGCGTCTACGTGCTGAAGCTCGCCTTCGGCGTCGGCGGCGGGCTGTAGTGCGCGACGACCGCCGATGGCCGCCGAGCCGTCACTCGATCACGCGATCCGCCCGCGCCAGCACCGTCCGCGGGACCGGCACGCCCAGCGTGCGCGCCGTGGCGAGGTTGACGACGAGTTCGAAGACGGTGGGTTGCTCGATCGGAAGGTCGGACGGCTTCGCGCCGCGCACGATCCGGTCCACGAAGTAGCCCACGCGGCGGTAGGACTCGATCAGGCGCGGACCATAGGTGCACAGCGCGCCGTCCTCGGCCATGACGCTCCAGCCGGACACGACCGGCAGGCGTCGAGCCAATGCGAAATCGAGGATGAGGCGCCGGTGGCTCACGACGAACGCGTCCGAGAAGACGAGCATCGCGTCGGGCAGGTCGGCGGCGATCGCGGCGAGCGCGGCATGGAGCTCGGCCTCGTTTCGAGTCAAATGCATCGAGATTCCCATGCCGAGCTCGTGCGCCTTCGTTTCGGAGACGTCGCGTTCGAGGTGCTGACCCGGGTGCAGCGCATTCGCGAGCACGGCCACGCGGCGAATGCGCGGCGAGATCTGCTGCAGAAGCTCGAGGCGCTTGGCGTTCAGTTCCGCCAGCATCAGCGTGACGCCGGTCGCGTTGTAGAGCGGGTGGGCAAGATCGCTCGCGATGCCCACCGACGGAGGATCGGCGCTGAACTCGTACACGACCGGCACACTGTGCGGGCCCTTGACGACCGTCGTCGTCGCCGACGCGTGCGTCACGATGACGTCGACCGGCTGCAACTCCAGGTCCTGCACGAGTCGCGAGACGCGCGACAGGTCGTCGTTCGCGAAGCGCGAGGTCAGCGCGAGCGTCGCCGGCTGCGTGTAGCCGCGAGCGCGCAGGTCACCGAGCACCGCCTGCACGAAGGTCGCGGCCGCCGCCTCGTCGCCGCCACTGACGAAGCCCAGGCGCAACCGCGCGGCCCCGCGTGCGCGCGGCAGCGCGAGGAGCACGCCAGCCGTCGAGATGCAGACGCTACGGCGACTCGGCATGACAGCTCCCCTTGTCGCGTGTCGACCGCACGCCTGCCCGTTCGCCCTATTTTCTGGCCTCGTGCACGAGGTTGAAAGGGGTCTGCGTCGCGCGCCGGAAGTGCTCGAACCCCGCTCCCATGAACAGCGCCATGGCCTCATTCGAGACCGGTCGTAAGGCCCGCGTCGCCGGCACACTCCGCAACCGATTTACTCGCGTCGGCATCCGCCGCAGAATGGGCCGAAAGAGCTGCTCCATGGCAGTACGGCTCAAGCAGGAGGAGACGACATGTGCAAGCTCTGTCTCGCGGGGTTCCCGCAAGACCATTCCGGTTCTCGCCGCAACTTCCTGAAGGCGACGACGGCCGCAGGCATCGCCGCCTCGGGGCTCGGCCTGTTCGCACCGCGCGCGAGCGCGGGGAACGACGACCGCGAGCCCGAGGACAGCGGCGGCTACGGTCGCCGCTACGTGATCCGCGGGGGCGCCGTCATGTCGATGGATCCGGCGGTCGGTGACTTCCCGCAGGCCGACGTGCTCGTCGAAGGCAAGAAGATCCTCGCGGTCGGCCCGAGCCTGCCGGTCGGCGGCGCGGCCGTGATCGACGCGCGCGGCAAGATCGTGATGCCCGGCTTCATCGACACGCACCACCACCAGTTCGAGACCGCGCTGCGGAGCTTCCTCGCCGACGGCGTGCTCATCAACGACGGCTCCGGGTCGGTCAGCAGCCTCACGACCTACTTCGAGTTCATCCTCCTGAAGTTCGCGCCCGTCTACCGCCCGCAGGACGTCTACATCAACGAGCTGTTCGGAGGGCTCAGCCAGCTCGACGATGGCGTGACGACGGTGCACGACGTCTCGCAGATCCACCACTCCCCGCAGCATTCCGACGCCGCAATCCAGGCCCTGTTCGACACCGGCCGGCGCGCGGCGTTCGGCTACTTCGAGAGCGCCGGCGCCGCCATCCTCGGCACCAACCCGGGCAACAAGTACCCGACCGATGCGCCACGCATCAAGCAGCAGTGGTTCTCGTCGAGCGATCAGCTGGTGCACATGATCATGGGTGGCGAGGTCTACCTGGGCGACGCGAGCACCGACCTGTCGTGGACCATCGGCCGGCAGCTGGGCCTGCAGATCGCGGCGCACATCCTGTCGCCGTTCAGCATCCGCCCGATCTTCGACAAGCTCGCCGCGGGCACCGGAGGTCTCGGCCACATCGGCATCGGCCCCGACAACCTCTTCATCCACATGACCGGGATGGCCGACGCGGCGTGGCAGCGAGTGAAGGACGTCGGCGCGCAGGTCTCGCTCGCCGTGCCCATCGAGATGAACATGCGCCACGGGATGCCGCCGATCCTGAAGATGCAGAGCCTCGGCATGGAACCGTCGCTCAGCGTCGACGTCGAGTGCACGCTGACGGCCGACTTCTTCACCCAGATGCGCTCGACGATGAACGTGCAGCGCGCGCTCGTGAACCAGATGATCCTGGAGCAGGGCGACTTCTACCCTCCCAACCAGTGGCCGACGCCGGCGCCCACGCTGCCGCAGTTGCTCACCACGCGCGACGTGCTGCGCTTCGCGACGATCAACGGCGCGAAGGCGCTCGGGCTCGATCGCAAGACCGGCTCGCTCACGCCGGGCAAGGAAGCCGACATCCTCATCCTCGATGCGACCGCTCTCAACGTGGCGCCGCTCAACCAGGTGCCGGGCGCGGTCGTCTCGCTGATGGATCGCACCAACGTCGAGACGGTGATCGTGGCCGGCAAGGTGCGCAAGTGGAAGGGCAGGCTGCTCGGGGTCGACCTGCCGCACCTGCGCACGCAACTCGAGAACTCGCGCGACTACATCTTCTCGGCGGCCCAGATTCCGCGCGACCTGTTCCGGCCGAATTGACGAGATGCCCAACCGTCGCTCCGTCCTCGCACTCGCCACGGCCGCGGCATCGCTTTCGGCGTGTGCTGCCCTGCCGGGCCGGGATCCCGTCCAGGTGCAGGTCGTCGGCGTGGAACCGCTCGACGGCGAAGGCCTCGAGCTGCGTTTCCTGTGCAAGCTGCGCGTGCAGAACCCGAACGACACGCCCATCACCTACGACGGCATCTACGTCGAGCTCGAGGTGCGCGGCAGCAGCTTCGCGACGGGGGTGAGCGACGCCTCGGGCACGGTGCCGCGCTTCGGCGAGGTCGTGGTGTCGGTGCCAGTCACGGCGTCGGCACTGCGCCTCGCGCGCCAGGCGATCAGCTTCTACACGAGCCAGGACCGGAGCACGATCGACTACGTGCTGAAGGGCAAGATCGGCGGCTCGACCTTCAACACCGTGCGGTTCGAGTCGAGAGGGCAGATCGCGCTGCCGAAGGAATTCGCGGGCTCGCCGCCGTAAGTGCGCGATCGTCGCGATGCCCGGGCGCCTGTGCCCTGCGCACCGCTGAGCGGAGCCGCCGATGTCCACTCTCCCCTTGCACGACGCCCGCCCTCCTCGGCCTCGCGGCGGCGATGCTTTCCGCCTGCGCGCAGCAGCCGCCAGCGCCGCCCCGCGGGCGCGCAGTGCCTGTCGGCGTGCCCTCACGGACTGGGCGGCCGCGGCGAAGGATGGGTCGGCC
>Ga0335069_10007163_pt1 | contig 16138 bp, 5 predicted proteins | sample Lox_Sample_11_FD_206714 | JGI IMG/M metagenome (GOLD analysis project Ga0335069, IMG submission 206714) | Soil microbial communities from Loxahatchee National Wildlife Refuge, Florida, United States - Lox_Sample_1.1 | ecosystem: Environmental > Terrestrial > Soil > Wetlands | place: USA: Florida... | reverse complement strand
GCATGGCGGCCGACCCGCTTGCCGTCAGCGTGATGGTCGCACTAGCGCCCTGCGCTCCCGGTGTCACGGAGTCGTTCGCGATCGAGCACGTTACACCTGCCGGCAGGTTGCCGCAAGCCAGCGTCACAGGTTCGTTGAAAGCACCGTACTTGGGCGTGAGCACCACGTTGAACGACGTGCTCTGCCCACGCGCGAGAGTAATCGGCGACGTCGGCGGCGCCAGCAGGAAGTCCGACACCGTCACGTTTACCGTCGCCGGAGCCGAGTTCTGCTCGCCGTCGTTGACCACCAGCGTGACCTGCGATGCACCTAGCGGCATCGTGACTTTCGGATTTACGCCTGTAACGGTTCCGCTGCCTTCGGGGAACGGCCCGGTCCAGGTGTAGGTCATCGCGGTGTTGAAGGTGTCAGTGGAACCCGAAGCGTCCAGTGTCACCGAGGCACCGCCGTTGCTGGACCCGGGCACGGTCTGTGCCGCAGCCTTTGCGACCGGCGGGTTGTCGACCGGTTCCACCACGATGAATGGAGAGAGCGAACTTGTCATGCCGGTGACGGTTCCGTGAGTGGAATCGACGCTGGCCGTACGATCGACCCACGCGCCGTTCTCAAAGTGGAAGAGGTGAATCTTGTCGGCATGATGGAAGGCCACGCCGCCGGGCGATACCGCAACGCGAATATTGCCCGCGTAAGCGGCCGTCGTGTGCAGGTCGTAAACCAGCGCTGGGCTGCCAAAACGATATCCCGCCGGAGGCTGCGTACCCGTGGTCGAAGTAACGCCCGTCAGCCCCGGCTTGGTGATGGCCGCGAAGAGGAAGTTCGCACTGGCTCCGCTGATCGGATCCAGAGCATCGACCAGGATGTTCGATCCCGCGCCGGTGTTGCCGACCACGCCGCCCGAAGGTCCAAGGCTGACCAGGTTGTTCTTCGGATTGGGATCGAACGTGCTGGAACTGGCATGGAAGTCGTTCGACGCCCATCCGGTGGTTGGCGGTGTAACGCCAACGTTCACTGTAGCGCTGGCCCCGCTGGCCAGGGTGCCGAGGGCGCAGTTGACGTTGGCGCCATTGAACGAGCAGGTGCCCACGGTACTGGTGGCGCTGACGAACCCGAAACGATCGAGGGCGTCGGTAAGCACAGCGTTCGCCGCGGGATCGGGTCCGCTATTCGTAACCACAACGGTATAGGTAGGCACGCCGCCGACGTTCACCGGTGTGCCCGCAGCGACGACCGCGAGATCGGCGCCTCCGCCTACCGCTATCGTTACAGTTGCGGTGTTATTGGTGGGAGTGGGATCGGTCTGGTCCATGCTGGCTGTAGTGCTGAAGTTCACCGCGCCAGGAGCCCCTGGCATGGTGGCCGAGATGGTGAGGGGCTGCGATCCATTGGCTGCGAGTTGGCCCACCGAGCAGGTGAAACTGGTGCTGCTGTTCAGCGTGCAATTACCCACGTTACTGAAGCTGCCGGAGTCTAACGTTCCCGTTACCGTTACACCCGTCGCCGGTGAGCCGCCGGTATTGCTCACGTTCAGAGTGAAATTCACGGTGCCGCCCACCTGCGGAGCGAGATTGTCGGCACTGGCGGTCATGACGAGATCGGGACCGGAGAGATTGGCAACATCCACAGCGGTGTTGTTGGCCAGATTCGGGTCTGGCGCTACAGTTCCGGTCTGTCCGACCTGGACCGTGTTCGTAATGGTGCTGCCGGTCGGGCTGCTAACGTCGGCAATCAGGCTCACCGTATAGCTGCTGTTCGGAGACATCGTCCCCAGCGAGCAACTGACACTGGTTGTGCCCGTGCAGTAGTAATCGGCGGACGAATAAGTGACACCGGCCGGCAGGACATCGGTTACAACCACACTGCCGGAACTGTCCGGACCGAGATTGTTCACGGTGATCTGGTAGGTGATCTGCGAACCGATCGCTACCGGATCAGGCGAATGCGAGACACTCACCGACAAATCGGAGCTATTGCTATAGGTCGGTGTGGGATTGAAGGCGATCGACACCGGCCCCGTCCCCTGGGAGGAGAACCGAGTGACTAATGCTTGCGTGATGTCGCTCGTGGCGATCTTGGACGTATCGATCACATCCACTGCGTCGTCATCGGTCTCCGCGACGTAGAGATAGCTGCCGCCAGGAGAAGCCGCGAGCCCGCCCTCGAGTGTCGGATCAAGATGGCCGGGTAGCTGCAAAACTCCCGCGGCCGAGAAATTCGAAGTCGCTGGCAGGAAATTGAAGGCCTGCAGCAGCATCGTGCCGGGATCGAATGCGTACAGTTCGTTATTGGCGAAACGCAAGTTGCAGCAATCCGTAAGCGTGACGTTGTTGGGATTTGCCAGCGGCAGAGTCGCAACCAGGGTTGGCGATGTCGGGTTTGCAAGGCTGTAAATCTTGATGTTGTAGGACAGTTCGTTCGCCACTGCCAGGTACTGGCTGTCCGGGGAGACCTGCATTCCCTGCACGAATACGTCAATCCCGAGTGCGCTGGAAGGAATCGTTGTAACGGTTCCGTTCCCAATGTCGTAGATGGCCAGCGAATCTGCCCCCGTTCCTCCAAGATAGACCTGCTGGTAAGCGTAGTTCCCGTTCGGCATGGCTGCGAATCCAGCCGGTGAAGAGTTGAAGGTACTCGTTAGGGATGCCGGGATCGACCGCAGGATCGTATTCGCCGTCGGCGAGTATGGATCCACGTCGATCACGTTCAATTGCCAGTCATAGGAACCACTACCTGGAGAATACGCACTGGGAGCCAGCAGAACGTTCCTGCCAGAGGTCGGATCGGGTACTACCGCGAGGGCGTCGCCATAAGCCGGGCCGCCACTCAGTTGAACCGAGGTCAGCCCTTCGTTGAGAAAGTCCGATTCGATCGTGTAGCTGAAGCTCGAGTTGTAGCCGTTGTAGAACCCAACTCCGGGCGTGGTGTACCACACCCCTTCCGGCGTTACCGCAATTCCCCACGGATTCGGATTTTGTCCGTTGCTGCTGCTGGTCGGGCCGAGCGGACCGTTTTGCAGCACACTGCCGTCGCCGTAGTTCGCGGTGAAGCTGTCAAACGCGCGATTGAAGTTCGGGTTGTCGGTGACATAGATCGTCGTGGGCGAACTGGCCACGTTGCGCCCGGAGAACGCGCTGGTCAAGTTTTGGTTGATGACGATCACGTTAACCGTTCCGCTCGCGACGTGAGCAGGGAGAGTCACCGTCAACTGTGTGTCAGTGATGTTAGTGGGAACGATTGGGTTCGCCGTCCCGATCTTCACCACGGCATCCGAGCTGAAATTCGAGCCGTTGATCGTGATCACGTTCGGGGCATTGTTCACCAGAGCGTCGGGGGTGATGTAGTCGATTACCGGCTGCGTTACGGTCGGGGACGCGGCCAGTTGGAAGGCGCTGATCGGTCCGATGTCGCTGAAGCTGTTGCCCGAGTTCACCACGGGAGACGTCAGGATGGTGCTGGTAGCGATCGACGCCAGGTTGGGACTTACGTTCGGTCCGCCGACGGCGAAGCCAAGCGTCGCGCCGTCTAAGGTGATGGTCGAAGAAGAGGGTAGGAACGGCAGGGTTACGCCTGCAATGAATTGATCGAGGCTGGAACTGCCAGTCGTCAAGTCGAGAACCGAGAACTGCGCAGAGCTCCCGGTATTCATGGTCACGTAGGCATAGACGTTGCCGCCGGTGATGGGAGTGACGGTCACCGTCGGCGTGAACCCGCTGGTTCCCGTCGGCATTGATAGCGTTTTGGTAACCGTTCCCGTGGCCGCGCTGATTAGGTACACTTTCGCCGCAACGTCACCATCGCCGCCCCAGACGGCAACCACGGTATTTCCATCCGGCGTCACTGCGAAACAGTTCGACGTCCGCGGGCATGCGCCCGTTGTGCCCGAAATCGCAGAGATTTGCCCGGACGTCTGGTTCAGGAGATAGATCGGATCTGCCGGCGTGTTGTTCGTCATCAGGTAAACAAAATTCCCGGCTTCTGCAATGTTCCTGACGTTCGGCGCGCTATTCCCATTGATGGTGATCGGGAAGCTCTTGGTCCGCCCAAACGTCGTGGTGTCGATCACATCTACCTGCGACGGATAAGCACCAATATTGAACACAAAGAACTGGCTCCCATCGTTGCTGAGAGCTCCCGCAACTCCGAATTCATTGAAGATGCGATACGTTTCGGCGCCGATCGTGGCATCTCCCACGGAGATATAGTTCGCCGTCTGATTCAGACCCAAGGCGGTCCGCTGATTGGGCAACGCAAAGAGTTGACCGGGAGCGACTCCGATCTTCGTGGTGTTGTCGCTCGTCAGGGCCAAGGGGTCATAAGCCGTGACCACACCTTGCTGAGCGTTGGAGGCAATGAAACTCTGTGTGTTGGGGTTGACTCCACCCGTCACCGCAAGCTGGGTCGAGACCGAGTTGTTGTTGTAATTGGAATCGCCATTGGACTGGTATCCATACGCGGAGAGATTTAGGACGCTGATGTCGGTGGGGACCGTGCCTTGTACCGTGAACGTTAGCAGCGTGTTCGGGGCAAGATTTCCCAGCGTACAATAGCCGTACCCGGTGCTGTTCGTAACGCAACTATAGCCTTGAGGCGTCGTAATGCTGTAGTTATTCAGATCTTCAGACAGCGACAGGTAGGCTGAAGTTGAGGTCCCGGGTCCAAGATTGGTGACCGTCACCGGGAACGAAATCCGTTGCCCGGCGGTTAAAGTCCCAGTCGGGAACGAAGCCGTAACCTGTAAATCTGCGCCATTGTAGATCGGAATCTGAGCGGTGGCAGTGTTGTTCGTCGGGTTGAAGTCCGCTTCGGTTGACGTAACGGACATGGAGAAGTTCAGCGTGCTCTGGGTCGCCGGAGTATTGAAGTTGACATCGATCGAAGCGGTATCGCCGGTGCCAGAACCGCCACCTCCGGCCAGGACCGGAATGGTACAAGTGGCAACGCTGGCGGCAATCGGGCAGCTTCCCGACTGGTAGGTCTGGCCGTAGCTGTACCAGCTCGCCGAAGTTGCCGTGACGTTCGGATCGATGTTTACCGTCACTACAGCGTTGTGCGCATCGAAGTTGCTGTCGTTCGCCACCGTGCCACTCAGGTAGCCGGTCGAGTTCGTCAGGAAACTGATATTGCTGTAAATGCTGGCCGCGAGGTCTACCTGTGCTGTAATCGTGGGCGCGACCTGAATTGCTTCGATGCCAAAGGCATCACCGCCCGCGATATCCAGAATTCCGCTTGGATCGCTGGCGGCGAGTTTGTTGGCGTCCACGACTGCAACCGAGCCTTGATCCTTCAAAGTCGCGTAAACGTAAGTGCCGGTCGAATCGACCAGCAGTGGTGCTTCGTAGTAGCTCGTGGGCCCAGGAAGTGTCAGCGTTCCGAGTTTGCCGAAATTGCTGTTCGCTGGCAGGAAGTTGAACACCGTAGCCGTGTTCGTGTTCGCATCGAAGGCAAAGAGGCGACTGCCCACAATTTGGAACGTCTTATAGGAGTGTCCACTGTCGGAAACGGTGACCACATCGGCCGACGGGTTGAAATTGCTCAGCAGCGGATCGCCAGTGATGTTCAGCAACTTGATGCTGCCATCCCATCCCGGCAGGATCAACCAATTGCCGTCGGGACTGACGCGCAGGTGATTGGGGAAGTGCTGGTCGCCGTTGAAGAGTGTCTTCACATCGAGGATCTGGTTCGAAGTGCCACTCGCGGCATCGTAAGCAATCAGGTCCGTCCGCAGGAACGCCTGCGTCGCTGGACTGTACACGTCTGCGAAGGTGTACACGTAACGTCCATTGGGTGAAGCCGCCAAAGCTCCCGATCCCTGGCTATAGGTGTTGTCGTTTGTGGAAACCGTGCGCTTTATCTGGTTGAAGCCATCTGAGGTCGAGTCGGCGTCAACGATGTAGAGCTGATCGCTGGTTTGGCTGGCGTCGCCGCTGTTGTAATAAAGGACTGCCTTGCCATCCACCGGATCGGTGGCGGTGGCCAGGGCGTCCATGTATCCCACGAAATCGTTAGGAACTGCGAGGGTAGTAAGCGGCTGTCCGGTAGTCAGGTTTACCGCGTCGATACCGAGTTTGTTGCCGCCCGAATACAGGTACGCTGTTTTTCCGTCCGGCGCGACCGCCAGCGATGTCGGATTCGGTGTCGTCGGCATATCCACGCCGTTTTTCGTGGTAGTGACGTACGTCAGGCGCGAATCGCCGAACTCCATGATCAGCAGCGGCGTCGGCAGCGTGAAAGTGCTGTTGGTGACGCTGATCTTGCCGTCGTAAGCGCCACTGATGTTGCGTCCGGTCGGGATCTCTTGTCCGTTCGGCAGTGTAACGACAACGTGAGCATCCTGTTCGGGGATCAGCGCCGGAACTGTCACATCCAGGCGCGATGAGGAGATGTACGACGGGCTAACGGGATCGAGACTGCCGATCTTTACGCGTGAGTTCGGAGCAAAATAGCTGCCATAAATGTTGAAGGTGTTGGCGACGCCGTTGTCGATCACCTGGGGCTCGACATCCGTGATCTCCGGAGCATAGCTCGGCTGGTTATAGTTGATATAGCCGATCGACACCCCGTTAATCACTCCCGGAATCGTATACTCGTTTCCTTCATAATGCCCCAACGGGTGAGTGTAGAAAAATGCGGCATTGTTGCCGGGAGTAACGCGACTGCTAAACGCCGTCAGGGAGTTGCCGTCCGACGTGATCACCATGTTCTGGGGGGCAAACGAGAGCGTTACCTGCGAATTCGGGACAAGATCGCTGGCATTCAAATCCACCGGTACAACCAGGTTGGTAAAAGTGCTGGTCTGGCCGCCCACGTATGCGAACTGCCCGTTCAGATCGTACGGATCACGCGTGGCCACAATCGAAAAGGCGTTTTGCATCGGCAGTTCGATCGTTTGCACCACGGTGTCGCTGCTGGTGTTGATCACGAGAACCTCAGCCGGATCCGATCGCAGTGCGTACACCATGCTTTCATCAGACCGGGCGGCAATGGTCCGCTGGCCGCCCGCCATCTGCAGCGTACTGCTGCCTGCGCCGGTAACCTGCCTGACGCTGTTGGTGCCAAGGTCGATAACAGCAGTTGTATAGAGAGGTGTGCCGCTGTCGGGCGTGTAGGAAAGCTGTAGGTAAAGTTTGTTGTTCGCAATAACGCCCGAGTAGAAATTGAGATCCTGCACTCCGACCTGGTCACCGAACAGACCGTCCAGCGAAATGGTCTTCATGATCTGGAAATTGGCCGTATTAATGACAGCGACAGCATCGGTCGTCGTGCTGACGACCCGCGCAACCAGCAGGGAACCGTCGGGACTGAGTACCATCGGACGTTTGCCGACGCCACGAATGGTCGCAACTTCCTGCTGTAGAGTCAGGTCGAAGACGGACGTATAGGCCGAGAATCCGCCGGCGCTGACGAACATGTACCGTCCGCTGACATCCAGGGCACTGGGACCGGCTGCCGAGACTGCTTTGTACACGCCACCTTGCGGACTATAGACGGACGAAGCGTAGTAAGCGGCAAGTTGCCCAGAGTCGGCGAGGCTGACGACGAAGTATTCGTTGCCGTAGGAGCCACTCGGGCTGGCCGTGATCGTTGTGGTGAAAGAATTGTCCGAGAGGTCGGGATCGAAGGTGCTTGGATCCTGCACCGTTCCTTGGATGGTGAACGAGCCCGGCGCACTGGGAGTGATGGCCAGAGAGGGTTCGACAGAGGCGTCCGCGGCGAGCGCGCCGATGGTGCAGGTCACGGTCCCCGTTCCCGTACAGTTGCCGGCGTTTGAGGTAACCGTTAGTTGTGGCGGGACAGTTAACTTTATCGTGACGTTGGCCGCAGCGTCGGGACCGCCGTTGCCAATTGGGAGCGTTACCGTGGTCGGCGCGCCCACGGTGGCGCTGGCGCTCCCCGTGGCGTCCACATAGAGATCGGCACTGTTGCTCACCGTGGTGTTCAGGCTCGAGCTATTGTTCGAAGCGATCGGATCGCCGGGATAGTTGATGGTGGCTGTTGTCGTGGTTCTTCCCAAAGTCGACGGGGCAAGCAGGAAGAGATCGAAACTCTGGGATTGTCCGGGATACAGCTCTCCCGCGGTGCAGAAAATACCGCCGTCGTTATAACAATTTCCGTCGGAGTCCTCGAAGATCAGCGAGGGGTCGAGTGCCACGCTCAATTGCGGGCTATTGACTGTAGCTGGCCCGTAGTTGGTAAGTGTGACGGTGTACGTGAACTCGTTGTCGTGCCCCACCTGCGTCGGGCCGGTCAGGGCAATTCCCAGATCTGTGCTGGAACTCGAGGCGGTTATGGTTGCCGCTACGATTTGGCTATTGTTACTGGGGTTCGGATCGTTGTCGTCGGTACGAACGTAAAACGTGTTGGTCATCGTGCCAAGACTTTCATACAGCGCGGTTGCCGTTGCGGTCGCCGAGGAGCCGGGAGGAAGAGTCCCGAAGCTGCACTGTGCCGGCAGTGTGGTGCAATCGCCATAGCTGCTGGTGAGCCCGGCGAGCGGCAGGTCGGTGCTGAGCACGACGTTGGACGCGCCCTGCCCTGTCGAGGTGTTGTTTGTAACGGTGATGTTGTAAGCCACCGGGGTGTCTTGTATGGCATTGATCGTTGCTGGCGTGACCTGGACCGCAACGTCGTTGGTCTGCCCAGTGCCGGTGATCTGGACCAGGAAGGCGTCAGAGCTGTTGTTATTGAGGGATGGCTGCGCCGCCCGGCCGGCAATGGGGAAATCGGGGGCATTCGTAGACCCGGTTACGTAGACGTTGCCACTGGGATCAGTTGCAATTCCGGTGGCGACCGTGTTGTAACTAGATCCACTTGTGCTGGTGCCGAGCAGCGATGAAAACAGCATCGTGCTGCCACTCGGGTCCAATTCGAAAATCGCAGCCTGATTTCCGGAAGCTTGAGCGAAAGCCGTGGGATTAACAGGGTTGCTCAATGGGAGTGGTGGATTATTGCCATACCCAAATACGATGTAATTGTTCCCTTGATTGTCTAGGGCAAGTCGTGGGTGTTCCGTCCCTCCTGGACCATAAGTTGCGAACTGCACTACTCCAGCGGGGCTAAACTTTGTGACATAACTCGCTGACGGAAAGGTCATGCAAGGCGAGCCGCACGACGACGAGTATGCTGTTGACGTGGTCGGAAAATCATTCGAGCCGCCTGACCCTAAGAAGACCGCGCCATTGTCTGGCGCAATCTGGACGGAGTCTGCATCGTCGATTCCCGAGCCGCCCACAAACGTCCCCCATAGGGCAGAGCCGGCCGGCGTAAGCTTCATCAGGTAGCCATCGCGGTCACCCAAGGGCTGCTTTCTCGCGCCAGATTGGGATCCGGGAAGATGGGCCGCATCAGAGTAAGTGGAGATAGCAGTATAGATATTTCCTTGTTGGTCGGCGGTGATGGACCAACCTTCGGTATCGCCGATGTAATAGCACCCCAGCACGCACCCCGTAATCCCTGCCCCGCCGATCGGAGTAGAGAATGTGGGCGCAAGCGAAGTGCTCAGGGTGGCAACGAACCCCTGGCCTGCCCTGCTGCCGGCGTACAACACCGCACGTCCCGCTGCGGCAGATGCGGCGGTATCGATCGCAAGCGCAGTAACCGACCTCGTGCTCAATCCGCTGTCTAGTCGAGTCCAGCTTTGGCCGGAATTGGCCGACTCAAATATGCCATCGTCGGTTCCTGCATAGATGAGGTTGCTTCCCGAGAGGCCGCTAACTATCACGTTAATACTGTTGTTATAATTGCTGCCTAGAGAGCCGAGAGCGGTCCAGCTGTTTCCGGCATCGGAACTTACATAGTTCTGCCAGGTGTTCAGGCCAGTTGCGGAACTCGTCTGGCCAATACCGACGTAGATCTTGCCGCTCTGTCCATCCACCCAAACACGATTCCTGGGTGTGAGGCTGTAAGAATCATAGGGCGGCGTGGGGAGTCCGGTTCCCGAAGCCGCCGTCCAATTCAGTCCATCTGTGCTGCTGTAGAAAACGGGAGAGTTAGACGGAGGCGCTCCGACGAGAGCGTACACCGTGCCGGAAGGATTCGTCGCCAACGAGGCGAGACAGCAAGGCAAAGAGCTGTTGGCATGTGTCCAGGTTGCCCCGGCATCGGTACTGACCGCAACGCCACTATACGGAGTCGACGCATACAGCGTTGTCGGCGTGGTGGGATTAACCAATATGAATCCGCCATAAACACTCGCTGTATAGGCTGGTAGGCGAGACCATGCATCGGTGGCTGCTGGAGTTTTGAAAAAGCCTATGTTCGTTCCCGCATAGAGCGAACGAGAGGAGGGATCATAAGCCAGAGAAATGACTCCGCCTGTCAGAGCGGCCGGGGTCCCATTATTAAACGGAGCCCAACTGACCCCGTCGGTGCTCTTGTACACGCCAGCCGTTCCGCCTATGAAGTACGTTGTGGGACTGACCCCCGGAACCGCAGGAACGATCACTATGGCGCTTACGTCTGTTCCGCCGAGAGCGGTGCCCCCTGTTCCGCTGGTAAGGTTCCACGTTGTTCCGGCATCTGGAGTGACATAAAGCTGGCCTGGTTCAACCGCTACCAGAGCATTGGCGACAGGAAAGTTCGTCGAGGAGGTTCCGCCCGTGAGTAAGATGTGGCCCGTCACCGGATCGAAGTTGATAGCGTTGCCGAAATCCATTCCGGCTCCGCCAAGGAAGCCGCTGGCGATGAGCGTGCCTGTCGACGAAAACTTCGCTACGAAAGCGTCGGTTTCACCTCCTTGGAAACTGCTCGAAAGGCCCGACGCCACAATCGGCAAAGTGGCGTCAGCGGAACCTGTGATGTACAAGTTCCCACTCCCGTCGACCGTAACAGGATTTAACAGGGAGTCGTGGTTGAGATTGGCGGAAAAATAGGTCGAGAACACCAATCCGGACGTCAGATTGATGCCACTGACAAAGCCCGCCGAACAACTTGAACAGGTCCCCGCGCCCGGGAAGTCGGTTGAGGACGTGGACCCGATGAGATACACGACATTCCCGTTCACAGCGATTCCGGAAGCTTGATCGGTGTTGCTTCCCCCCAAGTAGCTCGAGTACGCCAGCACCGGGTCGATCACCAACTCCCGCCGTTTGTCATAACGCCCGAGTTTGAAACTCGCCACGCCGCCATTGAGCCGATAAGAGCCCTCCACTTCCCGTCGTGTCCCACCGATCTCCTGGTACACCACCGGCTTCAGCAAACGAACGCTTCCGCCAGCAATCGCAAGCAACAAATCCCCGTTCGCATCCACGCGAACCGAATCCGCCCCTGTGAGCCCAAGTTTGATCTGCTTCGGGTCGGCCCCCGGCGAAACCACAAAGTCGTGTTCCAGAACGTTTTGATTACCGTAATAGACCAGATCAATGCCCGGATAGATCGAGCTGTAACGCACGCGTGAGTAGTTGGGCACACCCTCGCGCCATTTCGTACGGTCGTTACCGATGTAATAGTTACTCTTCGCTAAAAGTTTCTCTTCGCCGGTTACCAGGGCATGCTCGTTGGCGCCTGCCAATTTCACCCGAAGCGCGCCAGCTGGCTCCAGTTGCGACTGCACATGATGCTGGCGATCCGCAACAGGCGTAGTCTTCGATAGCGACAGTACCGCCTCATCCGGCGTGAGGAATAGCTGGTACCCGTTGGCGTGCGACAGGAAGCGCACGCTCCCGTCCGTCTGTCCCTCGTTTAACTCGAAGGTTAACGGGCGGTTCAAGTTCCGCAGCGTTTTCAGCGCCTGTGTCTTCTGGGCAGCGGATGCTTCCCCGGCTTGCATCTGCTGCGAAAAGGAAGGTACGGACCCCAACAGACATAACACGAGTGACGACAACGCACAAAGGCGATGACGGGAGCCTTGCACACGCATAGCTATTCCTCTGACCTGGACCTAAGAGACTTTGAGATCCCCAAATGGGGGAGACACTATTTATGGGGAAGGCGGCAATTTTTGGTCATAAGTCTTGAGGTGTCAAGCAGATATTGCGTTTCTTCCGTCACCGCTGGTGATTACCCGCCACCTCTGCTGTCGACCGTCGCGAAGCCAAACTCCGAAACGACAATTCTGGATGTCGGAGTCCAGAATTCATCTCAGTTCGAGACGTCCGTCACGTCGCGAGTATTAATGGATTAGCTGTTGCTGGATGAGTAATCTATGCAACTTCAAGGTTTACTCGATTTGGACCCCTTTGCGGCGGGCTGTGCCGCTGGCTTTATCCCCAGCGCCACAAGTTCCCGGGGCACCACCCGCTTTACCGAAAGCGCTGCGCGGTAACGGATCATCACCTCCGAAGCCTCGCGGAATAGTGGCTCGTACGCCGATTGATCAACTGATTCGCACCGCGCCAGCGCCACCGAACTTTTCCCAAAACGTTCCAGCTTGATGCGATTAACCGGCGTATCGGTCATCAGCACCGACTTGGGGTCCAGAGCGCCGGTGACGGTGTCTTCCAACTGGATCTGGATCACATCCTTCGCCTCTCGGGAGCGAAACACCAGGTCCTCGACCATACTTTTGGGGTCCACACTCAGCGAGTATTGCGCCGCGACGAACGGCACCCCCGCCACGAAGTCATGTCGCATCCGGACATAACTGGCCAGCGGAGCATCCGGCACACTCGCCTGTCCACGCGTAACCTCGAAATCGGTTGCGAATTTGGGACTCGGCACCGAGTTCAGCGCCTTCCGAATCTCCTGCTGGTCGTCAGCCGACGGCGTGCATACATTGAGGTAATTCACGCGAACCTGCGGCTGGTTTTTGTCCTTGGGTTGCTCCTGGGCGCCCGCCGCGAGGGTGATCAGGCAGATCGAGAGAAGGAATCGAAATGGAAGGACGATAAGCCGACGCACGCACGGATTCTACTAGAGCTGTCGCTAATTCAGTGTAGACAACCCTTGTTCCTCGCGCGAGTAGTTCCAGGCCAATTACAATCTAGGTATGGCAAACCTGGTTCTTATTTATGGCATGCGGTTGTTGCCGGCGGAAGAGATCGAACAAATCGGTGATGCGGTCGTGAAGCTCAAGAACGGCCGCGAAGCCCGAGTGACCATGCATGTCCTCGAAGGCAGCAAGGAAGCCATCGAGAAGCAGCTCCAGACGAGCGTGGACTCGTTCTTCGACATGTACCCGGAAATTTAGCGAAACGATTGGTTATTGCCGTTTGTCAATTGATTATTGAAAGCTCACACCGCTGCCGCGATCAAGGCTTTTCAATACCCAATAGCCAATACTCAATAAACAATCAGAACCTTGTTCTTCTCGAATCCGTAACTTGTTATAGGCTCGCCGCTTCTTTCCCCGAATATAATTCGGGCTGGGTCTTTCATGGTTTCCGAGCGCTGGCGCCAATTCCGTAGTCACCTTGAGCGGCGAGCATTATGGCCGACCAGTCGGCTGGCGCGTTTTACGATCTACCTGCTCGGTGTTGAAGTCTTCCTCATTGCCTATCGCGCGGCTTCGCGTCTCTGGCACGGTAGCTCCAGCATTCAGGGCTGGATCTTCTTCATCGCCTATCTCGCGGTTTTTCTCGGGCTTATCCTGGCCTTCCGCTGGGTGCGCGAACGGCTGATGTGGGCGCTGCGCAATCGCCTGATTGTCACCTACACGTTCATTGGAGTCATTCCCGTCCTCCTTCTTGTCTTGATGGGAATGCTGGTGACATACGTCTTCGTCGGCCAGTTTGCCACCTATGTCGCGACCTCGGACCTCCAAGCCCAGATCGGCAAGATCGACGCGGTCAATGAGCGCCTTGCCTCCGAAGTTGCCACCGCACTTCGGAGTGGCAAGCCAGTCACGCCGGAGATTCTCGACAACGCCAACGTTAAAGAAGAAGAGTACCCCAACCGACAGGTAACGGCATGGTTCAAGGGTAAGTGGTACGTCCTCGCGCACGTTGAGAGCGCGGACGCGAAGAACCCGCCCATGCCGATCGCACTGCCGCCGGTAGGTAAGAACAATCTGGCATCACTCGCCATCGATGGCGATCGAACCTATCTTCGCTCTGCGCGTGAGTTGCCGGTCGGCAACGACAAAGTGGTGGTGATCTCCAGCGTGCCTCTCGACATTAACCTGTTGAAGCGAGTCGCGGAACAGCTCGGCATCGTCTCGATGCAGGCATTCGTCAAAACCGGCGATAACAAGCAGGAGGTTCCCAAAGGAACGAAGCTGAGGATCAATAGCTCGGACGAAGAGCTCAACAACACGGGCGAGATCCTGAGTCCCGCGCCTCTCCCGCCGCCGAAGAACTATTTCGACCGCGAAGTCACGTTCTACAGCACCGTTCCCGCCACCGACTGGAGTTCAGGAGAAACGCGCAACATCCTGATGATGGTCGACACCCGCCCGTCGCTGATGTACGGCCGCCTCTTTCGCACCATCGGCGACTTCGTCAATATCGTCGTTATTGCGATGACTGCGGTCGCCATCTTCTTCGGGCTCATCGAACTGGTCGCGCTCATCATCGGCGTTCGCCTCACGCGTACCATTACGGCGTCGGTGTACAAGCTCTACCAGGCCACTCGCCACATCAACCAGGGGGATTTCACGCATCGCATCAAGGTCACCCGCAACGACCAGATGGGAGCGCTCGAAAAGTCGTTCAACGGCATGACCGAAAACATCCAGAAGCTGCTGAAAGAACAGCAGGAAAAACAGCGGATGGAAAGCGAACTCTCCATCGCACAAGAGGTGCAGGCGCAACTGTTCCCGAAGGGCGTGTTCGATATTCAGTCGCTCGAGCTTTACGGATTCTGCGAACCCGCCCGTACCGTCAGCGGAGATTACTACGACTTCATTCCGCTCGGCCCCGACCGGCTCGCCCTCGCCGTGGGCGATATCAGCGGCAAGGGCATATCGGCGGCGTTACTCATGGCGAGCATCCATTCCGCCGTGCGTGCCTACAGTCTGGAACGCGCTCCCATCATGGCCACCGCGGGCGCCGGTCATGGCGGATCATTCGTGCTGTCGGCCGTAAATGAAGACGCCTTCGATGCCGACATCTCGCCTTCACAGATGTGCGCCATGCTGAACCGCCAGCTCTATCACAGCACCGCTACCGAAAAGTACGCCACGCTATTTCTCGGCATTTACGACGGCGAATCGCGCAAGCTGATCTACTGCAATGCCGGACACCTGCCTCCGCTGCTGCTTGGAAGCGATGGATCCGTTCGCCGGCTCGAATGTGGCGGTAGCGTTGTGGGTCTGATCAACGGATTGTCCTACGACGAAGCCACGGTCGAGTTGCGTCCCGGTGACATCTTCGTCGCCTACAGCGATGGCATGACCGAGCCCGAGAACGAATTCGGGGAATTCGGTGAGCAACGGCTGATCGAACTCGTCCGCGAGAACCAGCACCTGCCTTTGCAACGCATCGCGGAACTCGGCGTCGCAGCCGTGAAAGATTGGATCGGCGGCTCCGAACAGCCCGACGACATCACCATCGTGCTGGCGCGGCTGCGCTAGGGATGCAAGGTCGCTCACTCATTCGGGAAGGTTTTCTGTCATCACGAGCGGCCCTGAGCGACGCGAACGGGGCGCGAGGGACCTGCTTCTGGAATAACCCAATTCGTCCGTGGAGTTGGTGAACTCCGCAGTCCGTGTTTTCCGTTTAGAATTCCCCCATGAGACCCGAGCTGTACGCGCACTTGATGGAATTGATTTACCAATCGGAGCAGCGGGCTACGAACCACCCGAATCCGCTGATCCGCGAAACGTATGCTCGTCACACCGAAATCCTTCGCAAAACCCTCGCGCATTACGAGGAGATCGGCGACGACCCACGCCTCGAAGAGGCGATTTCGAAGTTGAAGATGGACGTGGAATAACTTGGACTTCAACGATGAATGAACTTCTCGGGCACGTCATGGGTGCCGGCTTTCCGCTCGATCGACGCGATATCATTCACCTCTTCATCGGTGGATCGCAACTGCATGGGGCGAAGGTTCACGGCTACGACGATCTCGACATTTATGGCTGTTTCATCGAGCCTCCAACCCATATCCTCGGCATTCGCGCCATCGACCACTTTGTCTAGTCTACCGGGTCTGATCGCCAGAAGAACACTGCCAATGACGTTGACGTTACCACGTACTCCCTTCATCGCTGGGGCGAACTGATCATGAAAGGCAATCCTGCGGTATTGCATTACCTCTATGCAGT
>Ga0335069_10007162_pt1 | contig 16138 bp, 9 predicted proteins | sample Lox_Sample_11_FD_206714 | JGI IMG/M metagenome (GOLD analysis project Ga0335069, IMG submission 206714) | Soil microbial communities from Loxahatchee National Wildlife Refuge, Florida, United States - Lox_Sample_1.1 | ecosystem: Environmental > Terrestrial > Soil > Wetlands | place: USA: Florida... | reverse complement strand
GTCCAACCGCCCGGAGAGATGCCGTTCAGGCTGCCGATGATCGGCACATTCACGGCGGCCTTCGCCCGGACAATCTGGTCGAGATACTCGTCCGGTCCGAGGTGATAGTCGCCTGCCTCGGGGAACATGTCCATCGCCTCGGCCGACACGTGCTCTGCAGTCGAGAGGTAACGGTCGAGTTCCTCGCTCTCGATGTTGATCTGCTCCTCGAACAGCGAGTGCATGACGATGGCCGATGCGCCCGCGTCTTCGAGGCGGCGGAAGTTGTCGAGGTCCTGCGTCAGCGGCGAAGCCGAAGCAACGACCGGGTTCTTCAGTTTGAGCCCAAGATATTTGGTCGAAAGATCAATCATTGCCTGCTCCCTTCGTCGCCGCGACGGCCTCTTCCTTCTTCTCTGCTGCCGCTGGTTTTGCGCCGTTGCCGTTCGTCGGCATCGCCGCATAGGACTCATACAGCTTCCAGCGATCGTTCACGTCCTGCTGCGCACCCTTCAGCAGCTCCTGCGCGACTTCGGGGTTCGCGTGCTTCAGCATCGAGTAGCGCGTCTCGTTGTAGATGTACTTCTCGAGCGGAATGCTCGGCGCCTTCGATTCAAGAATGAACGGATGCTTGCCCTGCGCCTTCAGCATCGGGTTGTAGCGGAACAGCGGCCAGTGTCCGGACTGCACCGCCAGCTTCTGCTGGTCGAGTCCGTGCACCAGGTCGTAGCCGTGCGCGATGCAGTGCGAGTATGCGATGATCAGCGACGGCCCGTCGTACGCCTCGGCCTCGATGAATGCCTTCAGCGTTTGCATGTCGGAGCTGCCGAATGCCACGCGCGCGACGTACACGTTCTCGTACGCCACGGCCATCATGGCGAGGTCCTTCTTCGGACGCGGCTTACCGCCGGCGGCAAACTTCGCCACCGCACCACGCGGCGTCGACTTCGACATCTGCCCGCCCGTGTTCGAGTACACCTCGGTATCGAGCACGAGGATGTTCACGTTGCGCCCGGAGGCGATCACGTGATCGAGACCGCCGTAACCGATGTCGTACGCCCAGCCATCGCCGCCGACGATCCACACCGACTTCTTCACCAACACATCGGCGATGACGAGCAGAGCCTGCGCATCGGCCGACTTTATGCCGCCGAGCTTCTTCTTCAGCTCAACGACGCGAGCGCGTTGCTCTTCCAGTCCTTTCTCGGTCGACTGGTCGCCCGTGAGCAACCCGTTAACGAGATTGGAGCCGATCTCCACCGCGAGCTTCTGCACCAACTCGCGCGCGAACTCGGTTTGCTTATCGATCGAGAGGCGAATGCCCAAACCGAACTCGGCGTTGTCTTCGAACAATGAGTTCGACCATGCCGGGCCGCGTCCATCGTTGTTGAACGCATACGGTGTTGTCGGCAGGTTGCCGCCATAGATTGAGGAGCAACCGGTCGCATTACCAATCACGGTGCGATCGCCGAATAACTGCGAAATCAGCTTGATATACGGCGTCTCGCCGCAACCGGAGCAGGCGCCCGAGAACTCGAACAGCGGCTGCAACAGTTGCACGTCCTTGATCTGGCCCGTCGACAGCACCTTGCGATCGGTCTCCGGAATGTTAAGGAAGAAGTCCCAATTCTTCGCTTCCTGCTCGCGCAGTGGGATCTGCGGAACCATGTTGATGGCTTTGTGCTTCACCTCGGTCTTCGACTTCGCCGGGCAAGCCTCGATGCAAATCGCGCAGCCGGTGCAATCTTCCGGTGCGACTTGCAGGGTGTACTTCATCTCCTTGAAGTTCTGCCAACGCGCAGGCACGGCCTTAAACTTCTCCGGCGCGCCCTTCAGCTTGTCGGAGTCGTACACCTTGGCGCGGATGACCGCGTGCGGACAAACCAGCACGCACTTGCCGCACTGGATGCAGAGTTCCTCGTCCCACTCGGGAATTTCCAGCGCAATGTTGCGCTTCTCCCACTGCGCCGTACCCGTCGGGAAGGTTCCGTCGATGGGCATTTTGCTGACGGGCAACAGATCCCCGTCACCCTTAATGATGGGGCCAAGCACGTTCTTCACATATTCCGGAGCCGCATCAGGAACCGGCGGCTTAACATCGAAGTTACTTGTCGCCTTCGCCGGGACCTTCACTTCGAACAGGTTCGCCAGCGAGGAATCGACCGCCGCGAAGTTCTTCTGCACCACTGCTTCGCCGCGCTTACCGTAGGTCTTCTTGATGGCCTTCTTGATCGCATCGATCGCTTCTTCGCGCGGCAGTACGCCCGAGATCGCAAAGAAGCAGGTCTGCATGATGGTGTTGATGCGCTGCCCCATGCCGGTCTGCTTCGCGACTTCGTAGCCATCGATCACGTAGAACTTCAGCTTCTTGTCGATGATCTCCTGCTGCACCGTGCGCGGCAGGAAGTCCCAAACCTTGTCGTGGCTGAACGGGCTGTTGAGCAGGAAGGTTGCGCCCTTCTCGGCGCCCTTCAGCACGTCGATCTTTTCCAGGAACGTGAACTGGTGACAGGCCACGAAGTTCGCCTGCGTGATCAGGTAGCTGGAGTGGATCGGCTTGGGTCCGAAGCGCAGGTGCGAAGTCGTCAGCGAGCCCGACTTTTTCGAGTCGTACACGAAGTAGCCCTGCGCGTAATTGTCAGTATCTTCGCCGATGATCTTGATGGAGTTCTTGTTGGCACCAACGGTGCCATCCGCGCCGAGTCCGTAGAACAGTGCACGGACCGTCTTCGGATCTTCGGTCGAGAACGCGTGATCCACGTCGAGCGACGTGTGCGTAACGTCATCGATAATGCCGACCGTGAAGTGGTTCTTGCTCTTCGGCTTGGCGAGGTTGTCGTACACGGCCTTCACCATCGCCGGCGTGAATTCCTTCGACGACAGGCCGTAGCGTCCGCCAACCACCTTGGGCCGGAACGTCGGAGCCACTTCCGACTCGGTCAGCGCCGTGATCACATCCATATAAAGAGGTTCCGCGGTCGCGCCGGGTTCCTTGGTGCGATCGAGAACCGCGATCGCCTTCGTGGTCTTCGGCAGCGCGCCGATGAAATGCTCAATCGAGAACGGCCGATACAAGCGCAGTTTCAGCAGCCCGACCTTCTCGCCCTTGGCAACCATGTACTCGACGGCTTCCTGCGCGACTTCCGCGCCCGAGCCCATCATCACAATCACTCGCTCTGCATCCGCGGCACCGACGTATTCATAGAGCTTGTATTGGCGGCCGACGATCTTGGCGAACTTGTCCATCGCGTTCTGCACGATGGTCGGAACCGCGAGGTAATAAGGATTAACCGTCTCGCGCGCCTGGAAGTAAACGTCAGGATTCTGCGCCGTTCCACGCAGCACCGGGCGATCGGGTGACAACGCACGCTCGCGATGCTGGCGCACCAGTTCATCGTCGATCATGGCCTTCATGTCTTCAATGGTGAGTTGCTCGACCTTCGCAACTTCGTGCGAGGTACGGAACCCGTCGAAGAAGTGAACGAACGGCACGCGCGATTCGAGTGATGCGGCCTGCGCGATCAGCGCCATGTCCATGACTTCTTGCACCGAGTTCGATGACAACATCGCCCAGCCGGTCTGGCGAACCGCCATCACGTCCTGGTGATCGCCGAAGATCGAAAGCGCCTGCGCGGCCACCGATCGTGCCGCAACATGCATCACACACGGCGTCAATTCGCCGGCGATCTTGTACATGTTGGGGATCATCAGCAACAGACCCTGCGCTGAGGTGAACGTGGTCGCGAGCGACCCGGCCTGCAACGCGCCATGCAGCGATCCGGCGGCGCCGGCTTCGCTCTGCATTTCGATGACTAGCGGAATTGTCCCCCAGATGTTCGGCTTCCCTTCGGAAGACCACTGGTCCGACCACTCGCCCATGGGAGACGAGGGCGTGATCGGGTAGATGGCGATCACTTCGTTTGTCTTGTGTGCTACGTATGCGGCCGCTTCGTTGCCGTCGATGGTGACCTTCAACCTGCTCATGATGGCTGTCCTCTATGAAGGTATTCAGACTCATTATTCGCTCCTCCTCACAAACCGGCTGTGACGTGTGAACATCCAAGTGTGCGTTGCAAACATCGCGCCGGAAGCCCGGTTTCAGACTGCTTAGCGACCTGTTTTCAGTAGGTTTCGAGCAACTCAGGCGCATGTCGTAAACTGATGGTTAACTGGCGGATTCGTCTTCGGAGCGATGCCCGAGCCTTCGTCCCATCCCGATGTCCTGTCGTATTTCCAGCCTGCCGTGCGGCGGTGGTTTGAGGCGGTTTTTCCAGAGGCAACTCGCCCCCAGGTGCTCGGTTGGCCGGCGATCGCGCATGGCGATTCGACCCTGATTCTGGCCCCGACCGGGACTGGCAAGACCCTGGCGGCCTTCCTCTGGGCCATCGACCGACTGATGTTCTCGCCGGTGCCACCCGAAGATCGGCGCTGCCGGATCCTTTACATATCGCCGATCAAAGCCTTGGCCGTGGACGTCGAGCGTAACTTGCGTGCGCCGCTGGTCGGAATCGCGAACGAAGCCCGCAAGCTCGGCGTCGCCTTCCACGAACCGCAGATCACGATCCGCACCGGCGACACGCCCTCGGCGGAACGGGCGCGCTTTGCGCGGCATCCCAGCGACATCCTTATTACTACTCCCGAATCGCTCTATCTGATCCTAACCTCGAATGCGCGTGCGGCGCTGCACTCGGTGGAGACGGTCATCATCGACGAGATTCACGCACTGGTGCCGACCAAGCGCGGATCACATTTAGCGTTATCGTTAGAGAGGCTGGAGCAGTTGACCGGACGGCCGCTGCAACGGATCGGCCTATCGGCGACCCAGCGTCCGCTGGAAGAGGTCGCGCACTTCCTCGGCGGAGCGGATGTAGCGCGGACGCCCTCGTCCGCGCCCGCGCCGCTGGCGCGATCCTCCATAGACGGACACGCCGAAGTGCCGCAGGCACGATCTTCCGTAGCCCGGCACGTAAGTGCCGGGGAAGCTCCAGAGAACAACATCGAGTCCCGTCAGGGACGGCACACACCCGACGACCCTCTCACCGAATTTGAAGGTCCCTCCACCACGATCTCCTTCCGTCCTGTCACCATTGTTGACGCCGGCGAAAGAAAGAAGCTCGACCTGAAGATCGAAGTGGCGCTCGAAGACATGTCGCGGCTCGACGAACTCGAAGATATCCCCAGCGGCCCTGCATCGCAGGGGCCGGTGCGTCCATCGATCTGGAGCGCCATTCATCCGCAACTGCTGGAACTGGTGCGGTCGCACAACTCTACGCTGATCTTCGTCAACAGCCGCCGCCTGGCGGAACGAATCTCCGGCGCGATCAACGAACTCGCGGGTGAGGTGCTCGTTCGCGCACACCACGGGAGCGTGGCCGTTGCACAGCGGCAGGAGATCGAAGACCGCCTGAAGATGGGGACGCTGCGCGGACTGGTCGCAACGTCATCGTTAGAACTCGGCATCGACATGGGGGCGATCGATCTCGTCGTGCAGATCGAGGCGCCGCCGTCGGTCGCGAGCGGCATGCAGCGCATCGGACGCGCCAGCCACACCGTGGACGCGGTCTCCAACGGCATCATCATCCCCAAGTATCGCGCTGATCTCGTGGCCAGTGCCGCTGTAACGGCAGCGATGTACAACGGGCGAGTCGAGTCGGTGCATTATCCGCGAAACGCGCTCGACGTGCTGGCGCAGCAGGTCGTCGCCATGGTCGCGATGGATGAGTGGTCCGTCGATGACTTGTTCGCGAGGGTTCGGCGGTCGGCGCCGTATGCGGCGCTAACGCGTCCCGTATTCGAGAACCTGCTCGACATGCTGGCGGGAAGATATCCCTCGGATGAGTTTGCCGAATTGCGGCCGCGCCTGACATGGGACCGCATCTCCAACAAGCTGACCTCTCGTGCCGGTGCCAAGAACATTGCCGTGGTCAACGGAGGCACAATTCCCGATCGCGGACTGTTCGGCGTGTTTCTTGCCGGACAGGCGAAGGGCGCGCGCGTCGGTGAACTCGACGAAGAGATGGTCTTCGAGAGCCGTGCCGGCGACACCATCATCCTCGGCGCAACCACGTGGCGAATCGAGTCGATCGAGCGCGACCGCGTGGTGGTTTCGCCCGCTCCAGGCGAGCCCGGCAAAATGCCCTTCTGGCATGGCGACACGATGGGCCGTCCGTCTGAGTTCGGGGAAGAGATCGGGCGCATGACGCGCGAGCTGCTGGCGATGCCTCGAACGGTGGCTTACGCCAAGCTGATCGACGATCACTCGCTCGACGAGAACGCAGCCGAGAACCTGCTGCGCTATCTCGAAGAACAGCGCGCAGCGACGCAAGTCGTCCCGGGTGACCAGGACATTCTTATCGAGCGCGTTAAGGACGAACTGGGCGACTGGCGCATCTGCGTGTTGACGCCCTTCGGGTCGCGCGTTCATGCGCCCTGGTGCATGGCTGCGACGGCGCGTCTCTCATCGGAACTGGGCATCGACGCCGAATCGATGTGGACCGACGACGGGTTCGTCATCCGCCTCCCCGAAAGCGACGAGCCGATCCCGACCGACTTCCTGCTGCCCGCGGTTGCCGAATTCAGGGACCTCGTCCTGCGCCAACTGGGATCGACCTCGCTCTTCGCGGCGCGCTTCCGCGAAGCGGCAGGCCGAGCCTTATTGCTGCCGAAGCGACGTCCCGGCAAGCGCGCCCCATTATGGCAACAGCGCAAACGTGCGTCGGATTTGCTCGCCGTCGCCTCGCGCTTCTCGACCTTCCCGATTCTGCTTGAGACCTATCGCGAATGCGTGCGCGAGACATTCGATCTGCCTGCGGCGACGTCCATCCTGCGCAAGATCCACAGCGGCCAGATTCGTGTCACCAATGTTGACTCCGAGAAGCCGTCTCCGTTCGCGTCGGCGCTGCTGTTCGGATACATCGCCAACTACATCTACGACGGAGACGCGCCGTTGGCCGAACGACGCGCCCAGGCACTGGCGATCGATCAGTCGCAGTTACAGGAACTGCTCGGCGATACCGACCTGCGCGAACTACTCGATGCGGCTGCGATCGAGGAGGTCGATGCGCAATTACAGGCGCGCGATCCCGAGTACCAGGCCCGGCACATGGACGGCATCCATGACCTTCTGCTGCGGATCGGCGACTTGAGCGCGGAGGAATTGGCATTGCGATGCGAGTCACCGGAGATCGCAGCACAAGCACAGCGATTGTTGGAAACCCGCCGTGCGCTGCAAGTCCAGATCGCGGGCGAGCGACGCTACATCGCGGTTGAGGATGCGGCGCGCTATCGCGATGCGCTAGGGGTTCCTTTACCGCCAGGACTTCCTGAAATTTGGCTGCGGCCGTCGGCCGAGCCGCTGCTCGAGCTGATCCGGCGCTACGCCCGCACCCACACGCCGTTCACGCTGACGGAAATCTCCGCCCGCTTCGGCCTCGACAGTCGTGTAACGGAGCCGGTACTAAAACACCTGCACGCGCAGGGACGGTTGCTCGAAGGCGAGTTCCGTCCCGACGGCTTCCATCGCGAGTGGTGCGACAGCGAAGTGCTGAAAATCATCCGCCGCCGCACCCTGGCCCGGTTGCGCCGCGAAGTGGAACCCGTGGACCAGAGCGTGTTCTCGCGCCTGGTCACTCGCTGGCAAGGAACGGTCGCGCCACGGCGCGGGCTCGATGCCTTGCTCGATGCCATCGAACTGCTGCAGGGTGCGGCGGTTCCAGCCTCGGATCTTGAGCGTGAGATCCTGCCGGCACGCGTGAAGAACTACAGCTCCGTCGATCTCGACACGCTGGTTGCCGCGGGCGAGGTCGTCTGGGTCGGTGTGGAGCGAATCGGCGAACGCGACGGCCGTGTGGCGCTTTACCTGTCGCAGAACCTGCCCAAGCTGTCGCCACCAGTCACCGCACCGCCCGAACTATCCGAGCGTGCCCAGCGAATCATCGAGGCGCTGAAGAAGCAGGGCGCGCAGTTCTTCCCCGCCCTGCACACCGCAGCTGGCGGCGGATTCCCGAATGACACCTTAAACGCCATCTGGGAACTGGTCTGGGCCGGGTTGGTCTCCAACGACACCTTCCATCCGGTGCGGTCGTTCCTGCGCCCGGCAGAGGAGCGTCGCGCGCGCGCTTCCGCTGCCGATGGACGCCCCGGTTCACCCGAATTCCTGCGCCGATTCCGCTCCCGCACGGAAGGTGGCGCTCCGGCACACGGGCGGTGGTCGCTGGTCGCTCCGCGATTGTCATCAACGGTGACCGCGACTGAGTGGTCAGCCAGCATGTCGCAGCAGTTACTGACCCGCTACGGCATCGTCATGCGTGAGGCGGCGGTCGCCGAGAACATCCCGAACGGTTACAGCACGATTTACCCCGCACTGCGCACGATGGAAGAGAGCGGATGGATTCGCCGCGGCATGTTCATCGCCGGCATGGGCGCGGCGCAGTTCGCGATGACCTCTGCTGTGGACATGCTCCGGTCGCTGCGGCGCGATCCCGAGACGATCGAGACTGTCCATCTTGCGGCCTCAGACCCCGCGAATGTCTACGGCGCGTTCCTGCCGTGGCCGCGCGAATCGGAAGACCAGGCCCACGGCATGGCGCGGGCCTCGGGCGCGAGCGTCATCCTGATCAACGGAGCCCTGACGGCTTTCCTTCGCCGTCGCAATCCCAGCATCCGCGTCTTCCTACCCGACGACGAACCGGACCGCTCGCAGTACGCACGGGCGCTGTCTCGCCAGTTGGCCGAGATCGCGGTGGTTCGCATGAGCCGCAAGTCGGGGCTGCTGATCGGCGAGATCAACAACGCCAACGCGCGCGAGCACTTCCTGGCGCCGTTCCTTACCGAAGCCGGATTCGTCGAGAGCGCCATGGGCTTCCAGATGCGCCGCGGCCACGTAATCGAGACCACGCTGCCGGACGAAGAAGGCGAAGACGACGAATCGGTGGAGACCGCCTAGGTGCCCGAGGGCGACACCATCTTCCGCGCCGCGCGCACACTCAAGAAGGCCCTTGCCGGACAGGTCGTCACCCGCTTCGAGACCCAGCTTCCCAAACTCCAACACGTACATGACGATACGCCGATCACCGGCCGCACCGTCGAAGACGTCGCCTCGCACGGCAAGTGGATCACCATCCATCTTTCCGGCGACCTCATCCTGCTAACGCATATGTTAATGAGCGGAAGCTGGCACGTGTACCGTCCGGGCGAGCGGTGGCAACGTTCGCGGTACGACATGCGGATCGTCCTGGCTACCGACAAATTCGAAGCCGTCGCCTTCAAGGTCCCGGTAGCGGAGTTCCACACCGCTGCATCGCTCGCCAAGCGTCCCGGATTCTCGCAGCTTGGCCCCGATGTGCTGGCGACCGACTTCGACGAACAGCAGGCAGCGGCAAACCTTCGCTCGAATCCCGAGATGGAGATCGCCGAAGCACTCCTGAGCCAGCGCGTGCTCGCCGGCATCGGCAACGTCTTCAAGTCAGAGGTCTGCTTCGCCAGTCGCGTGAATCCATTCCGCCACGTACAGACATTGTCCGACGACGAAGTCACCACGCTGCTCGCCACCGCCCGCAAATTCCTCAAGGCCAACGTCGTCGACGGTGCGGCCGATCGCATCGTCACTTACGTCGGAATGCGACGCACCACGCGGCGCGCCAATCCGCAGGAGTCGCTCTGGGTCTACGGACGTGGCGGCCAACCCTGCCGCCGCTGCGGAACTCCCATCGCGATGCGAAAGCAAGGCCCCGATGCGCGGGTCACGTTCTGGTGCCCCAATTGCCAGCCGGAATAGCCAAAATCCACGACCACGGCGCGAAGTTTTACCATCCATTAACTTGCCTGCAATATTCGCCCGGTAGTGTGGCTTGGACATGTAACTCCATTTGCCTACCCCAACGGCTGGACAGCCTGGACCCACCACTCTAACCGGGCTGTCCCATTTTTTTGTTCGGTACTCCCCCGGCAAATTGCGCGACAGAGACCGGCGCGAACGGGTAACATCTAGAGTCCGTCGATGAGGGCCTTCTCGCAACCCGACCGCTTCGTCTCCGAAGTCAAAGACCGCAAGTTCAAGCCGCTCTACCTCTTTATCGGCGACGAGGCGTTCTTTCGCAAGCGCTGCCGCGACGCGGTGCTGCGCTTCCTGGTCCCGGGCGACCTGCGCGAGTTCTCGGTCTACGATTTCGACCTGGCCGAGACCGAATTGGCCGAGGTGCTCGATCGCGCCCGCACACCGTCGCTGATGGCGCCCTTCCAGGTGTTCTTCGTGCGCGGCGTGAAAGAGCTGTACGGACGCGGTTCGCACGATGCCGAGTTCGATGCCATCAAGGCATACGCGGAGAATCCCAATCCCGACGCGATGGTGATCTTCGTCGCCGACCACGTGTCGATCCCCTCCGACCCGCGCAAGATGGACATGACCGACCGCGACCGCTACGGGCGCATCAAGGAGACGCTCGGCGAGTTCTGCGAGACCATCGAGCTGGCGCGCGTGGAAGAAGGCGAGGCGGTGAAGTGGATCACCGAACAGGCTGCGAACGATAACGTTAAGGTCGATGCCGACGCCGCCCGCGAGCTGGTCGATGCGCTCGGCGGCGACATGATGCTTGTCTCGAACGAACTCGAGAAGCTGACGCTCTACGTTGGCGAGAAGAAACGCATCACGCTGGGCGACGTCGAGACCATGGTGCTCGCGGCCAAGCAGCGGTCGCTCTATGAGCTAACCGACGCAATCTCGGCGAAGGACCGCGTACGTTCCCTGCAGGTGCTTGATGCCATTCTCACGACGGGCGACGGCGAGGAAGCGGCCATCGGCCATCTTTATATGCTGGCGAAGACCTATCGCCAGATGCTGGTGATCTTCGAGCGCAAGGTGCGCGACTCGCGGATGCTGTGGCAGGCCCTGTGGCAGGGCTTCCGCGTGCCTCCGTTTGCGGCGGAAGACATCATCCGGCAAGCGCGGCGATACCAGTCGCGGCGCGAGCTATCGCGAGCGTTACGACTGATCGCGCGAGCGGACCTGGCGCTGCGATCGAATCCTCCCAGCAAGCGCATGGTGCTGGAAAACCTGGTGCTGGAGTTGGCCTCGGAGAAGCGAGTGGTTGAGCCTCCCGCATGGTCGCAGCAGGAGCTGCCGGTGTGACGCTCAGCATGTGGCTCCAAGCCGCTGGGTTATTTCTCGCTGTATTTTTGTTCTATCTTCTGACCTGGTTCTGGTGGGGAAAGGATCCGCAACCAGGAACGATCGTTACACGATACGATCCGCCGAACAACCTCTCTCCGGCGTTAATGCGATACATCTGGAAGCAAGGTTTTGATGAGCGCGTTTTTTGGGCAGGCTTGTTGAACCTTGTTTCTCGCGGTCTCGCCACGCTGGAAAAGAAGGCAGACGCAACCTATATCAAGCCTGTTTGGCCGCCACGAAAAAGCAAGACCTTGCCAGATGATGAGGCGGAGATCTATCGCGAGCTAGCCCACCACAGAGCGGGCCTTCGACTTTCTCTTGCCGATCCAGCCCTCGCGCGGGCGGCGCTCAAAATGGCGGCCTCTTTGCACGTCACGCAACGAGGAATTTGGTTCACCGAGCATCGCAACGTGGTGCTGGCGGGTTCCGTTCTTTCCGGAATCGCGATGGTGATGGCGGCAAAGCCCACCAGATGGGACCAACTGATGGCGCTGACCATCCCCGCCGTCCTGATCGCAGTCGGCGCGTTCTACGGATATTTCCTGGCGCAACGCATTGTCGACCTCACTCGCGTGGCGCGCCATCACGTACGGGTTCCGGTTGTCCGCCGCTTGATGCTGATGGTGATGCTCGCAATTCCAAGTGCGGCAGCGGTTGCTTTTGGAGCAATCGAGTTGTATGGCAACTTCGGTCCGGCGCTGCTTGCTCTGGGCGGCGCGCTGACGCTTCTCAATTTGCTCTTTCTGCGTTTGATGAAAGCGCCCACCCGGAAGGGACGCGCTCTCCTGGACGAGATCGAAGGCTTTCGCCACTTCCTCGGAATGGTTGAGCATCGGCCCCTTGATTCGCCGGATGCGCCAAAAGCAACGCCTGGGCTGTACGAGAAATACCTGCCCTACGCGTTAGCATTGGAAGTCGAACAACAATGGTGCGATCAAACCGCAGCCCTCGGGTCGAGTGATGACGAGATCGAGGAACTCGGCGAAGCGGTGCCGGTGTATCACATCGGGATGTGGGGTGGCCGCCCGGTGAAGATCGCTTACGATACAAAATTGACTGACGAAGAGCAATGACCTGGCGTCGCACAATTCGGCTGACGTGGGTACTTGTGCTGAACAGCCTCGTTGCCGGGACGGTAATGCTCTTCGCACGCTCGACGGCCGACAGATCGGCTATTTCTGTGGTGACGGTTGGGCGTTCGGTCTTTTCTTTGTTGTCTTAGCTTTTTTCGGAATTTACCTCGAGTACAATCGAGGCCCTTTCGCGGAGTTCATCAACGTTCCGCTACCATTCTCATTGTTTCTGCTTTTGCTGATCCATGACGTGCTGTACAAACCTCCCCATGATGCTAACTACTCACATCAGCATGCAATGGCTCATGCTCGGGCTTTCGTTTTGATGGGGGCGTTCGTTGTATCAGTAATGATCGCCGTGGTCACGCTCATCGTCTACTTTGTCACGGTAATAAATCCAGCGGAGCTGCGCTCCGCCGGAACGGGCGAGGGTGCTCGTCCCCACGCTTGAGTTCTTCAACTCCACCCGGCAACACGTCAAAAACCAATGACAAATTCTGTGTCCTCTGCTCTCCCTGATCCTCTGTGTTGGGATCGGAAAGTCGAGAGACTGGAGTTTCCAGGTCTACCCGTAACTCGCGATCGACCGACGACCAACAGCTAACGACTGTTTTGTCCCGTTTTGGGAAAGTGACAAAATTTGCTGTCAAGTACTCAGGCGTCACAATTTTCACGTAACTCGTTGGTTACAAACCAGATCGAGTGCTCCAAAAGTTGGCACTAAATCCGTCTGAATCTGTCATACTAGATATAGAAGCTGATTAAGACACAGCTTCTGACCGGGACAGGCATTCGTGCCTGTCCTTTTCGTTTGCTTGGTGGGGCGGACACTCTTGTCCGCCGCTTTTGTTTGTTATCACGAGCGGAGACGAAGTCGCAGCGAGGGATCTGATCCTTGAACTGTGCGCCCGATGAAGTACAAGAAAAGGAACTGGCAAACTGATGAATTAAAAGAACTTACTGATAACCGAGAGCTGAGAACCGAGAGCTGAACAGCTAAGTCCTTTGTTTTCTTATATGGCGCTCGTAAGTCGTTGATTCGACTATTGGGCGCTTCTTTTTTGTGTGCTGTCTTTTGTGTTTGTCATCACGAGCGGACGTCAGTCCGCGAGGGATCTGATTGGCTTTGCCGAGAACTGATAACTGATAACTACGACGAAAGGAACTCATATGTCTCAAATCAAACTCTGCGAACACGTCAAGCACGACGGCACCCCGTGCCAAGCCATCTCCATCACCGACTCGCCCTACTGCTACTTTCACCGCAGCTACTACAAGGCTCCCGCTCTTCCCGGCGACGGCAAATACGCAGCGCCGCTTCTGGAGTCCCACCACTCCATCCAACTCGCGCTCACCGACCTCTACCAGTCGTTTCTAACCGGCAAAATCGGATTCAAGGAAGCCCAGTTCTCGCTCCGACTCCTGCGTTTCGCTTCCAAAACCATCACCGAAATCGAACGCAACGCGAGACAAAACCCTCAGGGTGCCCCATTCAAGCCCGCGGTTGGCTTGAGTGGGGTAGTTCCGCAAGGGGTGCCCGCCGCGCATGAGCCCCTAGACCCGGCCCTCACCCCCAAGGCTCCCGTCCCTAATCCATTCGTGAACGCCAAACCACCTCAATCGGCGAAATCCTACCGGGACGTAGACCTTATGCCCCTGATTCAGAAATCAAAGGAGACTGCCCGCAAGTAACTATCTCGTTATCGCAAGGTCGGTGCTATCGTTTCCCTCACGATCTCAACGGCTCGCTCGCAGGCGGCGCGATTGACGTCGTAGTGCGTGACGAAGCGGACGGAGTCGCCGTAGCCCGCGCCGATTTTCAGTCCGCGTTCGCCGACCCCGCGGATGAATTCCACGCTACTCATGCCAGTGGCGCCAACGTCAGCGACGACGATGTTGGTGTGGACGCTGGCAAGGTTAATCGTAATCCTCGGCAGCTTAGACAATTCCGTTGCGAGGAACTTGGCGTTGGCGTGATCTTCGTGCAGGCGCGCCGGCATCTTCTCCAGCGCGATCAGTCCGGCAGCGGCGAGGATTCCGGCCTGCCGCATGCCACCGCCGAGAGCCTTGCGGTACTTGCGGGCCTGATCGATGAACGCGCGACTGCCGATGAGCATCGATCCGACGGGCGCACCTAGTCCCTTGGAGAGGCAGAACATCACCGAATCGAACTTTCGCGTTATCTCGGCGACGGGTTTGCCCAGAGTGGTAGCGGCGTTGAAGATGCGAGCCCCATCGAGGTGGACGGGAAGTCCGAGGTCGTGCACGTTGTCGCAGATCTCTTCGGCAACTTCGGTTGGATACACGGTGCCACCGGCCATGTTGTGGGTGTTCTCGAGCGAGACCAGTCCGGTCTGCGCCATGTAGTAGGTCTTGGCGGCGATCTTCTTCTTTACCTGGTCCCAATGGAGCGCGCCGCCGTCGGCGAAGATGGGCCGCACCATGCATCCGGAAAACGCGGCCAGGGTGGCCATTTCGTAATTGAAGATGTGGCCGCGCTCTTCGCAGATGATCTCCTGCCCTGGGCGCGTGTGAATCTTGATCGCGATCTGGTTGCCCATCGAGCCGGTGGGAACAAAGATGGCGGCTTCGCGGGCGAAGATTTCGGCGGCACGTTTCTCCAACTTGTTGATCGTCGGATCCTCGGCATAGACGTCGTCGCCGACTTCGGCCTCGAACATGGCGCGCCGCATTTCGGGCGTGGGTTTGGTAACGGTATCGCTGCGGAGATCGATGGCGGGAGAAACTAGCGGGCCAGACGAAACAACAGGCTGGGACTGGGTGCTGGAAGACATGAAGCGCTCCTGCAACGCAAAAAGACATTGTATAGGGATGTAGCGGGAAATCGTGATGCGAGCGAAGTCCGCGGATTATGCAGCCGTCGGGACCGTAAGATTTTCGCAAAGCTTCTGCAATAGCTGCTCGCGCGCGAGCAACATCGCCTTATAAGCGCGACGATCCGTATGCTGGATTTCTATCCGCAACGACCGCAGGCGCTCTTCCAGGACCTCAACCAACGCGTCGTGTTCGGCTTGCGAAACTTCGATGGTCATGGCGCCTCCTTGACCGAACGTCAACGAAGACGAATTCCCTGATGCCGTGATTATCCGCAAGCCGGGTCGGAAATGCGATGACGTACGTCACCAGGCAGGATGTCGAGGTTTGCCGTCTGCGTTACTATCTTCCGATGGCAACAAGCGCGCAGGGTGAGGCGGGTAGCCGGATTCACGTCGGCACTTCGGGCTGGGGCTACACCACTTGGAAACCGGCATTCTATCCGGAGAAGACCAAGCAGAAGGACTTCCTGCGCTACTACGCCAGCCAGCTCAACGCGGTCGAAGTGAACTACACGTTCCGCCATATGGTGAGCGAGAAGTCGGTGACTTCATGGCTGGCGGAGACGCCTCCAGAGTTCCGCTTCGCCATCAAGGCACACCAGACGATCACCCACATCCGGCGGCTGAAGAATGCGGCGGAACCGGTACAGCGCTTCATCGAGTCGCTGAAGACGCTCGATTCCTCGGGACGACTGGGGCCGGCGCTGTTTCAGCTTCCGCCGAACCTGAAGTGCGATGTAGGCGTGCTGCGGGAGTTTCTTGCGCTGCTGCCGCCAAAGCTCAAGGCGGCCTTCGAGTTCCGCAACGAATCGTGGTTCGCCGATCACGTCTACACGGCACTGGGCGATCACGACGTCGCGCTATGTATCGCGGAAGACGAAGAGCGCGAGACACCTGACATTACCACCGCCAGCTTCTCTTACTATCGTTTCCGCAAGCCTGGATACGCGGCTGCCGAACTGAGCGCGAAATCCGACAAGCTGCGCGAATGGTCGTTGGAGCGCGAGGTGTATGCGTTCTTCAAGCATGAAGAGGATCCGCAGAGCGCCGTTTGGGCCGCCGATGTGCTGAGACGCGCGCAG